>Ga0209986_10000028_pt1 | contig 115686 bp, 96 predicted proteins | sample BlataG_FD_183168 | JGI IMG/M metagenome (GOLD analysis project Ga0209986, IMG submission 183168) | Deep subsurface microbial communities from Black Sea to uncover new lineages of life (NeLLi) - Black_00105 metaG (SPAdes) (version 2) | ecosystem: Environmental > Aquatic > Marine > Oceanic >...
CCTACTGGCAGGTGCTCAAATCTGGTTTAAGGATAACAGCAGATTGGCAGGATTAACGGATCAAGTGGCTTGGTTTAAGGCGGAATCCGTAAATCCTGCGCATCATGTTCTCAACACGCGGAATCGAAGCATGAAAGTCTGTCTAGTCACCGGCGAGTTCCCACCCATGCAAGGCGGTGTGGGTGATTTCACCAACGAGCTAGGTAGAGCGCTGGCAGAGCTGGGAGTCGAGGTCAGCATCGTCACTTCGACGAAGGCCAGGAACTCTGAGCTGCCTGGTACCTGCCACCTGCTGTCTGTTATCGAAAGGTGGAACTGGAGCCACGTCCGAACCATATCAGAAATTGTAGGGGAACTCAAGCCCGACATCCTGAATATCCAATACCAAACGGCCGCCTACGGGATGCATCCGGCTATCAGCCTCTTGCCGCTGCGATTGCGGTTGAGAAGGGGCACGGGGTCCCGCCTCCACACGGCGGTTACTTTCCATGATCTGAAAGTACCCTACCTCTTTCCAAAGGCTGGTCCCCTGCGCTGGTGGGTGAACCTTGTCCTGGCCCGCTGGAGTGATGCAGTCATCGTCACTAACGCCGAGGATTTCGCCAGACTGTCCGCTTATTCGTTTGTCCGTTCCCTATCGGTTATCCCTATCGGCTCGAACATTAGCCCTAAACCTCCGGCAGGCTGCGATCGGAAGGGTTGGCGAGCCCATTGGGGCATGGAACCTGATGACCTCCTGCTCTCTTACTTTGGCTTTCTCAACGAGAGCAAAGGAGCCGAAACTCTGGTGCGTGCCCTGGACAAGTTAGTGCAGACGGGATACAATGTGCAGTTGATAATGGTGGGGGGCAAGGTGGGCTCCAGTGATCCTACCAACGTGGCCTATCTGAAGAGGGTCGAAGGTTTGATCGAAGAGCTGGGCCTGACGGATAGGGTGCTTTGGACAGGCTATACTCCCCAGTCCGAGGTTTCAGCCAACCTACTGGCCTCCGATATCTGCGTCCTCCCCTACCGGGGCGGGGCCTCCTTCCGACGAGGAAGCTTCATGGCTGCTCTGGCCCATGGCCTTCCTATCGTCAGCACCCGACCACGAGTTGATGTGCCTGAGCTACGGCAGGGGGAGAACATCCTCCTTGTTCCCCCCGATGCGCCCGTTGCATTGGCCGAGGCGATAGCCAGGCTGGCCGGGGATCCCAAGCTGCGGCACCGCCTGGGTGAGGGGGCCGTCAGATTGGCCCAGGACTTCACCTGGGAGAAGATCGCCGAAAAGACAAAGGCGCTTTACGAAGACATCCTGGGCACTTAACAGATGGGAGCGCTGGATGGGAAGAGACAAGCTGCTGAATCTGCTCAAGGTCTGCTTCAGCCTGGGCCTGCTTGCCTTTCTACTCACGCAGGTGGGCTGGCAGCAGACCCTTGAAACGCTGGGAAAGGCCAGGTTCCCCTACCTGGCAGCGGCTTTCGTGCTTTGCCTGGTGGGCATCGTCGTTAGAGCCTACCGATGGCAAATCCTGCTCAGTGCACTGAAGATAGACATCCCGCTGACAAAGCTGACCGCGCTCTACTTCATAGGAACCTTCTTCAACAACATCCTGCCCACCGGCATCGGAGGGGACGTAGTGCGGGTTTACAGACTCTCTAAACAGAGCAAGAGACCTATCGAGTCCGTCGGCACTGTGCTGCTGGACCGAGCGACCGGTCTCCTCGCCCTCTTCCTGATCGCTTTGATGGCGCTCGTATTCAGCTATCAGTCGATCGCTCCCAACGTAGCAGCGGCAATCTTGCTCCTCTGCCTGGGAAGTTGGGCCGGGCTGGGACTTGTATTGCGGCGGGATTGGCTGGAGAGGTGGGGTCTTCTGAGGATCATGGCTAAGATAAAGCAGCTCAGAGAGATCTACGAGTCGGTATACGCTTGCGGCCTCAAAGCCATCGGCGGCGCGCTGGCCATCTCCCTCGTTTTCAACGTTTTGCTCATCGCCGTCAACTACCTTATCGCCCTCTCACTGGGGGTGGAGATTCCCCTCTGGTATTTCTTGCTATTTGTTCCGATCATCTCCTTCCTGCTGGTCCTGCCCATCTCGCTGAGCGGATTGGGCGTGCGGGAGGGAGGATACGTCTATCTTTTCGCCCAGGCGGGCGTCTCCGCCCCCTTAGCCCTGGCTATGTCCCTACTATTCTATGCCCTGAACGTGGCCACCGGCCTAATCGGTGGGGTGTTGTACGCCTTCGAGGGAGCGCAAGGGTATATGGAGGATGAAAGATGACACTGAAATGCCTGGTCACCGGCGCAGCGGGCTTCATCGGCTCGCACCTGGCTGAACGGCTGGTCGCCGAGGGCTATGAGGTGATCGGGGTGGACTGCTTCACCGATTATTACCCGCGCCCGGTGAAGGAAGGGACCCTGGCTGAGCTCCGCAGCTCTGATCGCTTTCGCTTCGTCGAGGCCGACCTTCGTTTCGTTGATCTGGAACCCCTGCTCGATGGCGTGGATTATGTCTTCCACCAGGCTGCCCAGGCAGGGGTGCGCGCCAGTTGGGGGGAGAACTTCGCCATTTATACGGAGCACAACGTCCTGGCCACACAGAGGCTTCTGGAGGCGGTGAAGGGGCGGGAGATAGCGGGGTTCATCTACGCCTCCTCCTCTTCCGTCTACGGCGACACGCCCGACCTCCCCATGCGCGAGGATAGCCTCCCGCGCCCCATATCGCCCTATGGGGTGACCAAGCTGGCCGGGGAGCACCTCTGTCAACTGTATCTCTGTAACTTCGGGGTGCCTACGGTGTCCCTGCGCTACTTCACCGTCTATGGCCCACGACAGCGCCCGGACATGGCCTTCCATCGCTTCATCCGGGCGATCCTGGAGGGGAAGCCCATCACAATCTACGGCGATGGGGAGCAGACCAGGGATTTCACCTACGTCGCCGATGCGGTGGAGGCGAATCTCCTGGCCATGCGGTATGCCCCGCCTGGGGCGATATTCAACATCGGCGGCGGCTCGCGGGTGAGCGTCAACTATGCGATTGGGCTGCTGGAGGAAATCCTGGGAAAGAAAGCTATAGTGGACTACCAGGAGGCGCAACACGGCGACGTTCGTCACACCCTGGCGGATACCTCGGCCGCGCGAGAGGCCCTCGGCTTCGCGCCTAAGGTGGGACTGGAGAAAGGACTGCGGGCCCAGGTTGTCTGGCAGAGAAGTGGCCTGGGGATCAAATCCCCAGGCTGAGAGCCTAAGCCGACCGAGGTCGGCCGTAAAGCCTGCGAATGAAGTTCGGAGGCTAAGAGCCAAAGCACGCCAAGGCGTGCTCCCAAGCGCCGAGGAGTGCGCCAAGGCGCACTTGAGCTTTCAGCCTGGAAACTTGATTTCCAGGCAAGCTGGAGGTGAAAGAAGATGGATCTATCCATTGTCGTCCCCCTGTACAACGAGGAGGAGAACACAGAGCCGCTTTACGCGCAATTAAAGGCCGCTCTGGAGGAGATAGGCCGAGATTATGAGATCATCATCGTAGATGATGGGAGCACTGACGGGAGCTTCGATATCCTCAAGAGGCTGCATGAGGGCGATGAGCGTCTCAAGGTGATCCGCTTCCGCCGCAACTTCGGACAGACGGCAGCCTTCGCCGCTGGCTTCGACCGCTCCCAGGGTGAGGTGGTGATCACCATGGACGCCGACCTCCAGAACGACCCCGCCGACATCCCCCTGCTCCTGGAGAAGATCGAGGAGGGATACGATGTGGTCAGCGGCTGGCGGCTGCACCGCAAGGACCCCTTCCTGACCCGCCGCCTCCCTTCGATGATGGCTAACTGGCTCATCTCCAAGGTCACTGGGGTTCACCTCCACGACTACGGCTGCTCCCTGAAGGCCTATCGCCGTGAGGTGGTGAAGAATGTTCAGCTCTATGGTGAATTGCACCGTTTCATCCCCGCCATCGCCAACTGGATGGGGGTCTCCGTGGCTGAAGTATCCGTGCGTCACTACCCTCGGCGCTTCGGCAAGTCCAAGTATGGCCTCTCCCGCACTGCCAGGGTGCTCCTGGATCTCCTGACAGTGCGCTTCCTACTGAGCTATTCCACCAGACCGATCCAAATCTTCGGTGGGCTAGGGCTGATAAGCTTCGTCGCGGGCATCGGCCTGGGAGGGTATCTGTCCTTCGTCAAGTTTGCCCTCGGCCAGGACATTGGCGACCGGCCTCTGCTCCTCCTGGCGATATTGCTGATGGTGCTGGGCGTGCAGTTGATAAGCATGGGGCTCTTGGGGGAATTGGTGGTGCGCACCTACTACGAGGCCCAGAACAAGCCGATCTATGCGGTGCGCGAGTTCCTCGATAGGTCTTGAAAAGAGAAGTTGGAGGTTGGATATTGGAAGTTGGAAGTTGGAAGTTGGAAAGATGTATCTGCATCTTTGTTGGAACAGTTTTAGCGAATGTAGTCATACTGTCTACGGAACTCACTCCCCTGCAGCTTTCCTTTAGCTTCCTCCTGGTTTGCTTTCTGCCAGGTTACATACTCACGCTTCTTCTTTTCTCAAAGACCGATCCTCTGAACCTGGTGGAGAGGGTTGTATTCACCCTTGGAACCGGCTATGCCCTTTTGGTTCTGAATGGCTTGGTGATCCATTTCCTGCCAGGGGCAATCACGCCTCGCCTAGTGCTCTTCGCCTACGATGTTCTTATTCTCATCTTTACTCTATGCCTCATGCGAGGGGGGGACTTGAGCGGCCAATGGAGCCCTTTGCCCAAAAGCGTCATCTGGCAGGTTATCTTAATCGTTGTTCTGGCTTCCTTCTTCAGGCTCACTTTCCTCGGCTACTCTGAATTTCAGGACGATGAGGCCAAAGTGATGCTGAAGGCGGTGGGGGCCATTCAAGGCCGAGATGATGTGCTGTTCCTGCACAAGAAGGGGCCGGCGGAGATATTGATCCCGGCCATTTTCTACTCCCTCGTGGGCCGGATCAACGAATTTGCAGCTAGGCTCCCCTTTGCCCTGGCCAACCTTTTAGGGATAATCGTTGTTTATCTCATCGGCCGAGAGATGTTCAACGATTCCGTCGGTCTTGTCGCCGCTTTGCTCCTGAGCATCAACGGCTACTTTATCGCCTTCTCCCGCATCGTTCAATACCAAAGCATCGTATTCTTGATGATGGCGCTCTCCATCTTATGTTACTATCGCTTCTACCGAGAGGAGGCCAACGGGCATCCGTATGCGATGTTGGGCGCGTTGTTCCTTGGAGTGGGCCTTCTGGCTCACTACGATGCCGTCTTCGCGGTGCCGATAATAGCCTACCTCTGTCTGAAGAAGTCTCGCCTGCGCCCCAGTTGCTTCAAGAGCGATCTTCCATCTCTGCTCGTGTCTTCGCTCATCGTTCTCTGTCTCCTCTCGGCATTCTACGTGCCTCTAATACGCCACCCCTATTTCGAAGAGATCCAGGTGTACCTTGCGGCCAGAACTATGGCTGGGGAGCGTATACTGTATAATAACCTCAACGAGTTCTTCGCTATGAGCACGGTGTACAACTCCACATACTATATTGTTGTCCTGATATTCCTATCGGTGATAATGGTTGTCGTCCAACTGCATAAGGTTTCTTCAAGGAGATATGTAGCCATCCTCCTTCCTCTTCTGTTCATCGCAGGTCTCGGAGCGATGTTCATATCTCCCTCAATGTGGCAGATTGGGAGGCTGGATTGCACAATCGGCTTCTTTATGGTATTCTTAATAGTGCTTTTGTTTTCCCGGGACCCTTCGCCGGAAGTGAAAGCCAGCCTCCTGTGGTGGGCCTTGCCCTTTCTCTTCTACGCTTTTCTGTTCGCAACCCCCAGGACGCATTTCTACGTATTCTTCCCCTCCTGGGCTCTCATGGGGGGGATAGCCTTGGATAGGATTCGGAAATTGAAAATTGGAAATTGGAAATTGGAGGTAGGAAGTTGGAATTTGGAGTTTGGAGTTTGGAATTTGGTTTTTGCAGTGCTATACGTGATTTGTGCCTACTATATCTATTTTGTCTTCGTCCAACATAATCCGGACTACAAGCGAACATATCCCGAGCATAAGAATAGGTATTACTGGACCTTTTACGGCGATGAGCTTCCCCAATTGGAGGGATGGTTCGGATTCCCCTATAGAGCTGGATGGAAGGTCATAGGTTATCTGTATGAAGCGGGTGTCTTAAAAGGCGACTATTACAGCAATGAGGAGAGTTATATCACACGTTGGTACACGCGCGGGGAACTGCGCTGCTCCTACAACCCGCAGTACTACTTCGTCGCTGAGAATGTCCAGGACGAGCAAAGGATCCCTCTCGACGAGATAGAAGAGGAATACGGGCTCACGAGCATAGTGTCGGTAGATGACGAACCGAAATTGCGCATCTACGAACGCGGGCAAGCTAACCTGCCTGGAGTCACAACCTACAGAGTGGAAGACTACGAGCCTCTTTACGACAGCGAAATGACATCGCCCGAGTTGGACGCCGGAATACCGACCTCTAACCCTGTTGACTTCATTCAATATCCATTTGAAGTAAGCCTGGAGAACAAGGTCAAGCTTGTGGGTTATGACTTGGATAGTAGTCAGATAAGGCAAGGCGATGTCTTGCTCTTGACGCTGTATTGGCAAGGGTCTGAGAGGTTGGAGGAAGGCTACAAGGTCTTCGTTCACCTGGAAACTGATCACATTTGGGGGCAAGAAGACCACGTGCCGGCCTGCGGAACTCGCCCCACTACAACCTGGGTGCCGGGCGAAGTGATCGTGGATAGATACAGTCTATTGATCGACCCCCACACTCCAGCCGGGAGGTATCCTATCCTCGTCGGCATGTACGAGCCCTCGGCCGGCCGACGGATGCAGATATTCAATGAATGGGGGGACATAGCTGGAGATACTATCCCGTTGAGAGAGGTGACTGTCATCCCATGAAGACAAAGCACAAAGCAAAGCCTGTCCTGAGCGTAGTCGAAGGGTGGGAGGCGCTAATAGTTCTCGCCATCTTCGTTTTAGCCCTGCTCCCTCGAATCCTTGATCTGGATGTTTTCATCACTCCGGATGAGCTGAAGTGGACCTGCCGCTCCATCAACTTCCGCGCGGGCCTGGCCCGAGGCGATTTCGCTCGATCCTATCAGACTGGCCATCCAGGGGTGATCACTATGTGGATTGGGACACTGAGCATGCCACCCGATCCCGCAGGTAGATGGCAAGCGATATGCCAGGAGACAAGCATCACACGGATAATTAGGGCTATCTCCCCCGAGACCCTGGCAGAAATCACCAGGTACCTCTTCACAGCCAGGCGTGGTTTGGCTGTATTGACGGCTGCCAGTGTGGTCGTTATCTACCTCATGGTGCGCCAGCTCCTCGACCGCCGCACCGCCCTTATCGGTGCCATCCTGATAGCCCTGGATCCATTCTACCTGGCTCTCTCTCGCGTGTTGCATCTGGATGCCATAGCCACGGCCTTTATGGCCATCTCGGTCTTGAGTCTATTGCTCTATGTAAAGCACCAACGTTCTCGGCCCTATCTAGCCCTATCCGGGGCCGCCGCTGCCTTGGCCACATTGAACAAGACACCGGCTCTCTTCCTGGTGCCATTCACTGGCTTAGTGCTCGTCACCTCCGGACGTGACTCAGGGAAATCACTTCTCAAGATAGGGAAGGAATTCTTGCTGTGGGCGTTGGTTGCCGGGCTGATTGGATTCGCGGTCTGGCCGGCTCTGTGGGTCGATCCAGTTGGTACTATCACGGGTGTGTTGAGCACCGCTCTCGATTATGCCCAGAATCCACATTCTAACAGCAACTTCTTCTGGGGAGAGATCAGGCTCGACCCAGGACCCGGGTTCTATCCCGTGGCTTGGGCGTTCAGGACAACTCCTTGGGTCATGCTCGGCCTTATGCTCTCTGTACCTCTACTTACCAGGAATGGGCATGGTCAGAGAGCTGTACTGGCTAGGCTTCTAGCCTACAGCCTCCTTTTTGCAGGTTTCATGACCGTTGGGGCTAAGAAGTTCGATCGCTACATCCTACCCATCTTCCCGGCTCTGAACATCGTCGCCGCTGCTGGGCTCAATCACCTTGTTGAGACGATGAATCGAAGGATAAACAGAGTCAACTTCTATTCAATCGCGGTGGTCTTGGTACTTCTGCTATCGGCTGGCTTAACTCTGCCTTACCACCCCTATTACTTCCCTTACTATAACCCGCTCGTGGGAGGAAGCACTCAGGCGCCACACACACTGCTAGTGGGTTGGGGGGAGGGTCTAGAAGAGGCGGCCAACTATCTGAACCAGAAGGAAGGTGCCCGTGAGCTCCGCGTGGCTCTTCGGTACATGGCCGACTTTGCGCCCCTTTTCGTCGGGCGAACGATCGATACCGACCACTACGACCCTGCCACCACGGATTACGTGGTCATCTATCTCAACCAGGTGCAGCGAGATCTGAACCCGGAGCTCATTGATCGGTACTATGAAGGGCAGGAACCCGAGTATACCGTCAACTTGCAAGGCATTGACTACGCTTGGGTCTATCCCAACCTCACTCATCGAGCGCCGATAGAGTACATCGCCCGCCATGCCGAAGCCGATGAGGATGTGATCCTGGTCAGCAGGCCATCCCTTTTCACAGAATACTACGACGGCAATGCGCCGCTCTACGTCATGGATGTGGGATGGAGTGAAGCGGAGATAGTCACGGAGCTGCAACGAATTCCCAAGGAGCGGCGACGAATATGGTATGTTAAGTATCTCGAGGAAGATCCTAGTCCTACCCTGGAGCTGATCGATTATCAATTGGCTACCCATCTGTTCAAGGTGGAGGAGCACGCTTATCCTGACATAGCCCTTAGCCTCTATGAAACTTTCGCCCCTCCCTCTTTTGAGATCAGTGCTGTCCAGTCACCTCTGGACCTGAACTTTGAAGGAGATTTACTGCTGAGAGGGTATGGCCTCGTTGATCAGGTAGCACAGTGGGGCAAGGAGCTGGGGGTAGTTTTCGAGTGGGAAGCTCTACGAGATCTGAATCGGCATTACGCGGCCTTTATCCACCTCGTTGATGAGCAAGGACATGCCTGGGGACACGGGGACAAGTGGCTGATGAATGAGGCTTTGATACCCTCTGCGGGTTGGCGGGCTGGAGAGGTGGTGGTGGAGCGCTATAGCGTGTCCCTAGTGAAAGGTACGCTACCAGGGAGATACAGTCTGAGAATCGGGCTCTACGATCGAATGAACGGGGAAAGGCTAGAAGTTCTGGATAGCAATGGAGTGTCGTTGGGCAGCAGCCACGAATTGGAGACGATAGAGGTCAAGAACTCGCCCCTCATGCTCTCTCCCGAAGATTTGGAGATAGGACATCCACTTGAGCGGAATCTGGCAGGCCAGCTCAAGCTCCTGGGGTATGACTTGGACAGGGAAGAAGTGGCTTTTGGGGAAGAGGTTGCATTGACACTCTATTGGCAGGCGTTGGGAGAGATAGAGGAGGATTACGACCTGGCTGTGCGGTTGAGGGGAGAGAATAGGTCCTGGGCAGAGGGAAGGTATGTGCTGGGAAGTGAGTATCACCCTACCAGCCAATGGAGGGAAGGTGAGGCGTTGTGGACTCGATATGAGCTAGGGGTGGATGTAGAAGCACCGTTCGTAGAAGGGACATTGGAAATCGATCTCTTGGATGCTGAAGGAAGGTCCTTGTCAGGAGAGGCTTTTGTACTCACGGAGATGGGGATCGAGGGACGACGTTTCAAGGTTCCCCAGATCCAGCATCCAATGGATATCAATCTGGGAGGCAAGGTGGCGTTCCTGGGATATGATCTTGAGGCAGAGCAGATCAAGCTGGAGGATACGATTCACCTGACTCTCTACTGGCGGGCCAAGGTGAAGATGGAGACCAGTTACACGGTTTTCACCCACCTGCTGGACGAGGATAACACGCTTTGGGGCCAGAAAGACGGTATTCCGATGAAGGGTAGGCATCCGACAACGCAATGGAAGGAGGGAGAAGTGATCGTGGATGAATACGATATAGCTCTAAAAGAGGGAATACCAAAAGGGAGATATCGATTAGAGGTGGGGATGTACGATTTAGAGACTGAGGAGAGACTGCCGGTTTTCGATGAGGATGGGACAAGGATGCCCCAGGACCGGATACTGCTTGGAGAGGTGAAGGTGGAAGAGTGACGGGTCTCATCCGCACGCTAGCAAACCGAGAGGTGCTTTACTGGCTGATTTTGATAGGCCTTCTGGCTTCCTTCTGCACCTGGCAGCTCAACCACCTCGAAGGATTCTCTTGGGACTCCGACGAGGGAGTCACCCTGATGATGGCACAGATGTCGCGGTCGGGCTATTCGCTCTACGTTGACATCTGGACCGATCAGCCGCCCCTCTTCACCGCTTCCATCGCTGCAGTCCTCAGCTCTGTGGGATATTCTGTCGCCGTAACCCGGGCGGTGACGGTCCTCTATGCTACCATCGGTCTCTTCGCCGTAGCGTTACTGGCTCGGGAGCTAGGTGGACGCGCCGGGGGCCTTGCCGCGGTAGTCATGCTGGCCATAACTCCCAATTTCTCAATGCTGTCAAGAGCGGTCATGCCCGGCCTGCCTGCCGCTAGCCTAGCCATGCTGTCAGTTTCCTTAGCCTTCGTGTGGCTCCGCACCGGCCAGCGCCGCTACTTAGTCGTAAGTGGCGTCATGCTCGCCTTCAGCGCGCTGGTGAAGCCGATAGCTATCGTTGCCTCCGTCCCGGTGGCCCTGGCGATAATTTTGCGCGGCCTACGACAGCCATCATCCCTATGGCGTTGGGTCACCAAGGAAAGCGCTCTTCTGGCCATTTCCTTCATCGTGCCCCTGTCCCTCTGTTTGCTGGCCTACAATCCGCAGGCTTCGAGCAGTCAGTTGGTCGGCACCTATCTGAGTAGCAAGCGGGCTTATCCCTTAGATATCGCCCATAACGGGCGCAAGGTGTGGAGGTACCTGTTCCAGGAGAACCTCAGCCTGTCGCTTTTAGCGATCTACGGGGCTATCGTGCTTCTCAAAAACTGCTTGAGCAGCGCTTCGATCATCGTTATCTGGCTGGTCTTAACCCTTATCGCCCTGTTGACCCATTCGCCTCTGTGGCCCAAGCACCACCTGGTCCTCTTATTGTACTCCTCAGCCGTCCTAGCTGGACGAGCCATCGACTCTATGACGAATGGCCTTCGTGTTGCCTCCACTCGATCCCTCTCCCGAAGGGCATCGCTCGTTTTTGGGTTGGGCATTATAGCGCTTTACCTGTGGAGCTTACCTGGAATCATTGTCGAGGATGCGGAACTGCGGGCCGCCCCCGCTGAACCGATCAGCCAGGAAGCGGTGGACTGGGTTATCTCTGCAACTCAACCCGATGATTTCATAGTCACGGATTACCAGATGATTGCCTTCAGGGCGAAGAGGAGGTTGCCGCCACCCCTCTGTAACACCTCCGAGAAGAGGATTAAAAGCAGAAATTTAACGGGTGATGAGCTTATAGCTGTGACTGTGAAATATGACCCTAAGGCGATTTTGGTTTGGGATCAGCGGTTTGAAATGCTGCCTGCCTATGTGGATTGGGTCAAGCGGCACTATCGCTTGGCACGATGGTATGATACCCATCGCCAAATCTACGTGCCCTTCAAAGCCACTGCTATCCAATACCCGCAACATGCAAACCTGGGCGATCGGGTGACGTTTCTTGGCTATAGCCTCAGCGATTCACCGGTCGAGGCAGGGGACAAGATATGCCTGACGCTATACTGGCAGGCCCAGCGACGCATGGAGACTAGTTACATCGTCTTCGTCCATCTCACCGACAGGGAAGGCCGGAAGCTAGGCCAGAAGGACAGCGTGCCTGTGAAGGGCTCTTATCCCACAAAACGTTGGTCTGAAGGGGAGACCGTTTTCGACGAGTATGAGATACTCGTGGATCCCGACGCCCCCTCGGGCGAGTATGTCCTGGAGGTCGGGATGTACAATGCGGCAACCGGGGAGCGCTTGCCTGTGCTAACGGAGGGAGGGCAAGTGTTAGGCGACAGGATTCTCTTGGAAAGGGTAAGGGTGGGGGGGCAATGGTGAAGTTCAACAAGAAATACGCTGACCTCATCGCATTGACCATCCTCATTGCAGGTCTTGCCTACTACCTCTATCACATTGATCGCTGGTTAGCCTACGACGACGAAGGGGGCTATCTCTATGCCGCCTGGCGGATTGGAGAGGGGGAGATGCCCTACCGCGACTTCCTCACGCCGAAGTTGCCCCTTTTCCTCTACCCAGGCGCTTTACTTCTCAAGCTCTCTGGAGACTCCATCCTCGCCTTGCGGGCGGCCAGTGCCTTAGCTGTGGTCTTAAGCGCCCTCTTCCTCTATCTCATCGCCAGACAGATCTTCGGCGCGGGGACGGCCCTGCTCGCCATGGCCGTCTTCATGGTGCACCGGGATGTCTATTGGTCAGCCCGCTTCTTCCGCCCCGAGGCCTACATGCTCCTCTACAGCATGGCAGGGACGTATCTCTTCGTTTGCTTCTACCGTGAGGGACGGCTACCAGGTTTGGCCACTTCGGGCGTCTTTTTCGCCATCTCTACCCTTGGCAGGCTATTCGGTTTCTTGCCGATGGCTGGGTGCATCTTCTTTATGATTTACGATTCCTTCGGCTACGCTCAGGACAGGGCTGTCAGGGGGAAGGAGGTAAAACAGGCAGTTAGGAGGGCTGCCTGGGTCTTGGGGCCCTATATCGCCGTGGCTGGCACGGGGTTCGCTCTCTTCTATTACCTGACCCCTAACTTCTTCGCCACCATCCTGGGACACCATCTGAGGCAGGGGAGCGAACTAGGTTCTCTTCAGGTGTTTTTGAAAGGATTGAGGCTCTACTGGGCCTATCTCCAAGGCCATCCCCTTTTACTCCTCCTGACCATCCCCGCCCTCGTGAGGAGCCTTAGGGCAGAGGATAGGCTTCAGGCCCTCTTTGCTTACCAGATTCCGACCGCGGCCGCCTTTCTCATCCTCTCCCGTGAGCTGGCGGGGCGGCACCTGGTATATTTGGTGCCTTCCCTCTCCGCCCTCTTTGCGGCCTCTTTGGCTTCTTCGCTGTCCAGTGGCCGGCTCCAAAAGACTTTGGGGAAGAGGGCCGGGCTGATCATAGTCTTTCTCCTGACGGCTTTGGCCCTCTGGCCCTCCTGGCAAAGGAATCGCCTGGTAGCCAGTTGGAGGGAGAACGACACTCAAGGCATAGCGGCATACGTTCAGGGCCATACCCAGGAGGACGACTATGTGCTGTCCGATTACCCCGGCCTCAATTTCTATGCTCGAAGGAAGAACACCCCTTTGGGGGCTGGTTTGTCCAGGGGGGCCGTGCTCGGGGGACAGGTGTTGGGCAAGGATCTGATCCAAGATATAGAGGAGAAACAGGTGAAGATGGTATTGGTGAACATCGCTCAGGGGGCTCATCAATTGGCCAACCTGCACGACTATGATGATTTTCATCGCTATATACAAGACCATTTTCACCTGGCGGGCCGGATGGTTTATGATTACCGGCTCCTGGAGGTGTACCATGTGAATGATTTGATGCCCCATTCCTTGGGGGCGAACTTCGGCGACAGGATAATGCTGACCGGCGTTGCTTGGGGGGATAGGCCTATGGATCTGACAGATCCATCGAGGTCGGTGGGCCTTCATGGAATCGAGGCCGGCGGTGAGCTGGTGGTGACTCTGCGCTGGCGTTCACTGGCGGACATGGAGAGAGATTATTATCTAGTCCTCAGGCTAATGGATGACGAAGGGAAGCTGTGGGGGCTGGGGCAAAAGCAGTTGATGGACATCGAGACCGAGACCTACTGGGATGAGGAAGGCTTGGAGAGGGCGGTTCAGTTTCCCACCTCCCAATGGCCGGTGGGCGAGGCAGTTCTCGATTACTACAAGCTCCCGGTCCTGCCCGGCACCCCGCCGGGCCAGTATCAGATACTGGCCCGGCTCCGCCCCCTTGATGCCTGGGACGGCCTTGAGGTCCGCAATCCAGATGGCACACCGTCTGGATTCGACTATCCCTTGGAAACAGTGCAGGTGACTAGGCCCGCCCAGCCTCCCAGTTTGGCGAAACTGGCCATCCCCCATCCCTTTATGGAGGAGCTGCGGGACGAGATGCAGCTTCTGGGCTACGAGTTGGCGGCCACGGAGGTTAAACCCGGCGACCCCCTGCACCTCACCCTCTTTTGGCGGGCTTTAAAGCGAATGTCCAAGGAGTACGATCTTCTCTTGGAGCTTCAAGATGCCACCGGTACTGTCTGGGCCGAAGGGAGATTCCCCCTCTCCAAGGCAACATACCCCACCACTCAGTGGACCGAAGGCGAGGTAGTCCGTGGACAGTACGCTTTGATCGTTGATGCTACCGCCCCACCCGGCGAGTGCCAGTTGGCCCTCGATCTGGTAGACAAAGCTACCGGGCGACGCCTACTGGGGCGCGACCTTGTCCTCGCTAAGTTGAGGATAGGGGGCAGAAAAAGGCAGTTCGTCGTGCCCAAAACGATCCAGCACCCCCTCCGGATAAATCTGGGCGATTATGTAACTCTCCTCGGCTATGACCTGGCGGACACGGAAGTCGAGCCCAGCAGGGTTTTGCACCTCACCCTCTACTGGCAAGCCCAAAGGGAGATGGAGACCAGCTACAAAGTCTTTACCCATCTATTGGACAAGGAGGAGCAAATCTGGGGGCAGAGGGACAGCATCCCTGTAGGAGGAACCTACCCGACGACAGGATGGCTGCCAGGTGAGGTCATCGTAGACGAGTATGAGATACCTGTCAGGCCTGATACCCCGCTAGGAGAGTACGTGATCGAGGTGGGGATGTACGATGCGGTCACTGGGGAGCGACTGCCTATCTTCGACGAGGAAGGGAAACGGATACCCCAGGACCGGGTTCTGTTGAACAGCAGAGTGCGGGTGGCAAGATGACCAAGACAGTGTGCTCTAAACTGATGAACCAGAACGCAGTCTATTGGCTAGCCTTGACGAGTCTCCTCGTTGGCTTCTTCGTTTGGGGCCCGACTTACCTGGCGGGATTCGCCTGGGACTTCGATGAGGGGTTGAATCTTACGAAAGCGAGAATGGCACGGTTGGGATATCGGCTCTACAGCGAGATTTGGTCCGATCAGCCTCCTGCCCTTACCATATTTTTAACTGTGGCCTTCAAACTTTTTGGTGATTCCGTGGCCATAGGGCGGCTTGTGGCCGTCCTTTTTTCCAGCATTGGCCTTTTGGGGATAGCACTGATAACTCGGGAATTAGGCGGTCAGTTGGGCTCTCTTGCTGCCGTGGCCATACTGGTGACGGCGTCTTGCTTCTTCAAGCTATCTAGGGCAGTTATGATCGGCCTGCCTGCCATCAGCCTGGCTACATTATCTATTGCCTTTGCCTTCTATTACCTGCGCACAGGAAAATGGCAGTGGCTGGCCCTAGCGGGGGGTTATTCTTTTGCTAGCTTGCTAGTGAACTCATTACCACAACCAAGGAGTATGATGCTCGGGCGGTTCTCACCTGGAGCGGCCGATTTGCCAAGCTTCCAGAGTACATCAGATGGGTGAAGACGAGCTATCGTCTGGTGAAATCGTATGATGATCAGCACCAGATTTACCAGAAACGACCTCCCGTTGAGCGCCCCGGCCTGGCGAGTTTAGGCGACTGCGTGATCTTCCTGGGCTACGACCTCGGCTCAGCCACTGTCGAGCCAGGCGGGAAGCTCCATCTCACACTCTACTGGGGGGCCAGATGTCCCATAGATGCAAGTTATACCGTTTTCACCCATCTCATTGATGCCCAGGGGCGCATCTGGGGACAGTGGGACAATCCACCCATGAAGGGCAACTATCTGACAACCCACTGGAGTGAGGACGAGGTCATCCCCGACGAATACGAAATACCTTTGAAACCAGACGCCCCTCCAGGCGAGTATCAGGTCGAGGTGGGGATGTATCTGCTGGAGACGGTGGAGGGGCTGCCAGCTTTCGACAAAAAGGGAGCGCGGATGCCCGACGATAGGATCCTGCTGGAGGAAGTGATAGTGCGTGGCAAAGAGAAAGAAGAATGAAGGATCTATGGAGTGAATCTCTTCTAATCCTAATCATTGCTCTCGTGGGGGGGATAGTTTCCTGTATTGTGCCACGGAGATTGCCGTGGCGAAGGATCCGGGGCAAAGAATGGCCTCAGGTGATATGGAATTGCTCGTTTTATTTCATTCTTGGCGTCTATGTGCTGCTTTTCTCCGCCCTTTCGATCCTGAGGCACGATGCCCTCAACAGTTATGCTTATGACTTGGGCATATACGACCAGGTGATCTGGAATAGTGCTCGAGGTAAATTCTTTAGAAACACTTTGATATCGGATTCACCCAATTATCTAGGACGCCATTTCTCGCCCATCTTGCTTATCCTAGCGCCTCTATATTTGGTGTGGTCCAATCCTCGCCTTCTCTTGATCGTCCAGACCAGCGCCCTGGCTATAAGCGTCATACCAGTGCGCTGGTGGGCTGAGGAACAATTGGCCAACAAAGCCGCTGCGCTATCCATAGCCGTGAGTTATCTTCTCTACCCGCCTTTGGCTTTCGTGAATCTATCTGATTTCCATGGGATTGCTCTAGCCACACCTTTCCTGTCCTTCTCCACCTATTATCTTCTTCGACGAGACTATGCTCCGGCCCTTTGCTTCTTGGCTCTAGCATTGTTGTGCAGAGAGGACATAGCCTTCATCGCTATGGCCTTCGGCCTATACCTGATCCTTGCTCATAGGAAAACGCTGATGGGAAGCCTTATCGCCGTAGGGGGAGCACTGGGAGGATATTGGTTGATCAAGATAGTCATCCCCTATTTCCAAGGTGGTAATACTTACCATTTCGTCAACCGTTATGCCTATCTAGGCGAAAGCTTAGATGAAATCGTGTACACGGCCCTGATCCGTCCGCTTTGCGTTCTAGAGCGCGTCTTGGACCAGGAGAAACTCGAATTCCTCGTCTGCTTGTTCCTACCTGTGGGATTATTGCCCTTCTTGGGTTTTGCTACCCTCGCCCTGGCCCTGCCGACGCTGGGCTATCTGTTGCCAAGCGAGGGTACACCCCTCATAGGCACCCAATATGCTGCCCCTTTGATCCCCTTTATCTTCTATGCCTGTATTGAGGGGATGGCTTGGTTTGTTAAGCGGTATGGCAGGGGAAGGTCTCTCCTACTGAGAGCGCTCACTGTTTTTCTCCTCCTGACCAGCGGTCTAGGCTATTACTTCTACAGTACTGGCCCGCTAGCAAGGGCGTTTGACAAACAGAAATATTCCATCACCCCTCACGCCGTGTTGGGGCGGCAGCTCATGAGTGAGATTCCTGCGCAAGCATCGGTGTCCGCCCAGACGCACCTGGTCCCCCATCTTTCACAACGTGAAAAGATATTCATGTACTTCAAGATCTCCGGGGCTAAGTATGTGTTGCTGGATACCAAGGGCAATCTGTACCCTTACAGAGCCCGCCTCGACTATGATAGGAAACTACAGAGGCTAAGATCCGATCCTCGTTATGAGCTGACCTTTGAAGGAGATGGCTACCTGCTCTTTCGGAAGAGAGAAACACCTACCTTGGAACATCGCTTAGAGGTGGAACTCGACGGTCGGATAGTCCTTCAGAGCTACACGTTGGAAAAACTGACGTTGAAAGCAAGGGATATCTTGCCCCTGACTGTTTATTGGCAAGCAAGTAGAAAGATGCAAGAGAACTATACTGTTTTCATCCATCTGGTGGGCGAGGATGAGCGGATATGGGGACAAGTCGATCAACAACCGACTGGGCCTCTTTTCCCCACCAGCGAGTGGGAACCAGGGAAAACGGTGGTAGGTAACTACGCTCTACCAGTCGAGCCCAACGCGCCGCCAGGTGAGTACAAAATCTATGTGGGGATGTATCTGCTCAAGACGATGGAGCGATTGGCGGCTGTGGACGGGGAGGGGCGACGCTTGCCGGACGATCGCGTGTTGTTAGAGCCCAGGATAGCTGTTGTTGAGGGAGTCCCCAGATGAAAGCGATAAAGAGAGAAGCCCCAATCTGCCTCGCCCTCTTTCTTATAGCGCTACTCCCACGCCTCCTTTCCCTGGACGCCTTCATCACCTGGGACGAGCCCATGTGGACTTACCGGTCCATCAAGTTCCTGTCGGCGCTGCGGAGATTGGACTTCGACGCGACTTTCCTGGTTGGACACCCTGGGGTGATGACTATGTGGTCTGGAGCAGCAGGCATATCTATCCAGCGCCTGCTGGGCTTTGGGTCTGCGACCGATTTAGGTTGGTTGAGCGGCCTGCCGACCCTTGATCCCAGGGACTCAGAAGCCCTGTTCAAGCTGGCTCCTTTCCTTTCAGCAGCAAAGCTGCCACTGGCGGTGCTCAATGCGGCCTGCGTTGTGGGCATCTACCTCCTAGCCAAGCGGCTTTTCGACGCTAGGGTGGCTCTCTTCGCCGCCCTCCTCCTGGCCCTGGATCCCTTTCACATCGCCCTCTCCCGTGTCCTGCACATTGACGCCCTGGCCGCGAACTTCATGATCCTCTCGTTGCTGAGCATGCTCGTTCACTTACGCCAGTATCGCTCGCGTTCATACCTTCTCCTGTCTGGGACTTTGGCTGGTTTGGCCTTCCTGAGCAAAGCCTATGCCCTTTTCCTAGCGCCTTTAGCCGGCCTCTTGCTGGCCGCAGCCTGCCTGGCCAAAGAGCGGGATTTGCGCAAGGCGATTCCCCTGCTGCTCTCCTCCTTTGCCACCTGGTGCCTCGTCGCCGTCCTGATCTTCTCCCTCCTCTGGCCGGCCATGTGGGTTGATCCCCTTGGCACTGTCCAAGGCGTGCTCGACACAGCCTTCGGTTACGCCGCCACTCCCCATGCCACCTCCAAGTTCTTTCTGGGGAAGATGGTTGCCGATCCTGGCCCCTGGTTCTATCTCGTCGTCTTGGCATTCCGCACGTCCCCCCTGACCCTGCTTGGTTTAGCAATAGCCCTTCCCCTGCTTCTCGGCAATGAGAAGGCACAGAAAGGAAACCTAGCTGCTCTACTTGCCTATGCATGTCTTTTCACTATACTTATGACCCTGGGGGCCAAGAAGTTCGATCGCTATATGTTGCCTTCCATCCTCGCCCTGGACATCGTGGCCGCCTGGGGACTGGTCGAGCTCGGACGGCTAGTGAGCCAGCGCCTCGGAAGGCGTTCCAAGTTCCAGGCTCCAAATTCCAAGGGCCGTCAACTTTGGACTTTGGACAGCTCGACTGAGCTCGCCGGAGTCTTAGGACTTGGAACTCTTGTTGTCCTGCTCTTGCTCCAGGCTGGACACATCCTCTCCTATCACCCCTATTATCTGTCTTACTACAACCCCCTCCTGGGCGGCTCACCCAGGGCTGTCCAAGTCCTGCCTGTGGGCTGGGGCGAGGGCATGGATCTGGCAGCCAGGTACTTGAATCAAAAGAAGGCTGCAGAGAACCTTCGCGTCGCCACCTGGGGCATCCCAGGCTTCGCCCCTTTATTCAAAGGCCAGACAGAGGGGCTGATGGAGCACAACCTGGCCACTGCCGACTACGCCGTCCTGTACGTCAGCGATGTGCAACAGGACTCCGCTGGCACGACTGCTCTCTACGGTCAGCAACAGCCTGAGCATGTGGTCAACATTCACGGCGTAGACTACGCCTGGATCTATCCTAATACTCACTATCGGGAGCTGATCGCCTATTTGGAGAGCCAAGCTCGGCCGGACGACATCGTACTGCTCGATGCCACCTCGCCCTTCGTCAAGCATTATCAAGGGCCGTTATCTTATTATGTCATATTAGATATCCAGAGCTGGACCGAGATGGCTGACAGGCTAACGGAGTCTGCTAGCCCCCAGCGCCTATGGTACGTCGCTTACCCAGGGAGCAATGCGGGGAGCTGGATCAGTTACCAACTGAATACCCATGCTCTCCTCATGAAGCAGGAAGCCCTTCCCCATTCCACTGTCTCTGGTTATCTCCTTACCTCTCCCCCTGCTCTTGATTCGAGTCCAATCAAGGTCCAGTCAGATGTCAACTTCGGCAACCTCTTGCGGCTCACCGGCTACGGCTTCACCGAGGACGTCGTCGAGTACAGAAAGAGCCTGGGGGTGACGCTCCACTGGCAGGCCCAGCGAGGAATGGAGGAGAACTACGCCCTCTCCCTGCGCCTGGTGGACGGCGAGGGGCACCTCTGGGCTCAGGAAGACGAGTGGCTGCTGAGTCTCTCCGGCCTTCCGACCTCCACCTGGGAGGCAGGCGAGACGAGCGAGGGGCGCTATCTCCTGCCCATCCCTCCGGGCGTTCCTCCTGGCCGCTACCAAGTGAAGGCGATCGTTTATCAAACGGACACGCTGGAGAGGGTGGCTATCCTGGACGAGGGAGGGAGGCCGGCAGGCATGGACTACACCCTGAGGACGATTTCGGTGGCCAGCCCCACCGTTCCGCCGACCATCGAAGAGTTGGCCATCCCCCACGCTCTAAGCTACGATTTCAACAGTCAGGTGGAGCTTCTGGGCTACGGCCTATCCGCCGACGAGGTGGGCTCAGGCGATACCCTGGGGCTGACCCTCTTCTGGCGGGCACTCCGTCCGATGGAGCAAGATTATGGCCTCCTCATCGAGCTCAGGGACGAGGCCGGGGGCACCTGGATGGCGGCGAAGCTCCGCGTTCCCAACGCGTCCTATCCCACCAGCCGTTGGCAGCCAGGCGAGATCCTGTGCGTGCCTTATGACCTACTCATTGACGCCGCCGTCCTCCCAGGCCGCTATCGGCTGTTCGTCAACCTGCTCGACGGCGATGGCAGGCGGCTGATCGAGGAGGGATTCTCCCTTACTGAGCTGAGCATCGAGGGGAGGGAGCACCTCTTTGCTGTGCCGGAGGTCCGCTTCCCCCTGTGGGCAGACATTGCCCATCGTGTGGCCCTTCTCGGCTACGATCTCGACTGGACGAGCGTTGAGCCGGGCGGTGTTTTGCACCTGACCCTCTACTGGCAGACCCTGGCGAGGATGGAGACGAGCTACACCGTCTTCACCCACCTCCTCGACGCCGAGGGCCGCGTCCGGGGGCAAAAGGACAGCATCCCCTGCGGCGGGGCTTGTCCAACGACGAGTTGGCTCGAGGGGGAGGTCATCGTGGACAGGTATGAGATCGTCGTCAATCCTGATGGACCTCCCGGCGAGTATCAGATCGAGGTGGGAATGTACGATGCGAAGACGGGGGAGCGTTTGCCGGTTTTCAACGAAAAGGGTGAACGCTTGCCGGAGGATCGCGTGTTGCTGGAGTCAGCAGACGCTCCTCAATATATCCGTCCAAGTGAGGAATCTACCTTCGGCGTCGACGCCTACAACGTCCACCTCCCCATCGTATCTAGCGGAGTAGGAACCCAAGCCCAGACAGCAGCTAGCCAGGCTGCCCAATGTGCCAACAAAGTCCACAGAGAGGAGAACAAACTGGTGTACAACGGGAAGGAGATCCGACTCATCGGGGTGAATGCCACCTGGATGACCCGTGGCAGAGGCTTCCCCGAGGAGAACTGGGATGAAGTGCTGAGCTTCCTCTCTAGGTACGTAAACTGCATCCGCGTCTGGGTGTTTCCCGGTGCGGATGTGGATAGACTTGAGAGATTGCTCAATCTTGGGGCTGAATATGATCTCCTCTTTGGTATAACATTTGAAACGTTTCAGGAGGTTCCTGAATATGCGCGGTTCGGCCAGACGTGGTTTGCCGAGGGATATGAAGAGACCTATCTGCCCTTCGTCAAGGAGGTGGTCAACCGCTTCAAGGGGTCGTCGCGGATTGCCTTTTGGCAAATGATGAACGAGCCGAACCCCTGGGGATGGCCCTGGGGGTGGAAAGGCTCGGGCATCGACACCTTTGAGCGGTGGATCGAGCACGTAGCAGCCGAGATACGTGCCATAGACCCCTGTCACCCGATCACCATTGGCCTGATCAGAGTGGATCAGATAGGAGACAATGTGAAGCCCGAGAAGTGGTTCCAGGAGATCCACACGAGCACGGAGGTTGATCTCGTAACGGCGCATGTACACACGAAGGATGGTAAGAAGGAGATAGACCTGGCCAACGAGATCGGTTATCCGATAGTGTTCACCGAAGTCTGGATTGACCGGTCCTCCAACATCGAGAAGCGTCGCTATTGGGTCTTGAGGTTTGCGGAAGAACGCCTCGACAAGGGACTGGATGGGTTTCTGCTCTGGCAATTCAAGAAGCCCACCCAGGAGTATCCATGGAAGTACGAGATCACCCAGGATGAGATTCCTGTGTGGGAAGCCTTGAGGGAGTTTCACTAGAGGATAGAGCTTAGTGAGATTACAAGTGGTTCACAAGATCAACAGAGAAGCAAATTTGAGCTTTGGCACCAGGCTGTCGCTCTCGGCTGGAAAAGCTAAGAGATTGGCGTTGACGGCTGCCGCAGCTAAGGCGTTGCCCCACCTGCTGGTTCTCATCGCCTTAGCCCTGCGCCTCTATCGCATTGACCACCAGAGCCTCTGGTATGATGAGGGCTGGAGCATCCACTTGGCCACTCGCAGCATCTCCGAGGCGCTCCCGCTGATCGCCAGCCCTGGTCACACTCATCCTCCCCTGTATTATCTCTTGCTCCATTACTGGGGGATTTTAGCTGGCTTCAGCGAACTAAGCTTGCGGTTTCTGTCCCTGCTGTTTGGTATGCTTCTGGTACCAGTAAGCTACCGCTTGGCACGCAGGCTCTATGACGCAAAGACAGGGCTGGTCGTCATAGCCATCGCTGCTTTTGCCCCACTCTACGTCACCTACTCCCAGGAGACGCGCATGTACAGCCTCCTGACCTTGGAGTGCTCCGCCCTCCTTTACCTGTTCTATCGTCTGACCAGTGCTGCTGAGAATCCCTCCTGGCGCGAGTGGGCGATGCTGATCCTTCTTGAAGCGAGCAGTATCTACACCCATTACTCCTCCTTTCTTATCATCGCCTATCTGAGCGCATTGGCAATCGCGCTGCTGTGGAGGCAACGCCGCTCCAGTGACCTATGTCGGTGGCTGGGGGTGCAAGCGATGGTGGCCCTGTCGTACCTGCCCTGGGCTCAGGTAGCCATCCAGCGCATGGCGACGCACACCACCCAGACGGCTGAGCCTCCCGGCTTGATCTCCTTTGCGGGTCAGGTCTGGCACTTCTACAACGCAGGGACTATCGCCGTCATCAGCTCGCACGCTTTGTTCACCACGCTCTCGTCGCTATCGGCCATCGGTTTGGCCGTTGCCTTGCTGATCCTTTGGCGCAATGATCGCAAATGGGGTCAGGGTGCAATGCTACTTTTGCACACCATGGTTCCCTTCTTCTTGGTTCTCCTAATCTCGCGGGTCAGGCCGGGCATACACCCCCGCTATGTGATCATGCTCTCGGTTCCGCTATTCATCCTCATCGGGCGTGCGATTGACATCTCGACCAAATCCAAGGGCTGCAGTAGGCTAATTGGGGTGGTGTTGGGACTGATGCTGCTCCTCACTTCCGCTGCAGGATTGCATATCCTGTACTTCGAGACCCAGTATCACAAGGATAACGTCCGCTCATTAGCCGAATACCTGGAGAGCACCGCAAGCGGCGACGACCTCATCATCTTCGATTACAGGGACTATGCCTTCAGCTATTATTACCATGGCGCCGCGCCGGTGCGCTACTTCGAAATAGACGGCAATGAGCCCCAAATCTCTGTCCGGCTCAGGGAGTGCGCCGAGGGCAAAAAGCGTGTCTTCCTCGCCAAATGGTATCAGGGCGAGACGGACGAACGCGGGGTCATAAGGTTCCTCCTGGAATTGAATGGGTGGTTAGCGGACGAGAGGGAGTTTCAGGGGTTCGATCTCAAGACCTACGAGTTGAAACGTGCCGTTTCCTTCCCGAAGCTACAAAGCATCTTTGCCGACTATGGTCCTCTGCAGCTTACCGGCGCTTTCTATGAGACAGCGGTGCCGGTCGATGAGGCAGTTTGTCTGGCCCTGCGTTGGCGTCTCGCCGGGCAAGCCGAGAGGGGGTATAAGGCCGTGGTGGCCCTGCGCGATGGGCGGGGGCGTGAGATAGCGAGCGCTAATGTTCCTCTTCTTGATCGGGATTCGCGCCCCACTGATCGGTGGCCTGCGGGCACGGAGACCATTAGCTACTACGTCATCCCCCTGCCCACAGGCACGGCTCCCCTCTCCTATACCCTTGCCGTCGGCGTCTACGATGAGTCGGACCTGGCCGGGCTCGACCTCTTGGACGAGGCCAGAGCACCAGCAGGGAAGCACTTCCTCTTGGGCACGGTCAATCTGACGAAGGCCCGCACCTTCGCCAGCGGGCCATGCCCCGGCTTTGAGCCCGTCAACCTCCCTTTGGCCGATGGCCTGGTTCTGGAGGGTTTCACCTTGGACAGAAGGGAGGTGCGGGCAGGGGAAGAGCTGGGGGTGGCCCTGTGCTGGCGAGCCATGAGGGATGGCTTGCCGAGCTATGTCCCTGAGCTGCGCCTGGTGCAGGAGGGGACAGTCATCGCCACGGCGAGCGGCGTCCCCCTTGATGGGCGTTATCCCAGCGATCTCTGGTCAGAAGGGGAGCTGGTCATTGACCGGCGCGATTTAGTGCTCTCCCCTGAAGCGAAGGAAGGGCCAGCCGTTCTAGAGCTGGCCTTAGGCGCCGGTCTCGCTTTGAAGCTGCCGGAGATAGGTGTTGAGGCCGCCGAGCGTCTCTTCGTCGCTCCGCCAATGCAGCACGAGCTAGAGGTGGCCTTCGGCGACTTCGCCGAGCTGATCGGCTACGATTTGGATCGGCCTGTGGTCAGCCCTAAGGAGGGGGTGAAGCTCACCGTCTACTGGCGGGCCATCAACAGAGAGCCCCTGAACACAAGTTATACCGTATTCACCCACATCCTGAACCGGGAGGCCAGGCTCATCGCCCAGCACGATGGGATACCGGCCGGCGGCGGGCGTCCCACCACAGGCTGGATGGAGGGAGAGATCATCGTTGACCTGCACGAGATGGAGTTCAGCGACTTGACCTGCGTGGGGACGGGCATCATCGAAGTGGGGCTCTACGATGCGAGGACCATGGAGCGTGTATTGACCAGTGAGGGAAGCGACCACCTGCTTTTGCCCAGTGAGATAATCATAAAGCCTTAGCCCAGTCTCTTCCTGCTCCCCTTCGGGTTCTGATATGTACTGTTACATGACACGGCACTCTTAGGAGATGGGATGATGCCTGACAGACTTCTTTTCTTGTAGTGTCTATTCTCTCAATTCTACAAGACCCTGAGTTGTTGGGAAGCAAGCACGGTGGGGAATTCGCAGCGCTGGAACCAAAGGTAGTTGCTCGCGTGAAGAATATTCTCAGCTCGGCACCAGCGCGTGACACGGGCTAACCGGCTGACGCCCAAATCGGCTGCTCTTTGGTCTGTAACGTTGTTTGCGTTTGCAACCTCATACACATTACAGTGTAGCATGTGCTCTCGACGGCGTAGCCAACTGCGGTTAGCCTCGACTGTTAAAAGAGGATAGGATGCGGCTTAACCCCTTCGCCTTAGCCAAGCGACATCTGGCTATAACCTTTATCATCTCAGCTTTCATCGTGCTAGGGACCATTTATAGCGTCGTCACCCCCATCTTTGAGGCTTCCGATGAGATATCGCACTACCCAGTGGTTAAGCACATCGCTGATGGGCAGGGTCTACCTGTACAAAACCGGGAGATGGAGCATCCATGGCGGCAAGAGGGCAGCCAGCCACCTCTCTATTATGTTATTGCTGCGTTAGTCACTTCTTGGATCGACACAGATGATATGACAGAACTGCTATGGTATAACCCCCACGCTAGGATTGGCCTGCCTCTGGCCAAGGACAACAAGAACATGGTCATCCATGTGGATCAAGAGAGATTCCCCTATCAACGCACTGCCCTAGCCGTGCATATCATCCGCTTTCTCTCAGTATTCATGCAGGTGACGACGGTCTTACTTACCTACTTGATCAGCCTAGAGATATTCCCTGGAGCAAGAGCTGTCGCGGCTGGAGCTGCAGCTATCGTGGCCTTCAATCCCATGTTCCTCTTCATTGCTGGTTCTGTAAATAACGATAACTTGGTAATCCCCCTCTCCTCCCTAGCTTTATTACTGATGACGCGCATGGTAAAGAATGGGGCATCGATGCGATGCCTAGTGGCACTTGGTGCCGTCATTGGCTTTGCTGCTCTTTCGAAATTGAGTGCCCTTGGTCTTCTGCCCCTTGCAGTTACAACTATTACCATCGTAGCCGTCCGCCAGCGCTCCCTCATTACTTTCGTGAAGTGGAGTGCCGTCGTCCTTGTTATCACTTCAGTCATTGCTGGTTGGTGGTTTGTCAGGAATTGGACATTATATAGGGATCCTCTTGGCCTAAATGTGATGCTGGCTATTGCTGGTGAGCGGAGCTCAAAGCCTACCTTTAGTGATCTCATAGCCGAATCTGAGGGTTTCAAGATATCCTACTGGGCACTCTTTGGTGCGGTGAACGTGCTAGCCGATCCTATTGTTTATGCCGTCTATGATGCTATCACAGTGCTAAGCGGGATAGGGCTGCTCTTAGCTATTAGACGGCACTTTGGAGGAGACAAAACGGTTAGCGGTTCTGCCTTGTTGGTCCTCGCCCTTTGGATAGCGATCCTATTCGCTAGCCTAGTGCGGTGGACGCAAATGACGAAGGCCTCCCAAGGGCGTCTCCTCTTCCCAGCTATCTCGGCTATCTCCATTTTCCTATCCTGGGGGCTAACTCAACTGGTGCCTAGACGATTCACTGGGGTATTGGCCGGTGGTGTCAGCGCAGTGATGCTCATCCTGGCCATTATTTCCCCCTTCCGCTACATTGCCCCAGCCTATGCCAGACCGCCGCTCCTCACCGCGCTTAATGCCCAATCGATACCTCATCGTGTCCATATCAATTACGAGGGGAAGGTGGAGTTGATGGGCTATGAGACCGACAAGGACAGAGTCGAACCAGGGGATGTTCTAGAGCTGACCCTTTACTGGCGCTGTCTAGCCGAAATGGATCGAGATTACAGCGTCTTTATCCACCTACTTGGGCGGGACGAGCAGCTCGTCGGCCAGAGGGATACCTACCCTGGTCGGGGAACATATCCCACCAGCCTTTGGAGGGTGGGGGATATCATATGCGATAAGTATAAAGTCCCCATATCTCCCGATGCCGCAGCGCCCAGTTCCTGTCGGGTGGAGGTGGGGTTGTACACCCTACCTACTTTCGAGGGCGTGCGCCCTTTCGACAGAGAGGGACGGCCTCTAGGGAGCCCGATAATAGGTTGGGTGAAGATCGCCCCAGAGGAACCTCAGAGCTACGCTATTCCCAATCCGATATACTTCAATCTGGCCGATAAAGTCGCCCTGGTCGGCTATGACCTGGAGGAGAGGGCTATAAGTCCAGGCGAGACGCTCCATCTGACCCTCTTTTGGCAGGTGCTAGAGAAGATAGACGAGGATTGCACCGTCTTTACTCACCTTGTTGACGAAGGGGATCGGATTTGGGGACAGCGAGACAGCCAGCCGCTGAGCGGGTACTATCCCACCTCCCTTTGGGACGTGGGGGAGGTGATCAAAGACGACTACGAGTTGGTGGTGCAGCCCGAGGCCCCGCCGGGCGAGTATATTCTGGAGGTGGGAATGTATCTCTTGGAAACGGGAAAGCGGTTGGCTATATTAGATGAGGAGGGGCGGGGGCAAGGGGATAGGGTCCTGTTGAGCGGAGTACAGGTAATACCTCGATAAGGAGACTCGAGTGAAAAGTAGAAATGCCTTGATCATGACCGTGTTGTCGGCGATTATCTTGCTCGCCTTCGGCTTGCGTCTCTACCGTCTCGACGCCAAGAGCCTCTGGGCGGACGAGGGCCTCAGTATGTATCGGGCGCACAAAGACCTGGCCTTCATCCTCTCCAACACGATCATCATCCAGGGCGTCGTTACCGAGGACCTCCAGCCGCCTCTGTATTTCATCCTTTTGCGCTTCTTGATCGAATTCGCTGGCGATAGCGAGTTCGCGGCCAAATTCCTCTCGGGCATCTTCAGCGTGCTGACCGTTCCGCTCTTGTACACCGTGGGCAAGAAGCTCTTTGACCCTCAGGTGGGGCTCTTCGCTTCTTTCTTGGGAGCCTCGTCCCCCCTTTATCTCTGGTACTCCCAGGAGCTTCGGATGTACACCATGCTGGCCTTCCTCGGCCTGCTATCGGTCTATACCCTTCTGAAGGTGATGGAAGGGAACGACTCGGCGGAGGAAAGCGACATCTCCAAATGGGCTTGGCGTTGTGGTTATGTCTTAACCACAGTGGCTATGCTCTACACCCACTATTCCGGCTTCTTTATGTTCCTTTTCGAATTTGTGGTCTTCCTAACCTTTGCTATCACAGGCCGTAAGGTGTGGTCGGTTATCCTGCTGCTGGCCGCCTTGAGCGCGTTGCCGTTGGTCCCCTTCGCCCTGCATCGCATGCAGCTCGGCCCTGAGCCGTTATACAGGTTCGTCCCCCTGCCCATCATCCTGCGGGACCTATTGAACTCTTTCAGCCTGGGGATTTCGGTCAGCCTCAGGCGGGTGTTCTGGCTGGATATGATTTTCCTGGCTGTGTTTGTAGTGGGGCTCCTCCTGTCAGACGAAGGTAAGCCAGAGCTGCGGTTTAGGAAATCGCTCCTGCTCCTGGGATACCTCTTTGTGCCTACCTTGGCCCTCTACTTGGCCTCCTACATCAAGCCCCTGTACATGGGCGCCAGGCACCTGATAATCGTCTCGCCGGCCTATTATCTAATCCTGGCGGCAGGTTTGGTCTCCCTCAAGCGGCTTTGGCGTCCTGCCTTCGCCCTTTGTCTCATCGTCTTCCTCGCGGGCTTCGCCTACTCGACCCGCAATTACTTCTTCGACGAGAGGTACATCAAGGATGACCTCCGCTCCATGTTTCGCTATGTGGAGAGGCACTCTCAGCCAGGGGACATCCTCGTCCTGAGCGATGCAGTGATCTGCCACGTTTTCGATTACTACAATCGGGGCGGCCTCCCCTGGACATCATTGCCTCGCTATGGGACTCCTTTCACCCTTGAGACGATAGACGAGATACAGAAATTGAGCGACGAGTACGAGCGCATCTGGTTCGCCTACGGCCCCTCAGGGGCTTACTACGAGCCGACAGCCCCGCTGGCGAAGGAGTGGCTCGACGATAACCTCTTCAAGGCTGACGACAGGGCCTTTCACGGCTATGGCACGAGGGTGGCACTGGCCTGTTACCTTTCCCAGTTGCCCATCCTGGACCAACCGCCCCCTCTACAAGAGAAGGTGGGAGCCAATCTGGCCCACAAGTTGGCCCTCTTGGGATATGAGCTGCCCCGTGGTCCGGTAGCGGCAGGGGAGGTGCTGCACGTGGACCTCTATTGGCAGGCTCTAGGCGAGGTGGATGAGGATTATCACATCTCCGCCTGGCTGGTGGACGATGAGGGGCATGTCTGGGGCCATGGTGACAGCGAGCCCTTCAACTCCCTATACCCTACCTCCCAGTGGGAGGCGGGCAAGGTCCTTCGGGAGACACATGAGCTTCCCGTCCAATGGGGCACCCCCCCGGGGGGCAGCTACAAGCTCGAGGTAGAGATGTACTCGCCGCAGACCGGGCGCCCACTGGAGGTCTTCGACGACAATGGCATCCCTCAGGGGACGAGGGTCCCCTTGGGAGCGGTCAATGTCATCAAGCCAACCCATCCGCCATCAGCCGGAGAGCTTCCCATTCAGCACCGGCGTCGGTTTGACTTGGACGGCCAGATCGCAGTTTTGGGCTATGACTGCGCCGATAAGGAAGCTGGCCCAGGCGATGCCTTGCATCTATCGCTCTACTATCTGGCCAGGCGCAAACCGGGGGACGACTATCGCCTCAACCTGCAGTTGGTGGACGAAGGAGGCGAGGTCTGGGTGGAGGAGGCCTTTTCGCCAGGGGGCGATAGCTATCCCACCACGCTGTGGGATGAGGGCGAGGTCGTTAAGGGCCAGTATCGGCTGATCGTGCCCGCCGACGCGCCCGCTGGCCAATACAGGCTGAGGGCGAGGATGTACGCTGCAGCCACTGGGGAGCTGCTGCCGGTGCGCCGCTTTTGGCTCTTAGAGCGGGAGTTCTTCGATCTAGCATCGCTGCGCATAGTTGAAAGGGAGCGAAGGTTTGAGACGCCCTCGATCCAACACCCTCTGGTCGCCGATCTGGGGGACAGGGTTGGCTTCCTCGGCTACGACCTTGAGGAGACGACCGTTGCGCCTGGCGGGACCTTGCACCTGACCCTCCACTGGCGGTGCGAGCGGCGGATGGAGACCAGCTATGCGGTATTCACCCACCTCCTGGATGGCGAGAGCCGCATCTGGGGACAGAGGGACAGCATCCCCGCAGGGGGCACGCGCCCGACCACCGGCTGGATCGAGGGCGAGATAATAGCCGACAGATACGAGATCCCGGTTAAGCCCGAGGCCCCTGAGGGCGAATACGTCTTGGAGATCGGGATGTACGATCAAGCGACTGGAGAGCGCTTACCAGTCTTCGATGAAGCTGGGGAGCGCTTGCCTGAGGACAGGATATTTTTGGAAGAAGTGGGGGTAAGTGACTGATGAATGGACTCGATGAAAGAGGAAGCCATGCCCATAGCCATTTGGAATCTTTGTCATAAACTGTGGCTGGGATGATCAAGTGCTTTCTAGCAGAATGCGTCGGCGCAGGTTGTCGAAAAAGCAGTAGCTCTCCGCACATTGGTACCAATTTGAGGTGGGGATGTACTTCCTGCCAACACTGGAGCGCTTGCGATGAAGGACACCTCTGGCCGCTCGATTGAGGGAGATCGGGTGATGCTGGAGGTGATTCAGGTCAACAAATGCTGTCCAAACTTGGAGTGCTTAAGCCGGGAGCCGATTTTCTGGATTCCAAGGAGGTTATATTAGCAAAGTTGAACTTTGGCACTTGGCTATCGTTTCTGACTGGGAAAGCGAATAGATCGGCCTCGATGGTCGTTCCGGCTAGGGTGCTGCCCTACCTCCTGGTTCTCATCGCCTTCGCCCTGCGCATCTATCGCATTGACTATCAGAGCCTCTGGTGGGACGAGGGCGTCAGCCTCTATCTGGCCACATCGAGCATCCCCTCCATCCTCGCCGACCGGGCGAGCAACGTGCACCTACCTCTCTATTTCCTCCTTCTGCGCTCCTGGATCGTGCTTGTCGGGCCGAGTGCCTGGGCAGCTCGGTTCCTCTCTGCCCTGCTGAGCACCCTTAGTGTGCCTCTGCTCTATCAGCTTGGGCATCGTCTGGCCAGCTCCGTGGTAGGGCGGCTGGCTGCTCTGATCATAGCCCTGAGCCCTTTTCTCATCTATCACGCCCAGGAGGCCCGTATGTACGCCCTGATCCCCTTCCTGGGGCTTCTGTCTACTTATCTTTTGCTTCGCCTGCTGGAGGGCGATACTGACAATGCCGCCAGTCGTCTCCTCTGGCTGGCCTACCTCGTCATCACTGCCGCAGCTCTCTACACTCACTACTACGCCGTGTTCATCCCCTTCTTTCAGATCTTATTCATCTTCGTGCGGGTGCGGCCATACAAGCCCTTTATGCTTCGCTGGCTACTAGTTGAGGGGGGCCTCCTGCTCCTCTACGTTCCCTGGCTGGCCCTCGCAGGCCGCAGGCTGCCTGCCTCGGTAATGGGCAAGATAAAATATGAGCAGGATGTCTCCCTGGGATTGCTCTCCTTCCTCGACCGGTACCTGCGCAGGATCAGCCTCGGCTACTTGGGTAGTAGTCCGACCCTACTCTACGCTGTCTTCATTCTGTTGGCTCTCCTGGGGATCTGCCACTGGTGGCGAAAAGGTTTGGGGCACAGATCTAGCCTCGCCCTCATGCTGCTCTACCTGGGCTTGCCTTTACTTGGAGGCTGGCTCATCAACCTCCGCTTCCCTTTCGATGGTTTCCCCCGCCTCCTGGCTTTCGCCGCGCTGCCCTACTACCTGCTGGCGGCGGCCGGGCTGGAGGGGCTGTGGCGCCGCTCGACCCTCTTGGGTGGGGCAGCTCTCGTATTGATGATGGGCGCCAGCGGCTCGGGCCTTGCCCTCCACTACGCCACCCTCGGCCACCCTGAGATGGGCCTTTTCGAGATGGAGGACTACCGCCCCTTGATCTCCCGGGTGGAGAGTCTGGCTCACCCGCGAGACGCTGTTATCTGTGATTTCCCCTGGCAGGCCGGCTACTTCCAGAGCTACTACCGGGGAGAGTTGCCTCGTCTTTACCTCCCACCTGGCAGGGCCTGGGCCGCCGACCCGACCTGCATGGGGCGCGATTTAGATCAGTTAATGGCCGAGCATAGGCTGATCTGGTACCCTGCTTATCAGGCTCTTGGAGGAACGAGGGGGCGAAACATTGAGAAATATCTTAGCCGAGAGTACCACCTGGCCCTGGATGAGTGGTATGGCTACACACGGCTGCTCCTCTACGCCGGCCCAAAGGTGACTGAGGAGATACAGCACTCACTGGAAATCGAGTTAGGCAATCAGATACGGCTTCTGGGTTATAGCTTGCAGGCTGAGGAGGTGCCGGCAGGGGAGGTCCTATCCTTGACCCTCCACTGGCAAGTCCTGGATAGGATCGAGAAGCGGCATAAGGTCTTTGTCCACCTTCTAGATGCGCAGGGGCAGGTCGTGGCTCAGCGGGACGCCGAGCCAGGTGGTGGCGCACGCCCTACCATTATCTGGCGGGTCGGCGAGGCGCTGGCCGATAACTACGGTGTGCTGGTCCCATCTCATGTACCGCCGGGCGAGTACCAGATCGAAGTTGGGATGTACGATCTAGAGACCATGCAACGGCTTCCCGCCTTCGATGAGCAAGGAACCCGCTTGCCCAGCGACCGAATACTGTTGGGTAAGGTGCGAGTGGACTGAGGACTGAGGACTTAGGACTATGGACTGGGGACTTGGGACTATCAAACGACATTGGGCCATGACTAGCATCATAGTTGCTTTCATCACTTTGAGTGCCACCTACAGTGTAGTCACGCCAATCTTCGAAGCCTCCGACGAGCTGTGGCACTATCCCTTCGTCAAGCACCTGGCGGACGGTAGAGGGCTGCCTGTGCAAGATCCCGATGCTGATCAGCCCTGGCGACAGGAGGGCAGCCAGCCTCCTCTGTACTATGCCCTGAGTGCCTTGTTTACCTTCTGGATCGACACCAGCGACGCCTACGAGGGCGTACAGGGCCATCCGCCCCTATTATGGTACAACCCCCACGTGGACAATGGCCTCGTGACCGCCGATGGCAACACCAATCTAGTCGTCCACTCCCAGCAAGAGGCTTTCCCCTGGCACGGGACGGCCCTGGCCGTTCATCTTTTACGTCTCCTCTCTGTGTTGATGGGAGCGGCCACAGTACTCCTAAGCTACTTGATCGCTCTGGAAGTATTCCCTGGACGCGAGGACTTAGCCCTCGGCGCTGCGGCCGTCAACGGTTTCACTCCCATGTTCTTATTCATCAGCGGCGCAGTCAACAACGACAACCTGGTGGTCCCCCTGTGTTCATTGGCTTTGCTTCTTATGATCCGTCTGGTGCGCAGCAACAAATCACAAATCACAAATCACAATTGGTCATTGGTCATTGGTCATTTGTCATTGGGATTTGTCCTTGGACTGGCGGCGCTGACGAAGGAGAGCGCGTTGGGGTTGTTCCCACTGGCCCTACTGGCCGTCGCCGCCCGCATCTGGCACCAGCACCGCAACACTCCACTCCTTAAGCGTTTTGGTTTGGTCATTGGTCATTGGTCATTGGTCATTCTTGCGGCTTCAGCCGTCAGCGGCTGGTGGTACTGGCGCAACTGGCGTCTCTATGGCGACCCGCTGGGGTGGAACGTGTTCCTGGACATCCTTGGTCGGCGTCACCCTCCCGCCACCCTCCACCAGTTGTGGGGGGAAAGAGAGGGCTTCGCTATGTCTTACTGGGGGCTGTTTGGCGGGGTGAACGTGCCCATGGACGCCTGGGTCTACCGCCTGCTGAATCTCCTGGCCATAGTAGCTGCCCTTGGCGTTATCATCTTCTTGGTCCGCAGGCTGATTCGAGACAGACTGCGGCCAGAAGGCTGGATGGAAGTAGTAATCCTGTTGGCTTGGCCCAGCATCGTGTTCGTATCCTTGATCCGCTGGGCGCTACAGACTTGGTCCTCCCAGGGGCGGCTGGTCTTTTCAGCCATCTCGGCCCTTTCGATCTTGCTCTTCCTGGGACTGAGCCAGTTCGTGCCCCGACGCTACACCAAAGTGTTGACCTGCCTGATAGCCGGCCTGATGTTTGTCATCGCCGCCATCACCCCCTTCCGTTACATCGCACCAGCCTACGCCAAACTACCTCTCCTCTCGTCGGAAGAGATCGAGGCCATCCCGAACCGTCTCGATATCTCCTTCAGTGGAGTGGTGAAACTCCTGGGCTATGATCTGCCAGTAACCAATACCCAATATCCAATATCCAGTACCCTGATGCCCGGAGATTCCCTCACCGTCACCCTCTATTTACAATCCCTGACCAAGATGAGCCAGGACTACAGCGTCTTCGTCCACTTGCTGGATGAAAACGAGCTCATAGTCGCTCAGCGAGATATGTACCCAGGTCAGGGCCTCTACCCCACTAGCCTCTGGTCAACAGGAGATACCATCGCCAATCGCTATGTCCTCCTCCTGCCAGAGACAGCCTTCGCCCCCAACCAAGCTCAACTGGAGGTGGGACTTTACAACTTCGCCACCAGGCAGCGCCTGTTGGCCTACGGACCCAACGGAGAGCCCCTGGGTGACAACGCTCGCTTTCAGGAAATCAAGATCATGCCCCGAGCGGCTCGACTGAGCCCCGCCCTGAGCGGGACGAAGGGCTCGCCGAAGTCTGAAGCAGAAGTACCTAACCCTGTCAATTTCAATTTCGGCAATAGGATCGCCCTTATCGGATATGATATGGACCGACGAACGGCTTCGCCTGGCGGGGCCATCCACCTGACCCTCTACTGGCAGGCCCTGGGCAAAATAGAAGAGGACTACACAGTCTTCACCCACGTTTTGGGAAAAGAAAACCGTATCTGGGCGCAAAAGGATAGCTGGCCCAAGAATGGCGATGCCCCTACTTCGACCTGGGAGCCTGGCCAGACAATAGCGGACGAGTACGCACTTACTATCTACCCTGACACTCCTCCCGATGTCTACGATGTCGAGATAGGCTTGTATCTAGCAGCGACGGGCGACCGCTTGAGAATCGTGGGGCAGGGAGGACGGCTCCTGGACGACCGCGTACTATTGAGCAAGGTACGGGTTGAATAAGCCAAAGGCCAAAGCCAAAATCCAAAGTTCAAAGTCCAAAGTCCGCGGTCGGTTTCGGACTTTGGACTGAGGACTTGTGACCTGTGACTGGAGACTTGCGACCTGTGACTTGTGACTCGGGACTTGAGACTATCAAACGACATTGGGCTATAGCCCTCGTCCTGGTGGCCTTCTTCGCCCTGAGCATAACCTACAGTGTTATCACTCCCCTCTTCGAAGCGCCCGATGAACTACAACATTATGCTCGCATTAAACGGCTCGCCGAAGCGAGCGGCTTGCTTCAATTGAATGCCGGTGTGAATCAGCTTTCGCATCAAGAAAGATACCAACCACCTCTATATCACTTGGTGGGAGCTCTAGCCACCTTCTGGGACGACGCTGGAGACATGCCCAAGCTCCTGTGGTTTAATCCCCATGCCGACATCGGTGTGGCCAAAGCTGATGGCAACGTGAATCTGTTAATCCACACCAGTGAAGAAAGTTTCCCCTATCGGGGGACCTCGCTGGGCGTACATGTCCTGCGCCTTCTATCGGTGCTGATAGGCACAGGAACGGTGCTCATCACCTATTTGATCGCCCTGGAGATATTCCCCCAGCGCCAGTATCTGGCCTTGGGTGCAGCAGCGATCAACGCTTTCATCCCCCAATTCCTCTTCATCAGCGGTGCGGTCAATAACGACAATTTGGTGACCATTCTATCCTCAATGGCCTTATGGCTCCTCGTCCACCTCGTCGAAATACCAATTTCAATGAAGCGTTCGGTTTTGCTGGGGGTAATCATAGGCGTGGCGACTTTGACCAAGGTGAATGCTTTGGGTCTGCTGCCATTGGCAGTTCTGGTCATAGCCATCAGTAGTTACCGGCAGCGCTCTCTCAAGCTATTCATATCAAGAAATGCTATCCTATTAGCCGCTGCAACCTCAGTGTCCGGGTGGTGGTTTGTTGGGAATTGGCGGCTCTATGGCGACCCCACGGCTCTGAAGATGTTCCTGAGCACGCTTGCGCCCCGCCACCCTCAACCAACCTTACGCCAGTTGATGGCAGAATGGGGTGATTATAGCAGATCCCTCTGGGGCCTCTTCGGCTTAGGCAATGTCCCCCTTGGGGCCCCAGCCTATCGCATCCTCGATATCTTGGCCTTGTTGGGGGCCCTTGGCATATTGATCTTCGTGATCAGAACGTGGCAAACGCGACAAGCAAATGAAGGGGCTTGGATTAAGGTCCTAGTCCTACTGGCCTGGCTGGTCATACTATTTGGAAGTCTGATCCGCTGGGCAATAATGATCGTGACCTCCATAGGCCGGTTATTGTTCCCGGCCATCTCGGCCCTTTCGATCTTGCTCTTCCTGGGACTGAGCCAGTTCGTGCCCCGGCGTTACACCAAAATGTTGCCCTGCCTGGTGGGTGGCCTGATGTTCGTCATCGCCGCCATCGCCCCTTTCCGCTACATCGCGCCGACATACGCCAGCCCCCCCCTCCTCTCAGCGGAAGAGATCGAGACCATCCCGAACCGTCTCGATGTCTCCTTCAGTGGAGTGGTGAAACTCCTGGGCTATGATCTGCCAGTAACCAATACCCAATATCCAATATCCTGTACCCTGATGCCCGGCGATTCCCTCGTCCTCACTCTCTACTGGCAATCCCTGGCCAAGATGAGCCAGGACTACAGCACCTTCGTCCACTTGCTCGATGAAAACGAACTCATAGTCGCTCAGCGAGATATGTACCCAGGTCAGGGCCTCTACCCCACTAGCCTCTGGTCAATCGGAGACGCCATCGCCAACCGCTATGTCCTCCTCCTGCCAGAGACAGCCTTCGCCCCCAACCAAGCTCAACTGGAGGTGGGTCTCTACAACTTCGCCACCGGGGAGCGCCTGTTGGCCTACGGACCCAACGGAGAGCCCCTGGGTGACAACGCCCGCTTTCAGGAAATCAAGATCATGCCCCGAGCGGCTCGATTGAGCCCCGCCCTGAGCGGGACGAAGGGCTCGCCGAAGTCTGAAGCAGAACTACCTAACCCTGTCAATTTCAATTTCGGGAACAGAATCGCCCTCATCGGATACGACATGGACCAACGAACGGCTTCGCCTGGTGAGACCACCCACCTGACCCTCTACTGGCAGGCCCTGGCCGAGATGGAAGAAGATTATGTCGTCTTTGTCCACCTTCTATTGGGGAAAGACCAAATCTGGGCCAGAGTGGACAGCCAACCGCTAGATGGCGCTGCTCCCACCTCCACGTGGCAGTCGGGACAGATCATTGAGGACAAATACCAGCTAACCACCGAACCCGATACTCCGCCAGGCGCCTATGAGATCGAGGTAGGGCTTTACCTACCCCAGGCTGGGAAGCGCCTGTGCATCCTGGGCTCAGAGGGGCGCCTGCTGGGTGATCGCGTCCTGCTGAGCAAGGTGCGGGTGAAATAGTCCTAAGTCCGGGGTCCGAGCTCTGTTTCCGACTATGCATCTCGGACTTTGGACTATGGAGACTGGGAACTTCAGATTATGGACTTCAGACCTCAGACCATTAGACGACATTGGGCTATAGCCCTCGTCCTGGTGGCCTTCTTCGCCCTGGGCATCGCCTACGACGTGGCAACGCCCCTCTTCGAGAAGCCCGACGAGATATGGCACTATCCTTACGTCAAGTACCTGGCCGACGGGCAAGGCTTGCCGGTGCAAGACCTTGCCCGAGCCCAGCCTCTGATGAAGCAAGAGAGCACCCAGCCTCCTCTTTATTATGCAACGGCGGCCCTGGCCACCTTCTGGATTGAGGATGACGATTGGCAGGATCTAGTATGGCTCAATCCCTTTTGGGGTTATAGCGCCCCCGGCACGGTCAACGACAACAAGAACCGAGTTTTTCACACCAATGTGGAACGCTTCCTCTATCATGGAGCAGTTTTGGCCGTTCGCACAGCTCGCCTGGTATCGGTAATCTGGGGGGGAATGACTGTCTTGGCCACCTACCTGATTGCCCTGGAGCTATTCCCGGCAGGGCGTTCTTTTGCGGCTGGCGCAGCAGCCCTAGTTGCGTTCAACCCTGAGTTCATTTTCATCGGGAGCGCAGTCAGCAACGACAGCACGGTGTCCGCACTTTGCACACTGGCTCTTTGGCTCATGCTCCGCCTGGTCAGGAGAGGCGTCTCAATTCGCCGTCTGGTCTGGCTGGGACTGATAGTGGGATCGGCCCTCATCACGAAAGCAAGTGCCCTGGCCCTACTGCCTGTTGCGGTCGTGGCAATCGCCATAGCTGCCTGGTCTAACAGAGAGGTGCCCGGCACTTTTGGGCGTGATCTTAGCAAGTTTCTGCTGAAAAAGTGCCGTCTTGGGCAAATTCTCAAGTGCCGGGCACCTGATGGATGGACTTTCCTCAAGGGATATATGATTGTCTTCGCTATGGTGGCCATAGTAGCGGGATGGTGGTATACTCTCAATTGGCGGTTGCACGGCGACCCCTTGGGCCTGCGGATCCACCAAGAGATCGTCGGGCCCGGCAGGCCAAGGCTTACCTTGGCCGAGCTAATCCACGAGCTCTCTCAGATGGAGCTCTCCTTCTGGGCGGCCTTCGGGTGGGGCAATGTCCACGCCCACCCTTGGATCTATACCGTTCTGCGAGTTGCGGTGCGCCTCGGCGCTCTAGGGTTGTTAATCATGACCATCGGAGAGCTGAACAAGGCCAAACTAGAACGCCCCACCCGGCTAGGCCTAGCCCTGCTTCTTCTATGGGCCCTTCTGGTCTTCGCGGCCCTGCTGCGATGGCTGCAATGGATCTTCGCTCCCTCCGGCCGACACCTCTTCCCGGCTATTTCGTCCATCATCATCCTGCTTTTGCTGGGGTTGTTACAACTCGTCCCCGGCCGTCTACGAGGAAAGGCTCTGGCCCTACTGGCGGGGGCGATGTTCGTGTTCGCCAGCATCTGTCCCTTTGCCTACATCGCGCCGGCCTATGCCAGGCCCTCCTTGCTCTCAGAAGCTGCAATCGAGGCTATCCCTCACCGCCTCGGTGTAGTCTTTGAAGGGAAGATGAAACTTCTGGGCTATAATGTGCAAGTTTGGAAGTCTGCAGGTGAGCAAGTTGCCAATGTGCCACTTGCTCACCTGCAACCTGCCTCTTGCGACTTGCCTCTTGCAACTTGCCTCTTGCACCCCGGCGATTCCCTCGCCCTCACTATCTATTGGCAATCCCTGGCCAAGATGAACCAGGACTACACTGTCTTCGTTCACCTGCTGGACGAGAATGATCTCATCCTGGCCCAAAGGAACACCTTCCCAGGGCTGGGCAGCTTTCCTACCACTCTGTGGCAGGTCGGCGATGCCATCGCTGACACTTATACCTTGGCGCTGCCGGAGACGACCTACGCCCCTGGTTCGGCTCAACTGGAGGTCGGGCTTTTCGATTTTGCGACGGGTGAACGGTTACTCGTGCACGGGCCTCGGGGGGAACCTGTGGGCGATAACGTGCGCTTCCAGGAAATCGAGGTCTTGCCAAGGTCCGAAACCGGCCTGCCTAACCCAATACACATCAACTTCGAGGGCAGAGTCGCTCTGGTGGGTTATGACATGGACCGGAGAAAGGCTTGGCCGGGTGAAGCAATCCACCTTACCCTGTACTGGCAAGGTCTGGCCGAGATGAAGGACGATTACACTATCTTCGTCCATCTCCTGAGAGAAGGGCATCAGATCTGGGCGGGAGCGGATCGCCAACCGCAGGGCGGCACTGCACCTACCTCCACCTGGAGCGCAGGGCGGATCGTCGTGGACAAATATGAGCTAGTCATCGAGCCCGACGCCCCTCCCGATGTCTACGAGGTCGAGGTGGGGCTCTACCTGGCCGAAACCGGGCAACGCTTAGACATCCTCGACCAAGAGGGCCGGCTGATGGGCAACCGCATCCTGTTGAGCAAGGTGCGGGTGAAGTAGAGCTCAAAGTTCGTGGGGACTTGCGACCTGTGACTTGGGACTTGGGACCTGGGAGTATCAGACAACACTGGGCCATCGCCCTCATCCTGACTACGTTTATCGCCCTGGGCTTTGTCTATAGCCTAGTCACGCCCATCTTCGAGGCGCCTGATGAAATCTACCACTGTTCTTTCATCAAGCGCCTCGCCGATGGTAAAGGTCTGCCGGTACAGAGTCCTGAAAACGCGGGATTGTGGAAGCAGGAGGGCAGCCAGCCGCCTCTGTATTACCTAATCGGAGCATTGGCCACCTTTTGGATAGACACTAGCAAGGCGGAGGATTTGCTCTAGTACAACCCCCAGGCCAACATCGGCACACCCCTGGATCCAGGTAACAAGAACGTGATCGTGCATACCCAGAGAGAAAGCTTCCCCTTTCAGGGGACAGCTTTGGCGGTGCACCTCATCTGTCTGCTATCGGTCCTTTTTGGAGCTGGCTCAGTGTCGCTAGCTTATAGAATCGCCTTGGAGATGTTTCCCCATCAGAGGCGACTCGCCCTCGGGGCGGCAGCCATCAACGCCTTCATCCCTCAATTTCTGTTCATCAGCGGAGCCGTCAATAACGACAGCCTGGTGATCCTTCTCTCCTCACTGGCCTTGCTCCTCATAATCCGCCTGTTGCACAATGTCTCAATGACCAAATCCCAATTCCCAATTGGTCATTGGTCATTGTTGGGTTTCGTCCTAGGATCGGCCTGCCTGTCCAAGCTAATCGGCCTTGGTCTCTTAATCTTGACAGCCATCATCCTAATCATAGAAGCCTGCCGCCGCCGGTCACCGAGGCCGTTAGTCGGGCGTATGATCACCCCTACCGTTGCTCTGGCGGTAGGTGGCTGGTGGTATATCAGGAATTGGACCCTTTACGGGGACCCGACCGGCTTGAACATGATGTTAGCCGTGGTTGGCCGCGGTAGCCCACCATCAAATCTGCCGGGCTTATGGGGCGAGTTCCGGGGACTCCGGATTGTTTTCTGGGCCCCATTCGGCTGGTTCAGCATCCTGGTTGCGCCCGCGGCCTACGTCATCCTGGACGCTGTGAGCCTACTCGCCCTGGCGGGCCTGGCAGTTTGGTTCGTGCGGCAGCGGAAAAAGAGGTCGGGAGGATTTGCGCTTAGATCGCTAAGTGTGTTAATCCTCTGGCTGGCCATCGTCTTCCTGGGCTTAGTTCGTTGGACATGGATAACGCCAGGTGTCGTCCAATTGAATGCCGATTTCGGCTATGCCCTGAGCCCGTCGAAGGGAGGAAAGATCCGGCTTCTCGGTTACCAACTGGATAGGGAAAGGGTCAAGCCTGGTGAAACCCTGGGCATCACTCTCTATTGGCAAGGTCTTGTCGAGATGAAGGAGAACTATTACCTTTTCATCCACCTTCTGGGTCGGAGAGGCCTGTTAGTGGGCTATGAGGATACTTGCCACGGTTGGGGTTCATATCCCACCAGCCTATGGAGGCCAGGAGAGATCATAGGCGATACCTATCGGTTGCCTATCAGCGAGGATGCCCTGGCGCCCAGCCTGATCCGGGTAGACGTAGGCCTCTACGACCCTTCCACTGGACGAGGACTGACTGTTTTCGATCAAGCACGTCAACCCATTGGCAACAGCGTCATCATCGGCCAGTTGAAAATGGTCCCCCGAGGACGTCGGGAGTATGCCATTGATAACCAGTTGTATTTCAACCTGGCTAACAAGGTCGCCCTAACCGGATACAATGTGGACAAAGCCGACCTCAGGTCAGGCGAGGAGATCCGTCTGACTCTCTACCGGCAGGCTGAGGAGGAGATGGGCACCGATTACACCGTCTTCACCCATCTGATTGATAAGGAGGGCAAAATCCTGGGGGCAGATGGATGGCCAGCCTTTGGAGGGCGATTACCCAACCTCTTTCTGGGATATCGGCGAGGTAATCGAAGATGAGCACATCCTGACTGTAAATGAGGACGCTCCAAGCGGTCTATGTCGGCTGGAGGTTGGAATGTACGAATTGGCGACAGGGCAGCGCTTGCCTGTCTTGGATGAGCCCAGAAAGGTGAAGGACATCCGAATCCTACTGCCTCTTAACATCCAAGTGGAATCCCAATAACCAAACTGGTATCTGTTTACCGTCGAGCAACTTTCAGCTTAACCACCAAGCCACGAAGACACGAAGGAGATACGGCGCGCTAACCAATCACAAGGGCATGGCCCAGGATGCGTGCCGGGCAGGAGATGAGGAGAATGGGCGATGGTCAAGCCGAGGCGGGTTGGTTTACGGGAGTCTACAGGACTTCGGCGAGCCCTTCGTCCCGCTCAGGGCGGGGCTCAGTCGAGCCGCTGGAAACCTGTAGTTGTCCGAGCGCCATTCTTGGCGAGGGTACCTGGCACAGACTACACCTTTCCAAGATGTAGTGCTCGCCAATCAGCCAAATCTGATCAAGTCCAATGTGCCGTTTATCAAACGTGGCGTCAAGCGAGTAGTTCCGTAGTCTTGGTGACTCGGTGCCTCACTGCCTCGACATCTTGGTAGTAGGATGAAAGGTGCAGTAACCAAGTACCAAATGAGCGAACTGAAATAGCCGGAGGTCTTAATGAACAACTACGCTTACGATCGTCTGCAAGCCATTTTCGTGTCCGATAAGCGCCGGATTGTAGCCCTGGCAGTGGTGGCCCTCTGCCTTGGGGCGGGGACCATCGGAGGATGGCTCATCGCCTACCTCACCCCTCTGCTCACTGCAGCCTTGGTGATAGCGCTCGTCGGGGGAATGATGATGCTGCGGAGCACCCAATTCGGCTTCGCGGCCCTCATCGGCATCGCCTGCCTGCTGCCCTTCGCCGCCCTGCCGATCAAGATCGGCTTCACGCCCACTTTTCTGAACCTGGTGCTGGCGGTGCTCTTCGCTGTCTGGCTGGCCCGCCTGGTTACCGGCCAACAGAAGGAGTTCGTAACCTCCCCTTTGGCGCTGCCCATCGTTATCTTCCTGTTCCTGGCCTTCGTCTCCTTCGTGGCCGGGCTGGCCCATGCCAGCCCCACGCCCAATGCCGTGCGCCGCTTCGCCGAGATCATGCTGGGTATCGCCCTGTTCTTTGTGACGGTCAATTGTGTGCGAACCCGCGAGGAGCTGGAGCAGTTGGTTCTGGTCATCATCCTGGCTGGCTTCGGGGCAGCCCTGATCGGCGTGGTGCTCTACTTCCTGCCCGCCGCCCTCACCGTCCGCCTCCTCTCCGCGCTGCGCATCTTCGACTACCCGGCCGGCTGGGGAGTGCTGCGCTTCATCCGCGATGACCCTCTGCTGCGCATGCGCGCCATCGGCACCTCCGTTGACCCCAACATCCTGGGCGGCCTGTTGATCCTGGTCGCGTCTCTGACGGTTCCTCAGCTCTACACCCGGCGCCCGCTCCTCAAACGCTGGTTGGCGGCGCCTATCTTGGCGGTGATGGGTCTTTGCCTGATCCTGACCTTCTCGCGAGGCTCATTGGTCGGTCTGGGCTGCGCTCTGGCACTGCTGGGCGTGGTCAAGTACCGACGGCTGCTCCCAGTGCTGGTCATCGCGGGCCTGCTCATCTTGCTCCTACCGCAGACCCAGGAATACGTCGTGCACTTCATTCAGGGAGTGCAAGTTCAGGACCTGGCCAGCAAGATGCGCCTTGGGGAGTACAAGGACGCCTTGATCCTCATCAGCCGCTATCCCTGGATCGGGGTAGGTTTCATTGGCACTCCCGATATAGACATCTACCTGGGAGTGTCCAACGTCTACCTGACCATCGCTGAGGAAATGGGTTTGGTGGGGCTGGGTGCCTTTTTGGCCATCATGGCCATCTTCTTCAGGTATACCTGGCGCAGTTGGAAAACCATGGGCCACGATCCCCGTCTGGAGGCCCTCCTATTGGGCCTTCAAACAGCAGTGGTGGGGGGACTGGTAGGCGGGCTTCTCGATCATTACCTCTTTAGCTACCCCCACGCTGTGGCCTTCTTCTGGCTCTGCATCGGCCTGGCAGTGGCCGCGGCCCAAATATCCCATCAGAAATAGAATTGGGGAGCGGCTATGTCACCGCTCCCCTTCTTTTTGCTTTCGCTTTCTCGAACCAAATTGCGGCTAGCTCCTCGAACTCATCTGCGGGCATATACCACTTCCCCCCTCTCGATTTCCCTGAGGAAGAGGTCCCCTTTCCCCAGCCGCTCCTCATACTCTTCTGGCGAGTATACGTGTAACTCAATGTCCACTGGGTAAGCATATTCGTATCGTGAGAGTAAGCGTCGCAATCGCTGTTTCTCTCAGACAGAGCTATCTTCGAGATGTTTTAGAACGCAAAGGTCAATGTCGCTGTCCTCACCTGGTGTGCCCCACACAGATGACCCAGAGCGAATTGTCTTCTCAGGATCGGCTTTCTTGAGGATTTCCACTACTTTCCGCGTTTCCTCATCGTAGAATTGCCTCAGCTTTTCCTCTTCCACCTTCGTAATCCAAATCTCGTTCATCTACCTTCACCTCCTCTCCAAGACCGGGGTATCTCTTGATATTGCAGAGCACTGATATTCCCGCATAAACCCCCGTCTCCGCCAGCTCCTCCTCGATGCGCAAGAGCTGGTTGTACTTCGCGACGCGGTCGCTGCGGCAGGGAGCGCCGGTCTTGATCTGGCCAGCGTTCAGGGCCACGGCCAAATCGGCTATGGTTGTATCTTCGGTCTCGCCGCTGCGGTGGGAGACGACAGCCGTCCAACCGGCTCGCTGGGCTGTGCGCACCGCGGCAATGGCTTCTGTCAAAGTGCCGATCTGGTTGACCTTGCAGAGCAGCGAGTTGGCCGCCTTCTCTTTGATGGCGCGCTCCACTCGCGCCACATTGGTCACCAGAAGATCGTCGCCCACGATCTGCACTCGGTCGCCAACGCGCTCCACAAGAAGTTTCCAGTGCTCCCAATCGTCCTCGGCTAAGCCGTCCTCGATGGAAATGATGGGGTATTTCTTGACCCAATCCTCGTAGAAGGCCGCCATCTCCTCGCCGTCGAGTTCCCGGCCCTCCTTTTTGAGGACGTATCGCCCATCGTGGTAAACCTCGCTGGCGGCGGGGTCGAGGGCGAGGTAGATCTCCTCACCCGGCCTGTAACCCGCCCGCTCGATGGCTTCCAGGATGACCTCGACGGCCTCCTCGTTGGAACCCAAGCTCGGGGCAAAGCCACCCTCGTCGCCCACGTTGGTGTTGTAGCCCTTGTCTTTCAGCACCTTCTTCAGGCTGTGGTAAACTTCAGAGCCCCAGCGCAGGGCCTCGGCGAAGCTTGGCGCACCCACGGGCGCGATCATGAACTCCTGCAAGTCGGTGGAATCGGCAGCGTGCTTGCCCCCGTTGAGGATGTTCATCAATGGGACAGGCAGGGTGCGCGCTGATACCCCGCCGATGTAGCGATAAAGGGGCATCCCTAGCTCTACTGCCGCAGCCTTGGCCACAGCGAGCGAAACACCCAGGATGGCATTGGCTCCCAGGTTACCCTTGTTAGGCGTGCCATCCAGGCTGATCAGAAACTCGTCAATGCCCACCTGGTCCAGCGCGTCCCAGCCTATGAGCTCGTCAGCGATAGTCGTATTGACGTTCTCCACAGCCGCCAACACGCCCTTACCGGCGTAGCGGCCTGCGTCGCCGTCGCGTAGTTCCAGCGCCTCATGGACGCCGGTGGAGGCGCCCGAGGGCACCGCCGCCCGCCCGAGCGCCCCACTCAGCAAGAACACCTCCACTTCCACCGTGGGGTTACCTCGCGAATCCAATATCTCGCGCGCCTTTATCTCTTCGATGAAAGTCATGATCAAGCCTCCTTGTGTAATTTGATGGGCCGTGCCAAGATCAATTTCATCTCTTCCCTCCGGGCTTCTATTATACTAGCATTCAAGCAAAAGTCCAAGCTACTTGACTCTGGTCACATCTCAGAAAGGGGTTTGGTAACTGAAAGAGACCACTTATTGAGGACTTCCAAGTCTTGTCCAAAGCCAAGGCGACTTAAGTTTGACATTCTGCCCCGGTTGTGGTATTATCTCCCCTAACAATTGAATATCACTGGATGAGAGTCTTCTTATCAAGAGAGGTGGAGGGACCGGCCCTGTGAAGCCTCGGCAACCAGACTGTGCGATGAAACGCAAGTCATGGTGCCAATTCCGGCAGACCCTCAGTGGGTCGTGAAAGATGAGAGCGTTGCAATGGCGCGAATGCCTCTTCACGATACCTGCTGAAGAGGCTTTTTTGGTTCCCCGCTACCCTCTCTGATAGAAAGTCCCAATCATATTGGTCGTAAAACGACCGGAGAGGAGGCCTTTTGTGACGAACCATTTCTCAACGCAGGCCGTACACGCCGGTGAGGAAAAGCGCAAACCCTACGGCGCGTTAACTACCCCCATTATCCAGACCTCGACCTACACCTTTGAGAATACAGCCGAAATCCTGGACTTTATGCATCGCAAGGCATCTGGCGACCTGCCGGTGCGAGACGAGTATGGACGCTACAGCAACCCGACGCAGAGCGCGACGGAACGCAAGATAGCCGCCCTGGAAGGGGGTGAACGGGCTTTGCTTTTCGCCAGCGGGATGTGTGCCATCACCACAGCAATGTTGACGCTGTTATCCAGCGGCGACCACCTGGTGATGGTCAAGGATAGCTACCGTCGCACGCAAGACTTTGCCCGCAACTTCTTGACCCGCTGGGGAATCGAGCCGACTCTCGTCCCAGTAGATCAGCCGGCCGCACTAGCCGCAGCCATTCGTCCCACCACCTGTGTGATCTTCTCCGAAACGCCAACCAACCCCTACTTGCGCGTTATGGACCTGCCGCGAATGGTTGAGATCGCCAGACAGCACGACATAACCACGATCCTTGACAGCACCTTTGCCACGCCAATCAACCTGCGTCCCCTGGAGTACGGCGTTGATCTTGTGATCCACAGCGCGACCAAGTACCTGGGAGGTCACAACGACCTGCTGGCCGGAGCGGTCATCGGATCCAGCGAGACCCTGGCCAAAATCGAAGAAGCGCGGGGGGTTTTAGGTGGCGTGAGCAGCCCCCACGACGCATACCTCTTGCTGCGTGGCCTGAAGACTCTTGACTTGCGCGTCCGTCGCCAGAACGAGAACGGACAGCGTGTAGCTCAGTTCCTGGAGGGACACCCTGGCGTTCGCCGTGTCTACTATCCCGGCCTGCCCAGTCACCCTGATTGTGAGATCGCCCGGCAGCAGATGACCGGATTCGGTGGCGTGGTCAGCTTTGAGATCGAGGGCGACATGGATAAGACGAGTCGTTTCATTGATCTCTTACGCCTGCCTTACGTCGGCCCCACACTAGGTGGTGTGGAAAGCGTCATCGAGCAACGGGCAATGCTGTTCTCCCTGGACCGCAAGGAGCGCCAGGAAGCGGGCATAAAGGACAACCTGGTGCGCTATGCGCTGGGCATTGAAGACGCCGACGATCTGATCGCCGACCTGAATCAGGCACTGGCGGGGATCTAGCTTTATGACACGGAGGATACAATGATCATACACAAGTTTGGCGGCACTTCGATAGGGGACGCTCAATGCTTTGCCAACGTGGCAGATATCGTGATCGAACACTATAACAAGGCGAACGTCGCAACTCCGGGGGAGGTAGTGGTCGTCGTCTCGGCAATGAGCGGGGTGACCAACCAGTTGATCGCCGGAGCACGGGCCGCAGCCGAGGGTAAGGACAGCGTGTACCGCGAGGTTAAGGCCAGGCTGTTAAGCAGACACCTTGGAGTCGTGGAAACGCTGCTGACCCACAGCCCGGAACGGCTCGAGGTGGGTAGGTTGGTCGAGGACCGGCTACACGACCTGGAACGGCTCTACCGTAGTATTGCCGTGCTGGGAGAGTTGACCGTCCGTGGCTGCGACGCGGTTACGTCCTTTGGTGAACAGCTCTCGGTCAACATCCTGGCTGCCGTGTTGCGAGATCGGGGCGTGCGCACCCAGGCGATCAGTGCGGCCAAGTTGATCGTCACGGACGACAACTTTGGCGCGGCGACGCCGCTGATGGATCGGACACGGCAGCGGTTGCAGCAGCGGATCAGGCCGCTAGTCGAGCGGGGCGTGATCCCGGTCATCACCGGTTATGTCGCTGCGACCGAAGAAGGGGTGACCACCACCCTGGGACGCGGCGGTGGCGATTACGCAGCCGCCATTGTCGGCGCAGGACTGGACGCCGATGAGGTGTGGATCTGGAGCGACGTGGACGGCATCCTCACTGCTGATCCCAACCTTGTTCCCCATGCGCGCACGCTGACCGAACTCTCTTACACCGAAGCTTCCGACCTGGCCTACTTCGGTGCGGACGTACTCCATCCCAAGACGGTCCGCCCGGTCACCGAGAGCGGCATTCCCTTGCGCATCGTCAACAGCTTTAACCCCACACACCCTGGCACGCTGATCGTCGAGACACCCAGTCCTGACCGCGAACTGTTGCCGGCAATTATCTCTACCACTGGCCTGACTATGATCGCTGTGGGCAGTGAGGACGACACGTGGACGCTTCAAATGGCCGCTCGAGCGCTGCAGCGCCTCAGTGAAGCGGGCGTTGAGGTGCTGATGTTCTCGCAATCTTTCTCCGAGCACAGCCTGAACCTGGTGGTGCGCGAACAGGATCAGGCACATTGCCTGAAAGTCCTCCGCCGCGAGTTCGAGGACGGCAGGCAAGGCAGCGTTTGCAGCCTGGGGACCAAAGAACAGGTAGCCACCATTTCCGTCGTAGGCATGCCTGGCTGGAATGAGACCGGCATCGTCTCTCACACTTTCTCCGCGCTGGGCAAGCACGGTACACGGGTCATCACCGTGGCCCAGGCGGCGACCGAATACAGTGTTTCTTTCTGCATCCCCGAGGAGCAGGTGGCGGACACGGTTCGTTTTGTGCATCGCGAGTTAGGATTAGAGGGTGAAAATGAGCAAAGTCCCGGTGAGCATCCTGGGTGCGACCAGGCCACCGGGGGGACTTGACAAATGTTTCAATCTATGGTACAATATAGAAAATCTTAACACTGAATTAGGTTCTCCCAATGAGCGAAACCGCGAAGAATAATCCCATCACCATTGTCATTAGTCTCATCCTAGTAGAGCTCCTTGGCATCAAGGAGCTAATGGTGGTCGGGAGGAAATCGGGGTAAAAAGTATAACTAGATGCAATTTAAAGAGCCTCCCAACCAGGAGGCTCTTTTGTTTTGCCAGTAGAGGAATGGAACTGAACCGCGTTCGTGCAACTGAATAACGACCAAGCACGCTAGAGTTGACTTGCTCCTTGACGTCTTCGACGACGATCGTCTAGGCATGGTGCCTATTTGCAATGATGCCTTTGCCCCCGCTGTCTTACTGACCGTGAGGGCCAAGGCATCTTCTTTATGAGCCATCGAAGGGAGGTAACGAAAAGTGAGAAGCAAAGCCCTAAAACAAGGGATAGAGCGTGCCCCTCATCGCTCCCTCCTGCGCGCAGTGGGCTACACTGACCGTGAGATAGATCAGCCATTCATAGGGATCATCAACTCCTTCAACGAGATTGTCCCCGGCCACACTCACCTGCGCCAGATCGCTGCTGCTGCCGCTGCCGGCGTCCGCATGGCCGGCGGCACCCCCTTTGAGTGCTCAACCATCAGCGTCTGCGACGGGCTGGCTATGAACCACCAAGGCATGAAGTATTCCCTGCCCAGCCGTGAGCTGATCGCCGACTCGGTGGAGATACTGGCCCAGGCTCATGCTTTCGATGCCTTGCTTCTCATTGCCAACTGCGACAAGGTTGTCCCAGCTATGTTGATGGCCGCCGCTCGGCTCAATATCCCTTCCCTGATCATTAGCGGCGGGCCGATGCTGGCCGGTTGGCTGGACGAGGAATACGTGGACCTCAGTGATGTCTTTAACGCCGTGGGAGCCGTGGCAAGAGGTGAGATGAGCGCTGCAGAGCTGCAGCGGCTGGAACAGGCGGCCTGTCCTGGCTGCGGCTCTTGCGCTGGCATGTTCACGGCCAATACCATGAATTGCCTGACAGAGGCGCTGGGCATGGCCCTGCCGGGCAACGGCACCATTCCCGCCGTCAGCGCCCAGCGCATTTGCCTGGCCAAGGAGGCCGGCCTGAAGGTGATGGAACTACTGGAAGAGGACATCAGGCCTTTGGACATCCTGACCCCCCCCGCCTTCGACAACGCCTTCGCTCTAGACATGGCCTTGGGAGGCTCCACCAACTCCGTTCTGCACCTGCTGGCTATCGCCCACGAGGCCGGTGTAGATTTCTCGCTAGCTAAGCTTAATGATTTCAGCGCCCGCACGCCTCATTTGTGCAAGATGAGCCCAGCCGGCAAGCATCACATCGAGGACCTGGATCGAGCAGGCGGCATACCTGCCGTGATGGGCGAACTAATGGCCGCTGGTCTATTGGACGACGGAGCCTTGACGGTGACTGGCTACAGTCTGAGCGAGAACCTGGCCGGAGCGGAGGTGCTCGACCCTCGCGTTATCCGCCCATTTGAGGATCCGTACTCGCCCACTGGTGGCCTGGCCATCCTCTTCGGCAACCTGGCCCTCGAAGGGGCGGTGGTCAAACGGGCTGCCGTAGCCCCCGAGATGCTCACCCACCGCGGGCCAGCGCGGGTCTTCAACTCCGAGGAAGAGGCTACCGCGGCGATTATGGCTGGTCACTTCCAGAAAGGCCACGTCATCGTCATCCGCTATGAAGGACCCCGAGGTGGGCCAGGGATGCGGGAGATGCTGACCCCCACCTCCCTGCTCACCGGCATGGGCATGGATGGAGAGATAGCTTTGCTGACCGATGGGCGATTCTCCGGAGCCACCCAGGGGGCGGCCATCGGCCACATCTCGCCCGAGGCGGCGGCAGGTGGGCCGCTGGCCATAGTGAGGGATGGCGACGCCATCGTCATTGATATCCCCGCCCACTCCCTGAACCTGGAGCTGGCAGAGGCGGAGATCAAAAGCCGCCTGGCCCATCTGCCCCCCTGGCAGCCCAGGGTTAACTCCGGTTACCTCAAACGCTACGCCGAGGCTGTCACTTCAGCCAGCACAGGCGCGGTTTTCAAAAGCTGAAGCCCAGGCTTCGGGTTGCCGCTTGGAGAGTTGGGGAGGGCGAAGGGTGGACGCATCACTGTCCTCTTCAAAAGAAAGGAACGAAAATGATGAAAAATGACATCCGCTTCGTGAACGAGAGCCATACCCCTTTGGTCACTCGGGAGGAGCAACGCGATGCCATCTTCCGGGCCGCGCGCCGGCATTTTCCCCACCTAGTCACCTGGGGCTCTCCGCGGGGCAATCCTGCCCTTTGGGTGATCCTACCCCTGGAGATTGACGCTGGGGAATTGCTGAGATTGTCTAAACAAGAGGGGGTGACCTTCACTCCCGGCCCAGTTGCTGGCGATGAGCGCAACACCGCGATCCTCCATTTCTCTCATTTAGAGCCTGGCGAGATCGAGGAGGGCATCAGACGCCTGGGAGGGCTCATCGTTGAATACATGGACCTTGTCTCTCGGATTAACGGAACGTCTTCGTCTCACTTCATAGGACCATAGCGGCATCGCTCTAGCGCGATCGCGGAAATAAGCGGAAGCCTCCCAGTATCATCGCGTGTCTCAGGCCGCTCGAGGGAAAGAGTTTACGCACTGACACAAGGACGGTTTGTAACCCAGTCTCCCCTGCGCAGCTGCGGCACCGCCTAAATTGCCAATCTGGACACCATGGCAACCCAGCGGGGATTGCTGCGTGTAAGCTGGTTCCCAGATAAATGCCATGCTTAGTCCTGGGCCGTGTTGCTTAGACAAAGCACCTTGACACACGCTGGGATGGACGCACACTGCGCCACGGCAAGTTGCCCGAGCATAAGGAGGACTCTATGAAACTAAGTGGAGCTCACATCGTCTGGGAGAGTTTGGTGCGCGAGAGGGTGGACACGGTCTTCGGCATTTGTGGAGGGGCGGTCATCCACATCTATCACGTCCTGCCCGATTACCCCATCCATCATGTCCTGATGCGTCACGAGCAGGCCGCGGCCCACGCTGCCGACGGTTACGCTCGGGCCACGGGCAAGGTGGGGGTGTGCATGGCCACCTCAGGTCCAGGGGCCACCAACCTGGTGACCGGCATCGCCAACGCTTATATGGACTCCTCGCCAGTGGTAGCCATCACTGGCCAGGTGCCCACCTCGTTAATCGGCAAAGATGCTTTTCAAGAGGTGGACATTACCGGCATCACTTTGCCTATCACCAAGCACAACTACCTGGTGACCGATATAGAGAAGCTGGCGATGGTGATCAAGGAGGCCTTCCATATTGCCCGTACAGGGCGGCCAGGGCCGGTGCTGATAGATATCGCCAAGGACGTTCAGGCCGCCGAGATAGAGTACGAGGAGCCAGGCGAGGTGAACCTTCCTGGCTACCGCCCCACCCTGATCGGCAACCAGCGCCAGATCAAGCAGGCCGCCCGGCTCATCAACGAGGCAAAATGCCCTCTTATCATCGCCGGTCATGGGCTGATGCTCGCTGGCGCTGAAGCCGAGCTAAGAGAGCTAGTGGAAAAAGCCCAGATCCCGGCAGTCAACACCCTGCTCGGCATCAGCACCCTTCCCGAAACCCATCCCCTCTGCCTGGGGATGGGAGGCATGCATGGCGAAGCCTACGCCAATAAGGCGCTACAAAAAGCGGATTTGATCCTCAACATCGGGAGCCGCTTCGACGATCGCCTGACGGGGCCGGTCAGCACCTTCGGCCCCGAGGCCAAGATCATCCACATCGACGTTGACCCGGCGGAGATCGGCAAGAACGTGCCGGTAGATCTGCCCATCGTCGGCGACGCTAAGAACATCCTTCAGGCCCTCAATCCGATGATCGAGCCGGCCAGCCACCTCGCTTGGTGGGAACTGATCGACGAGTGGCGCCGTGACTCGGCCGCTCACGACATCCTGAACCGGGAGTTCGAGGAGCTGATCCCTCAGTACGTCATCCGCCAGATCTGGGAGGTCACCAAGGGAGAGACCATCATGGTCAGCGACGTGGGGCAGAACCAGATGTGGGAGGCCCAATATTTCATGCACCACAAGCCTCGAGGGCTGATCTCCTCCGGCGGCTTAGGCACCATGGGCTTCGCCCTGCCGGCGGCCATAGGGGTCAAGGTGGGTAGGCCTGACGAGACGGTCTGGGCCACCATCGGCGACGGGGGTTTTCAGATGACCGTCCAGGAGTTGGCCACCGTCCAACAGGAGAATCTGGCCGTCAAGATAGCCATCCTGAACAACGGCTACTTGGGCATGGTGCGTCAGTGGCAAGAACTCTTCTTCCAGGGCCGCTATTCAGCCACGCCCCTCCTGGGACCTGACTTCGTCAAGCTGGCCCAGGCCTATGACATACCCGGCTTGGCGGTCTTGGAGAAGGATCAGGTGATACCGGCCATCAAGCAGGCCATGACCATCGATGGCCCGGCCCTCATCGATTTCCGCATCGAACGGGAGGAGAACGTCTATCCCATGGTCGCGCCCGGTGGCTCCATCGGTGACATGCTGCGGAGGCCACAACCGGCGGAGGTGGGAGAGTAAAAGGGAGAGATTCAAAATGAGACACACTCTGGTAGCTTTGATGGAAGATAAACCCGGCGTGCTGAACCGGATTTCCAGTCTTTTCCGCCGCCGCAACTTCAACATCGAGAGCCTGACCGTCGGCCACAGCGAGACGCCGGGCATCTCTCGCATGACCATCGTCGCTGAAGGGGACAGGACGGCCATCGAGCAGGTGGAGAAGCAACTCTACAAGCTGATCAACGTCACCAAGGTCACCGATGTGACCGACGGGCCGACGGTGATCCGGGAGTTGGCCTTGATCAAAGTGACGGCCAGCGGCGCTACCCGCTCTGAGATCACTAGCTTGGTGGATATCTTCCGAGCCAAGACGGTAGATGTGGCTCCCGATTCGTTGATGATCGAGATCACCGGCACAGAGGACAAGGTGGATTCTCTGGCGGGCTTACTGCGCCCCTTCGGCATTCGAGAGATGGTGCGCACCGGTCGGATAGCCATGGTGCGGGGCAACAACAGAGTGAAGTAGTCAACGAGTTAATCAGAAACCAGGCTTCGTCCTGAGGCTCAGCCCGAAGAGTTCTTGGCTGAAGAATATGGCTTTTCACACCACGGAGAACTCCCAAAGCAACAGTTCGTCCACTGAAGAAGGGGAAAAACCTGGTTTCTACCCAAATGTCCGGTAGTAAACGTCTCTCATTACCTCTTGAAAAGGAGAATTCCATGGCTAACATCTACTACGACGAAGATGCGAATCTCACGCTGCTGGACGGCAAGAAGATAGCCGTGATTGGCTACGGAAGCCAGGGTCACGCTCACGCTCTCAACCTTAAGGACAGTGGTTGCGACGTGGTGGTGGGGCTCCGTGAAGGGAGTGAATCCTGGCCCCGAGCTGAGGCATCTGGCCTCACAGTGCTACCCATGTCCGAGGCGGCTGCGATGGCCGACATCGTCATGATCCTGGTGCCGGATCCAGTTCAGCCGGCCCTTTACCGCCAGGCCATCGCCCCAAATCTGTCGCCGGGGAACACCCTCATGTTCGCCCACGGCTTCAACATTCGCTTCAACCAGATCATCCCCCCGCCCGACGTGGACGTGAGCATGATCGCCCCCAAAGCGCCGGGGCACCGAATGCGGGAGGTCTACGTTGAGGGCGGCGGCGTGCCAGCTCTCCTGGCGGTCTATCAAAATGCCTCTGGGCAAGCTAAAGAGACGGCCCTGGCCTACGCTAAGGGGTTGGGCTGCACTCGGGCTGGGGTCATCGAGACCACCTTCGCCGAGGAAACGGAGACCGATCTCTTCGGAGAGCAAGCCGTGTTGTGTGGCGGCGTCTCGGCCCTCATCAAGGCTGGCTTCGAGACCCTGGTCAAGGCTGGCTATCAACCGGAGATAGCCTATTTCGAATGCCTGCACGAGCTGAAGCTCATCGTGGACTTGATTCAGGAGGGGGGGCTGAGCTACATGCGCTACTCCGTCAGCGAGACGGCTGAACACGGCGACTACACCGGCGGCCCCCGTATCATCACCGAGGCCACCCTACTTGAGATGCGCCGGATGCTGCGCGAGATCCAAGACGGCAGCTACGCCCGCTCCTGGATTCTGGAGAACATGGCTGGGCGGCCCTTCTTCAACACCATGCGCCGCCGGGAGCAGGAGCACCCCATCGAACAGGTGGGCAAGAAGCTGCGAGCCATGATGCCCTGGCTCAAATCCAAATGACTAGAATCATCACTACCAACAGAATACTGACTACCAGAGAAATGGAGAATGAAAAATGGACAGAATCATGATCTTCGACACCACCCTGCGCGATGGAGAACAATCACCCGGTGCGGCTCTTAACGTAGACGAAAAGATTGAGATCACCCATCTATTGGAGCAGATGGGTGTGGACATCATTGAGGCTGGCTTTCCCATCTCCTCGCCGGGCGACTTCAGGGCCGTACAACGTATCTCCAGGGAAATTCGCGACTGCGTCATCTGCGGCCTGACACGGGCCAACCAGAAGGACATTGACGTAGCCGCCGAAGCATTGCAGAGGGCGGCACGACCTCGCATCCACACTGGTCTGGGCGTGTCCGACGTCCACATCAAGTACAAGCTGCGGACCACGCGCGAGAAGGCACTGGAGCGGGGCGTGGAGGCGGTCAAGTACGCCAAGCGCTTCGTCGAGGACGTGCAGTACTATGCCGAGGACGCCGGTCGAGCCGACCCTGAGTATCTCTACCGGGTGCTGGAGGCAGTGATTGATGCCGGTGCAACCGTGGTCAACATCCCCGACACCACAGGCTACACCACCCCCCAAGAGTGGGGCGCGTTGATCCGGGGCATCACAGAGAACGTACCCAATATTCACAAGGCAACTATCTCTGTGCACTGCCACAACGATCTGGGGATGGCCACGGCCAACTCGCTGACGGGCATTGCCAACGGCGCTCGCCAGGTAGAATGCACGATCAATGGCATCGGCGAAAGGGCTGGCAACGCCTCCCTCGAGGAGATCGTCATGGCCCTGCACACCCGCCGTGACGTCTTTGGCATGACGACCGGTATCAACACCCGCCTGATCTATCCCGCCAGCCGGCTGGTGAGCAATCTGACCGGCATCGTGGTGCAGCCCAACAAGGCCATCGTGGGGGCCAACGCTTTCGCCCACTCGTCCGGCATCCACCAGGACGGTGTGCTCAAGGAACGCACCACCTACGAAATCATCAATCCGCGCGAAGTCGGCGTGCCCGATTCGGAGATCATCCTGTCGGCGCGATCGGGCCGCCACGGGCTTCGCCATCGGCTGACCGAACTGGGCTACACACTGGACGACGGGCAGTTCGAGAAAACTTACCAACGCTTCCTGGAAGTGGCCGACAAGAAAAAGACTGTGGACACCCGCGACCTGGAAGCCATCGTCGCCGACGAGGTGCAAGTGTTCTTTGAGGAGACCTATCACTTGGAACACGTCCAGGTCTCCTGCGGCGACCACAGCATCCCCACCGCCACCGTCCGCATCCGGGGTCCAGACGGCCAGGTCTTTTGCGACGCCGACCATGGCACCGGGCCGGTGGACGCCGTCTGCCGGGCTATTAATCGCGTCATCGGCGAACCGAACGAGCTCATCGAGTTCTCCATCCAGGCTGTTACCGAAGGGATTGATGCCGTGGGCCGGGTGACCATCCGCATTGAGGCCGACGATCCTGTCAGCGAGAACGGCGTCGAGCGGCGAGTCTTCAGCGGTCGCGGTGCAGATACCGACATCGTGGTGGCCAGTGCCAAAGCCTATATGTTTGCTCTCAATCGGTTGTTGGCCGCTCGACGCGAGGCTGCACTTCAGCAAGGAGGACAGGGATGACAATGGTGGCTTTTCAGGGGGAAAATGGGGCTTATTCACAAGAAGCTGCCCGCCGGTTCCTTGGGGCGGAAGTGACCACCTTGCCTTGCCGATCATTTGAAGACATCTTCCACGCCGTGGAAGAGGGGAAGGCTGACTTCGGGATTCTGCCTATAGAGAACTCGATGGCTGGTTCCATAAATAAGGCCTACGATCTGTTGTTGGATTATGACCTCAAGATTTGGGGTGAGGTGCTGTTGCGGGTGCGCCATTGCTTGCTGGTTAATGCAGGTGTCAAACTGGAGGACATTCGGCAAGTCCGCTCCCATCCTCAGGCTCTGGCCCAGTGTGAAAGGTTTTTGCTTGATCGGGGGATGGAGGCTGTACCAGCTTATGATACAGCCGGCAGTGCCAAAGAGCTGGCCGCCGCACCGCAAGAAGAGGTGGCTGCCATCGCCAGCGAGTTGGCCGCTCAAGTCTACGGTTTGGAGATTCTGGCCGCTAACATCGAGGACTACCAGTCCAATTACACTCGATTCTTTATCCTCAGCCAAGATGATCCACCCAAAGGGGAACGCAATAAAACCTCATTGGTCTTCTCAGCCAGGCACATTCCCGGTGCCCTTCACGCTTGCCTGGGGGCATTTGCTCAACAAGGGATCAATCTCACTAAACTGGAATCGCGCCCCCGACGCAATAAACCCTGGCATTACGTCTTTTATCTGGACTTCGAGGGACACTGGCAGGATCCAGCGTGTGAACAAGCCCTTCTCGGCATACTGCGTAAAGCGTCTTTCGTCAAAATCCTCGGCTCTTATCCCGCAGCGACCAGCGAGTGAGCGACGGGGCATCTCAAGGAAGATAGAGGAGGTACGGGTTGGCATGGGCATGACAATGGCTCAGAAAATCCTAGCGGCCCACGCAGGCGTGGAACTCGTAGAGCCAGGACAGTTTGTTGATGTCAAAGTGGACGTGGTCTTGGCCAACGATATCACTGCGCCCATCGCCATTCGGGAGTTCACCCGTATCGGTGTTGAGGGGGTCTTTGATCGGGACAAAGTGATCATGGTGCCCGATCACTTCGCTCCCAACAGGGACATCAAATCGGCCGAGCAATGCAAGGTCCTGCGCGATTTCGTCCAGCGTCAGAACCTGACTCACTACTTCGAAGTGGGCCGGATGGGCATCGAACACATCCTCCTACCAGAGCAGGGCCTGGTCCTGCCTGGCGATGTGATCGTCGGGGCGGATTCCCACACCTGCACCTACGGCGCCCTGGGGGCTTTCGCTACCGGGATGGGGTCCACCGATATAGCTGTGGCCATGGCCACCGGCAAGGTCTGGATGAAAGTGCCTGAGACTATTAAGTTTGTCTACCGGGGCCGACTGCGGGAGTGGGTGGGTGGCAAGGATCTCATCCTTCACACTATTGGGGTCGTCGGCGTGGATGGCGCTCTCTACCAGGCCATGGAGTTCAGCGGCGAAGCCGTGGATGACCTCTCCATGAATGGCCGCTTCACCATGGCCAACATGGCCGTTGAAGCTGGGGCCAAGGTTGGGTTGTTTGCCTTCGATGAGGAAACTCAAGCTTACGTCGAGCCCCGTGCCCGGCGGACTTACACCGCTTACAACAGCGATCGAGATGCCCTCTACGCCCAGGTGATCGAGGTAGATGTCTCTAAACTGGAACCTCAGGTAGCCTTCCCCCACCTGCCCAGCAGCGTCCGGCCTTTGAGCCAGGTAGGCGAGATACCGATAGATCAGGCGGTCATCGGCTCTTGCACTAACGGGAGGCTAGAGGACCTGCAAGTCACTGCCCAGGTGCTGAGGGGACGGAAAGTGCACCCCTACGTCCGCTGCATCGTCATCCCCGGCAGCCAAGCCGTCTACCTGGAGGCCGTGCGTCAAGGTCTGGTCGAGACTTTCATCGAGGCGGGAGCGGCAGTGAGCACACCCACCTGCGGCCCCTGCCTGGGTGGACATATGGGGGTGCTGGCCGCCGGGGAGCGCTGCGTCGCGACCACCAATCGCAACTATCAGGGACGCATGGGAAGCCCTCAGAGCGAGGTCTACCTGGCCAACCCGGCGGTAGCGGCCGCGTCGGCAGTGTTGGGGCGGATCGGGGGCCCGGCGGAGTTGGCCCGCTAAACAATCCAGCCTTATCGAGGAGACCCCCATGAGATTGACCGGCAAGGTTTGGAAGTACGGGGCAAACGTAGACACGGACGCGATTGTTCCTGCCCGCTATCTTAACGTTTCGACCCCGGAAGAGATGGCTCGTCACTGTATGGAAGGCATTGACCCAGAGTTCGCTCAGGGGGTGCAGCCAGGCGACATCATCGTGGCCACAGCCAATTTCGGCTGCGGCTCATCGCGGGAGCACGCTCCACTGGCTATCAAGGGGGCGGGGGTGAGCTGTGTCATCGGCACAACCTTCGCCCGCATTTTCTATCGCAATGCCATCAATATCGGCTTGCCTATCTTGGAATGCCCGGCAGCGGAAGAGATCGAAGGGGGGCAAACCCTGGAAGTGGAGCTAGAGACGGGGAGAATCCACAACCTTGATACCGGGCAAACCTTCCAAGCCGAACCGTATCCTGAGTTCATTATAGGTATCATCCGGGCCGGGGGGCTGATCGAATACACCCGAAAAGAGCTGGGGAGGTAGCCATGCAAGCCAGGATCGCCGTTCTGCCGGGTGACGGCATCGGGCCAGAGGTGATCGCCGAGGCAGTCAAGGTGCTGAGGGGGGTTGCCCAAACCTACGAGCATGAGTTTGCCTTCGAGGAGGCGCTCATCGGTGGGGCGGCCATTGATGCGGTGGGGAACCCACTGCCAGTGGAGACCCTCCAACTCTGCCATGAGAGCGACGCCGTGCTGCTTGGCGCAGTAGGCGGGCCCAAGTGGGATGACCCTCGGGCCGCCATCCGCCCCGAACAGGGCCTCCTGGGCCTGCGCAAGGGCCTGGAACTCTTTGCCAACCTGCGTCCGGTAAAAGTCTACCCCGATCTCTTAAACGCCTCCCCCATCAAGCCAGAAACGATCGCCGACGTGGACCTGCTGGTGGTGCGGGAACTTACGGGGGGCATCTACTTCGGACGGCCCAGCGGGCGAGAACAGTGCCTTAGCTACGAGCGGGCTGTGGACACCATGGTCTATACTACCCCAGAGATCGAGCGGGTGATGCACGTGGCCTTTAAATTGGCCCGTCAGCGCCGCCGTAAGGTGACCTCGGTGGACAAGGCCAATGTTCTTTCTGTGTCGCGTCTCTGGCGGGAAGTGGCGGAGCGGGTGGCTAGGGAGTATCCCGATGTGGAGTTCGAGAACATCCTGGTGGACGCCTGCGCCATGTTTCTAGTGCGCCGCCCAGCCAATTTCGATGTCATCGTCACCAGCAACATGTTCGGCGACATCCTCACCGACGAGGCCTCCATGCTGGCCGGCTCGATGGGCATGCTGCCCTCGGCCTCGCTGCGGGAGGACACACTCGGCCTGTATGAGCCCATTCACGGCTCTTGTCCTAAATACACCGGGATGAACGTGGTTAACCCCATTGCCACCATCCTCAGCGGTGCCATGTTGCTTCGCCACTCGCTGAGGCTGGAGGAGGAAGCTGCTGCCGTAGAGGCTGCCGTGGCCGCCGTGCTGAAAGAAGGCTACCGTACCAGGGACGTTGCCGAAGAGGGGAAGCAGCCAATCGGCACCCAGGAGATGGGAGACCTGATTGCTGACCAGATTAGAGGTTAGAAATTGGAAGTTCGAAGTCAGAAAATGGTTATCCAACTCTATGACACCACCCTACGAGATGGCACCCAGCGAGAGGGTATTTCCCTCTCCTTGAACGACAAGCTGAAGATTGTCCGCAAGTTGGACGAGCTAGGTGTCCATTATGTCGAGGGTGGCTGGCCCGGCTCCAACCCTAAAGATGCTGAATTCTTCGCCCGGGTCAAGGGGATACAATTGGAGCAAGCCGTCATCACCGCCTTTGGCAGCACGCGACGGGCCGACGTGCTGGTCCAGGATGATCCCAACATCAGGGCACTGCTGGAGGCAGAAACCCGCGCCGTGGCCATCTTCGGCAAGAGCTGGGATCTGCATGTGATCCAGGTGCTCGGCACGACGCTGGAAGAGAATCTCGAGATGATCGCCGACAGCGTGAGCTACCTCAAGGGCCGGGGCCGGGAGGTCATCTACGACGCTGAGCACTTCTTCGATGGCTACAAAGCTGACCCGGCCTATGCCCTGCGCACCCTGCAGATGGCAGAAAGGGCCGGGGCCGAGTGCCTCGTCCTCTGCGACACCAACGGCGGCACTCTGCCCTCGCAGCTTGTGGCCATCATCGAGGAAATGAAGAAGGTCACGTCCACCCCCTTGGGCATCCACGCCCACAACGACAGCGATCTGGCCGTGGCCAACTCCCTGGCCGCTGTGCAGGCGGGCGTCGTCCACGTGCAAGGCACAATCAACGGCTACGGCGAGCGCTGCGGCAACGCCAACCTCTGCTCCATCATCCCCAGCCTCAAACTCAAGCTGGGCCACGATTGCATCAGCGACGAGCAACTGCGCCAACTGGCCAGCGTCTCCCGCTACGTGAGTGAGCTGGCCAATCTGGCCCACGACGCCCACCTGCCCTACGTGGGCCACAGTGCCTTCGCCCACAAGGGCGGCATGCACGTCAACGCCCTGGTCAAGTGCGAAGAGAGCTATCAACACGTTGACCCGGCCCTGGTGGGCAACCACAAGCGGGTAGTGGTCTCGGAGCTTTCGGGCAAGAGCAACATCGCCTACAAGATCGAGGAGTTCGGACTGGACCTCTCCATCAGCCCAGAGCAGGCCCGTCAGGTCCTGCAGCAGATCAAGGATCTGGAGAATCGGGGCTTTCAATTCGAGGGGGCGGAGGGGTCGTTGGAGTTGCTCATCCGCCGGACTCAGCCGGGGTATAAGCCACCTTTCGAGTTGATTGATTTCCACGTGCTGGTGGACAGCCGCCAGGGCCGGGGGATGCTGGCCGAGGTCGCCATCAAGGTGCGGGTAGGCGATGAGGTCACGCACACCGCTGCTGAAGGCAACGGTCCGGTTAACGCCCTGGACCTGGCCGTACGCAAGGCCCTGCTGCCCTTCTACCCCCAGTTGACTGAGATCCACCTGACCGACTACAAGGTGCGCATCCTGGACAGCGAGGCTGGCACGGCGGCCCAGGTCCGCGTGCTCATTGATTCCACCTGGGGGAGCCGCACCTGGAGCACCGTGGGCAGTTCTACTAACATCATCGAGGCCAGTTGGCAGGCCTTGGCCGATAGCTTGGAGTATGGCCTATTGAACGGGCTCGGGGTTTGACATCCATAACGTCCTGGGCATCGAGGACGCGGAGGAACTGATCGCCGACCTGGCGCAAGCGCTAGAGAAGATCTACGAGGAGAGCGATGCTGGTGATGCAATTCAGAGGTACAGAAGACAGGGGCGAGGGATTATTTGGGACAACTCACCTCCCACCTTGTCACATCCTTGACCTTTCCGGTGGATTTCCTGGTGAGCTTACAGATCTACTCGACAAGCTGATCATCAACAATCACTCTTACAGTCACCTGGGCCTCGTTTTTGCCCTCCCGTCCCTGCTCGTAGTGAGCGAGGACAGCGGCCTCAGGATAGGTGACGGGGATGAATTGCTTCCTCCCGACTTGGAGGCTTCCTTGGGCCGTCCAAAGACGAAGTCAGTCTTTCATAAATCGTTCACTCACGCCAGCCGCTGCCCCTTCACGCAAGCAGGGATCAATGCTCGGTTGCCCGCCTCTTAGTGCGAAGCCCTCCTGCCCTTGGGAGGGGGCTTGGATTCCGGCAACAGAGCCACGGCCAGCACCTCGTCCATCCGCTCTACGAAGACGAACTCCATGTCCCGTTTGACCTTGTTGGGGATTTCGACCATGTCCTTTTTATTTCTCTTCGGCAGGATGACGGTCTTTAGCCCAGCCCGGTGAGCGGCCAGAACCTTCTCCTTAAAGCCACCAATGGGCAGCACCCGCCCCCGCAGGGTGATCTCGCCCGTCATGCCCACCTCATGACGGACGGGACGCCTGGCGAGGGCCGAGACGAGGGCCGTGGCCATGGTTATCCCCGCCGAGGGACCGTCCTTGGGGATGGCCCCCTCCGGCACGTGGATGTGGATGTCCAGCTTGTCAAAGTTTCGCTCCTTGATGCCCAGCTCCTCGGCGTGAGAACGAGCATAGGAGAGGGCTGCCTGGCCTGATTCCTGCATCACCTCGCCCAACTGGCCAGTGAGCATGAGACTGCCCTTGCCCTCCATCAAGGTCACTTCCACGGGCATGATGTCTCCACCAGCCTCTGTCCAGGCGATGCCCATGGCTACCCCGATTTCGTCCTCCTTCTCGGCCAGGCCGTAGGTGAACTGTGGCGGGCCTAGGTACTTAACCAACGACTGGGCGGTGATGCGATGGGGGGCTTGCTTACCATCAGCCACTCGTCGAGCCACCTTGCGACAGATGTTGGCAATCTCTCGCTCCAGGTTGCGCACCCCGGCTTCGTAGGTGTACTCGCGGATGATCTGGCGCAAAGCTCCGTCTGAGAACCGGAGTTCAGTCTCGTCCAAGCCATTTTCCACTAGCTGCCGGGGAACGAGAAACCGCCTGGCTATCTCTAGCTTCTCCTCCTCGATGTAGCCAGGGAACTCAATGACCTCCATGCGGTCACGCAGGGCTGGCGGGACGGGGTCGAGGATGTTGGCCGTGGTGATGAACATGACCTTCGATAGGTCATAGGACACGTCCAGGTAGTGATCGGAGAAGGCGTGGTTCTGCTCAGGGTCCAACACCTCTAGCAAGGCGGCCGAGGGGTCGCCTCGGAAGTCAATGCCCACCTTGTCTATCTCGTCCAGCATGAAGAGGGGATTGATGGTTTCGGCACGACGCATGGTCTGGATGATGCGGCCTGGCATAGCCCCCACATAGGTGCGCCGGTGACCCCTTATCTCTGCCTCATCCCGGACGCCGCCCAGGCTCACCCGCACGAACTTCCTCCCCAGCGCCTGGGCAATAGCCTTACCAAGGGAGGTCTTGCCCGTCCCCGGCGGCCCCACGAAGCACAGGATAGGGCTGCGCATCTTGTCGGCGGCCAGTTTGCGGACGGCCATGTATTCCAGGATGCGCTCCTTGGCCTTGGCCAAACCATAGTGACTGTCCTCCAATACCTTGGCCGCGGCTGAAATGTCCATGTTGTCCTCTGTGGCCTTGCTCCAAGGTAATTCGATCAACCAGTCGAGGTAGGTGCGAATGACACTCACCTCAGGAGAAGCAGGGGGCATGGAAGAGAGCCGGCCAAGCTCCTTCTCCGCCTTCAGGCACACCTCCTCTGGCATCTCAGCGCCAGCGATCTTTTCCCTCAGTTCGTTAAGCTCTTGGAACTGGCCATCAATCTCTTCCAACTCGGTCTGGATAGCTTTCATCTGTTGCCGCAGGAAATACTCGCGCTGGGATTTGTCAACCTCTTGCTGCACCTGAGCGTGGATCCGATCCTCCAGCTCCAGGACGTCTAGCTCCTGGGCCAGAAGGATGCTCAATTGTTGCAAGCGGGCAGCCGACTGAATGGCCTCCAGGATCTCCTGGCGCTTTTCGACATCTATGTTGAGAGCCGAGGCCACAAGGTCCGCCAGCCAACCTGGCTCATCAATGTTCATGGCAATCACATAAGCGTCCTCAGGGAGGTTGCGGTCCAATTGCACACACTTTTCAAAGAGAGCCAGCACGGCGCGCATCAGCGCTTGAGTAGAGAGGTTTTTCTCACTGGGCTCTATTATGTTCCTGACTCTTACTTTGATATAAGGGTCAACCTGCATAAAATTGAGGATTTCAACCCTTCGCCTACCCTGCCCCCAAATGTTGGTCGTGCCATCAGGCAAGTGCCACATTCGGGCGATGGACATCTCGGTGCCGATGGTGTAGATGTCATCGGGGCCTGGCTCTTGCACTTCGGCATCCTTCTGGGCCACAACGACGATAGTGCCCTCAGTGGTCATCGCCGCCTCCACGGCCTTCAGCGAGCGATCGCGACCCACAAAGAGAGGGGTAACCATGTGAGGGAAGATGACTGTATCGCGTAGGGGAAGTAAGGGGTACTCGGCAATCTCGTCGGTTTGTTCAACAATCTCATCTCTCGAATCCTGGGGCGCTCCTTCAGCTCGCCGACCACTGATGGCCAAGAAGCCTCCCTCCTCAAGAAGTTGTTCCATATCTGTATCCGCCATCGAGCTACGCCTCCACACTTCTGTTCATTGAAGGTTCTTTATGATCAGTGGCAAGAGAACAGAATGAGGAGCTGCTGAGAGAAAGCTACCCGACCATTCCCTTGTCAGTTCAAGGTAAGTAAAACCGTAGTCAGCGCTGGGCTCGATGTGAGTATTCTCCCACCACTCGTTAAAGCTAGTGATAACAATCCAATCAGCTTGGGACTGAATGGCCCCTCGGAAAGTAGAGCTGTAAGTCTCACCGTCAGCTCGATCAAGGTACCAGGCGCCAAGGCGGCCCAAGAGGTCATCATCGTAGCCGGGCATAACCGCTGGCACCCAGATTTTCCTTTCAGCGTTTGGGGCCTGCAGGAAGTGATAGGTCCTCACCTGGCCTGAAACCGAAGAATATACTTCGGGCAGATCTTCGGCGTAGAAACCATAGGCGTGTAGACCATCGAACACCTCAAGATAGCTCGTGTCAAAGGTGTGGCCGATCCACACCGCGTCGTAACCATCGGCACGTATTTGATCAAGTATAGCCTGCCAGGCCTGGAGAGGGGTTTGACCGTGTTTTCTAGCTACGCCCTCAACGGAATAGAGAAAAATCACCGGCTTACCCCGATAGCGCAAGAAGTTGGGGTGATCACCGTAGGAATCCAAGACATACTCCAACTGATTAATGACATCTTGAGGTGTCCTGAAACGCTCGCCGAGGGTCTCGAAGTAGATAGTCACTTTAAAGTCGGTGCCTAGCGTCGCTGTGAGGAGTTTGGTGAAACTGATATCCCGGAAGTTGCCCGAACCCCACCAAGAGGAGATGAAGCCATGAATGCCATACTCCTGCGCCCAGTTGATGTGCCTGGTGATAGCCGTCATGTCATCAGAGCTATAGGGAATAAGAGGATGATCTTCAAGAGCAGGGCTCGACCAGGAATCAGGATCATACCAGGGGTAGTAAAAGGCCAAAACCAATTTGGGTGAGACACGGCATTGTGGCAAAGGGGCACCGGTTGTGAAATGGGAATCAGATATAGAGAAGGAGAAGGGATTAGAGGGATCGCCGGGGATGTTAAGGAGATTGGACCAAGAGGCGATGGGGGTGGCGATCGGCGAGTTGTAGCTATAGAGCTCCGTCGTGGTAACGCCCAAATCACCCTTCTGATTCTCAAAGAAGATATGAGTGTCATTATCCAAGCCCGTCATCACCAAATCGTACTGAACCTTGACCATCTTGGCCAGAGCATCAGCCAGAGGTTGCCCCAGGTAGAGCTCGTCCTTGTCCCACCCAACTCGAGTTGTCACGGAGTTGCCCTGCAGCATCGTGGTGTTGACATTGAGGATCCGCTCCCCGCTGCGGACGTAGAGCCGTGTCCAATCGGAAGACGTGCTGAGCACTATCCTGGCCCTGTATAGCAGCGAATTGCCGCTCGCCTCGGGCTGGGGAGCAGGCGCCCCCTCCACGCTCAGGGCTTGAGAGAAGACCAGCACCCCCAAGCTTATCAGCAAACCTGCCAAGGCAATCCGGCCCCTAAATAGTATGGCTTTCATCGTCGCTTATCCTCCCTATATCGCTTTCTACTCACAATCGCGTTCTGGCACTCTGATCCCTGCTTCTTGGACCAGGCTTCGCGAGCTTCGGCCACTACGAAGATGGAGCCGGTGACACAAATCAGATCCTGCGGGCCGGCCGTTTCCAAGGCCAAACTCAGGGCCCCGTCTACGCTGTCGCTGACCATGACCTCCCGCCTCAGAGTCAGGGCTTTCTGGTGAAGTACGCAAGAGTCCGTAGCACGAGCATGCCTAGCCTGGGTGACGATGACCTGGTGAGCTAGAGGGAAGAGCTCTCCCATCATCCCCTCGATGTCCTTATCAGTAGAGGCGCCGAAGATCAGGATCAGGTGGCGGTACGTAAATAGTTCTTCCAGAGCGGCTTTCAGCTTCCCAGCCGAGTCAGCGTTATGGGCACAATCGGCGACCACAAGTGGCCTCCGTCCCAGGATCTCCAGCCGCCCCGGCCAGCGCACCTGGCGCAGCCCCTCCCTGACGCCGGCCTCGGAGATGTTGATGCCCCGCTGGCGTAGTTTCTCGATAGCGGCGACGACTACAGTGGCGTTAATCAGTTGGTGCCTGCCAAGCAAAGGTATCCAAAGTTCGTAACTCGTAACTCGTAACTCGTTGGTCGTGACTCTAAACCATTGCCCTTCCAGGTTCGCCTCCCCCACCTCCCACGTCCAGTCCCGGCCGATCACCGTTAGCTCGGCATCCTTCTCCCTACACACCTCTTCGATAACGGCCATAGCCTCCGGTACCTGTGGAGCACTGACAACCAAAGCTTTGCTCTTGATAATGCCGGCCTTCTCCCGCGCGATTAGGGGCAGGGTCTCACCCAAGATATGAGTGTGATCGTAGCTGAGGGAGGTTATGATATCTACCAGGGAATTGACGACGTTGGTGGCGTCCAGCCGGCCGCCCATGCCCACCTCCAGAACAGCAAACTCTACCCCCCGCTCAACGAAATAGAGGAAGCCCAAGGCGGTGATGATCTCGAAGGTGGTGAGACCCTCGACCTGGCTCACTAGAGGCTGCAATTGCTCAGTGAGGGAAGCTACCGTTTCTTGGGGGATCAACCGGCCGTTAACTTGAATCCTCTCTCGGAAGGTATGTAGGTGAGGTGAGGTGTAGAGACCCGTCCGGTAGCCAGCGGCCCGCAGGATAGATTCGCTCATCGCCGCCACTGAACCCTTGCCCTTAGTCCCGGCAATGTGGATTGATTTAAAGCGCTGGTGGGGGTTGTTGAGCGAGACCAACAGCTTTTCAACGCGAGCTAGGTCAAAGATTTCAGGTGCGTATCGGTAGGAGCTTTTCTTCTCGTAATCGGTGAAGCTGTAGATGTAGTCGAGAGCGTCCTTGTAGGTTAACATACCTTGTTAGCCAGCCCAACGGGCGTTGGATTTATCTCCCTCAGAAGTTCAACGTTTATTCTATACCAACTGAGGTAAAAAGTAAAATACGGGAATGGCCTTGACTATTCGCCCATAATCTGGTAAACTTCATGCTGGCAAAGTCACAAGCTATCTCGCAAGCGAAGCACCGAGGAGGTACCAATAATTTGAAATTCGTACACTTCTCCTTAGCGCTAGTGATCGTGTTGACCCTGGTAGGGCTAAACATGACCGGATGCTCAGCCCGCCCTGTGCTCTGTGATGTAGAGTTTTATCCCGATGTGATCTCACCGAATGCCGACGGGCATGACGATGCAGCCAATATCCTCTACAAACTTACCCGCAACGCCACTTTGTCCATCTACTTCACTGACGAAGCCGGGGAGCGACACTACCATCGAAAAGGGGAGCGCCGTTCAGCTCAAAACGAGCCCTACTGGACCCTCTTTGGCGGGGTCGTGGATGTGCCCGAAGGCGGTCCAGTCAAGAGGCGCATGTTGCCCAATGGGCATTACACCTGGGTCATCGAGGCCACGGACGACGGTGGCCACACCGAGAAGGCAGAGGGCAGCTTAGCCATCATTGACGCTGACATGGCTGTCCCCGAGCTGCGGGGCTTCTCCGTCTCCCCCCAGGTTTTCAGTCCCAACCGCGACGGCGTTGACGACCACGTGACCATCACTTACTTCCTCCCTAAACCGGCCACCGTGCGGGTCTACCTGCTCAACGACGCGGGTGAGAAATTTTTCATCCCCGAGAAGGTGTCGCAGAGGATCGAACCGGGAGAGGTAGGCCTGCATCAGTACGACTACGAGGGAGGTGTTGATCACGGGGCCGTCCCTCCACCCGATGGGACCTACACCGTGGTGGCCATCGCCCAGGACATGGTGGGCCAGCGGGTGGAGGAGTGGAGCACCCTGACCATCCAGCACGGCGGGGTGCCCCGGGCCGACATCATCAACGCCGTGGTGGAGTATTCCACCGGCGAGGGCCTGCGGGGGGATTTCACCTCCCTCACCATCCCCCTGGGAGGGACGCTGTGTTTCACGGCCACGGTGGAGAACTATGGCGACACCCCCGTTCGCACTACTGGCCCGGAGCCGGGGACCACCTACACCAGCCGCCAGAACTTCAGCACCCTGGAGTGGCATCAATCGGACGGGGCCTGGCGCTTCGGACTTGACTTCGAAGAGAATCCCGGCTATCCCTACCCGTTCCGCTGGTCCCTAGGCCGGCACAACGAGCTGGAGGCGGTGGTCAAGGGGGACGATGTATTCTACTACCTCATGCCGGGCCAAAGGGTGACCATCACTGGTGCCATCCAGATTCTGGACAAGCCGCCGCGCAACCCCTTCTACCTCTGGGCGGGGCTGATCCACGAGGGGGTCGAGATCGTCCAGAACCGGGTTGACCCCATCCTGATGACCGTTGACGTGCCCAGCCGGGGGGCCTGGAACCAGTAGCCGATCGGAGGCCAGCGAAACCGCTTGCCAAAGCAGCCAATTTGTAGTATCATAATCTACCAGAGACATCCTTCTGTGCAGGGGATGCCCCCTACCCGGCTGCAGGTGATGTCCTCCGTCCTATCCACAAGCGGGGACGGAGGGCTGAGCCCTGCGCGATAGACAATGACGTAAGGGATGCCATCTGTCCCATCCTCTCACCAAACTGCATACAGAGCAAGCCAAGCGTAGGAGGTGATGCCTATGAAGCTTGTGTTAGGGCTTCGGCTTGAGCTCAGCCCAACGTTCGATTGTTACAAATCCAACTGAAATAAGGAGGAAACGATGTTTAAGAAAGCTAACTTTTGGCTAAGGCTGCTCGTGGTGGTGGCCGTGGCCTCCGTATTCCTGGCTGCTTGCAAGCCTAAGCCAGCAGCCCTGGGCACGAAGGGCAACCCCATCATCCTGTCCTTCGTCCCCTCCGGCGACACCCCGGATATCATCGAGAGCGCAGAGGAGATAGCGAAGCTCTTGTCGGAGAAGACGGGCTACGTCATCGAGGGCAGTGTGTCCACCAGCTACGTGGCGGTCATCGAGGCCATGTGTGCCGGCAAGGCGCACATGGGCACCCTGGCCACCTTCGCCTACATCCTGGCCAACCAGAAGTGCGGCGTAGACTGCGCCCTGGTCAGCGTCCGCTACGGTCTGGCCTTCTACAACGGTGAGATCATCGCCGGAGCGGACACCGGCATCAAGACCCTGGCCGATCTGAAGGGCAAGACCATGTGCTGGGTGGATGCGGCCTCAGCCTCCGGCTACATCGTCCCCAGAATCATGGTCATGGCGGCAGGAGTGGATCCGGACAAGGACCTGGCCCAGCAGATAGAGGCCGGCAGCCACGACGGCGTCGCTCTGGCGGTCTACAAAGGGGACTGCGATGCCGGAGCGTGTTACATTGATGCCCGGGACAAGATCGAGGATGACTTCCCCGACGTCAAGGAGAAGACGATCGTCATCGCCGAATCGCCCGAGATCCCCAACGACGGCCTCCAGTTCGTCAAGGATTTTCCGGCCGACATGAGGGAGAAGATCGTCAAAGCCTTCCTGGAGATCATGGCGACCGAGGAGGGCGTAGCGGCCATGGGCCTGGCCTACGGGTGGGAGGAAGTGACGGAGAAGGACGACACCTTCTACGACGACTTCCGGGCTGTCCTCGACGCCTCCGGGATTGACGTTGAAGAGCTGGCCAAGTAAGGCAACTGGAGTGAGGAGCTAGAGCTAGAGGGGAGAGCTGAGGCAATTTCTCTCCCCTCTAGTTCCATCCTCTAGCTCTACGAGATCTCTCGGAAAGCCGAACGTCGGCCTTATCCAACGGGTAGCAGGCCAATCGTATTGGCCGTCTTGGGCCGAATGACGCCCAACTTGGTTGGGCTGCTACCCCCTTCCGAGAGAACTCTAGCTGATAAGGAGGAACACTTGCTACAGGTAGAGCATCTGACCAAAATCTACGAGGACGGCACTTTGGCCCTGGACGACGTGAGTTTCGAGGTGGTGGACGGCGAGTTCCTGGTGATCCTGGGCCTCAGCGGGGCGGGTAAATCCACCCTGCTCAGGTGCATCAACCGCCTCATTGAGCCCACCGAGGGAAGGATCACCTGGGATGGAACGGACATCACCGCCGCCTTGGGCGAGGAATTACGACTGATCCGGCGCCACATCGGCTTCATCTTCCAGGAGTTCAACCTGGTGGAGCGATCCTCGGTCCTGACCAACGCCCTTTCAGGGAGGCTGGGCTACGTCAACCCCTGGTTGAGCCTCCTCCATCGGTTCCCCAAGGAGGAGGTGGAGAGGGCCACGCGGAATCTGGAGCGGGTGGGCATCGCCGATCTGGCCCACAAGCGGGCCGACGACTTGAGCGGTGGGCAGCGGCAGCGGGTGGGCATCGCCCGCGCCCTGATGCAGGAGCCCAGGCTCATGCTGGCCGACGAGCCGGTGGCCAGCCTGGACCCGGTGTTAGCCCACTCCATCCTGAGATACCTGGAGCAGCTCAACAAGGAAGACGGGATAACGGTCATCTGCAGCCTGCACTTCCTGGACCTGGTGCGCCGCTACGGCACGCGCGTGGTGGGGCTGAGGGATGGACGGGTGGTGTTCCAGGGGCTTCCTGAGGAGATCACCGACGAGCGCTTCAAGGAAATCTACGGCCAGGAGGCCGAGATGGTGTCGGTTCTGTAGGGTGTTCGATCAGTCCTTAGTTGGATAATCCTTGGGTAATCAGATTAAGGACCTGGAGGTTGTATCCATGGAAGGAAAGGCGATCGAGTTTCTGACGAGACCCATGGAAGTGAGCAAGGAGCAGGGTCGTTCTTCACCTGAAAGCCATCCTGTACAAGGCTGAGCTTTCAGACTTTACTTCCGACGAGCAAGACGCAGCTCTGCTACAGGCAATACGCTACCTTGAACAAGGCCTGCAACATAATGGGCATCCACCAAGGGAGTGGAGCGAACTAGAGAAGCGAATGGGAATGGCCGAACCTTATCTATTATTGATGGCGCCATACAAGGTGCTAACATCGAGGCATCGCAAATCCCTGAGTTACACGCCATAGCAATTGACTGGTATCAAGATCAATCGCTGTATCTTCTGTAAGTCAGAGCCCAATCAGTTCACTCGTGCCGAGCACCTGGTTCCAGAGTCGCTCGGGGGCGATCAAGTCTTGCCATCAGGACTAGTCTGTGACCAATGCAACGAATACTTTGGTAGAGAGGTAGAGAGCCGAGCTCTGGCTAGTCCAATAATGGCATCCTTAAGGTCCACGCTGTGTGTCCCGAACAAGAAAGGAAAGCAAAGACATTACGAAGGTCTCAGATTTGAGGTATTTGGCCAAGCTTCCGGCGAGCCAGGCATAGTGTTTCCACCTGAGAAGCTCAAGTACGTTCTGGAGCGCGGTGAAGGTCAAATCCGCATCCCAATCGTTGGACTTGGGGCTGTCACCAGGTTGATGCTCAAGATGGGGCTAGAGAGCGTCGCGATAGCTCCACAGTACAATGTCTTTGATTCAACCTTCGATAGGGCGAGAATGGCAGCACGTGCCCCAGTGCTCAATATGAAATGGCCGCTAGCCTACGGCAGGTTGAACCTCGAAGACACTATCACTGAAGTCGGAGAGGATGACAAAGGGCCATATGTCAATGAGTTGATCTACCATTATCAACTTGGCTACGACACGGAATCAAACCTGCTCGTGTTCTTTTTCGCGTATAACTGGGCAACGTTCCTTGTGCCTCTCAATGATGGAGACTTCGCAGCAGTGGTTAGTCGTACTAATGCTATCAACGCACCCGGCTACGAACTGTCTATTGTGCAGGCCGACCTTGTACACGATGCGTAAAAAGGAGCGTTTGAGCTTCCTCCAAGAGATCCGCTGGTGGATGCGATTGTAGTGATTGTCTGGAGTTAGCAACATGAAGATAGTGATGAAAGAGAAGGAAACTGCCAAGAAGAAATCCCCAGCCCTGGCCTCCGTACTTTCCCTAATCGTCCCCGGCCTGGGGCAGACATACGCCGGGCAGCTCGCCCGAGGGGGGGCACTCTTCCTCGCCATGGCAGTCACCTCGCTCCTCGTAGGCTGGCGGGGGATCAACGTTCTCTACGGCGGCATCATGATAGCCTGGCTGTGGAACGTCTGGGACGCCTACAACCTGGCGCGAGAGAGGCAGATATCGTCCGTACTGCCCTTTCTCGTGATAGCCCTCACCCTGTACATCATCGGCTGGGGGGTCACCGAGATCAACCTCACGCGATTGATAAGCGACGTGGCGGACATCAAGCCCCTGGTGGCCGATCTGGTGCAGCCCGCTGTCCTCGAACGCGACATCGAGACACAGGTAGGTGAAGTCCTGTTCGAGGTTCCCTGCTCCGATGACCCCCCTCCGAAGGGCACCCCTGTGGAGGACGAACCCTATCTCGTCATCCTGGGCAAGACCTGCGGAGAGGTGGGGGATACGTTCACCATCGAAGGCGGGAACTTCTGGCCCTCCTCACGGGGTCAGATATGGTGGCTGAACCTCGCCGGCGAAATGAAGCGTCGGATTCGGCAGGAGGGCGAGTACCTGACCTTTGAGACCGACGAGGAAGGGAGGGTCTCGCCCCTCACCATCGTCGTGCCCTCGCCATTTGGCGAGGCCAGGGGCAAGGGACCACAGCTCAATCGCGTCCAGGCGCTGCTCAAGCGCGAGGTAGGATCCCTCCATCTTAGTCGCACCTTCTTCCTGGTGGTGGAGAAGATGCTGGAGACCATCTTCCTGGCCCTGATGGCTACCACTGTAGCCATCCTCTTCGCGATACCAGTCAGCTTCCTTGCTGCCCGCAACCTGATGGGCGGAAACCCCATCACAATGGCGATCTACTACGTGGTGCGCAGCGCGCTCAACACCCTCCGCTCCATAGAGCCTCTGATCATGGCCATCGTCTTCGTCGTCTGGGTGGGGTTGGGGCCCTTCGCTGGCGTTTTAGCTTTGGCTGTGCACTCCGTTGCCGCCCTGGGCAAGCTCTACTCTGAGGCCGTGGAATCCATTGACGCCGGCCCCACTGAGGCCGTCACCGCCACCGGCGCCAACCGCCTGCAGACCATCGTCTATGCCGTCATCCCCCAGATCGTACCCCCCTACATCGCCTTCACCATCTACCGCTGGGACATCAACGTGCGCATGTCCACCGTCATCGGTTTCGTAGGCGGCGGCGGCATCGGTTACCTGCTGCAGCAGTGGATCCGCCTGTTGATGTACGAGGAGGCCGGCGCGGCAGTGTGGGCCATCGCCCTGGTGGTGGCCATCATGGACTACGCCAGCGCCAAGGTGAGGGAGAAGATTGTCTAATATCAAATGCAAGGAAGAACATGAAGCCCCTGTCGAGGCGACAGGGGCTTGCCTTTTGCCCAGCCGTAAGTATAATTTAACTGGACCTCGGCGGAATATCTCGCTTGGAAGGTAGGATTCAATTTGGACCTGGCCATTGTGATCGTCAGTTGGAACGTGCGGGGGTTGCTGGAGGCTTGCCTGATCTCGGTGTACGAAAGCCTGAAGAGCTCGAATCTGAACAGGAAGGTCTGGGTGGTGGATAATGCCTCGACGGACGGCAGCGCCGAGATGGTACGGGAGCGCTTCCCCCAGGCGAGGCTCATGGCCAACGAGACAAACGTCGGCTTCGCCTCGGCCAACAACCAGGCCCTGCAGGCGATGGGATTTCCCTCCACCGAGCGTCACGAACTGTCCCGCTACGTTCTTCTCCTGAACCCCGACACCGAGGTGCTCGATGATGCCCTGACAACGATGGTGCGTTTTTTGGACGACAATCCCCACGCCGGCGTCGCCGGAGCCAAGCTCCTCTATCCCGATGGTCGCCTGCACCACTCGGCCTTTGCCTTCCCAACCCTGGCCCAGGCCTTCCTCGACTTTTTCCCCCTCCACTACCGCCTGCTAAACTCCCGTCTCAACGGCCGCTATCCCCGCCGACTCTACGAACGGGGAGAGCCCTTCTCTATTGACCACCCCCTTGGGGCGGCCCTGATGGCGCGGGGGGAGGCCATCCAAGAGGTGGGCCTTCTAGACGAGCGGTTCTTCATCTATTGCGAGGAGATTGATTGGTGCATGAGGATCAAGAAAGCTGGCTGGGGTATCTACTGCGTGCCCAGGGCCGAGGTTGTGCACCACGTGGCAGAGAGCACTGGGCAGGTGCGGGGCCAGATGTTTGCGGCTTTGTGGAGGAGCCGCTATCTGCTCTTCGAGAAGCACTACGGCCATTTCTATCAATGGGCCGTGCGCCGCATTGTGCGACTGGGGCTGCGAGCAGAGAAACGTCGAACGCTAGCGGCGCATGAGCGAGGCGAGATCAGCGAAGCGGAGCTGGAGAGTATGTTGAAGACCTATCAACAGGTGCTGACGATATGATCAACCATTTACCTATCAAAGGTTAGGGTGATAGATAAACCTTGAGGTGAGAAGTGCCGAAGCTAAGCGTCATCATCCTCACCAAAAACGAGGAGAAAACCATCGCCGACTGCATAGCGAGCGTGCAATGGGCCGATGAGGTCATGGTCTTCGACGCCTTCAGTCAGGATAGGACGGTGGAGATTGCGCAAGGGGCGGGCGCGACGGTTTTCCAACACCATTTCCAGAACTTCGCCCAGCAGCGCAACGCCGCCTTGGATACCGTTGATAGCGACTGGGTCTTCTTCGCTGATGCCGACGAGCGAGCCACGCCGGAGTTGGCGGTTGAGCTGCGTCGTGCCATCCAGGATGAATCGCGATCTGGCTGGTGGGTTCCACGCCACAATTATATCTTCGGCCGAGTAATCCGCCATGCCGGCTGGTACCCCGACTATCAACTGCGCCTCCTGCGGCCTGGCAAGGCTCGCTACGATCCTAGGCGGGGAGTTCACGAGCTAGTCATCTTGGATGGCGAGGAGGGGTATTTGGAGAATCCCCTCATCCACTACAACTACGACACCTTGGCTCAATTCATTGAGAGGCAGAATCGCTACACTGACTACGAGGCCAGGATCCTCTTCGACCAGGGTGTCCGGCCCAAGCCCCATAACTTCGTTTTGCAGCCCCTCAGGGAGTTCAGGCGGCGCTACGTGTTGCTGGAGGGCTACAAGGACGGCTTTCACGGGCTGCTCTTGAGCCTGTTGATGGCCTACTACACTTTAGTGATGTACCTGCGCCTGAGGCGGCTGTGGCAAAGCAGATTTTGACCTAATTGAAAGATTGTGTTATAATCGGCCATAGATCTGAGAACCAGAGGAGCCACGGTTGAGAGGTCTGTTAGATTCTCCAGTTCTTGTCCTCAACCTAAACTACGAACCGCTGAACGTCTGCAACGTCAAGAGGGCTATCATCTTGGTCGTGGTGGGTAAGGCCGACGTTTTGGAGAACAGCCGAGGGGTTATCCGTACCCCTTCCACCACCTTTTTGTGTCCCTCGGTGATAAAGCTGGTCTACATGATCAGGCGGCCTCGCCCCCGGGTGAAGCTCACCAAGAAAGAGATCTCCCGGCGGGATAACCACACCTGCCAATATTGCGGCCGACAATCAAAGAACTTAACCGTAGACCACATCGTCCCACGCCACCACGGGGGGCAGCATGATTGGGAAAACCTGGTGAGCGCTTGCCCGGCCTGCAACCGCCGAAAGGGTGGCCGGACTCTCCAGGAGGCACACATGCTGTTGCTGCGGCGCCCCTACCAGCCCCGCGCTACAAGCAGTTACCTCTTTGGCCGATACTTGAAGGAAAACAAGGGGTGGCAAGAGTTCATAGAAGGATGGTGAGAGATGAGAAAGGGGAGACCACTGGAGGTCTCCCCTTTAACTTTTCTATCTCCGCCTTTAGCCGACTTAGCCGGCCAAGTGCGTGATGCGAGGATAGCCTTCCTCGATAAGCCCTTCGATCTCGGCAGCACATTGGCGGTATTCATCCAAAGGGCCGCCGTAGGGATCACGTATGTCGTAATGCCGCCCAGCCATCTCGCTCAGCAGATGGACTTTGTGAGCGTGTTGGGGGAACTCCAGGCTGATAGCCTCGGCCTGCCCTCGCTCCATGGTCAGGATGAGAGCAGCCTCCTCCACATCCTCCGGAGAGAGGTCATGCCCACGGTGGTCGCTGATGTCAATGCCTCGCTTCGCCATCATCTCACAAGCGTAGGTCGCGGGCGATTGGCTCTCCAGCCCCCAGACGCCTGCCGAGTGTACTCTGTACTCTCCCTCCAATCCCGCTCTACGCAGCTTCTCCCGCAGGAATCCCATCGCCATAGGCGAACGGCAGACGTTGCCCGTGCAGACGAAAAGTATGGTCTTCATTTGCCTCTCTGATCGAAGCTTGTCCATCCAGGATACCAAAACTTGGGCCCACTTCACCATCGAACGGACATGGCCTGTCCCTCAACCTCGCTGGATTATTATACCATCTCCTGTACGTGCCCGCAACTCGTTGCAACAAAAAGGGCTAGGATCCATCTCAATCCTAGCCCCTGGCTAAGTCTACGCCAGTTCAGGCTCGAGCAGCCCGTAGTCACCATCCTCGCGGCGGTAAATGACATTTATCCCGTCGGTGTTGACGTTGAAGAAAACGAAGAAGTCGTGGCCTAGGAGTTCCATCTGCTCAATAGCCTCCTCTTCATCCATAGGGGCCACCTGGAAACGCTTAGTCCTAACGATGCGGCGCGGCGGTTCCTCCTCGAACTCTTCCACTGGCGGTACCTCACCCGGGCCACGACCTCGGCCATAGCGTTTGCCCTTGTAGCGGACAATCTGGCGGTACATCTTGTCCACGATAGCATCTATGGAGGCGAACATGTCAGCGGTTCTCTCCTCGGCTCGCAAAAGCGTGCCCTTGCTCCGCACTGTCAACTGGGCCACCTGGCGATCCTTCGCGCTCTTGGTGCCCTCGACAGAGAGCTCCATCCGCGCCTCGGTTATGGTGGGCAAATAGCGGTCCAGCTTGCCTACTTTCTTCTCAACGTACTCCCGTAAGCGATCGGTAACTTCGATGTTCTTTCCTTGGATTATCAACCGCATTTGACACCTCCTTTCCTTAATCAGTTATTGTTTACCATGATCTGGCCCTAGCTAAGGTGAGGGCCCAGACGGAGCGAGCACCAACTTGCCGCAAGGCGATGCTACAAGCCTCCAACGTGGCTCCTGTTGTGTAGACATCGTCAATCAGCAGGACTCGCTTCTCCATCAACCCCATATTTGAGCAGCGGAAAGCATTACGAACGTTCTCCTTGCGCTCCTGAGGTTTCAAATCCACTTGGGGACGAGTTGCCCGCACACGCACCAAACTGTTCTCTGAGACAGGTAGCCCGATGCTCTTCCCAAGCTCTCTGGCCAGGAGAGTTGCCTGGTTGTAGCCACGCTCGCGCAGCCGGTCTATGTGCAAGGGCACGGGGACAATGATTTCAGCAGGGAGAGGGCTCTCCTTCCAATAGTCGCTCGTTGACTTGCCCAAGGGGATGGCCAGATCCTGCAGGTTATAGTACTTAAAGTGGTGGATGGCCTCGCGCAAGGTTCCATCAAAGTAGGCGACAGAACGAATGCCGTCTATTTGCAGAGGGTCACGTTGACAAAGGGGACAAAGTCGATCACTGACCATGGGGCGGCCACAGTGGGGGCAGAGGGGCGGTTCAACTGACTCGAACTCATCGCGGCATTTGGCGCAGAGTAAACTCCCCCTTTCTCGACAGCTTACGCAGCGAGGAGGGAACAGCAAATCCAGGAGACCTCTTTTGATTTCCTGTACCAAATCTACAGCGGTCAAGTTAACCTTGGCCTACCAAGCTTTCGGGTCTATAAATTGGGGAAAAAGCGGGGAAACCTAGGCTGAGTGCACAAAGACGACGAGTCAACGGATGAAGCTGAGGATTTGGTTCAAATAGTCTTCGATTACGTCGCTCAGCAACAGCAAGATAGCGATTACGACTATAGCTACCAAAACTATGATCAGGGCATACTCAATAAGCCCCTGTCCTTCTTCGCGTGATAGAAATGGTATCACCTCTTGACCTCCTCTTCAACTGGTAAAGGATACGTCGTCTTATTATACACTATAGTAGGGTTCAGCGCAAAAAGCCAGGAATTTGACTTTTGAGCACAATGTGATATGGTATTTACACCTGTTACGTTGGTAAGTGAGGGACGATGATAGTTATCAATGGCTCTTATGGCGAGGGAGGCGGCCAGGTCTTGCGCACCTCCTTGACCCTTTCTGCTCTCCTGGGCGAACCCGTGCGCATCGAAAACATCCGTGCCAGGCGCCGTAAACCTGGTCTACAGGCCCAACACCTCACAGGGGTTCGGGCAATAGCCAAAATCTGCGACGCCGAGCTAGAGGGTGCCGATTTGGGCTCCCTGGCCCTGACTTTCAGGCCTCTGTCATCGCCTCGGGCTGGGGAATATTCTTTCGATGTAGCCAAGGCCCGCAAAGGCGGCAGCGCCGGCGCAACCAGCCTCGTCTTCCAGACCCTGCTGCTACCCTTGGCCTTCGCTCCCGGCCAATCCCGCCTTACCATACGCGGTGGTACCCACGTAGCCTGGAGCCCGCCCTTCCACTACCTCAAGTACGTCTACTTGCCTACTCTGGCCCACATGGGTCTCGAAGCGAGAGTCGAGATCGAGAGGTGGGGTTGGTACCCGATAGGTGGGGGGGAAATGACTGCCCTGATCAAGGGCCAGGGGCTTCTCCTACCCCCCTCCCCGTTTTCCAAAAGAGAATTCTCTCGGAAAGGGGTAGCAGCCCAACCAAGTTGGGCGTCATTCGGCCCAAGACAGCCAATGCGATTGGCCTGCTACCCGTTGGATAAGGCCGACGTTCGGCTTTCCGAGCGGTCTCAAAGAAATCAAGGAGAGGAAGGGAAAGAAAGGGAATCAAGGGAGAGCTATCTCCCTGGCCTGGATTTGGTTGGACGAGGTGAATTGAGGCGCCTCTGGGGTATCTCTGCTACCTCCAACCTCCCCCCTCACATCAGCCAGAGACAAAAGAAGCGAGCGGAGGAATACCTGCAGAGGTGTGGTTTCGACCCTCAGATCGAGATCGTTGATGCTCCCTCGCCAGGCCAGGGCACCATCGTCTTCCTTGTATCCGAGTATGAGCACACAGTGGCTGGCTTCTCCTCTTTCGGAAAGCGAGGCAAGCCTGCCGAAAAGGTGGCTGAGGAGACTTGTCGCGAATTCATCGAATATCACCAGAGCGGCGCCTGCCTGGACAAGCACCTCGCCGACCAGTTGATTCTCCCAATGGCTCTAGCCTTTGGCCCGTCAGTTTTTGGCACTTGTGAAATCACCATGCACTTGTTGACCAATGTTTGGGTGGTAGAGCAGTTTCTAGACCTGAGATTTGAGATAAAGGGTGAAGAGGGACAAAGGGGCAGCGTACAAAAGCGAGCTTCAGAGTCTTCATAACCCTCCCCCTATTGCTCCGTCCACTGCCTGCACCAATTCCCCACTCCCAACCAGTTCACGCACAGCCTCAATATAGGGATACATGATAGCGTCCTGCTCCAAGAAAGGCACCCGCTGTCGGATCAGCTCGTAGGCGACGGCGGTCCCCCTTCCAAGGCGAGAATCCCCACCTTGCATCTCCTGCCGGAAATCTATGCCCTGGGCAGCGGCAAAAAGCTCAATTGCCAGTATGCTCTCTACGTTTTCTAACACCTCCCGCGCCTTGCGGGCAGAGATGCAGCCCATGCTGGCGTGATCCTCGATATTAGCCGAGGCGGGGATGGTATCAACGCTGGCCGGGTGGGCTAAGACCTTGTTCTCCGAAGCCAGGGCCGCTGCTGTATACTGGGTCAACATGAAGCCTGAATTCAAGCCACCTCGCTTGATGAGGAAGGCCGGCAATGTGCCCTGGTTACTGGTCTCATCAAGGAGGCGGGTCAAACGCCGCTCGGAGATGTTGCCCAATTCGGCCAATGCTATAGCAAGGTAGTCCATGGCCAGTGCTACCGGCTCGCCGTGGAAGTTGCCTCCTGAGAGACAGGTGGCTCTACCATCGTCCTCAAAGAAAATGAGGGGGTTGTCAGTGGCAGAATTCAGTTCTGTCTCGATCACCTGACGAGCGTGGGAGATAGTATCGCGCACAGCGCCGTGTACCTGAGGAATGCAACGGAGGGTATACGCGTCCTGGACATGGAGGGAGTCGTCGGAGCGAAGGTATTCGCTATCTTCGATGAGGTGACGGAGATAGGCAGCACAATCGATCTGATGGCGATGGGGGCGGACGGCCTGGATACGCTCGTCGAAAGCGCAGCGCATACCGTGCAGGGCCTCCAGGCTCAGAGCCCCAGCAATGTCAGCGACACGACTCAAACATTCTGCCCCCCAAGTGGTCAGAGCTCCAATGGCCGCCATCACTGCTGTGCCGTTGGTCAGAGCCAAGCCCTCCTTAGCCCTCAGTTCGATGGGGGCAAGACCGGCTCGGCGCAGGGCCTCGGCGCCGGGCAGCCTCTCCCCTTGATAGAAAGCCTCTCCCTCGCCGATGAGGACAAGGGACATATGGGCCAAGGGGGCCAGGTCACCACTAGCACCCAGGGAACCCTTGGCGGGGATGACAGGATGCACCCCTCCGTTGATTAAAGCCAGCAAAGCTTCGAGGGTCTCCAACCGTATGCCCGAGTGACCCTTGGCCAGAGTGTTGGCTCGGATGAGCATTAGAGCCCGCACTGTAGCCCCATCGAAAGGATCGCCCACCCCCACAGCGTGGCTCATGAGCATGTTGCGCTGGAGCTCTTCCATCTGACTCGGCGAGATTATCTTGTCTTTGAAAGCGCCAAACCCAGTGGTAACGCCATAGACGATCTCGCCCCGCTCTATGAACTCTTCCACGGCCCGACGGGCTCGTTCGATCTTCTCCCGGGCCTCCGTGGCAATCTTGACGTGTATTCCCTCAGGGGCCTCCCAGCTCTTGGCCACAGTTACCACATCTTCAATGGTTAAACTTCCGCCATCAAGGCCTATCGTCTTCATTGGGAAATCCTCCTCGTTGAGGCTAGGATAAGATTCTGACTTCGCAAGCCGGGTGCAAACGTCTGGAGACGTTGCACCCCACCGATGATTCTCCGAGGATAAGAACACCTCGCCTTGGACTGTCACGACGAGGTTATTATGCCTTAAGCATTGAGAGGCACTCGGGCTATCAACTGAGTCATTAAGTCAGGGGGGCCATGCATAGCGAACTGTTACCTTGCTCTGTCTTTAAAGAGACCTACGAAATCGCCGTCGAAATCCTTGAGGAACTCGTGGACATCGAGGAGATCGTCGGCATCGATCTGGGGCATCTCTCGGAACTTGGCCCACTCCTGGGATGTAAGATCGCTGACGATCTCCGGTCTCTCTCCCTCTTTGATCATGGCGAAGACCAAGCCCTGGCTGCCACAGTGGTTGCATTTCACAGCCATAACCCAGATCTCATCGCGATGATCAACTATGTGGATGTCGTCCGGTTCGTAGTAGTGCTGGCAAATAGCGCAAGGGATGCTAGCTATCAAATGCTTGATGAGCTCACGCTTTTCGTAGCTTTCGTCCGGTTCGGTTGCCATCGCTATTCCTCCTCCTGCCTATTCCTCTCGCTCAACGACCACTGTGATCTCAGGCGTCACATCGGTCATCAGTTTAATGGGGACGCGATGGACGCCTAATTCGCGGATGGGCCCTGTGAGTTGTACCTTGCGCTTGTCGAAAGCATGCCCTGTCTCGCGCTCAAGGGCCTCCACGATGTCACCGCTAGTTATGGAACCATAGAGCGTATCCTTCTCCCCGGCCTTGGCCTTGAAGGTCAGCGTCACACGCGACAGAACCTCAGCCAGGGACCCGGCCTCCTCTTCGGCTCGCCGTTGACGCTTGGCCCTGCCCTTGCTCTGCAATTTGGCCTGCTTTATGGCGCCTTCCGTGGCCAGCACGGCCATACCCTTAGGGATCAGGAAGTTGCGCGCATAGCCGTCGGGTACTCTCTTGATCTCTCCGGCTCTGCCTAAGTTCTCCACATCTTGGGTCAAGAGTATCTTCATGGCATCCTCGCTTTCTATCGTCAGTTTTGTTACCGGACACTTTTTTCGACAAGCTAGCATAAACGAATCCAACGAGCCAGTCCTGTCATTCTGAGCCCCGCAGGGGCGAAGAATCTCGTCTGCGGGAACGAGATTCTTCGCGCTTCGCGCTCAGAATGACGCCTGTACAAAAAGTGCGCGGTAGTGAATCCTCAGTCTATGTTGATGATACACCAAAATGGCCAAAACCTCAAGTCAGCCCCGCCATCACCGCGAGTTTTGAGGAAAAAGCCATTAACGTCTCATGATGGGGTGCCGCCTCATCAGCAACTATCCGCTCGCAAGCCAAGCCGATTATTGCCTATTAAGACAAAGTAAGGTATAATAGCGCTTAGCGGACTCGGATTCGCTAGCAACTTCACAGGAGGGAAAGGTGATGGGGGATCTTGGTCAATTGCTACAGGAGGCGCGCCGACAAAAGGGGGTCTCCTTAGAGCAGGTCGAAGAGGTCACGCGCATACGGCAGAAGTTTCTCAAGGCCCTGGAGGAGGAGAACTTTAGAGCCTTGCCCACCGAAACTTACGTCAAAGGGTTTCTGCGCAACTACGCTTTGTATCTGGGACTCGACCCCAAAGAAGTGATAGCCCTTTACGAAGGACGAGGCGTTGAGGAAAAGGCAGCTCCGCCACAGCCTGGCTTCTTCCAGCCGATGGACGTCTCCCTGGCCGCACCCTCCTGGCTGACGCCCGACCTGGTGATCGGCGCTCTGCTCATCTTGGTGCTCTTAGCCTTTGGGTCTTGGGCCGCCTGGCACTATCTTCCCCCCGTAGTTAAGGCCCAGTTGTTGTCGTGGCGGGCCACCGCCACCCCATCGCCTACTGCTACCACCTCCATCGTCCTGCCGCTCGCCATCCCCACGGCGACGCCCACCACGATGCCCACCGTCACGCCTACTGCCATGCCCACCGTCGCGGTCGTCGTCGTGTCCACCTCCACTCCCACCAGCGCCCCCAGCAGCACTCCCACCGGCGCCCCCACCAACACCCCCACGCCCAGGGTTTCCGCTGGCGTCGAGGTCGAGCTGAGGATCGTCGAGTATACCTGGCTGCGGGTTATCGTGGATGGGGAAGAGGCTTTCGTGGGCTCTTTGGAAGCGGGCACAACGCGCACCTGGCGTGGGAGAGAGAGCGTCGCCTTGCGCTGTGGCAACGGCGGCGGCGTGGAAGCCACCGTCAACGGCGAACCCCTGGGCCTCCTGGGGGAAAGGGGCCAGGTGGTGGACGTGGAATGGCTGGCGGAGGGAGTCACCCCCACGCCTGCCACACCTGAGGTTACAGCCACCCTCACGCCGACAGTCGGTGTCACCGTCACAGTAACTCCCACAACTACACCCACCGCCACTCCCTAAGGTGGAAGAGCACTGGCTAGATGAAGTTCATCTATCATACGAGGCTGAGTGCGCATCGCAATGGGTACGCCAGGGTTCGATCGGATACTGTAGCCCAGCATAGTTGATTAACAGATGAGTGAGCGGCAATTGATCAATGACCTTTTGGAGAAGATGGGAGGGCGGTTCTCAGTCTCCCTGGAGATCAACGTCGACCAGGGGGAATCGCACGAGGTTTTCAAATGGTTCCTGGCCTCCATCCTCTACGGGGCCAGAATCTCGGAGACCATCGCCAACAACACCTACCGAGAGTTCGAGAGGAGCGGGGTACTGAGCCCCGATCGGATCCCAGAGACCGGGTGGGATGGTCTGGTTCAGATCCTGGACGCCGGGGGCTACGTCCGCTACGACTTCAAGACCGCCACCAAGCTGCTGGAGGTCGTGGCGGCCTTGAAAGAAAGGTTCGACGGCGATCTAAACGTGCTTCACGCCCGGGCGCAAAGCCCCCATGACCTGGAGCAGAAGCTGATGGAGCTAGGCAGGGGCATCGGCCCCACAACGGCCAACATCTTCCTCAGGGAGTTGCGCGATGTCTGGGATAAGGCCGACCCGCTGCCCCAGGACCTGGCAGTGATGGCTGCTCGGAATCTGAGGCTCGTTCAAACGGACGAACGAAGGGAGATCTTGAGCGAGCTCAGGTCGGTGTGGGAGAGGCAAGCTCTGCCAGGCTGGAACTTCGCCGATTTCGAATCCTCGCTGGTGAGGTTGGGTAAGGACTATTGCCGCCGAGAGAAGTGCGCAACCTGCCCTGTTGCAGAGGAATGTGAAAGAAGTGCCTAGAGCAAATCGAAACGAAGCGCGCTATTACCTGCTCTCCTTGGGCTGTTGCAAGAACACCGTAGACTCTGAAGGGATGAGCCAACTACTCCAACGGGCTGGCTATGCTCCCGCTGAAGATTCGATGGCAGCGGAGGTTCTAATCGTCAACACCTGCGCATTCATTGACATTGCCAAGGAGGAGTCCTTTGCTGCCTTGCGGGAGCTGGTCGAGGCCAAGACACGAGGGCAGTTGCTCATCGCTGCGGGGTGCCTCTCCCAACGCTATGGCCGCGAATTGGTCAAAGAGATCCCCGGCCTGGATGGCATCATCGGCACCAGGCGCTGGATGGAGATCACGGCCCTGGTCGAGGGATTGTCGTCGGATGGCAAGGGGCCAATGGTGGTGATCGGCGAATCGCCCGTACCCGCCGTTGACTCGATGTCGAGGTCCGTCGTTCAAGGAGCCAGCGCCTACCTCAAGATCGCCGATGGCTGCAGCGCCCCCTGCTCCTTCTGCGCCATCCCGATGATCAAGGGGCCTGCCCGCAGCCCGCCGGTAGAAGCCATCGTGGGTGAGGCCCGCGAGTTGGTGGCCCAGGGGGTCAAGGAGATCGTCCTCATCGCCCAGGACACCACCGCTTACGGGCGCGATCGAGGCCAGCGCGACGCTTTGCCCGGCCTCATCGAGGCCATTCTTGAGGCCGCACCGGAACTTCCCTGGCTGCGCCTGATGTACTCGTATCCTCAGCACATCACCCCCAGGCTCATCCAGACCATGGCCCAGCACCCCCAGGTCTGCCATTACCTGGACATACCCCTGCAGCACGGTCACCCCGAGACCCTGCGCCGCATGAACCGTCCTCACGATGCGGATAGGGTGCGGCGCTTGATAATCGGACTGCGAGCCGCCATGCCCGGCATCGCCCTACGCACCTCGTTCATCGTCGGCTACCCTGGCGAGACCGAGGAGGAATTCGAGGCCTTACTCGATTGCGTCGAGGAGATGGCCTTCGATAGGGTTGGAGCTTTCACCTACTCGCGGGAGGAGGGCACTGATGCGGCCCAGTTGCCCCATCATATAGCGCAGGATGTCAAGGAGGAGCGCTACCGAAGGCTCATGGAGCTGCAGCAAGGCATCTCCTTGGCCAAGAACCGGCAGATGATAGGACGGAGTCTGGATGTCCTCGTCGAGGGCAGTGGCGATGGCCTCAGCACGGGGCGCTCCTACCGCGACGCTCCTGAGATAGATGGGCTGGTCCTCGTCAAGGAGGAGCTGCCCACGGGGGAGATGATTCCCGTGCTCATCACGGGGGCCATGGAGTACGACCTAATCGGGGTCAGGGCTTAGAGCCCATAATCTCCAGAAGGAGACACTGCATCCTCTCACTGCCTCAGTCCCCGCTCCTCCCGCCGGAAACGAATCCGCAGCACATCCCCTTCGAACTTCGCCCCCTGGGTCTGCAGGCCCATCAGCGCCCGGGGCAAGATGAACCTGCGCCGGTAGCCGCCCACCTGCACCGTCAGCTCGTCCCCCTTGCGCAGCAGCGAGATGTCTCGCTTCTCTACGAAAGGCAGCGGCACGGCTAACACGTACTCCCCGTTTTGCTCCTCGATGTGGTGGGTCTGGCCTTGGAAGAAGATGCGCGACGGATCTCCTTCCCCGAACAAGGCCATGGCCAGGCGGCGCAGCATCGCAAAGCCCACCACCTCCTGCTCGAAGTAGGGCACGGTCAGAATGGGTAGGGGCGCGAACGCCTCCTCCACCAACTGCAAGTACTTCGCCTGGGTCTCCAGCCAGGCACCAAAGTAGCGCCCGGCCGCCTCCTGGGACATCGCCCGGTTGCAGACGATGGCATCGGTGACGTAGCCGTGCAGATTCAGGTAGGTGTAGGTGCACTGGGCTTCCTTGATGACCATCTTCTCCGGGTTGAGCACCAGGCGCATCGAGGACGTCTCCGGATTCGACAGGACCCGGTGCATGTCGCCCAGTTGATCGAAGAGGCCCTCGGTAGCGTCGAAGGTCTCCCGGATCAGGCAACGGCATGCTGTTCAGAAGGGGACGGGACAGGGGAGCCAGGGCCAGGGTGGCCCGCCGGCCGATGGGGAACAGCCGGTCGAACCACCAGCGGCCCACGTCGGGGATCGAAAGGAGCCGCAAAGTCTCAGCCGTTGGCGGCGCAGTCCACGATGACAACGTCGTACTTCCCGTCTTCGTAGTGCTGGTTGACCCACAGCAGGCTGGTCCCCTCCTCCATGCCGGGGGATGACAGTAATCTCCTCAGCCAGCATGTTGGCCACGCCCTGTCAGGAGAAGACGGCGGCCATGTACCGTTGCAGGGTGGCCCAGTGCTTCTCGATGGAGTAGTACACGTCCACCTCCTGGCCCCAAAGATTGCGGACAATGTCTGCCGGCTCCGGGCCGAGCGGGACGTCGAAGGAATCAGACAGGCTGTGGGCGGCGCCGGTGCTGAGGACCACGGTGCGGTGACCAAACTCGGCTCAGCGCAGGGCGGTAGCCGCCGCCACGCTGGTCTTGCCCACACCGCCTTTGCCGGTGTATAGAATGATACGCACAGTTCTATCTCCTCGCTCAATCTTCCTGCTTTTCCTCTTCAGCCCGCCGGAATAGCCGGTCGAACAGGTGGGGCGCCTCCACGTAGATGCCGCGCCCGACCACGGTACCATCCGCCAGACGGATCTCGCCTCGGGTCTATACGGCCCGGCCGTCTTTCTCCACCACACTGCCCTCTACCTAGATAGGCTGGCCCAGGGGCATCGGCCGACGGTACCCCACCTCCAGTTTGACGGCAGCCGCGGTGTAGCCGGCCCGCCACACAGCAGCGCTCATGGCCTGGTCCAGCAGTGCCGCCGAAGCGCCGCCGTAGGCGTGCCCCGGCGGCCCCTGCTGCTCCTCGGTCAGGGTGACTTCCGTCACCACGGCGCCGTCGTCGCGCGCGTACCAGATAACGCCCATGTTGCGGGCCTTCTGAGTCCCGCAGACGAAACAGGGGCCATGTTCAGGGATCGGCTGCATGGTCGTCCTCTGTCTTTGTGCCCACCCTGGGCGCCTCCGGCGCTACCTGTCGCAGCCCGGCTCGCCATGATGACCGCAGCAGTTCTGCGATGAGATTTCTCCACTGGCCCATGCGCAGGGCCTCTTTCTCGATGTATTCGGCGCCCAGGCCGGAGGCGTAGGCGGCGGCGATTATCCCGCCCATGCTGGTGCCGGCCAGGAAGTCAACGGGGATGCTCTCCCGGTCCAGAACCTTGAGCACGCCGACGTGGGCCAGCCCTCTGGCCCCACCGCCGCTGAAGGCCAATCCCACCCTTCGGGCTAGAGCCCTCAAGGGCGAAGCCTTTGGGCGACGGAAAAACCAAGCCATTTGCCTTCCCCTCAGCTCCGAGCCTGCCGTATACCGGCCGCCGCCGCCCCTAAGGTGATGCACGCCAGGATGAGCATCACCTTCCTGATGCCGATGAGGTCCGCCAACCCCCCGCCCAGGGGCATGGGCAGGGTGGAGGCGGCGTTGCCCAGGACCAGTTGGGTGGAGATGACCCGCCCCCTCATCCCCACCGGCGGGCGCTCCTGCAGGATGGTCTTGGCGGGGATGGTGACCAGGGCGAGGCCCAGGCCTATAGTGAAGATGACCATCGCCAGGAGGAGAAAAGAGGGGCCGCCCGCGCCCCTCGGAAGAGGCAGCACAGCCAGGCCCAGGCCCAGCGCGATGAAACCGATGCTGATCCACCTCTCCTTGCTCAATAACTTGCCTCGCCTCCCCATCAGGGCTATGCCCAGTCCGAAGCCCATCCCCACGGGCACGGCCATGTAGACCGCGTCGGCCACCTCCAGGCCGAGCACGCGGGCCACGAACCCCGGCGCCAGGGTGGTGAGCATCAGGGTCAGCATGGAGGCGAGGGTCAACTGGAAGGTGGCCCAGGCGACGAGGCGGTCGCTAAATATGAAGCGCCACCCTTCCTTGAGCTCGGTCCAGATCTCGGCCAGCCTCCGCCCCTGCCTCGGCTTACGGGTCATGTTCTCCCTGGGCAGGGGGGCGATGATTACCAGGGCTGCCAGGTAGAGGATGGCCCCCACCAGGCCGACGGCCTCCGCCCCGCTGATTTTCAACAGCAGCGGGGCCAAGACGACCAAGCCAGCCCCCTGGGAGACCAGGGAGGAGATGTTGAAGAGCGAGTTAGCCGCCATGAGTTTCTTCTCCCCTACCAGGCGGGGGACAGTGGCTCCCTCGGCCGAGATGAGGAACTGGGTGAGGGCCGAGATGCAGAAATTGGTTAGATAGATAGTCAGCAGCAGATAAATGCGGGGAAAGAAGTGTATGGCGGCGCTGAAAGCCAGGGCCACCAGGACGCGCAGGAGGTTGGCGGCCATCATGATCTTCACCCGTTCCTGGCGGTCCACCACCACCCCGGCCAGCAGCCCGAAGAGCAATCCTGGCAACGTAGAGGAGAATATCATGAGGCCCATCTGGGCGCTGGAACGGGTGATCTCCTCCACCAAGGCCATGGAGGCGAAGTAGATGGCGTAAGTGGCCGTCAGGGAGGCGAACTGGGCCAGGTAAAGGCGCCTGAAATTTCTGTTTTTGAGCACCGAGGGAGTAACCGCCTTCAAAGGCATAGACCTCCTATCCCCCCCTTCCGTCTCGCTAGGAACGTCTTCACCAAGAGCCACGGGGCAAAGAAGGCCACCCAGAACCCAACAATCGTGTAGCGAATCAGGCGGAAGATGATGCCGGCGGGGAAGATTGCCTTGAGGCCCACCCAAAAACCCGACGCGACGGCAATGCCGACGAAGAACCTGACAACCCTTTTCCACGAGACCCCGCCGCTATCGAAGCCGCCGAATTCGCCCTCGAGGACGATGCCCATCCCCATCCCTAGCATTGTCCCCATAGGCGTCGCGGTGTCATCAGTGGCGTGAAGGGCCAGCAGGGCCAGGGGAACGAGCAGGGCGGCCGCCAATTTCATCGCCAAGGGGATGTCGATTCCCCTTTCCTCGATGGTCGAGAGGGCCCAACTAAAGGCCAGGATGAAGAGCACGCCGATCATCGCCCCTCCCACCACGTCCTGGGGATATTGCACCCCCTGATAAACCCGCGAAAGTGCGACGAGGAGTGGGAGGACGACAGCTACCGCCCACATCGCCCCCTTCCGAAATCGTCCGGCGAGATACCCCCAGGTGACTGTCCTGCTCTGGGCGTGCCCGCTGGGGAAGGCGTAGCCGGTCACCTCGATGACCTGTTTGATCCTGGGATCGGAGAGGGGAGGGATGTGAAGCAGGTCTTTCAGGCCGGCGTTAGCATACGGGGCGTAAAATGGCAGCGTTTTCAGCGTCAAATAGATCACGAATGTCCTGATCTCGTTCTCAGTGGCACCGGCAGCGATGTCACCGGCCATCTCCCTGAACCACTTCATCACGGCATCATCGAAGGAGACGACTAGGACCATATCGCGCATCCCCATCTCGTCGATCACCTCCAGCACCTTTGACTCGATAGGGGGCTCTGATTGCTTGATCTCGATGTTGATGCGCTGATCAGGGAATTCAGCGAGGACCTCCCGCAGCGTGGGAATGGTGATACCCTGACCACGGTAGGGGTACGTCTGTCCATTGTCGGGCGAGAAGCGATATCCGGCGTCCAGCTTCTTCAGTTCGGCCAGGGTGAAGTCCTTCACCGCGCCCGTGCCATCGGTGGTCCGGTCCACAGTGTCATCGTGGGTGACCACCACCTCGCCGTCTTTGGTAGCGTGCACATCCAGCTCCAGGCCATCGGCGCCGACCTTTAAGGCGTTGCGGAAGGCGACGATGGTATTGCTGGGAGCCAGCCCCGCCCCACCCTGATGGGCCATGTTGAGGGGCCTGGGAGATTTCACATAGTCCTTAGCTGGCCTCGGCTTGACGGTGACGAGCCTGTAGGCTGCCACCAGGCCCATGACGAGCACTACAACCCAGGTGATTTTCCTAATTCTCCTGTTCATCCCGCCCTTATCCTGCTTTCTCCCCTTTAATTATACCGCTTTTCACCTCAAAATCGTAGTCAGTGGTTTTGCAGATCTTACAAACGCGTAGCCTGCTGAAGGGCTTGGCGGATTTCGTTGTGCGTTGCACTAGCTTCGATCTGGTCGAATATCCAGTCCAGTAGCCCTTCCCAGTGGGACTCGCGTATCTGCTGCCGGGCTTGACCGAGGGTGAGATGCTCCCCCCCGGAGGCGACGATGGGTGGCTCGCACCTCGCCCAGCAAGTGGTAAGGGCACAATGCCAGAGCCCAGAAACGGACGATGCCACCCGCCGAGCGTATCTGGTAGTGGTCACTGCGCATCAGTTCCTTGAAGTCGGCAAACAGGACTTCGATGGTCCGAGGCTCAGCGGCATGGCCGACAACTTGCTCCAGGGTGTCAGCAAGCCTTCCAGACCAGAGGCCCCAGGCCGGAGGCCGGCTAGTGGCCCAATAGCGCGTGTGCTCCAGGTCGTCGTCCGGGCCAAGCTTAACGATGAGCACCTGGCAGCGGCGGTCCTGCGTCCCCGCCCTGGGATGGGACAGAGGACAGCCCCCACATCAACATTCACCAACATTCACCAGAGCAAGACCGTGCTGGGAGGCGCGCGCATGTGTTCCGAGCGCAGCGTCAGCTCCTCGACGCATCGCCCCAGCCCCGGCTCGATGCCCACCTCGGCAGCGACCTCCTCGACGCCCATCCCTCCCTCCAACCTCCAGAGGATTCGATCCAGCGTCGCGTAGTCCACGCCCAGGGCGTATTCGTCGCTGATGCCGGGCAGGAGATCCGGGGAGGGCGGCTTCAACCTGATGGCCTCCGGTATGTCGAGGAAGGCCGCTAGCTCTCGCACCTGCATCTTGTAAAGCGATTCCAGGGGGGCGATGTCGGCGGCGGCATCGCCGTATTTCACAAAGAACCCGACCATCTTCTCCGTCTTGTTGCACGTGCCCAGGACCAGCAGGTTCTCGAGCTCGGCGTGGTAATAGAGCAATAGCGCCCTCAACCGCACCTTCACCCGGTGGTAGGCCATGGCCTGGTTCAGCCAGGGCCCCCTCAGCCCCTTGGTCCCCACCATTATCGCCGCGAAGGGCGTCTCATACTCGCCCAGCTCCTCGCTGAAGCCCTCGTAGTAGCGCCTGACCATCCTCTCCTTGAGGCGCCTGAGGCCCAGAAGCCAGAGGGGGACCCTGCCGTAGATGCCGATGGGGAGGAGCATCTTGGTGAGGCCGATGGTCTTCCACCTGATGCCCAACATCCTGGCCAGGCCGAGGGCGTCCCCTTTGCTCTCCCGCGCGCTGTCCAGCTCGGGCATGATGAGGGCCAGCACCATCTCCGGGTCCAGGGCGCGGGCGGCCAGGGCGGCGACGACGGCGGAGTCGAGCCCCCCGCTGAGGCCCAGGATGACCCCCTCCCGCCTTAGCCTCTCCACCTCCCGGCGGATGAAATCCTCAATCTGGCCGGCAATGGAGACGAGGTCAATGCTCAGTTCTTCCATGATCCGGTCCGGTTTCCACCTCGGTATCTGCAATTATATCCCGTTCTCCTTTTCAGGGCAAGAAGGACATGTTTTGCGAGGAGTAGCTTGGTCAGGAAAGCTAAGCCAAAGACCAGACTTCCGAAGTCTTGGAGACTTCGGAAGTCTGATTGCCTACCCTATGTCTTGCATGCTGCGGAGCCCTCAGCAAGGCAAGGATCAGACCCGCACCCTCAGGGCCTGGGGCACGACCCTGAAGGTCACGGGTGCCTCGCCGATCAACTCCCCATCGGCCTGGAGGAACATCCACCCTTCCGCCTCCACCCTGACCTCCCTGGCACGATAAGCATCCACCTTGGGGTGGGTCAGGTGTGTGCCTTTATAGGCCTTGGGCACGGTGATGAGAAACTCCGCCTTGCTGACATCGCCGATGACGATGACGTCAAGGAGCCCATCGCTGGGGTCAGCATGGGGGGCGATGTACATCCCCCCTGAATGTAACGTCCATTGCAGACCATGATGGCGTTGACCCGTTGCCGAAGCTCCTCGCCGTCGAGGAGGATGCGCACATCCTTGTTCCGGTAGGTGACAAGGGTGGTAACGATGCTCATGGGGTAGGGAATCGTTCCGGACAGGGCCTTCCAGCTCCTCCTCGTCCTTTCGACCACCGCCGCGTCGAAGCCCAGGCCAGCGAAGTTGGCGAAGTAGCGCCGCCCCTGTCGCCCCTCCATGGTGTATTCCATCTGGCCCAAGTCAATGAGGCCCGTCTCGTGGCCCTTGAGCCTTCGGCAGGCCTCCCGGCAATCGGCGGGAATACCTATGGTGCGGCGGAAGTCTTCGCCCGCCCCTCCGGGTATCACCCCCAGCACCACCTCAGGATCAACCCTCCCCTCGACGACCAGGCCGTTGACCACCTCGTTGATCGTCCCATGCCCCCCGAAGGCGACGAGGGTCTTGTAGCCATCGGCCAGGGCCTGGCGGGCGAGCTCGGTGGCGTGTCCCACCCCCTCAGTGAGGTCAGCAGCGAAATCCAGCCGCTCCTTCCACAATGCCTTCTGGATGCGGGGCCACTTTTTGCCCACGGCCCCTGCGCCAGCCACGGGACTTACGATCAGTTCTATTTCAGTAGGCATTTAACCTGCTCCTAATTTCTCTGAGCTTATCCTCAACATCTTCAAAATCTCCCCTCTGCCCGACGGGTAACAACAGCGCTACTTTACACATTATTAACCTCGAAATATCGAGCAAAAAATCGCCCATTTCGAACTCGCTCAATTCTCCCACCTCTGGCGGATTTATCGGCTCTCCAAACCTGACCCTCACTATACTGATTTCTCCCCTCTTCTCTTTGGTCACCAATCCCATCGGCACGACGGGGATTTTCTTCTTGAGGAAGAAAAACGCCGCTCCAGTTCTTACATCGCGCTCCAATAGGCCGTTGCCCCTCGTCTTGCCCGTGATGGAAAGCCACAAGACATTCTCCTGGCCCTCGAGATGGGCTAGAACCTTCTTGAGAGTTTCGGGCTCCAGCACATATTTCCCCGATTGGTCCTTCAGGGCCGGGAAGATGAGCTGATCCACCCCCAGGGCCTTTAACAGCACATTGGCTCCCGCCGCGACCTCTTTCCTGGCAATTGCTTTCAACCGGAACTTTTGCCCGGGCAGACGGCAGCCAACCTTTATAACCGCCCTCAGCGTCTGTGGAACCGAGGGATAATTGCTCACCAAAATCGCACGCTTACCATCGCCTAGATAGGCAGGAATGGGCTCCACCTCGATACCCACTATCGCCATGTCCGTTATCTTTAGGACCCACCTGCTGCGTTCCAGCAGCCTCCATGAACGCAGTTCAGCGTCAGCTCTCTGAGAGATTCTCCCCTTCAATATACTCGAAGTCGCTTGTATGTAGCTTAGTGCTTCTTTCATAGTTTTGCCTCCTTTTCGCATCGGCATAGATGTTTCTAGTCCAAGGCAAAAACGGCTTTGATGACCCCGCTTCGGCCCTTTTTCGGGACAGATGCCAGGGCTCGCCGATAATCCTCCAGTTTGAACTTGTGGGTGACGAGAGGAGCCAGATCCACCACCCCCTCGGCCATGAGAGCCAGGGCTACCTGGAAGGTGCGCATCCTTTTGCCTTGGTATAGCTCGGTGCTATAGATGTAACTCCCCTTGACCTCGATCTCATTGAGCCAAAGGGGCGTCCAGTCTATCCCCGTGGGCAGGGCAGCCGCACCTACCAGGATCATCCTGCCGCCGCTTCGGGTGAAGCGCAGGGCATCATCAATGCTGCCGCCGCTGCCCACACAGTCGAAGACGAGATCGGCCCCACCCACCATGACCCGCTTTCCCAGGAGGGGTTTGTGAAGGGTGCTCCCCAGGGCCTGGGCCAGTTCCTCATAATGGCCGTCGCCCCGCGCCAGGTAGATCACCTGATCGGCCCCGTAGCGCTGGACCATCTCTTCCTGAAAAGGGTACTTGGCCAGGGCGATCACCCGGGCCCTGCTGCCCAGGGCCCGCAGGGCGGCCACCACGAAAATGCCGATGACCCCTGCCCCCATGACCAAAACGACCCCGTCGTCGCGAGGGAAGTTGCGCATGACCGCGTGCAGGGCCACGGCGAAGGGTTCCACCATGACACCGTTTTCATCGCTCACCGAGGCGGGAACCCTGAACAGCCGGGATTTGTGGGCCGCGAAGAGGGGGCTCCAGCTCCCGCCCGTATCATGACAGTTGCCTATCAGTAGCCCAGGGGCGATAGCGCCCTCGGTGAAGCGCTGGCAGAGGTTGGTATCTCCTCTTCGGCAGGCCGGGCAGAGGTCGGCGAAGCCACGCACTTCACAACTCAAAGTTGGATCCACGACCACCCTCTCGCCCACCTCGAAACCCTCCACCTCCGAGCCGAGCTCGGCGATGGTGCCCACGTTCTCGTGGCCCACGGTGAAGGGAAAGGAGACGAAGGCCGAGAGCGAGGGGCTGTTATGTAGGAAGATAAGCCCCATGTCACTGCCGCAGATCCCCCCGTATCGGACCTTCACCTTGACCCAGTCCTCGTTTGGCAAGGGGGGCTCCGGCACCTCGCGGTACTTCAGGCAGGAGAGTCGGCTCCACAAGATCGGCGGGTAGAGGGTGCTGATGGCCCTGGAGAGAACACAGCGGGGGATGCTTTGGACGAACTGGATAGCTTTCATTTTCAATGAGCAATGAGCCAATTGACCAATCAAGAGGCTGTGGCATCCGCCTTTAGAGACCCCAACTTGCCGGGGGGAAAACGAGCCAAGTGCCTAGACCCGCGTTGGTTGCTCCATCTCCATACCATTGACCAGGGTGTCGGTGAGTTCCTGTCTGGGCCCTCCGTAGACAGCTACAGAGCCGTGGCCCGGAAGAATAGCTATAATTACTTTGTCGACAGGTCCTGGCTCCCTAAAGGCCTGGGCCTGAAAGAGCGCTGAGAGGAGTTGCAGTTCCGCCTCGCGCACGCCGCAAGGGAAATCAACCTGTGGGAAACGCTCTGGGTCTGGATAGACAAGCTCTACCCTTGCTGGATCCTTTATACTGTCCTTTCTCGGTTGCCGATGGAAATGCTCGATAGCTACTACTTTGGCTTGCATACCAGCGGGAAGTATATCTATTCGGTCGTGTTGGGCAAAGTGGTTCTTGAGGAAGCTCAGGAAGCTGTCAAAACTATCTACAATGCCGGCATTGACCAGGGCACCAGCAAGGTACACCATCCCGTTTTCATGTGTTTCTATAGAGGGATCTGGAAAAGTGATAGGGCAGCCCTGCGGAACGGCCCGAACGTAGCCTTGCCATGTCAACTGACCGGTCGGGACAACATGTCCATCCCTCGGGTCAGGGCTGACCTTGACCTTGCCCCCACCTGTTGCCGTCACACCCATGACGCGCAACTTCGGATCAAGCTGGCTCCGCATACCTTCGCCCAGTGCCCCCCTCTCCAGGAATCTCAGCACCTCCCGTGCTTGTCTCTCTGAACCATATTGATCCAGGGCCACTTCGTCTTCGATGACACTGGCCTCCCCCAGGGCGCGCGCCACTTGAGCAATATCGTGGTGGACCGGCGATTCCTTCCATTCCTCCCACGATATTCTTGTTTCATCATCACCCTCATGCCTGTTTATCTTTTCAGCACCGGCGTGAGCCTGCACACGGAGTGTCAGATTGTCGAAGATATCTTCTTCATGGCCTTCGAGCAAACGATAGTTTCCTGCCATGCTGGCCCAGAGCGCTCTCCTCACCTTCGTTCCCTTCAGGTCACCCTCAACTAGGATGCCAATGTGACTGGCCTTCCTCACGAGTTGCCCACGGGCCAGGCTAAACAGATTCGTCTCCGGAATCCTTTCGACCGTGGTTATCATCAGAACCGTGCCTCGCGGCTTGGGTAGTCGACCATAGACCGTCATCGGTCTGACCTCTTCTCGAAGCTTCGCTCCAAAGCCTATGGCGAGATGGGCCACTGACCCGTGCTCCGTTTGCTCCTCTGGCACTTGAACAAAGATACACCCCTTGGCCTCAAGCATCTCCCGCATTTCGCGGAGAACGTGCCACTGCAGCCTGTTGCAAGGGTTCATGCTAACCCAGATGTTAACTGGCCGTGGTTGCCAAATATATTCCCTTGTTGGACGACCCTCTGTACTCACCAAGGAGCGGGCACCTTCGACGCCTGATATGATGTCATGTGTGGACATGATCTTCCTCCACTTCAGTGGTACTCTTCAACGTACTTCCTGAGGAGGAGCACGACGTTCTGGCCGCCGAAGCCGAAGGCGTTGACCATGGCGGCGCGGACAGACTGCTTCCGGGCTACCTGAGGCACATAGTCCAGGTCGCAGTCGGGGTCCGGCGTCTCCAGGTTGATGGTGGGGGGAATCACCCCATCCCGGATGGCGAGGACCGCTGCCAGGGCGGAGATGGCCCCCGCCGCCCCCAGCAGATGCCCTACCATGGACTTGGTGGCGCTGATAGGGATCCGATAAGCGCGCTCCCCGAAGATCGCTTTGATGGCGTTGGTCTCCACCACACCATTCAGGGGGGTGCTGGTGCCGTGGGCAAAGATGACATCTATTTCCTCCGCCCGTATCCCGGCGCTCTGGAGGGCCTGGCGCGTGGCCCGAATGGCCCGGTCGCCCGAAGGCTCCGGAGCAGTGATGTGGTAGGCGTCGCGGGTGAGGCTTCCCCCCACCACCTCGGCGTAGATGCGGACGCCCCGCCACCGCGCGTGGGCCTCCGTCTCCAGGACCACGGCGATCGCCCCCTCCCCCATGACGAAGCCGTCGCGGTCCCCATCGAAGGGGTGGCTGGCCCGCTCCAGTTCATCGTTGCGGCGGGAGAGGGCCCCGGCGTTGGCCATGCTGGCCATGACCACTGGGGTAATGAGTGCTTCCGTCGCCCCAGCGATGATCGCCTCCGCCTCGCCGCAGGATGTGCATGGCTTCCAGGAAGGCCTGGGTGCCGCTGGCACAGGCGGACGTGGAGGTGATCACCGGCCCCCGAGCGCCGGTGTGAATGAACATTGCGCAGGCCACACCGTTGGCCATGGCATTGGGCACGACCAGAGGGCTGCCCCCCCGAGGGCCCTTCTGCGCCAGGATGTGGGCCGCCGCCTCCACCTCGCCGATCCCCCACCGCCGGTGTTCATGACCACACCGACGTTTTCCGCCCCCACCCGATCCACACTGAGCCCGGCATCGGCCAGACACACGCGAGCGGCAGCCAGGGCAAACTGAGTCGAGCGATGGCAGCGCTTGGTCACCTTGAAGTCCGTGTAATCCCGCGGATCAAACCCCTTAACCTCAGCGGCGATGCGCACGGGGAAGCCCGTGGCGTCGAACTGAGTGATGGGCCCCACCCCAGAGACGCTCGCCGTGAGGTAAGCCCAAAATGCTTCCACGCCCAGCCCAATAGGCGTGATGGCCCCAAGGCCAGTGATCACAACGCGATGCATAGAACCTCCTCTCTTCACGATTGTGCTCCATGCGGGCTTGGGTTGCTCCTGCGCCTGCACTCCATGTCAGGGATTATTCAAGGGCGGTGACCAACTCGCGGCAGGTCCCTCAATATTCGGAAGGAAGCAATTTGGCTATGCGACGCATGATCTCATCGGTCAGCCCCGTCAACTGGCGGCGGGGCAGTTTGTCTTCGTGGGAAGGCAGGGTGAAGGGCTCACCGATGGTTACTCTCTCAACAGCTCTCAAGAATGTATAACACCTGAGAGGATAGAAAGACACGCTCTCCCTATCTACCTGGTAGGCGGTCCCAACCCGCTCCCCTTTCGCCCTCCCCGCACCCTCAGGATGGCCAGGGTAGCCAGCAGAAAACAAAACCCGTTGATGGCAAGGAGCACGGTGTAGCCCAAGCCCGCGCGGCTAGCATTGAAGATGTCAACTACAGGGCCGCCAAGACGGGCTATAGCGCTTCCCCCCGCCGTGGCCAGGTTGGTGTGATCCCCACATAGCGCGCCGCCTCTCCAGGCGACACCTGGTTCGTGGTGGAGCGGTCGCTGAGGGCACCCATCACCGGCTGGACGACGATGGGCACCACCAGGCCGGAGAAGGTGAGGAAGCCCAGATAGGTGGCCTTACAAACCCGGGGGGCCATCTCCCGAACCAGCACCGGCAGGATGATGGGGTGCAGGCTGTTGGCGGTCACCGTGAGGGCGAAGCTGTAGATGTTGAGGACGATGCAATAAACTACCACGCCGCAGAGCGGCGTGGTTTTGGACCTGCCGCCCGGTCGGCTTGGCTCAGAGAAGCCTGAGTTGTCTTGCATCTTGGTGATACTTGATATACCGTTTGATGACATCATCGGTCACATCTTCACCGCTTGACCCAACATAGTAACCGCGAGCCCAGAATTTCCCGGCCCACAGCTTCTCCTTCACCCTGGGAAATTCCTCGAAAAACTTGTTCGCCAACTTGCTTTTCATAATGTTCGCTTGGGACGAACTCCCGCCAGACATCGTGCAGGCGGCGGTAGCCGTCGCAGGCGTCCATGAAAATCACCCCCTCCAGGGCCCCCGGGGTCGCCGCCCCCGATGAAATCGCCCAGGATGGCCTTGACCAGGGAGCAGAAGTTGCGGGGCAGGAAGGTGGTGGCCTCGGCCTCCCGCCGCGCTTCAGGCAGCAAGCGGACAGGCGGCCGGCCGAAGGTGCAGATGATTTCCTTAGGGAGGTAGGGGCAGAAGTAGCCCACCTTCGCGCGATTCTCCATCCTCAAAGGAAGAGGTTCACCGAAAGTAATTGATGACGAAATAAGCTAGCAGGGCAAGTAGACAAGCGCCTAAGGCAGCAACACCAATAAGAAAACGACAAAGCTAATTGTCGCCGCTAGAATAGCCAGCTCTACCCTTTCAACGGCCTTCCTAGCCTCCGGTAACAGGTTTTCTCCATATCGAAAGACAAGATCGAGAAACTTGTCTTTGGTTGACACTTTACCTTGTTCGTTTCTCTCGTTCCTCATAGTATCTCTCCTTTCTCATAAGGCCAGGGAAGCCCGCAGGAAAAGGCCATAAAGGGCAAGCAAGGCCAGCCCTTGCCAGCCACGAATCAGGCCACAGCTTAGGAAAAGGGCGATCAAGAAGCTGGTGTCCATCACGATAGGGATGAGAAGCCTGCGCATGGTGGTGCTGACTGGCAGGGGGAGGAGCAGAGCCGGCAAGCCAAGGGTCAAGGAGCTCATCTTTCTCACCCCAGATGACCAGCGTGGGGGGCTTGAGCTGAGGAAGACAGGCCAGGTGCAGGGGACGGCCCGAACAACACCCAGTTCAGGAGGGCCGGGGTGGAAAGAAGCAGGGGGGGGAAGGACAAGCCACTGCCCAGTCCAGCGCTGCTGACGAGGACCAGCTTCCGCACCTTGTCCGGGTGCGCCACGGCGAACTCCAGGACGATGGCTCCCCCCAGAGAGTGGCCGATGAGACTGACCCTCCCCAGCTCCAGGGCGTCCACGAACCCATTGACCATCTGGTCGAGGTACTTTAGGGAGTATTTTGCCCTGGGTTTGTCGGAACACCCTGAGCCCACCATGTCAGGGGCGTAGACAGCGAAGTGTTCCGCCAGGGGCTCGATGTTAAGCTGCCAATAGCTCGCCGACCCGCCGAAGCCGTGGATGAGCACCACTGGCGGCCCACTCGCCGCTGTCAGATAATAGATGTTGACGTCGTTGACCTTAACGTATCGGCTGACAACGTTCCCCTTCATCCGGCAACCCCCATTTCCGAACATCGAACCTCAGGTGAATTCCACCCACTCGGTGGGGACGACCACCTGGGCACTGACGCGCTCCACGAGTTCGTGGGGATCGGCCTGCCAAGGTGGGATGTCGTGGTGGATGGGGATGACATAGCGAGGGTGCAAGCTCTCCACCAGCGCCGTGAGTTGCCGCTGATACCATTCGTCCCGCCAGGCGACGTGCCGATAGGGCAGGCAGAAGATGTCGGGGTTGACTCCCTGGGGAGCCTTGTGTCCATCGCCAGGGTGCAGGAAGCTCAAGCCGTGCCCTGAGCATGTCGAAGGGTCGTCCTCTACCAAGAAGGAAAGGGGCGTGCCGCCTGCGAACTCGTGCCGACGGCCCCGAAGGCGAGCCCACAGTTCGGAGAGAAGTCCCACCGAGCTGCAGCCCACGAGCACCCGAACGTTCTCGACCACGTCGCCCGGCTCCACGGCGAACAGCCGCCGCATGGGAACCTCCTGGCCCCTGGTGATCTCACAAACATCCTTGGCCGCCAACACCGCGCCCGCCTGGATCTCGGCTACCTTACCCAGGTGATCCTCGTGGCCGTGGGTGATGAAGATATAGTCAATATCGGGCAACGGCTCCCGCAGGTAGTCGGGGTCAATCAGGATGTGGTTCTGGCCGATGATCTCTATGCAGGAATGCCCTAACCAGCGAACTTTCATGCTTAGTGCTCCTTTGATGATCGGGAGTTGTGCCATCTGCTATCACTCCTAACACCTTTCCAGCTCGCCAAATTGTCCCTTCCGCTGGCTGTAGGCAAGCAGGGCTTTCTTGAGCTCCTCTTCGTCGAAGTCGGGCCAGTAGACGGGGGTGGAGTAGAATTCGGCGTGAGCTGACTGCCAGAGCAAGAAGTTGGAGAGGCGCTTCTCGCCCCCCGCGCGGGTGATGAGGTCCACCTCGGGGAGGCCCGCCGTGTAGAGGTATCGCTCGAACAGCCCTTCGTCGAGGGCGTCGAGCCCGAGCTCGCCCCGGCGATAGGCTGCGATGACCCGCTTCGTCGCGTCCACGATCTCCGCCTTCCCGCCGTAGTTGAAGGCCAGGTTCAGGATCCAGTGATCGTTGTCCTTGGTCAGCTCCACAGCCGCCCTTATCTTCTCCGCTAACCCCTTCGGCAGCCCTTCCAGGCGGCCTAAGTATCGCACTTGAATGCCGTTGCGGTGGAGTTCCGGCACATGCCGGCCGATGAGCTCCTCGAAGACCTTGAAGAGGCCCATCACCTCCTCCCTCGGCCTCCGCCAGTTCTCGGTGGAGAAGCCGAAGAGGGTCACGATCTCGATCCCGTGCTGGGCGCAGGCATCGAGCACCCTTTCTGGTGTTCTCCGCACCGGCGCGGCGGCCGGCTAGGCGGGGCAGTCCTTGCTCTCTCGCCCACCGCCCGTTGCCGTCCATCACGAAGGCCACGTGGCGAGGGATCTGGCGTATCTCCTTTGGGCTCATTATTCCCTTCCTCTACGATTTCTAACGGTCATCTCAACGCCTCTCACTTGAGCTTCTGATCTGCTCTGACTTGCCCATAGGAATCCCCCACTATCATTTCAAATGTACTCAAAGATGGAGAGTGGTCTACAGGAGGCGCTTTATCCCTTCAAGCCCCCAACACTTTCCGGGTTAATTCAGGTCTGGAAGAGAGGATCTTCGCTCCCACATCGAAGATCCTCTCACTTTCGAGTATCCTCTCGACGATGAGCTCTTTCACAAGCTTGAGGGATAACGCTTTACGAAGCATTTTCTCGTAGGGTTTAAGGTCCGTTCCGATGAAATTTCCTTTTTGGTAAGCAAGGGCGATCACGTCCGCTGCAAGGAATGCACTGGTGATGGAGTTGGCGATCCCGCCTCCAGTTAGGGGAGAAGCCACCCCTCCCGTAGCATCACCAACCAGGAGCACGCCTTCCCCCACGCATGGACGAAACCTTGGACCCATTGGGATCGGCCAAGCACCAAGCTCCTTAAGTTCGATCTTTCGAGCCGTGCCAGCGGTTATGAGTTCATCGCAGAACTCGTTAAGCAGCGATTCAAGCGCTTCTTTTGAGGTTAACCCATTCTTGCGAGCGTATCGACGAAGACGTGAGGATGATGTTCCCACCCCAATGTTGGTCTTCTCTTTTAATGGGAATGCCCAGGCGTATCCTGGAAGGCCTGATAGAAAGTTCATCCAAATCTGGGGACCGCCTGGATTGACCCCCTCCGCGTAACCCCGGATGCCCACCCCAACGGAACGAGGATCGCGTTTGTACCCGGTTTGCGAATCAATTACCCGAGCCACCCTCGATGCAGCCCCGTCCGCTCCGATAAGAAGATCTCCCTTTATCTCAAGGCCGCTATCCAAGGAAACTCTCCAATGGCCATTCTCCCTGTGGATTCCCTTCGCCTCCTGTCCGTCAAGAACACAAACCCCCACCTTTCTAACCTGGGTTGCCAATATCCCATCCAGGGCATTACGGGGAATTACCTTTCCCGCTTTACCCGGTATATAATCGGCATGAATCACAACTCCCCCAGGGGAGGTGATGCGGATACCCCTAATAGATTGGAACTCGGCAAACACGCTATCCGGAATAGCGAGGCTTACGAGCATGCCAATCCCAGAGTTGCCAAGGCCCTCGCCACACACTTTGGAGGGGTTGAGGCGGCCATGAGTGAGTGCCCTTCGTTCCACCACGGTGATGTCACTGGGATCCACCTGCAATTGAACTAACCGTAAGGCCAAGGTACTGCCGGCCGGCCCCGCACCAATGATTATGATCTTGTTCACACTTGTCTCCACTCCTGTGAGTTGATTCAAGTAACGTGTATGGTACCAAGGAGAAATCCCCCCTGGGTAGCCAGGAATACCATCATGAGAATCCCTTCCACTTTGAGAATTTCCTTAGGCACCTCTCTATCCTCATCTATTAGCTGAAAGGACTTTATCTCTTTTATCGAGAGTCCTATCAAACCACAGACTATTATCGTTACCACCCAATAGGCAGTGTTGAAAAGCCAAAGCAGAGATGCTGCATTCATCAAACCGCCGAGGACAAGCAGGGGAATGATATAGAAGGATTTCAGCTTTCTCGTCGCTTCTTCTCCCCCGTGTTTTGTTAAGATCGAAAGGACCCGAGTCCTGCGTTTATTTTCTCTATCTGCCTCGATATCCTCGATATCTTTGATGATCTCCCTTGCCAAACAGACGGCGAAAACACTTAACATGAGCGGCCACAGCCCCATGTGAATCTTCTGGAGGGCAAGGGGAGCGAGCAAAATGGCAGAAGTGGTAAGGTAGGCGATGATGATATTGCTAGTCAGGCCAAAATACCTTTTAATTAGACTGTAAGGAAGTAGGAGAATGGCATTGACTAGCACAAACAGTTGGGCTTTAGATGGCAGAAAATGCGCCACGAGTAATGAACAAGCGAAGAGAACGATAGCGAAGAGCGCGGCGATGTGAGGATGAAGAAGCCTCAACCCAGAAGCCAGGAACGCCCCTTTCATACTACTAAACTGCCAATATGTCAGTTGCTCAATATCACCTATTTCTCCACGCTGTGTTTGGTATTGCTTCAAATCCCCTTCCCGATCAAAGACTTTGTTGATTACAAAGCCTCCCATGGTTTGAAGGCCTATAATAACACAAGCCAGTATGATCTCGCGGGGTGGGATCAAAGCCTCGGTAATCAGGATCGATGCTAACCAAGGTATGAGGCTTGTGCCTATCGCGTGCTGGATGGTAAGAAGTGCCAACCACATTTTTAATTTTTGCAGCATCTCTTACTCTCCTCTACTTAGCTCGCGGTGCAAAATGCGTAGCGGCGGGCGGCTCTGCCCGCCTGTGAGCCGACAAAGCGGTCGGCCGCTACATTCTGCACCAAAAACTAGCTTAGAGCCCACCCCACCGCGGCTGCCAGGCTACCCGCTACGGAGCAAAGGAAGTTGACTACATCATTGTCTAACCAACGCCAGCCTCTGAGCTGTCGTCCCTTAAGCCCGCAACGGTGGAGGGGACTCTCCATCTCCTTGTCGCAGGCCTGACAGTAGTAGCTCCCTTGCACCGTCGCTCCCAAGAGGCTATCAAAGAGGGAGCCCGCCAGTCTCCCCAGGGCGGGCAGAGAGGCGAGGCGGAGGCAGGGCTCACCTATTTGGGGAGTCGTCCCCATCTGGGCTAAGGCGAGCAGCCCAATCAACAGCGCCCCCAACAGGGCGGCGATGGTCCCTAGGAGGGAGATGGCGCCCGAGGTGCCAGGGGGAACCCGTCGCCCACTTGTGATGAGTCGCGGCGGGCTGGGGCTTAAGATCCCAATGTCCGTGCTCCACGTGTCGGCGTTAACGGCAAGCATTGCGCCGACGAAGGCGATGAAAAGCAGAGGATTAGGCCTGAGGCTGTATAGGATGGCCAAGATAGCCCCCAAACCGGCGTTGGCCAGGGGTCCTCTGGCCCAAATCACGTGCGCCGGCCTTAGCGAACTTCTCCGCCAGATGAACCTTCTCCCCCAGTTTGTAGTGTGAGTGAAGGCTCGAAGAGACGAAAAAGGCGATCAAAAGGCACTCCCAGATCCAGCCACCCAGGCCGAAGGTGATGGTGCCAATGAGGACGGCCCCGGCTGCGCCGTTCCGGGAGAGGGAGCGCTTTTTATAGCACGCCAAGGCGATGACGATGCTGATGATGAAGCCGAGAGAGAGGTTACTGAAGCTCAAATCGTCTCTCCTAGATTCATTCGAAGAAAGGCGGGTGACGCTTCAGCCAGCAGAGTTAGCTGATCGCCTTCACTCTCTTGCCCTTACACCCCTATCAGGTAGAGCAATCCTGCCGAGAGAATGGGCACGGTCAGGTTGTCGATCCCCCAAGGTGAGAAGGCCTCGACCACGGTGGCAAAAACGGCAGCGGTGAGGGCGTATAGGAAGGTTGCTGGCCAGCCGAGGGCAGTCATCGCCACTAAGGTAATTAGTATCGAGGCGAAGCTGAATGCGAACATGGCGGCGCTCCCCTCCAGCGACCTAGTGCGGTCGAAGACTTCGTATTTACGCCGACCCCAGCGCAGCCCGATGATGGAGCCGAAGGCGTCGCCCCAGGTCATGGCCATGATGCCAGCCGCGGCGATGTGAGGCCGCGACCAAAAGAGCCAAAGGAGGACGGCAAATGAGATGGGGAGGTAAACAGTGCCTAGTTGGCCCTTCTCTCCCGTCTCCATAGCCTTGAAGACCTGTTGTCTATAGGAGATGTAGTTGATGACGATGAAAGTGACGGGTGGGATGATCGCCAAGTACCATCGCTCGAAGAGGGCCACTGTACCGAAGACCCACGTACCCACCCCGATGTGGATCACCTTGCGGGTGAAGTCGACCGAGTAGCCTCGCCATTTGCGCAACCCCTCGCCAGCGAAGATGATAGCGAAGACGTAAACGTACGAGATGAGTAGTGCTAACCAATCAGATTTAGGCATCGAGTGCCTCCTATTTAATCTGTTCAAGGTCCATTCCCCGGACCAGAATGGCTAAAACCCTTCTCTTGCAGTGAAATCGGCTGGGGAACCGCCATCGGTGCCCTCTCGAAGCGGGTCGATACCCATTGCATCGCCTGCCACTCTCGCTGACAGCCCCAGCAGTGGCTGATATCTTATCATCTACCTCCTACTTTGTCAACCTACAATCCAGGTGCAACGACATCAGTTCACTCCCTGGGGAGCCTTGTGACCATCCCCTACGTACAGGAGGCTCAAGCGGTGCCCTGAGCGGCTCGACTGAGCTCACCGAAGTCTGAGCGCTCACGCCGAAGGCTCACCGAAGTCCTGTCGAAGGGTCGTCCTCTACCAAGAAGGAAAAGGGCGTGCCGCCTGGGAACTCGTGCCGGCGGCCCCAAACGCGAGCCCAGAGTTCAGAGAGCCACCCCACCGAGCTGTAGCCCACGAGCATCCGAACGCTATCCACCACGTCGCCCGGCTCCACGGCGAACAGCCGCCGCATGGGAACCCCCTGACCCCTGTCGATCTCACACACGTCCTTGGCCGCCAACACCGCGCCCGCCTGGATCTCGGCTACCTTATCGGGCAACGGCTGACGCAGGCAGTCGGGGTCTATCAGGATGTGGTTCTGGCCGATGATCTCAATGCAGGAATGACCTAACCACTGCACTTTCATCGGTCGGCTTCCTTTCTTGTTCCCAGGCTTTGCGAAGTGTGAATGATAGCGAGCATTTTATCCCCTGACAATCTGTGCCACTGCAACTACGACCAGGGCTATCAAGAGAAGCCAAAGGGCGATGATGACAACGGCTGCCCCCAGTTTCTTGGCTTGTCTTGGCTCAAAGTCTCTTGGGCCTTTCCCCTGCATTCGTTAAAGACTGACTTGGGTACCATCTTCAGCGCAAGAGCGATACCGAGTGGAACTAAGATAAGGTCGTCCAAGTATCCCAAGAGGGGAATGAAGTCCGGAATCAAGTCTATCGGCCTGAAGGCGTACCCGACTACACAAGCAGCGAATACCCTGGCAGGCCAAGGGACTCTAGGAAGCCTCTGAAAAAAACCCTGTGTGAGGGAATTCGCACCTTTACAACCCGATAAATCGAGGGAGTTGCCGGCTCGGAGTTCCAGGCAAGAGTTTTTGATCGCTACCTTTGAGCCTATCCAGGGCCTCCTCCGGCCCCTGTTGGCTCCTTTGGGTGGCTGTTTGTTGCTCTTTCGTCACCTCATGCTGGCGCTGCTTTCGCCTGGACCTGCTCCAGGCCAGCCAGGACCGCCGCCAGGTCAACGCCTCTGGCTTGAGCGAGCTTGAACAGCCGCTTCAGGTTGACCGCCGCCGCAGTCCACAGCCGTTGCAGTTGCCGTTTCTTCTCTCCCAGGTAGCGTGTCTCCCGCAGCCCGTGGCTGACCAACTCGGACAGCTTGCGCTCAACATGGCTGCGCAACCGATAGAGCTTCTTGAACTCCTCCGTTTCTTGCCGGCGGCGGGCCTCCTGCAGGCTTCGTGCACGTGGGTGCATACGGTGCGGCCGGCCGACTTGCTACGCACACAGCGCTCGAACAACGGGCAGGCCCTGTGGAATAAGGTCCCCAGTCCGACTGCAAACTCCGCGACGGGCTTATTCCACAGGGCAGGCTTCGCAATCCGAGCGGGCGAAGGTGAAGGCGAGTATGGGCCTTCCTTTCGTATCTTTTCTGGGCTTACCGCTGACCGTGTGGCCTTGCGGGCAGGTCGCCGTCTGCGCTTCCAGGTCAATCGGGAAGACCGACTTGTGGACTTCTGGATCGTGCGGCTGGCTCAGCGGAGAAACCAGATCAATGGGACGAGTGGGATAATGGGCGCACCGCCTCCCGGTTGTCCCCGCTGCCATAGGCGCCATTCCCAATGACCGACTCCACGGTCACGCCAGCGTGCGCTTCGGCGCGCTCCACGGTGGGCAGCAGTTGCTGGCCATCACTCCCAGGGGCAGGTATGTCGGCGATGTCCAGGATCATCTCACCGGTCAGTTCGGTGGCCACGCTGACCTTGAAGCCATTGAAGCGTTGCGCCGCACTCTTGCGCCCGTGGCGCATCTCGGTGTCAGTCATACTGATGATCCGATCCGGGGCCGTGCCTTGGCCGATCTGCGCGTGGCCCTCTTCGTCGGTTACCAGGTCATCTCCCAGGATCTTGGTCAAGAGCCAGCCAATCTCCCGCACTTCCGCGTCGTCGGCCTGCACCGCGGCCAGTTCCAAACCGGCCTCCACATCCTCCACCAGGACCCGCAGTTGCGCTGCCCGCGCTTGCGGGTCAGACCAATCGATGGCGGCCTTGCCATCGCGGTCTAGATACGTCTCCACCGGCCGGCGCACCTGGGCGGAGAGGCCCCGCCGCTTACGGGGCAGATGATAGCCCAACGCCTTGAGCAATTTGCGCAGACCCTTGCGCAACAACGTATAGGTGTCCTGCACCGCTCCGGCTCCCTTGACCGGGGTCGTGTCGGTGAGCAGGGTGACCTTGTCGGGAATGAAGCCGACCTCGCGCCCTACTTGCACGAAGCGATCAAAGGCATGTCGTTCCTGGCCATTTTCCACCAGACGACGCCGATAGACGCTCAGGCTGGAGGGGTCAAAACCGGGGAAATCCAGCGGCAAGTCGAGAGCCACTTTCCAACGCAGGTCATACTTGGTGCGCTCCACCGCTTCGCCGTCGGACACGTCGTCGTAGAACTGCAGCAGCAGGACACCCGACATAAGCGACGGCGGCAGGCTCGGCCGGCCATTATCGGCACAGTACATGTCCTTCAGGTCATCATCATTGAACAGTTGGTGGCTTACTTCACCGATGCGGCCATAGAACGAGTCGCAGTCAACCTGGTGAGGCAGAGATTGGACACTGAACAAGCTTCGCTGTGCGTTACGGCGTCCAAGCACGGCCAGATCCTCCTGGGATAGACAAGTGATTGGTCAGATGCGTATACTATCGCACAGAACCGGTACTGCGCGCAAGTATTAGGGAGGGTTTTTCAGCACTCTCCTAGGAGGGTTGGGCCCCTACCACCAGGTTCCCGATGATGAATATCGAAACGCCGGTGATGCCCAGAGCGCGGGCCTCTTGAATCTCTGGGCGTCCACCGCCTGGGCGTGGAGCACACCAACCCGAGAACGTTAGCTGAGGGTCATGGTCATACTCGGAAACCACCAGAGCCATTCTAATTTGGAATGTCCTTTGGTCCCTCAATTGTGCAGGTGGATGGCGTTGAACTTGGAAACTGCCTGGGGAGCACGGGGCACGCTGCAATAGCCCTGGGGACTGAGATAGACAACGGGATGGGGAGCCTTTCTTTAGATCGGACGCCATCCGGTGTCGAGAAGCACGCAGCAAAGAGCCACTTGTGCTATTCGTGCAAGTGGCTACTGTTCTTGCCAAAAGGCCGAAATCTGATATACTATTCGAGCCAAGACATGTCTGATTGGGGGCCTGGGGCGAAGGTCATCACAGAAGGGAGTGCATGGATATCCAAAATCTGCGCTGGTGGGGCTGGGGTACGCTGGCCCAATCCTTTGACTTGAAAGGCCGCACCGCCTTCTGGCCCGGGCTGGAGCGGATGCTCGAGTTGCCCGCGGATCGGGAGCCAAGCCCACCGGTCTCCCCGGAGGAGATTGATCTGCGGCTCACCCGGCTCGACGACCGACTGCTGATCTCGCCACGCAAACTGCTGGGCGACGAGGCGATCTTCACCTACCGACGCACCCGCGCCGAGCACGCCTGCGGCAAGAGCTACCGCGACCTGATCCGCCTGCGCGCTGGCTACATTCCCCACCCGCCCGACGCCGTGGTCTACCCTGCTGATGAGGGCGAGGTGGCCGCGCTGCTGGCCTGGGCCGCCGATAGTGACATCGCTGTCATCCCCTTTGGCGGCGGAGGTTCGGTGTTGGGCGGCGTTGAGCCCCAAAGGGTACACGTCCGATGTCTGTACTGAAAGCAACCGCTGTCGCTTGTGCCAACATCGCTTTTGTCAAGTACTGGGGCAAGCGGGACGCGGAGCTGAATCTGCCAGCTAACTCCTCGCTCTCCATGAACCTGGACAGGCTCACCACGATCACCACCGTCGAGTTCTCGCCCGATTACGACGACGATCTGGTTATCCTCGACGGGCGAGAGGAGCGAGGTGAGACGAGGCAGAGAATCGTGGCCCACCTGGACCGGGTGAGAGCGATGGCCAGGCTGCGAGCCAGGGCCAGGGTGATCTCCAAGAACAGCTTTCCCTCTGGCGCGGGCCTGGCCTCCTCGGCCTCGGGCTTCGCCGCCCTGTCCCTGGCGGCGAGCAGAGCGGCAGGGCTGGAGTTGAGCCAGAGGGAGCTTTCGATCCTGGCCCGCTTTGGCTCCGGCTCGGCCTGTCGTTCCATACCTGGGGGATTCAGCGAATGGACGGCTGGAAGTTCCAGCGAGGAGTCCTTGGCCGAGCAGATAGCCCCTCCAGAACACTGGGACCTGCGAGACGTAATTGCCCTCGTCAGCCGAGCCAAGAAGCCTGTCGGTTCTACCGAGGGACACTCCCTTGCCCCCAGCAGCCCCTTCTTCCAGGCCCGCCTAGCTAGTCTAGCGGATCGCCTGACCAAGGCTAAAGCAGCCTTGCTGGAGAAGGACCTGGCGACCCTGGGGCCCCTCATAGAAGAGGATGCCATCTCCATGCACGCCGTGATGATGACCTCGCGCCCCCCCATCTACTACTGGCTGCCAAGCTCCATACAGTTGATTCACGAGGTACAGAATTGGCGGGCCGAGGGGCTGGAGGTCTACTTCACCCTCGATGCTGGCCCTAACGTCCACCTCATCTGCCAGGCCGCCGACCAGGCCGAGGTAGAAAGGCGGCTCAGAGACATCGAGGAGGTGCTGGAGGTCATCGTAAGTGGGCCTGGCCCAGCAGCGCGGGTGATAGAGCCGTGAATGCCCAAACAGAGTTCGGGCGCAATAGCAAAGGGCGGCGACGGATAACTGCCCCTACCTGGTCTTGGACGAAAATGGCCTATCTAGGCAGCGGCCCAGTTGTACACAGAGACCGTGTGCGGTACGGAGTGAACTATGGATGTCTCGAGATTCCTTCCGGATGGTAAGTCATCGCTCCAGAAAGTCACCGAGGGGCAACTCAAGCTGGTAATCGCCCGCTGGCTCAGTGAATTCGATTCCATCGCACCTGTCTATGAGGAGGCAAAGAATCGCGAGCACGCTGAGCGATTAGAATCCTTCGTAGTTCATCAAAGTGCTCTCTCGCCGGACCTATTGGTCAAAACCTTTCTAGAGGGCAAGGAATTCTGGATCGCACTTGAGCTGAAGATCTGCAATAGGCATTTGCCCCTACCGAAGGCATATGATGAGCTGCTGTCCTACTTTGTTGATTACACAGCACTGGGAGCAAGATATGAGGCCGACGGGCGAGACGTGTTGATCGACGCATTTGCCCTGGCGACAAACTACTCGCCGCTTGGCTGCCTCTTCAAGGGAGAAGGCAAGTATGACCCTGACATGATTAGGGGTTGGAAGGCCTACCCAGTCTCGACAACCTATGCACGGGTTCTATTCCACCAACGAAGCCAAACCCATAAGTCGTTCGACCTTTTTTCCAGATACCGCGGAGTCGAAGGCTCTTCTCAGAAAAAGTCGAAATCGGCCACCGTCTACCTTACCTCGGAGTAATTCTCCAGGACCCCAAACCAGGAACATGTCGAGTACAGCTTCTGTACTCGGATGGAGCGCGAGGGTATCGGGACTACTCTGAGTGACCCGCTACACGATGCCTCTGTGACTGGATGGTCTTGCAACCGTCCGGCTTGTTCGAGGCCGCTTCGCCCAACACGGGGTTGTCGACACTTGCCAGATTAGCCCCAAGGGACTATAATTAAATGCTCGTGGGGGAGGATAGCTGGTAAGGGGCAACCCTTGCGGTTGCCCGTAGAAATGGTGTAGCGAGATGTCTATAGCTGATGATACGCTGGAACTAACTGGCCGGCATCCCGATGAGCTTGCGGCCGTTCTTCCAGGAGTACATGTTGGAAGACCTCAACCCGGAACGCAGCGCTTTCACAGTGATCGAACGCACGCTGGCCTGGGGTGACCTGCCAGAGTTACGTTGGCTGTTCGCTCGTTACGGGCCAGAACGGCTGGCCGAATGGATGCGCCAGGCGGGTTGGTACTGCCTGTCCCAACGACGGTTGAAGTATTGGCTGTGCTTCTTTGAGATCACTGACTACCGTCATGGGGAACGAATATGGCCACATTAGCCACACCGCATTGGGAAAGGATACCTGAATAATCATGACCATAATCGCTTTTCTGCTTGTCTTGAGTCTTCTCGTGTTCGTTCACGAGTTGGGCCATTTTATAGTGGCCAAATCAACCGGCATCAAGGTTGAGGAATTTGGCTTCGGTTACCCACCGCGCCTTCTCACCATCGCCACACGCGGTGGCACCGAGTACACACTGAATCTTATCCCCTTCGGCGGCTTTGTGCGTATGCTGGGTGAGGAAGACCCCAGCCAACCGGACAGCTTCGCCGTCAAGAGCAAGCTAACCCGCGCCAGCGTACTCCTGGCTGGTCCACTGATGAACGTCGGCCTGGCCTTCCTCTTGTTCGTCGGCGTTTGTTTAGTTGGCTTCGATATCCCCGTCGGGTCGGTAACTATCGTCGGTGTCGCGCCTGGCTCCCCGGCAGCGGAGACAGACTTACAGGAAGGCGACGTCGTGCAAAGCATAGATGGCCTGACCGTTCCGAACACCTATGAGCTCAGCCGCTACACCAAAGAGAGGCTGGGGGAGGAAGTCTCTCTTAGCATCAAGCGCGGTGAGAGAACCCTGTCCGTCCGCTTGACGCCAAGGCAGGAGCCGCCAGCTAATCAAGGGCCTATGGGAGTGATCATTCAAACTGTTGATGTTGTAGGAACAGATACCCTACGCTATTCCCTCTGGGAGGCAATTCCCCTGGCGGCCGGGGCGACCGGCGACGTTTTCCGAGCCATCTTCTCCGGAGTGGCGCGCATGATCCAAGGAGCCATCGCCCCTGACATCAGGGGGCCAGTTGGGATGGCGGCCGTGACCGGCGAGATCGCCAAGTCCGGCCTGGTAGCCCTGATGCAATTCACTGCTTTCCTCAGCGTCAACCTGGCTATCTTCAACCTGGTGCCTTTCCCCGCCCTCGATGGTGGGCGTTTGGCCTTCGTGGCCTTCGAAGCCCTGCGCCGTGGCAAGAGGGTAGCCCCGGAAAAGGAGGGGTTCATTCACCTGGTGGGACTAGTCATCCTCATCGGCTTGATGTTGATCGTATCATATCATGACATCGTTCGCCTGCTGAGCGGTCAGCCGATTCTATCTCCGTGATCTTAGCGGTGCTGTTCGTGGTAGCACACCCCCAAATGGAATCTTGGGGGCTTGAGTCGAAAAGATGTTATCGAGTCTCGAGGAACTACTCCAGCAAATAGGCGACACCGAGAGTCGCCTGTCAATATCCAGCCTGTACAGCCTGTCGGGGATGAGCAGGGGCGAGACACTACTGTTCCAAGAGGCCTGGCCCTCGATTGCCGTTGAACGCCGCTGTCAGATCATTAACTTCCTGGTAGAGATAGCTAAGGCCAGCTTTGAGGTGGATTTCGGCCAGGTGCTCCGCTTCTGCTTGGGCGATGAGGACGAGAGCGTGCGAGAGGCAGCCATCGAAGGCCTGTGGGAAGACAATGACACAGCTCTGATTGATCCGCTGATCACTCTGCTGCGAGATGATCCCTCAATCTCAGTGCGGGCTGGAGCCGCCACCTCGTTAAGCCGTTACGTCCTCTTAAGTGAGCTGGATAAGATAAAGGCCCAACACTTCGCTCTAGTGCGGGAGGCGTTGCTAGAGGCCATCCGTTCCCCGTTTGAGGACTTGGACGTGCGCCGGAGGGCAATTGAGGCCATCGCTTACTCCAGCGAAGAGGGTGTGCGGGAGATCATTGAGGCTGCCTACTACGACGAGGATGAGAAAATGCGCATCAGCGGCGTCTTCGCTATGGGACGCAGCGCCGACCCCTATTGGTCAGATCGGGTGATCGGCGAGCTGGAAAGCTCGACCCCGGAGATGCGTTATGAAGCAGCCATGGCCTGCGGTGAGCTGGAGCTCTCGGCCGCCGCACGCCTCCTAGCCGACTTGGTCAACGATCCTGACCGCGAGGTGCAAGAAGCGGCCATCTGGGCTCTGGGTCAGATTGGAGGAGATGAGGCCCGCCGCATCCTATACGCCTGCTACCAGGGGGGCGACCAGTTCCGGCGCGAGGTGGTGGAGGAAGCTTTGGAACAACTGGAGTTCATGCACGGTTTCCTTGACATACCCTTGGATGACCTCCCCGACGTCAGCGAATGGTGAAGGCTCTGCCAGCTATACTTTACCGCAACATTGTACCCGTTTTCATCGCCATCGGCTTGGGCTATACCCTCGAACGCACGCTGAAAATGGAGATCAAATCCGTCTCCAGGACCATCTTCTATGCCCTCAGCCCCTGCCTGATCTTCTCCTCCCTGGTCCAATCCACCGTTGCCAAGGGGAGTTCTGGCGCATCGCGTCCTTTGGGATACTAATCACCCTGGGCGTGGCGTTGGTCGCCTGGGGCGCGACCAAGGTTTCGCTTCGACAGGGCCATGGAGAGCGCCTTCTTGCTGGCCACCCTCTTCGTGAACGCCGGCAACTATGGCCTCTCAGTCAATCTCTTCGCCTTCGGTGAGACGACCCTGGCTCGGGCCGTAATCTACTTTGCGGTGAGTAGTTTGCTCATTAACACCACAGGCATCTATCTTGCTTCCCGGGGCAAAGCCACAGCTTTCGACGCCTTCCTTAATGTTTGTAAAGTGTCCATCGTCTGCGCCGTGTTTTTGCCAATTTTGTCAACCTGATGAATCTGAATGTAACGGGATCGCCCCTTTTTCGAGGCGGTGGAGATGGTGGGCAAGGGGGCTGTACCCCTCATGCTTTTGCCCTTGGGGATGCAATTGGCCAAGATTCCCATGGCCCAAGGGATGAGGATC
>Ga0209986_10000029_pt1 | contig 113806 bp, 106 predicted proteins | sample BlataG_FD_183168 | JGI IMG/M metagenome (GOLD analysis project Ga0209986, IMG submission 183168) | Deep subsurface microbial communities from Black Sea to uncover new lineages of life (NeLLi) - Black_00105 metaG (SPAdes) (version 2) | ecosystem: Environmental > Aquatic > Marine > Oceanic >...
ACAGAATTCCCGCCACTGAATGAATCTTGGTCGTTTCCAATGCCTCTTCCAGAGTCATCCTGGGCAGGATAGTTACCAAGCGCCTTGCCAGCATTGTTTTACCGGTCCCGGGCGGACCTATCATAAGAATGTTATGGCCTCCGGCTGCAGCAATCTCTAATGCGCGCTTTGCATAATGCTGACCTTTGACCTCAGCAAAATCGACTGTATACTGGGAAGCTGCGTCAAAGATCTCTTCACGATTTACTTTCGTAGGATTTATATCAATCTCTCCATTCAAAAATGCTACCACCTCTATTAAATTATCAAAACCGTAAACATCAATTCCTTCCACAATTGCTGCCTCACGGGCATTTGATCTGGGCACTATCAGACCATCAAGCTTATTATCCTTTGCTGCAAGGGAAACCGAAATTGCTCCTTTAATGGGACGCAATGAACCATCAAGAGATAATTCACCAAGAATTGCATAACGGTTTAATTGTGCACTGCGTACAGACTGGGATGCAGCTAAAATTCCAACAGCAATCGGAAGATCAAAACTCGAACCTTCTTTTTTAATATCTGCTGGAGCAAGGTTTACAGTAATCTTTTTTGATGGAAATCTAAATCCCGCATTTTTTATTGCTGCAAAGACCCTGTCTTTGGATTCCTTTACAGCATTATCAGGCAAACCTACTGTAGTAAAAGCGGGTAAACCAGTGGATAAGTCTACTTCAACATCTACTAAATACCCCTCAATGCCAAATGTAGCACAAGAAATAACTTTTGCTAACATGCAAAGAGTATATTTACAGAAAAGAAAATGTCAATATCTTTATTATTTCTTTCGCATCAGGAGAAAAAATTCATATTCAATTTAGGCAATATCATAGGCAATATCTAGACTTGACGAATTTTGTATTACGGATATAATTATAGAATTGAAAGCGAGTCTTATAGCGAACCGAATAAAGAGGAGGAAATTATGAGGAAAATATGGTTAATAATTCCAATTTTGTTGCTCGTGATTGGATGTGGCGAAGAACCTTTAGTAGGTAACTGGGAAAGATTTGGAGATGCTGCAGAAGGAACAGTCGTTCAGGTAGAAAAAGTAGGTAAAACATATCATGGTAAGATAATCAATGTTTCAGGTATACTTGAAGAGCTCGGCTTTGCCGAGAAAGATATTAAATGGCGTGATATCGAACAGGTGAAACCAAATAAGTGGAAGGGAAAGGATTTAATAAAAAATGTGGATGCTGCCGGCAACATTGCTTCGGTTGAGTATAAAGATGTTTATTTCACCCTGCTGCTGGACGGAACATTGGAAGTTCGCAAATTTGCCAAAGAACAAGAAATCGTCGGAACAGTTCAGAAGTGGCGACGCATTCAATAGTTAGTGTTTATCTCAAATAAATTACGATCTTTATTTACCTTTAATTAATGAAAATGCCTCAGCGCGGGTTGCGGCTGATCTCATTACCCCCCTGATTGCTGAGGTAACAGTAAGGGTACCTGGTTTCTTAACTCCGATCATCGAAAGACAGAGATGTTCTGCTTCAATTACTACCATCACACCCATAGGCTTGAGATTTACCATAAAAAAATCAGCTACTTCATGAGTCAATCTTTCCTGCACAATGGGTCTTTTTGCCATAACATCAATGACCCTTACCAGGTTGGAAAATCCTGTAATTCTATTTTTCTTGGGTATATAAACAATGTGGGCTTTACCAAAAAAGGGCAAAAGGTGATGTTCACAAACCGAATAGAATGGAATATCTTTTATAATAATCATCTCATCTTCATTCTTAGCCGTATAGGTTTTGAGTTCCTTTTTTGGGTCTTTGTTTACTCCTGAAAATATCTCTTCATACATACGGGCAATGCGTTTTGGTGTATCTTTAAGGCCATCCCGATTCAGATCTTCACCGATTGCCTTGAGGATAATTTTTACCGCACCCTCAATTTCTTTTTTGTTTATTTTTCTGTTTATTCTTCCCATTTTTTATCTTTAATATCTTATCAATTTCTTCACCTGTTAAAATCTCTTTTTCCAATAAAGCTTGTGCTATGTTTTTAAGTTTATTAAGATTCTTTTTTACAATATTTACGGCGCGAGTTTCCGCCTCTATGACAATCTTCTTGACCTCCTCATCAATCTCTCGCGCAGTCTCCTCTGAGAAATCACGATGCATTCCTATTTCACGACCCAAAAAGATTTCTTCCTGCTTTTCACCATATGTCAAAGGACCCAATCTTTCACTCATCCCCCACTCACAAACCATCTTTCTTGCAAGTTTTGTTGCCTTTTCAATATCATTACCTGCACCAGTAGATAAATCACCAAGCACAATTTTTTCCGCAGCCCTACCACCGAGCATAAATGCTAACTGGTTTTGACAGTATGTTTTTGAATATGTCCTACGTTCATCAATAGGTAGTGCCTGTGTAAGACCAAGTGCCATTCCTCTTGGAATTATTGTCACTTTATGGATTGGATCCATCCCAGAAAGTGACTTCGCAACAAGAGCATGACCCGCTTCATGATAGGCAGTCAATTTCTTCTCATCATCCGATATAAGAAGACTTTTTCTTTCTACACCCATCATGATTTTATCCTTGGCATCTTCACATTCACTCATTGTAATTTTTTGCTTATTTCTGCGTGCGGCAAGCAGTGCTGCTTCGTTCACCATATTTGACAAATCAGCTCCGGAAAATCCCGGGGTGCCGCGTGCCAGAACTTCAAGATTAACATCATCATTAAGCGGCTTTTTACGCGTGTGAACCTTGAGTATACCTAATCTTCCACGTACATCCGGTCTATCAAGCACTACTACCCGATCGAATCTTCCAGGTCTTAACAGAGCAGGGTCAAGTATGTCAGGACGATTAGTGGCAGCCATCAATATAACACCTTCATTAACTTCAAATCCATCCATTTCCACTAACAATTGATTCAGGGTCTGCTCCCTTTCATCATGTCCACCACCCAAACCTGCTCCTCTCAACCGACCGACAGCATCGATTTCATCGATAAAGATAATACAAGGAGAATTACGTTTTGCCTGGCTAAAAAGGTCTCTTACTCGAGAAGCACCAACTCCAACAAACATCTCGACAAAATTAGAACCGCTTATGGAGATGAATGGAACTTTCGCTTCACCAGCAACTGCTCTTGCCATCAAAGTCTTACCAGTACCTGGTGGACCAAGTAGTAATACACCTTTAGGAATTCTTCCACCAAGTCGCGTAAATTTTCTTGGTTCTTTCAGAAATTCGATAACCTCTTCTAATTCTTGTTTTGCCTCTTCAACCCCTGCAACGTCGTCAAAAGTAACCGGTGATTTATTCTCAAGCACAACCTTTGCCCGACTTCTACCAAATCCCAGTGCCTTATTCTGACCGGATTGCATCTGTCTAATGAAAAAAATCCAGATACCAATCAACAAAAGCCACGGAACAATATTTATAACTATATTTCCCCATCCTGATTTTTGTTTCGCAACGACCTTAACGTTGTATTTAACAAGTTCGTCGGCGAGTTTAGGATCTTCAAAAGGAATGAGTGTAGTAAATTCAGTAAAATTTTCTTTATCCTCAAATGCTATAGAAGTTTTAAATTTTCCTTTTACAGACTTCTCGGTAATGATCACCTCAGCTACATTTTTCTGCCTTAACTCGCGCAGAAACATTGAGTAGGGAACATCAATTGCTTTTCCTCCCCTGTTAATTACCTGTAGCACCACTACATAGACGGCTATAAAAAGTATAGTCCAGATTACAACGGTCTGCAACGCACGTTTTTTGGGAGGTTGTTTACTTACCATTTATTACTCCAATGTATTTTAAGTTACGATACTTGTTTAAATAATCGAGGCCATAGCCCACAACAAAAACGCTGGGAACATCAAAACCAATATAGGTTAGAGGTACCTCAACAATCCTATCATCTTTTTTATTAAGTAAAGTACAAACCACCAGACTACGTGGCTTACGGGTCTTTAAATTATTAATAATGTAGCTAATAGTACGGCCCGTATCAACGATGTCCTCGATCAAAATCACATCACGACTTTCAATATTCAATGATAAATCATTAGTGAGTCTCACCACACCACTCGATTTTTTTCCATTATAGCTTGAGATTGAAAGAAAATCTACTTCAACAGGTATTTCAATTTCCCTTAACAGATCGGCTAAAAAAATAAATGCACCTTTTAAGACTCCAACAAGTATGGGATTTTTATTTTTATAGTCATCATTTATCAGCTTCCCAATCTCGCTTACCTTTTGTGATAGAGCTTCTTCTTTAATGAGTACGTTCAAATTTCACCACCAAAATTTTCTTTGTTTTTTTATTAATAAATCCTCTAAATGCCCGAACAGCGCCAAAAATCCATAAGATACCTTTCTGATCGCACAGCATCATAAGCCCTTTCCGCTTATGTAATGGAATTCTATATTCATGATAGATATTTTTAATCCTTTTTTTGCCAATCTTTGTTTCAATATAATCTCCTTTTCTTTTATTTCTAATTAACAGCGGCAGTTCAATCCCATCTAAATCAAAGACCTCACAATTGGACTTCCGACTTTTTAAATCAAATTTTGAGACGGTCTGCATTCTGACCCTGATATCACCAGAAATCAAGAGTTTTGCATCAGAATCAATACGTATTTCCATTGACTTTGCGGGTTCTGCGATTCCAATGGTAATATTATCATATTCCCTTTGAGCATAAAGACCTTTTGGCAAATCGATCTTTTTACCGTTCGTTTTGTTCTTTAGACCAATAATCGCCTCAAAATGTTTACTTTCAAATCCATCCAGCTTACCGCGCAATTCTTTTATTACTTTCATTACTATTCTATTAATAATAACTGTATTATACCGCAGAATCTTTTTAATGTCAAGGGAAATACAGTTCAATTCCCTTGTGGCAACGTTTTTATACACCCTTTCTGCCTGCTTCTCAAAGTATTCATCATCCTGTTTTAAAAGATCAATCTCTCTCTTTATCGTTTCATGAATCTGTGGATTGATTTTAACAAATTCAGGGATGATTCTGTGTCGCAGGAGATTACGGCGATACCCCAAAACTTTATTTGTCTCATCTATTGAATATGATAATTTTTTCGCCTTTAAATATCTTAAAATTTCTACCTTTTTAATATTAATCAACGGTCTGATATAGGGCAGACGCACCGCAGGTATTGACCTCAACCCTCTTGCACCGCTTCCCCTTAATAGATTCATGAAGAATGTCTCCAGCATATCATCAAGATTATGGCCAAGCGCAATTCGCTGTGCACCAACTTTATTCATATATTTTAACAAAGCACTATAGCGCAGTTCCCGCGCTGCAGCTTCCAACCCAATTTTTTTCTTTTTAACTTTAATATTAATAATCCTATGTTTAATATTATATTTTAACGCATATTTTCTCGTCAAATCTTCTTCAATTTTTAAATATTTTTGAGGCCTGAGTCCATGATTTACATAAACGAGGTGAAAATCTATCTTATCACCATAAAGTGTGAGTAATACGTTCAGAAGACAGACCGAATCAGGTCCAGAAGAAAAAGCAATAACCAGTTTTTTTACTTGCTTAAGCATATTATGTTCTTCGATTGTATTTTGCACTTCGGTAGATATCTTTTTTCTAATACTCTGTTTCATATTTAATTATACACAAAATTTTTGGGTTGACAATGAATACTTTGTTGCGTTATTACAATTTATGTCATTCGATTTTTATAATCTTTTTTGTTGTAGTAAAATCACCTGCCTGCAATTGCACAAAATAAACACCAGGAGGAACCGCATGACCAGAGCCATCAATGCCGCGCCAGGATATGAGCCTAGGACGTGCAGCGTCGTGCGTAAAGCGTGAAAAATCTTTAACCACTCTTCCTGTAGCATCATAAATATTTAGTGCAATTTGGGACTTGCCCTGAACTTGATTCAGGGTTGGAGCATGGAATTTGATGTACGTCAGCTTTGCAAAGGGATTCGGAGATATTTTAAGTATTGGCTTAGTAGATGTAGGTTTCAGTGACTGCTCCTCTTCAATACCATTAGGTACCCAAAAAACCCAACAGTGAACAGGATTATCAGTCATTGCACCACCATGAACATATGCACCAGCATCTTTATCCTCTATGAATGTAACAAACATTGAATCATTAACAATAAGCGGATTGACTGTAAAATAGTCTTCGTCAAAACAATCACCAGCAGCAGCACCAGGTGAAGGAGTATTGGTCAGGTTTACATAATTGTACCAGGTTGCACCATTGTCCGTGGAATATGCACCATAAAGCTCACCATTGATATAGTCATTCAGGGCAACATCAGTTGAGTCAGCATTACCAGCCCACAGACAATAGAGAGCATTGTTAGTCGGATCAACAACAAGCTGGGGCTGGTCACACACCGTTCTCCAGGTACCAGCCGCACCTGCATGCCAATAGGGCTCACCAGCACTCCATGGTTCAAGCCAGAAACCATTAGGCTCAGTATAATAGGTACTTGGGCTACTCACTGTACTGATCGTACCTGTTGCTTCACTCCAGTGAAAGATCTTTGCTCGGTCGCCTCCATACAGTGTATCACCTGCGCTTACCCATGCTAAATGACCTCCCCAAGCGATATGGAGATTATCGTTTGCGTCAAACAGTGCATTCACGTTATTAAATGCCCAAATCACTGAATCACCAGCACTCATACTGGCAGGTGGTGTATAATTGGTGATATTGACCGGAGTACCCCAGTTAGCACCATTATCAGTAGAAAGCTCATAATAGACATCCATACACCACTGAGACACATCTTCCAAATCCATGGATTGGGTCCAGACATGGACAACCTTGTCAGAAAAGGGCGAAGCACGAATAAATTGCGAAAGTGTTGTGCAGGAATCATAATCTGCTATATATGTCCAGGTCACACCTTCATCAGTCGTTATATAAAGATGATGCATATCAGCATAATCACCACTATAATCACCAGTCACCATAATGATATTATCACCAGCAACAGCGATATAGGGCCAGATATGGTCGGCAACTTCAGGACCTTTAGGGTCATTTGGCAAAAGACCCCATAGATTGCCCACCATCTATGTCAATCCAGGGCATTGCACCAGCCCCAGCATTATAATAGTAGGCAATCACTGTCCTTCCATCGCTCGTTATATCAAGCTGCACATAACCACTCCATGAAGGAGATGCTGGGAAGTCACCATAATATGAGCCGTCATCAAACCGGGCATTCCAAAAGCAACAACGCTCGTCTTGGTTTGGATAATCACTGCACATCCAATCAATGTGTGCCTGATTCAAATCATCGACTCTAATCCGCTGACCAAAACTACCATTTGCCTGATACTCATACGAAGTGTATCCGATTATTGAGTCCGCACCAGGAAGATATTGTCTCACACCATTATAAGGAATCGGACGACCAGCAGGCAATGGTTCATCACCCCTTAATTTTGGTAAGTATTCAAGATTAGTCTTAATGGGTTCATGGGCAAAAATAATTGAAGTAAATAACAACATCAGAATACAGAAAAACTTTATACATTTCATAATCACCTCTATAATAATTATACTGACTAATTATAAATTGTCAAGGTAAATAACGAGAACTAAGCCTCGTAAATTTTATTCTACTTTCTGGTGAATATCGTTTTGAATCTGTTTTTCCAATCTCTTGAGTAATTCCATTAAATCAGCAATTGTATATAAATGGTCGGGCAGTTCATGAAGCATATTTTCTAAGGCATTTTTGGATAAATTAATACCTTTATTAATAACCTTTAAAGTACCCTCCTCTTCTACTTTTGCTACTTCTTCATCAAGAAAATCATCAATAAAACCTGATACCAATCTACCTGATTTTGCGGCAATCAAAGTATGATACCAGATAAGGTCAGCATAATCTTCCTCTATTATTTCTGGTATTCCTGTTTTTTCTAATTCTTTTATGAAAGTGTGTGCTTCTTTAGAATACTGATGAGCAAGATGATATATTACATACTCTTCAGGATTAACCTCAGGAACCTCTTCGTCCGGAAGTTCTTCAATGTCAATGCCTTGTTCTTTTGCCATATCCTTAATCATATTTTTTGTCTTCGCAAAAATTTCATGTAAGTCACTCAAGAAAACCTTGGGATCATTCGGGTCTTCACCATTTACATAATGCTGCAGTACCCTCTCCTCATTATCTTTGTAAACACGGCAGTTATCTCTCTCATCACATTTCTCACACCGGTAATCACAATAATTGAATGGTGGTGGTTTGAACTTATCAGACATGAATAAGTATACACGTATATATTGATTAAGTCAATATAAAAAATAGTATCGTTCTGACTACTTTAAAATACCAAATCCCAAGCCCCAAAATACTTCACCCCGTTAGATATGTGCCTAATTTATTTTATAAACATTTGTAGGATTGAGAAAATACTTTAGTGTGTATTTCTCTAATAATTGATTTTATCTAACGGGGCAGGCAATATCAAAATTCAAATTTCTAAATTTTTTATAATAAATATTTTCTGCGAATCCCGCCCTTTCATAAAAAGGGTGGGATGATCCTGCTATTATGTTATTGGGAATTCGGGGTATTCTTTTTTCAAAAATGCAAGGGCATGTTGTGCCATTGTTTATTATTTAATTTATCCTTAAAAAGCAAGTAGGCTCGATAAATGGCTTTGGGCCTTACTTTTCCACCAGGGTAAAGTTGTATGTATAAACCAAACAACCTTACAGCTTCTTCATATTTCGCGGCCTTTTCTAAAAAGGACGCAAGATTATAGATATTTTTCTCTGGCATGTTATTCAATATTTCTTTCTCCCTAATCTCCTCGTAAGTTGATAAAATTAGATTTGAATCCTCGGTTCGTAATATCAGGTCAAAAGCTTTTTTATACATTACAATCGCATCGTTACGGTGGCCTTTTTCAAAATAGATTCTTGCAAGCATTAGTAATGCATCAAAATTTTGTGGTTCTTCATTTATAACCATAAGCAATAATGGTATTGCACCCGTTGTATCGCCCGTATCCAATTTTTTGTTCACCTCTTTCATCTTTGAAGACATTTTAAGCTTTTCAAAACTATCCTCAACCATTGGTGCAACGTATTTCTTTTCAATACCAAAAATCTTCATAGAAATACCAACCACCGCGCCAAAAACAAAACCACCAACATGCGCCCAATGTGCAGTCCCTGATTCAGCACCACCGCTAGCAAAAATAATTTGTTGTAAAAACCAGAAAGGAAGTGCAATACCGGCATAAATAGCGAATGTGCCGTAATAGGGCCTTATAAAAATAAACCATAAAAAGTAAGCAAATCTGATCTTGGTTTTATAATGTCTTATCATAAAAGCACCCATTATACCAGCAATTGCACCGGACGCACCAATAAGGGGTACAGTACTTTTTGGAAAAAACGCAGTATGCAATAAACAGGCAATAACTCCCGAGATAAGATACAATCCGAGAAACACCTTCCAGGACCAGTCATCTTCAATATTACAGCCAACCAGCCATAAAAAGAGCATATTAAAAAGTAAATGTAAAAAATTTGCGTGGATAAACATTGACGAGAAAATCTTAAGAAATTCAAATTTCTTTGGTGTAAATCCCCACCGTTCAAAAACCATATTACTCCGTTTTGTTGTAAACTCTTTATATAAATTCATCCATTCCTCGTAATCCTCACTATCACGGGGTATAATCTCATCGGCTATGAACCGTTCACGTATCTCATCAATATTACATTTTGTTAATAAAGTAGGATCTGTTTCGATTATCCTGTACATATACTTGGATTCAATATCAAACAGCTCCTCGTTAATCTTCTCTAATTCGTTTATCTGACCACCAAGAACCATACTCGTTATGAACCAGATAATCGAATTAAGAACGATCAATCCTATTGTGAGGTAGGGCAGTCTCCTTACACCTTCTTCACTGCCAATGGGAATCAAAAAAAACATAGGCTTAAGTATATATTATATTAATAAAAAGTCAATAAAATATTGACTTTTCTTTTTTTTACGCTATAATAAATAGTTATTATTAGTTGCAAAAATTGGCTGAAAATTATTTTAGTTATTTAGGCATTTGGCTCCGCCTGAGGCGGATTTAGGTATTTCATTTACATGGGGTCGTAGTTCAGATTGGTTAGAACGCCTGCCTGTCACGCAGGAGGTCGCGAGTTCAACTCTCGTCGGCCCCGTTTGTTTATTATTGATCACGACGATAAAAGAATTTGTAGGGGCACACCATGGTATGCCCCTACTATATTTTTGATAATTATACGAAAAAAGACATGGAGTTATTGCGTATGATGCGGAATCTCAAGTAATTTAATCATTTCGTTTACGATCAAACTCGAATTTTTTGCAGCATAAACAACAAATTCTTCAAAATCAATATCTGCCGTTTCATTGGCAATATCACTCAAGCAGCGGATGATCACAAAAGGTACCTGGTTGATTACACACACCTGGGCTACAGCTGCACCTTCCATTTCTACACAATCGGCATGAAATGTTTGTTCAATCCACTTGCGTTTTTCCTCACTGCTGATAAACTGATCTCCAGTTACAATCCTACCAACTATAACTTCAGGAAAGTGCCCTGTCTCTTTACAGTCCACACTATATTTCAAAATCAAAATTTCTGCAGTCATTGCAGCATTTACTTTACCAATTCCTGCCTTCACACAAACACACGGCATGCCATAAATCTTACCAATTGTAAATATCCTATTAGAAACAGTATCTACTGTTTCTATTACCATATCTTCTTTAATAAATGCCAACTCTTCATCCAGGGCACTTATAATGCCTATCGGTTCTTATTGGCTCAGGGATAATAAAAGAATGATTAATGTTATCATCATTATCTCCTTTATTTTATGTCATAACAAATATGGAAATCAATATTATAATTACAAAGATAATAAATGTGGGTGCCGCCAATAGCTTGAAGAAATTTTTCAGCGGAACATTAAAGTACTCAATAGTAACACAAACACAAGGATGAACTGGCGAAATAATATAAGCAAAGAATATACTTGTATAAATAATCGCAAATACAAATGGTGAAATAGTACTGGTAGCTAAGTATACAGGCAAGATAATCGAGGCAGGTAATAAAACCCTTCCTGTGGCAAATCCCAGTATGAAGCCGGCAACAACACAGAGTGTTGCAGGCGGAAGGGGAATGGAAGCAATCAGATTTGTAACATTAGATGATTGAAAGATATGTAAAAATATGAACATACCTAAAATAATCAAACTGAAATTCCATGGTTTCATTTTTTTAGAAATTTCTTTTAGATTCAACTTGGCCCTGCTTAACCTCCAGGAAAGGATAAATGCTGTGCTGACTCCAATGAGTGTAGCTATTTCTTCAACATGAAATGCGAATATCTTTTTTAATACGAAATCGAGAAATGGTGCAACCAGAATAATACCCAAAGGCATAAGTAATTTTTTTAAAGAGAATGGACTTGAATATTTAATATTACCATGGACCTTTCTAATAAAAAATATATATCCTAAGAAAAGAGCAAAAGCAAATGCAGGAAGAAGAGATAAGACTGCTGTATATAAATCCAAATTCGATATTTTTGCTGAGGCAATAAGAGCAGAGCTAAGAGGATATATCATTACAAAGAGATGTCGAAACCAGTTATTTATGACGACTTTCAAGTCATCTGCTACACCTTCCCCGCCTTTTTCCAAAATTGGTGCTGAAAGGAGAGCACCACCGGGCATGGGAAGCAGTCCCATAATTGCCGGTGATAATGCCATAAGTCCTTTTCTACCGATTCGTAGATTATTTACCAGATCATCCATCTGACCACTTTGTTTCATTGCACCACCAATCATTGGAATTACACCCATTGCAAGCGCGAGAAGAATAATAGAAGGGTCAGTTAACGTATAAATAATATTTTCTAAAATTGAAACTAATGGAAGTGTAAACAGACCTAAAATAACAGCACCGCAGAATAGAGCCAGAGGAAGATTTTTACGCGCAACAATCAGGATAACAATTAAGGAAATTATGAATCCAATCCAGGAAAGCATCACATGAATAGGGATTCGTCAATCGTTATACGTCATCGCTGCCCGTATCGTTATTCGTTGATTGTTTATCGTCCTATTTTTAGCCGTATAACGACGCCATAAGACCATACGGGCGGCTACGCCATATAACAAAAAAACCGAATATCTAAAATTTCTATACTCAAAGTAGTTCTGCAATCTGTACCGCGTTGAGTGCTGCACCCTTACGAACATTATCAGCAACAATCCACATTGCTAATCCATTCTCAAAAATGAGGTCCTGTCTAATTCTACCAACAAACACCTCATCTTTTCCTACAGCATAAATAGGCATGGGATAATCGTCGTTTTTTTCTATTAATTTAACACCTGGCGCGCCTTTTAGAATCTCTTTTGCCTCACCAGGCGAAAGCGCATTTTCAAATTCTACAGAAACAGCCTCGCTGTGGCCACAATAAACCGGTATACGCACACACGTTGAGGTCACCTGAATTGATTCATCGTCAAAAATCTTACGTGTTTCATTAACCATTTTCATCTCTTCTTCGGTATATCCGTTTTCATCAAAATTGCCTATCTGAGGTATAATATTATTTCCAATTGGATGAGAGAAGACATGTTTTTCCGATTTTTCAATATCCTGGCACATCCCAAGATATTCAAACTCTAATTTTAATTCATCTACTGCATCGCGACCAGAGCCTGAAACCGACTGGTATGTAGCAACGAATACCCTCTTCACCTTTGCCTTTTTATGGAGATAATAAAGAGGCACAAGCATCTGGATGGTTGAACAGTTCGGATTGGCAATAATCCCTTTATGTTCCTTTATCTTTTCCGGATTGATTTCCGGAATAATAAGTGGTACTTCAGGATCCATACGAAAGGCATTCGAATTATCAATTACAACTGCATTGTCCTTAAATTTAGGGACGATTTCGCGTGCCAAAGGCTCATCAAGACAACTGAAAACAAGCTTTACTTTATCTTTAAAACTTTCATAATCAGAAAGAACCTCGATTTCTCTATCCTTAAATATTACTGTTCGACCTTCACTACGTTCTGAGGCAAAAAGAAAAAGCTCGCCTGTTGGAAAATTTCTCTGTTCTAAAATTTTGATAACCTCTTCTCCGACCAAACCTGTGGCACCCAAAACAGCAACATTTTTCATAAAGGTATTATATAGCGAATTCACGGTAAGTCAATATTTTACAATTTATTCGTAGGGACACAACATGGCGTGTCCCTACCTAATATATTATTTGTTCAAGCATTCTTCTACCGGGCATTCTTTTTTGGCGTAGAATTATACCTTCATCTGTAATTTGTAGCGTTGAATTTGGGAAATCTTCAATAGATAATTTTTTTATAAGATTGGAAGCTCTATGCAGTATGTCGAACTCCAGAGACTGGTATGATTTTTGTATTGCAGAAATTATCCTGCCATACCTAAAAACTCCTGTAGAATCGAGCACAATTTTCAAAATTGGGGCAAAACCTCTTTCATCACTGACATTGAATCCCCAGGTACAGAAATTACCAAGACTATACGCAATTAACCTGTCTTTATATACCTCCATTGCCCTGGGAACGTGAGGACCATGTCCCCATACAAAATCTGCTCCTTTATCAATCATTGCCCGGGCAAATTTAACGACATTTCCCCTTGGTGCACCCAAAAAATATTCAAACGTACCCCGGGTATGTAGATAATTTAAACCTTCGCCACCACCATGAAACGAGACGATGATTATATCATTAACCTTTGCCTGTTCAGCAATAATTTGCTGAGCTTTTTCAATATCAAATATTGTATTTGTATTGGGCGATGTGGAAAAACAGACTATTGCGATTTTCAAACTATCAATCTCAAACTGGCCAATTTTACAATATGGACCGCCCGATTGAATGCCCGCATCTGTTAATACCTTTACAGTTGAAATTATTCCATTGTATCCAAAATCATTCATGTGATTATTCGCAAGATTCATAAAATCAAATCCTGCATGAACAAGGTTATTGACAAAATCAGGTGGCGTTCTAAATGCATAACACCTACCTTTTTTTATCTGTTTGGCGCAGACACCGCCTTTAAGCAAGGTCCCTTCTAAATTACCTAATGTCAGATCTGCTGCATTGAGAATTGAATCAAGATTTTCAAAAAGATCTCTGCCTCTGTTTGGCGGCAGATTGTTGACTGGATAAGTAGAACCCATCATTATATCGCCAACCGCAATGATTGTTAAAGATCCTGAAAAGAGATGGGATATGAATAAAAATATGATTAAAAATCTAATGTTGGTGATACTAATCAATAACTACACTTGATAAATCAATGTATGGTTTTGGATTGACTTTAACCCCGGAAATATGCACCTCATAATGGAGATGAGGAGCAATCGATCTACCAGTACTACCGACTGCAGCAATTACCTGACCGCGTTTTACAAAATCACCTTTTTCAACCAAAATTCTTTGACAGTGGGCATAACGGGTTCTGAAGCCAAAACCATGGTCAATATCTAATTCTAATCCATATCCACTATTCCATCCAATGTAAGAAACCACACCATCAGCAGTTGCAAGTATATTTGTACCTCGTGGTGCCCCAATATCAATACCCCAATGCATTTTAATAGTCTTTTTATTAATCGGGTCTACCCGGTATCCAAAACCAGAACCGAGTCTTCTTCCGGGAACAGGATGTATTGAAGGAAGATGAGCCCAGAGATATAATTTACTTTCTATCTTGTTCTCAATGTCGTTGAGACTCCTTTTTCTAAGAAAACATTTTCCCTTTAAAACATCGATCGATTCATAAATATCATCGAGTATGTTATTTGTGTGCTTTAATAGATATTTTTGTGATAGTCTATACTCTTTACCGCCAATACCCATTAACCAGATATCATCATGGATATAAGCCATTTGCAAGTACGTCCTTTGCCGATTGTCCTGTGTAATAAAACCATCAAAATTATTATGTGTAAGATTTAGTGATTTACTTAAATAATCTAATTTTGCGAGCAACATACTATGTTCTTGCGCACTCTGTTTGATATTCATACCTGCAAAAATTTCCCGGGTATTATGTAAAAATAGAATTGTAGTTGAAATAATAATACTTATCAATATAATAGATACAACGAAAATTAAATACGGCGGAAGTTTTATCGTATGTAAAAAATTTCGCTTTTTCGAGATAAAGATAATATCAGTGCTGTTTCTCATGCTAAACATTATATGTAATTACTGCCAGAAGTCAAGAACTTTATGCGTAGTTTACCCTATATTAAAAGATGCAGAATCCACAAGCCAGTATGGGCAATGATTTAGACTCAATCCCATCCGGTAAAGAGAACATTGACAAGCCGATGTTTGAAGATATAATACGTTATGCATGAAATTAAACATGTGGCGATTATCATGGATGGTAATGGACGATGGGCAAAAAAACGGGGATTGCCGCGGGCTCTTGGCCACCGTCAAGGCGTTGAATCACTACGCGCAATTGTAAAAGCATCACCGAAAATGGGAATAAAGTTTTTGACGCTTTATACCTTTTCCACAGAGAACTGGCAAAGGCCAGAAGGAGAAGTAAAGTTTCTGATGAAAATGTTCAAGGAGATGCTTGTTAAAGAAACACCTGAACTCCATAAAAATAAAGTCCGGATAAATGCAATTGGTAGAATAGATACGCTCGATTCTGATGCAATAAAAGCTTTAGACCACGCCTTAACTCTTACAAGAAATAATGATGAGATTGTTATGACATTATGCCTAAGTTATGGGGGGCGCAGTGAAATTGTTGATGCCGTAAAAAAAATTATCGAGCAAGACAGGAATGAACATTTAAACCTTGATAATTTAGATGAAAAAACCTTTGCAAAATTTTTGTATGATCCTACATTACCAGAACCCGATCTTTTAATAAGAACAGGAGCTGAAAATAGAGCGAGAATCTCAAATTTTCTGCTTTGGCAGATTGCCTACTCTGAAATATATTTCACAAAAATACTGTGGCCTGACTTTAGAAAAAATGAATTTATCAAAGCAATAGACGAATTTAAAAAGAGGGAGCGTCTTTTTGGACGTATCTGAAGATCTACAAAAAAGAATATTAACCGGAATCATACTTGTTGCTATTACAATCCTGTGCCTTTGGATTAATAATATACTGTTGCCCGTATTATTATTATTTTTTATCACTTTTGCGACTAATGAATACTTCAGACTCTGGCATCGCAAAGACATATATCCCCATACACTTGCAATGCTTTTACCCGCGTATTCAATTCCCTTGCTTGTCTATTATGAAGTTCCTCTTCTTCTACCATTCTCCATCTTCTTTTTCTTTGTCTGTCTATTATCAATAATGAGATTCCCTGGTTCACGGCGCAAACCCAATTTTTTAGCTGAAACATCAGCAGCAATACTCGGCATTATCTACATATCACTGCTTCCCTCCTCACTTATTCCCCTGAGGAAAATGGGTTTTGGTATTGCTTTTGTGCCGTTGATTTTGACCTGGCTTTATGATACTTTTGCATATCTTATAGGTTCAAGATTTGGTAAACATAAATTAGCAAAAAAGGTAAGTCCCAACAAATCATGGGAAGGTACACTCCTTGCCTTTCCTTTAACATTTCCCTTTGCTTTATTATTGAGCAAACTATGGATAACTTCGTTCAATTTTCTAGATGTAATATTAATAACCCTGGGGATCGGTGCCATGGGTACAATCGGTGATCTATTTGAATCAGGAATGAAGCGTGAGGTAGGTCTCAAAGATACCTCAAAGATCTTTCCTGGACATGGAGGATTTTTAGACCGTTTAGATTCATTGATCTTTACTATCCCATTCTTCTATTTATATTTGATTTTGCAGCAATAATCCACAAACATGAATAAAACACCACTTGCCGACAGAGTAAGGCCTGAGAATTTCGAAAAGGTGCTTGGTCAACAACATCTTTTAGGACCCGGTTGTCCAATTACAAAACAGGTTGAGAAAGGTCGATTATTCTCAATGATACTTTTCGGACCACCCGGCAGTGGAAAAACAACGATCGCACGGCTCTTTGCCAAAAAATTCTCTGCTGATTTTATCTCATTTTCGGCTGCAACAAGCGGCATTGTAGAAATAAAAAAGTATATGCAACAATCAGAAAAATGTAAGAAACTATATAATCGTGATACCATAATATTTATTGATGAAATCCACCGGTTTAATAAAGCTCAGCAGGACGCATTTTTACCTTATGTTGAAAAAGGTTCAATTATCTTGGTCGGCGCGACCACTGAAAATCCGTCATTCGAATTAAATTCAAGTCTTCTTTCGCGCGTAAAGGTTTATATGATTAATCCCTTAAATTTCGAGGACATGAAAAAAATCATAAAAAGAGCATTGGCTTCTGAAAAAGGCCTTGTCGGTAAGTTTAAGTTAACCCCTGAGGCATTGAATTTTATTGCCAATATTTCTGATGGGGATGCAAGGGTAGCTCTAAATGCCCTTGAATTATCAAGTCTGGCATCCCGGGAAAAAATCATCGATTTAAGAATTGTTGAAGATGTTGTACAGAAAAAAGCATTAAAATATGATAAACAGGGCGAGGAACATTATAATTTAATCTCAGCACTCCATAAGTCATTAAGAGGTTCTGACCCGGATGCTGGCTTATACTGGTTGGCGCGGATGCTTGAGGCAGGTGAAGATCCTTTATACATTGCACGAAGACTGGTGCGTTTTGCAGTTGAAGACATTGGCGCTGCTGATCATCAAGCAATTGTTGTAGCAATTGCGACAAAGGATGCTGTAGCTTTCATAGGCAGACCAGAAGGCGATCTGGCTCTGGCTGAGTGTGTAGTGTATCTTGCAATGGCGCCAAAGAGTAATGAGATATACCTGGCATATGAACAAGCAAAAGAAGACGCCTTAAAAACATTGGCTGAACCAGTTCCCATGCATATCCGCAATGCACCAACGCGTTTAATGAAAAAGCTCGGCTATGGGAAAGGATACAAATATCCCCACAATTACCCTGATGCCGAGGTTGACCAGGAGTATATGCCAAAGAATTTGAAAAAAAGAAAATACCTTAAGGGTAAATAATAACTCACCTTTATAAAAATGTCTAAAAACTTTGATTTAATTATCGTCGGTGCCGGACCTGCCGGTAGTGCTGCAGCATTTACTGCGGCAAAAGAGAATATCTCTGTTTTATTATTAGAAAAACATCCGCGAATAGGAGTTCCTGTTGTATGTGCGGAAGGATTATCAAGAAGCACAATAAAAGATTACTTGGATATCAAACCTGAATGGATATCTCGGGATTTATCCGGTTCAATAATTCGTGGACCCGATGGCGATGAATTTAAAGTGGAATTTCCTGAATGTGGCTGGATTTTGAACCGTAAAATATTTGATCCGGCATTGGCAAATATGGCTGAGGCACGAGGTGCTGTAATAAAAACATCAGCCCGGGCAATCAATATAGAAAACAATGAAGTCATTGTAAATGAATCGGGTGAGAAAAAAAGATATAAATTTAAGTTTCTGATTGGTGCCGATGGTATTGCTTCTAATGTTGGAAAATGGATGGGTATTAATACAAGATTAAACTTGAATGATATTGTAGTCTGCGCCCAGTATTTGATTGAAGGCATTAATATTGAATCACACTATACCTATCTCATAATTGGCGAAGAATATGCACCCGGTGGTTATGCTTGGATATTCCCAAAGTCGGACAATTCGGCTAATATCGGATTAGGCATAGCACCGACAAAAACAAAGAAAAAAGCAAAATATTTTCTTGATAAATGGGTTAAAAAGGAATTTGTCAATGGTAAAATAGTAGAAAAGAGATTTGGTGGTGTACCGGCAACGATCTTGAAACGATTTTCTGGTAAAAATTTCTTTCTTGTCGGTGATGCAGCTCGATTTGTTAACTCGTTGAATGGAGCCGGTATTGCCTGTAGTATAAAATCTGGTATTATTGCCGGCAAAAATGCTGTTTTGCGATTAAAAGGTGAAAAAGATTATTTTGAAAAAGAAATAAAAAAAGAGATTTTAAAGGAGATAAAATTCCACTATAGGATAAGAAAAGCCTATTTAAAATTGACCGACAGAGAATATAAGGAAATTTTTAAGATCGCCAAAAAAATTTACCAAGGTAAAAGAATAAATCATATCAATATGCACCATTTAGTAAAAGAAACCCTTTTATCATCACCACGATTATTCTATATAGGTTTTAGCCTTCTATTTTGAGACTCGAATGAGTCGAATTAAAGCGAATATCGTGAATCAGTATAATTTATAATTCAAAAGTCGAAAAAATTAATTCGCTTCTGTCATTGCGAGCACATTCACTTCGTTCAGTGTAAACTCCAGCGAAACAATCTTCTATGTTTGTGATAGACAATGTCATTGCTTCGGGATTTCGTCCCTCGCAATGACCGAACTGTAATCTATTTTAATTAAATATATAATTATCTGGATCTTTTTCTTGCAGGCTTATTAAATTTTTGTGTGCTGGTGCCGTTTCAAATAGTTCGTGTTTTATTTTTGCACGAAAATCAAAAAAAATGTAGTGGCAGATCTTGGTCTGCAATTATTAGTCGAGCAAGCTCGACCACTACAGAATTACTACAGAATTACAAAATCGCACATTTTCAATTTGAAACGGTACTGGTTTTGTTAATCTTTCCTGTTTTTTCCACTGCTCTTCTTTTTCAATAAATCTTTATGTTTTGTCTTTAATTGTTTTATCTTCTGAAGATCATCCTCACGCTGGTCATTTACACCATTTGAATCAGTATCTATAAAATCATCTTTTTTATTCTTTGCCTTATTTTCATAACTATTCTGTTTCTTGTATTCAACTATCTTTTCAGTTTTCACTACTGATCCTTTATCATTATTTGCCTTTTTGGTTCGCGGGACTGGTTTTACAGCGAACAACAGACTTGCAAAAAAGATTAATATTATAAGTCTCTTCATTTCTACTCCTTTAATTATAAAGAAATTATTCATTATGTCAATACCGTCTAAGTTTGACGAACATTCTTCTTGGTTCTCCAGGCTCAAGCCAGATTTTTCTGGTCAGTGTCCGATAGCCCAATTTCTTAATCTTAACAATATATTCACCCGGCCTTAGAACAATAGTTCTCGGTGCTTTACCGATATATTCCTGGTCATCGGATTCTACTTCGGTTATATATATGCGACAACTATCTGGTGTGGATATTATTCTGAGTTTGCCTGGCTCGGGTTCTTTCACAAATATCTCTACGGCTTCTCTTACCACATCCAATCCTTCATCATTAAGCCCGGGTAATCTTTCTCTCGAACCGACAATAACAATTGTCTCAATACCCTCGGGACCGCTAAGAACATAGTCATAATCAGCTGTTTCTGGCGGCAATTCATATGTCTTTCCAGCCTCAACCCAACCATTTTCACCCTCAAGGGGGAAGAGTAGATACTCCCTTCCCCCCACTTCGATATTATACACTGCAACATAGCAATCCTGGTCTGTTCGGAAAAAGATCTTGAGATTCTCAGTTGTATAATATATTGCCTCTTCCTTATCAACCCAGACATCAATGTTCAATGGGCTATATTGTAGAATTAATAATGACAGCAGCATAATCGGAAACATATTTACCTCTTCTTTCTTGACGGATACGATTCGTATATTTTTCTATCTTTAGTATCATAAGCCTGTTTACTCTTTTGGTATTTTGAAGATTCTTTGTATTTATCCTTGGATACATTCTGCTCTCTGTACTCGTATTTTTTTGCCGGTGATTTTTTAGCTTCATTTTCTTTCTTTATCAGTTTTTTATCATCATCATCTTGATACGACTTTCTGTTCAGCTCAGCTTTATCCTTGTCTTTTTTCGTAGTATAGGATTTAGATTCACTTTCATTATAATCCTTCTTTGTCGTATAGGTAGTAGTTTGTTTCTTAGTATTACTTTTGTTAATACGGCTTGTAGGAGTATATGAATCGAATTTTTTGGTATTGATCGATTTTTCGTATTTCGTCTCATTGTTTTTTGTTTTGTACTCTTGATTCTTCTTTGCGATGTCCTTTTCCACCTTTGTAGTATATTGCTTTTTCATCTTCTCAAGATTACCGCTTTTATGCTCTTTTTCAATACGGGAAAATAGTGTTGGATCTTTTTGCCCGGCAAGTTTCATTACCTGACTTTCTTTATATGGCACATTAATCTCGCGCGGCGCCTTCTCTGGCAAATATATACCATGCTGTTTTGCTCTGTATCTTACTTCATAATAAGTATATGGTAATCTATACCTTACATAGCGACCGTATCTTGGCCTGTACCACCAGCCGCCATTATCATACCACACAACATAGAATCCACTGTAAAAGAAATCCCAGTGGAAGTTATGGCACCAATGGCACCTGTACCAATACCAATCCCACCACCATGGATACCACCATACATAATGAACACAATAGTATCCATGTGGATAATAAAGCCAGTAGCCATCATACCTGTATTCATCTTCCCAGTATTCGTCATACCAGTAATCTTCATCATCATAATCATAATCACAGAAGATGAAATTGACACTGAATGCAAACAAAGGTATGGCGGCTAACATTACTAATAACAGGCGTTTCATTTTAACCTCCTTTATTATATATATTTTTCAAAATCCTGTCTATACTCGGCAGATGGTATTCTCCTGGCTAACATTGCCAAGAGATCTTTCACTGATTTTTCGAAATCTGCCGTTCCCCTTGTATTACCTATTTCTAACATCTTGGGAACTAATTTATCAGAATCAATGACAATTGTTCCCTTTCTAAGATCCTGGATTATCCTCTTTAAACTCTGTGCAAGCTGGTATTTTCTTCTTGCTAAATAGATGTTAGAAATTGATGTGAACTTCATTTTATTGTCCTATTACTAATTCTGGATTATTGGGGTCAACCTGATATGCCCAGTCAAAAATTACATAGTTTGAGCCGATTGAACTTACACGGAATTTAGCATAATGATAATCCCAGGTCCAGACAATATAAGTATGACCTTCAATCGCCTCAACAATACCGGTTGAAGACCAGCCATCTTGAGGTGCATATGTTATTTCATCGAGTGATTCTGTATAGCCAAAATCCTGAATTTGACCCATATATCGACCAATATAGAAATAAAAAGCTCCATTAAAATCATCATACCCATAATAAAAATCGCATACTGGATTATCATAAGCAACAACTGAATATGCACTAAAATCCCATCCTGCATAATCAGGATATTCAGTATAATCAAAGATCTGCTCATTATATCCTTCAGGTCTTGGTGTATCATACACGAGTTCGTATGAAAGATCACTTTCATTACCATCGTAGTCAAATGCCGTAATAGCATAATAATAAGTTTCGCCATTCATTAATCCAAAATCCAGAAAGTGGTCGAAATTTGTTTCACCGATTTCATAGTAATAACCGCTCGGTGTCAAACTTCGGTAAATGCGGTATCCGGCAAGATCTGGCTCAGTATTTGCATACCAGATAAGCATAACTTCTTCATCACCGGTTATTGAATGTACGCCCCTTGGCACAGCAGGCGGTTCATTATCAAATCCTTCATAGCAACAAGTTACAAACATTAAAATGCTTGCTGAAATTAGAAGATAAAATAGAATTTTAAAGTTTTTCATGATTCACCTCTGCTTTGTTATTATGCAAATCCCGTGCCAGTAAAATGTTATGGAATTTCGGGAGAAAATACTAAAAAAAGCACAAAAAATGTATTTGATGCACAAAAATTGTGCACCCCGCACCCAGCACCTTGTTTTGCATAGGTTTATAGATGAACCACTAATTATGTAACAGTTTAGACATTCTAAAAATTGTAGTCGCCTGATTTATCAGGTTTTGTAATAATTGAATCGTTTCTATAAAATAGCCCAATAAATTGGGCAACTACATAGTAAGTCTACAATTATTTGTTGAATAATTTTATTGTTTTTAGAACAACTTACCTATTACACATTGAGCAAAACAAAGTGCTGGGTGCGGAAAAAGGTTTTCTAATCTAATCTTATCTCTACAGGATAACTTATTTCACCAATAATTGTATTGATATATGCCTTTGCTATAACTTTATATTCTGCTTTCTTAAGCTTCATTGCTGCAACCAATGCCTGTCCTATTTTAGTGTACTCGAGCGTAATGGTTGTTGTAAAATTTTTTGATTTCCCAGATGGAATTTTAATCCCCTTTCCAGTTGTGCCTGAGAACACATCAGTATCATTAGCAAAGAATGTATAACTAAGTTTATCTAACGTTGCATCAACATTATTCGGATTATTGACCTTAATTTTAAAATCGAGCTTAAGATTTGAGAATTTAAAATCATAGGGTGTAACCGATACCAGTAAGAATTTGCATTCCTTTATTGCGAGCCGCTCCCTGATACCTGCACAAGATAGGAACAATACTAATATTATGAAAAAATAAGATATTTTATGCATAAAAATACTATATTCATATTATTGTACAAGTCAATGAATGAATTCAATTTTCAGTGGAAACTTGTAGTTGCGCCATTTATGGCGCATATTTACCACGTTGGATAGCAAACATCCTACGGAGTTTGTCTTAAACCCCTAGATATTTTGCACGATAAATCGTGCGACTACACCCCGCCCTTTTACAAAAGAGCGGGGTACATTAATCCACCAAGTTTTGAACAGTTACACTATTCCTGACATCCCCCCATTTTTTTGTTATGTCTAAAATCATGATGCATAAAATTACTTTTTGTTGCCTATGGGAAATGTGTCATTCTGAATTCATTTCAGAATCTCAGCACAATGGAAATTGACAGTGAATTGAACACCGCTGAAATCCTTCATGTATCTAAGCATGCTGTTGCCACCACTAAATTGCTCTTAAGCATTGCAAATATTGCTTTTGCACGATCAATTACAAAATTTTTGAGGGAAGACAGTTACTCTATTCTCCTTGACTTTACTTATTGTCTGATTATAATACGGCGTAAAGGAGGTCAGATGAAACCGTTCAGAACTGAAAAATATAATGATTTTACCAAACCTGTAATCAGGAAAAAGATGGAACAAGCCCTTGCCTATGTTGAATCTCAATTTGGCAGAGAATACAGTATTATCATAGGTGGAAAAAGAATCAGATTAGATAAAAAATTTCATTCATACAACCCTTCAAAAAAGGGAGAAATAATTGGAACCTTTCAAAAGGCAAACGAACAGACCGCAGAGCAGGCAATCGATGCTGCTTCAGAAACATTCAAATCCTGGCGCTATACACCGGCTAAAACCAGGGCAAATTATTTATTTAAGATAGCCAATATTATGCGTAAAAGGCGGTTTGAACTGGATGCCTGGATGGTGTTTGAAGAGGGCAAGAACTGGCTTGAAGCTGACGCAGATGTTGCTGAGGCAATTGACTTTTGTGACTATTATGCACACGAGACATTGAGATATGACAAAGGACCGAAATTATATAAATTTCCGGGTGAAATAAATAAACAGATTTACATTCCGCTTGGAGTTGGTATTGTTATACCACCATGGAATTTCCCCCTGGCAATCCTGGTTGGAATGACAACAGCTGCGTTCGTCAGCGGTAATACAGTGATTCTCAAACCGTCAAGCGATTCACCAGGGATCGCAGCAAAGTTCATGGAAATTGTAGAACAAGCAAAAGTACCTGTGGGTGTAGTCAATTTCTTAACTGGTCCCGGTGCTATTGCAGGTGATTACCTGGTACGACATCCAAAAACAAGATTTATCGCATTTACCGGATCTAAGGCCGTTGGTTTGCGCATTGTGGAACAGGCAGGAAAAGCACAGCCAGGTCAGATATGGATAAAGCGTGTTATTGCAGAAATGGGTGGTAAGGATTTAATTATTGTCGACTCAGAAGCAGATATTGATAGTGCTGTTGTTGGCGCTCGAGCTTCTGCTTTTAATTTTCAAGGTCAAAAATGTTCTGCCTGTTCACGATTAATCCTTGACGATAGCGTATATGATAAATTTATGAAGAAATTTATTCCTACTGTTGAAGCAATCAAAGTCGGTCCTGTGAAAAATTACGAGAATTATATGGGTCCTGTTATTAATGAGCCTGCTTACAATTCAATCTTAGAATACATTAAGATTGGAAAATCTGAGGGGAATCTCATTTGTGGTGGTGAACCAGGTCCTGGCGATGGTTGGTTTATTCAACCAACTGTGATTGTTGATATTGAAGCACACCACAGAATTTTTCAGGAAGAGATCTTTGGACCGGTGCTGGCGGTTACACGAGCACGAAATTTCGACCATGCAATAGAACTGGCAAACGACTCTATATACGGGCTTACTGGAGCAGTATATACTAAAAACAAAAAGAAAATAGAAAAAGCCAAAAGAGAAGTTTTTGTCGGCAACCTCTACATAAACCGCAAATGTACTGGCGCTCTGGTCGGCATCCAGCCGTTTGGCGGATTCAATATGTCAGGTACCGACTCCAAGGCGGGCGGGCCAGACTACCTCCTTCTGTTTATGCAGGCAAAGTCAATAGCAGAATATATAGGTACTAAAAAGAAAACAAAGAAAAGCACAAAGTCAAAAAAGAAGAAAAGGAAATAATAAATGACAATCGATAATATCTTCCGAAGAATAGAAAAAGAGAAGATAAGGTTTATTGATCTGTGGTTTTCTGATATTCTGGGTTCAGTAAAGAACGAAACAATCCCTGTTCGTAATTTGAAAAAAGCATTAAAAGAAGGCATTTGGTTTGATGGTTCATCAGTAGAAGGGTTTGGCAGAATATTTGAGAGTGATATGTATCTCAAGCCCGATCCCCAGACATTTGCTGTAATTCCATGGGGTGAAGAAAGGACCGCACGATTTATTTGTGATGTGTATGCACCAGACCATAAACCCGCTCCTGTAGATCCAAGAGCAGTATTAAAGAATAATCTCAACCTGATCAAAGCAAAAGGCATGGAATATTATGTTGGTGCTGAACTTGAATTCTATTTGTTCTGTCGCGATGGCGATAAAGTACTTACTCTACCACATGATCGAGTAGGATATTTTGATTTAGGTGGGGATCTGGCACTGAGAATAAGAAAACAGATGTGCGATCGGCTGGAAGCATTTGGCATTGATATTGAAGCCGGGCACCATGAAGTTGGAAGAGGCCAGCATGAGATCGATCTTCTTTACACCACAGCTCTAAAACTTGCTGATAATGTCCTGACTGCTCGTATGGTTATCAAAAAAGTAGCTGAAGAAAATAATCTCTATGCCACATTTATGCCCAAACCAATATTTGGTGCTGCAGGAAACGGCATGCACATTCATCAAAGCATTTTTAAAGGTAAGAAAAATCAATTCAGTAATCCACAGGATAGTTATGGTCTTTCTAAACTGGCATACAATTATCTTGCAGGTGTGCTTAAATATATGAAAGGAATAAGTGCATTAACCTCGCCACTCGTTAACTCGTATAAACGGCTTGTATCCGGATTTGAGGCACCCGTGTATATATGCTGGGGCAGAATGAACCGCTCGGCATTAGTGCGTGTGCCCAGAATCAGTAAGAATAATTTTGATAGCGTCAGAATAGAATTACGTTCCTGTGACCCTTCGGCAAATCCCTACTTGCTCTTTGCCTCGGTACTCAGAGCAGGTCTTGAAGGAATAAAAAATAATCTAAAACCGCCAAAACCTGTAGAGGAAAATGTTTATAAAATCGAATCGAATATTTTAAAGGATAAAGGAATCGATCTTTTACCCCGCTCTTTATGGGAAGCATTAGAATATTATCACCAAAGCAAGGTTGCAAAAAGTGCGCTCGGCGATGTACTGTTTCAACGATACTACGATATCAAGCTGAAAGAATGGGATGAATACTCTATCCAGGTCTCAAAATGGGAACAGGATAAATACTTAGAGCTCTATTGAATGTGTTTCTCTAAACACATTCAATAAAGCTCTTCGATTACAGTGATAAAAAAATAGATTACACAGATAAAAACAGACTACAATAGAAAATTCTTAACACAATGTAGTCGTTCAAAAAATCCTCTTTGTCATTGCGAGCGCCAGCGAAGCAATCTCAACACCTTCTCATATCATTGCTTCACCCCGCCCTTTCACAAATAATGTAGTCGTCCAATTTACCCACGCCCCTCGCAGAGGAGCGGGGTTTATTGAACACAATGTAGTCGTCCAAAAAATCCTTTTCTTTCTCTTTTCCTCTCCCCTGGCGGGAGAGGATTAAGCTTGCCCTGAATTTATTTCAGTGGGTGAGGGGAAATAAATATCCTATCAACTTTTGAACAATAGAATTTTGCCTTGACTTTTGTTCTACATTATATAGAATTTAATCAGGTTAATGTAAATGAATTTATCGAGGGCAACGGCAAAAGAAAATTTAGCTAAATTAGTAGAAAAGTTTGAAAAAGAAAACTCAATTGGTCGAATCAATGATTATAATGAAGAAGCAACCAAGACAGCTTTTATTCAACCTCTTCTAAAAAATGTTTTAGGATGGAATGTTGCTGACCGCGATGAGGTGAGTCCTGAGGAAAAGGTTTCTCGCGGCAGGGTTGATTATGGGCTTAAAATTGAAGGACAGATAAAATTATTCATAGAAGTCAAACCACCCAGAGCTGACCTTGATAAACACATTAAACAGGCAGTTGGTTATGGTTACAACCGAAAAAGTGTACCATTCGTCTTACTAACTGATTTTGAAGGTTTAAAACTCTTTGATGTCACGATTAAGCCAGACACGCGAAACCCTTTAAAAGGACTTAAAATCGATTTGGATTGGAAAGAGTATCTTTCCAAATTTGATAAGATCTGGCTTTTATCAAAAGAATCGGTTCTTAAAGGTGAACTGGAAAAACTGCTTCTTATTAAACCTAAACAAAGGCTCCCTGTTGACAAAGCAATCCTTGATGACCTTAAAAAATGGCGTGAGAAATTAGCAAAAGATATTTTTAAAAATAATCCTCAGCAGTTTCATGCTGAACATAGAGAAAAAGATGCTGATTATCTTAAAGAAATCACCCAGAGAATAATAGACCGCATTATGTTCATGCGTTCTTGCGAAGACCGAAAACTTATTCACAGACGTTCTTTAAGAGAATTATTTGAAGAAAGGACTGAAACCGTAGGTACAAATACAATGGTTTTCCTCAAGGAAGAATTCAAACACTATAACATTATCTTTAACAGTGACCTTTTCAGACCACAGGATTGGGAAGCAAATTTGGCAATCAATTTTAAAGTAATGAAAGATATTATTTTAGACACATATAATCCTTATCAATTTGACGTTATTCCTTTAGAAGTACTGGGTAATATGTATGAACAGTATCTTGGTTATACTATTAGATTAACTGACCACCAGGTAAAATATGAATTAAAACCCGATGTAAGAAAAGCAGGTGGTGTATATTATACACCAGAATATATTGTTGATTATATTGTAAAAAATACTGTTGGCAAATTATTACAGGAATTACCTGCTAATCGCTTCCTGTCATTCCGACCCCGAACTCGTTTCGGGGGAGGAATCTCATCCAAGACTAAAAAATTACGAATTTTAGACCCTGCCTGCGGTTCAGGCAGTTTTCTAATTCGTGCCTATGAAGAAATGTTAAATTATTACCGTGGTCAGAAAAAAAAGAAATCCCATGCCAAATCCCGGAAGTGTCATTCTGAACCATGCCCTGAACTTGTTTCATGGGTTGGTTCAGAATCTCAACAATTAATCAAACACGAAGAACAAGAACCCATCCTCACCATCGAAGAAAAGGCACGAATTCTGCAAGAACATATCTTTGGTGTGGACATAGACGAACAAGCAGTGGAAGTCACAAAACTGTCATTAATGCTCAAAATGCTTGAAGGAGAATTTGGAATAATCCCCGGGCGCTCAATTTTACCCATGCTCGATAAAAACATCCGCTGCGGCAATTCATTGATTTCAGGCGACACCTTAGAACTCAAAAAATACTTTGGAGATGACTGGTACAAAGTAAAAGCATTTAATTGGAAAGATGCATTCAAAAAGATTATCGTTGATGAAGGTGGGTTTGACGTGGTGATTGGTAATCCACCGTATGGTTCAGATTTCCCTTTTGCTGAAAAAAAATATCTACAAGAAAAGCATATCGCTTTTCGGAAAAATAACAATTCCTACACAGCGTTTATTATAATCGCAAGTGAATTAATCAAGAAACATGGTATTGTTAGCATGATTACCCCTACCACATTTCTGACTGGCGACAATTTCATTAAATTACGCGAAATTCTTATTTCGCAGAATATTAGGCAGATAATAAAACTCCCTTATGATGTTTTTCCTGATGCTTACATAGATACGTGTATTAGCATTATTGCAAAAGACCCATTTAAGAGCGACGTCGAAGTAGCCAATATACATCCAAAAACCAAAATAAAAACAATCCAAGATATTGAAACCTTTGTTAAACCGATGGACAAGACACACTGGCTAAAAGAAGCCAACCACAATTACATAATTAGTTATAATGCTGTGTTGATTCGGGAGAGAATATTGCAGAACGATTTGGTTAGGTTGGGAGAAATATGTCGAATCGATAGAGGAACATTACCACCAAAGAAGACTGTAAACCGCGAAGTTGATAATAAAGAAATATTCTACTGGTTTGATGGTCAAATTTACCGCTATATTTTTCAGGAAACATTTAAGAGAAAAGTCGATTGCGCCGATTTAAATGAATTCAAAACTGGCGATATGTTTCGTGGTGAACGAATTTTAATGCGACAGCTAATAAGCAGACAATTCCGCATAAATGCTACGTTGGTAAATACACCTTTTGCATTTAAGAAAAACCTATATTGTATGTACGCCAATAGAAGTAAAATGAATATAAGATTTATACTCGCAATAATAAATTCAAGACTGTTTTCATTTTACATTTATAACTCAATTGCAGGAATGCAGAAAGATGATTTCCCGAGCCTGAGCCTGGCAGATGCAAGGAATCTTTTAATACGTAAGATCAATATCTTAAATAAGGATGATCTCAAATTACATGATGACATTGTTGCACTAGTCGATATTATGCTTGACTTGAATAGAAAAAATCAGACTGCAAAAGGCAGTGAAAAAGAACAAATTCAAAGGCAAATTGAAAAAACAGACAGAGAAATTGATGAATTGGTGTATAAATTGTATGGGATTACGGAGGAAGAGAGGAAGGTAATTGAAGGAAGATATTGATGCCACCAGATGATTGTCGCATAAATGCGACCTAATTGACTAATTGCATCCTTGACAGGGCTTGTAAATTTATTATTATATAGAACATCATGAAAGATAAAGAACAAGTTGTTAATTTCATTAAGGAAATATTGAAGCAGGCAAAAGAAAATGGATTTACAATCGGCAAAACACAGTTAATTAAACTATTATATTTATTGGAAATCGAATATTATAAGCTATATCAAGAAAGATTGACTGACTTAGAGTGGAAATTTTTACACTATGGTCCTTATCCACCAGGAATTGAGAAAATTCTTGGTTCGCCAGATCCAGATATAGAGGAAGAACAGATCGAACTGTCAAATAGTAGAATTTTTCATAAATATTCCGTAGTTAAAGACAGTTACGACGAGTATTGTAAAAACCCCACAATTCCAAGATTAATTTCGCGAGTCGTTAAGGAATGGGGCGGTATTAATTTATACAGTCTTCTTGATTATGTTTATTTTGAAACAGAACCCATGCAGAATGTAAAGCGTGGTGATAAATTAAACTTTTCTAAAATAAAATCGTGGCAAGATACTAAAATCCGTAAGATAAAAATAAATAAAAAGAGACTAAATGAAATAAGGAAAAGCATACATAAACACATCAAAAAATCAGAGCGTCCAGTTATTAAAATGAAATTTGATAAGGAACTATCAGAATGCTTACAAATCTGGGATGAAGGTAAGACTAAAGTCACAATTAAAGGTAATGTGATAATTACCCCTGAAGAAAAACTATAATTAGTGAATTCATCAATTAAAGGCAGCCGTGATTTTACAATAATAGACAAAGACGAATATTATGCTTCATTGAAAAGTGATGAAGGTGGAGCAATGAAGCTCGGTCAATTTTATTTTACTCATGTAGTATATCCACAGGATTATCCGCAAATTCTCAGGTTGATAAAATATAATCCTAAAGAAGAGAGCAAAAGTACTTTTACAATCAAGCATTACTCATCCGGAGATGAACATCACTATCCAATAAAAGAATTAAATTTGAGAAAAGATGAGATGCATTATATCTATACTGGAAAGATCAGATTGATTATAGTATTAGGATATGTAGAAAGTGAGTGGTTAGGTAGCGACAAACTGCAAAAAATTCTACTCTGTGCACCGGTATTTAGCTTTAAGCCTGCGCACAACCAAGAAATGGTAATAAGAACTCAAGCATTTGATTTCCCTAATTTGTTTTATTTTCCGGCGTCACCTAATGGCTGTTCTCAAGAATCAGCAGTTAGGTTTGAGATGGTTCAACCAATCATGAGTGGTTACTTACAGCCATTTTATAATCGTTTAAACAATAAACCAATAATGCTCAGTGAAATAGCATATAGATTATTAGTGGTGCATCTTATTAAATTCCTATGTGGCGAAATAATAGATAAAGATATTAATAAAGAAATTCTGGCTTACCGTGAACTACTACTTGAAGAATGGCAAAAAGGAAATATTGAAGCCTAATATTTATACCAATCATTTTTAATGACCGATGATTCCGATTTCTTTTTTAAAGAATGGAAAAAAAAATTTAGAGAAAAAATATCAAAAGAGAATAGAAGAAACGTCATAAAAAGCAATCGCCGCCTGAATAATGCAAACGGCGAAAGAGCTCCTTCTGCCATAGGCAGATGAGACTATATTATTATATTGGTTATTTATGAAATGTCAAGGGGTGATTTAAGTTTTTACTTAATGGATGATTTGGCTTATAGGTTGTATGGGATTACGGAGGAAGAGAGGAAGATCATTGAGAGGACAGGTCGATAGGATAATATGATGCCCATATGGTTAGCAATAGTTGCAGCTGTTTGTACAATCCTTGGTGGTATATGGTTATTATACAAAATCTACGCCAAATTAATATCGCCAAGACGACTACGAAATAGATTGAGGAAATTGTACTCGTTAATCCAAAATTGGTATGATGAAATAGACCAAAATCTTGAAAAGGGACTGAATTTATCTCTATTAAATAATAAAGAGAACAAAATTACACAATTTATCGAAGATAATGGCTTGGGTGATTATCAGTTAAAATTCTCCAAATCTTTTAGGAAAAAATTCCTAAAATTCTGTGGGATAAAGAAAGAATTGCAAGCAAACGAAGAATTATTCAGCAAGTATTCTAGGTGCCTCGTAGATAGAATGTATCTAACCGTTTTCTGGAATTCTTTAGTTGGAGCATTCTATATCTTCCACAGAGAATATACTTCTCAAAGTGGAAAAGCATATTTTGCTGATATTTCAATGCGCCTAAAGGTTTTGAAAATGTATTTAGGAATCAAGGTTAATTGAGATTGCTTCGGAACTTCGTCCCTCGCAATGACAGAAGTCGGGTCACATAAATGCGACCACTACAACCATACTACCTCCAATCTGTAGCGGTTTGATTCACCCACGCCCATCGTAGATGTAGGCTGAGTGTCAGGTCTGGACATTGGACATAAACTGCATGTTCATGAATAAGAACCTAAAAGCGTTCCCCAAACTTATTATACGAAACGATTTCTTTGAGTGCTTTGCGCGGTCTTGGCGCAATACCACCTATCCCCTCATCAGTAGACTTATCAGCCGGATAACCCAATGCTAACAGCACGGCAATTTTGTATTTACGGGGTATATTTAATAACTTTTTTAATTTCGATTCATTAAACCAGCCAACAAAACACGTCCCGATATTAAGTGCTGTTGCAGCAAGGGCAATATGTGTCATGGCGATTGAAATATCAACCAGATGATTTTCATGACCAAAAAGCTGAGCCACATGATGGGTCATTGCCTTGGTATAGCATCCTGCAATAATCACAGGTGCATCCTTAATCCATGGAATTATTGCCTTTGTACCCATTGCCACCTGCTTTGGAATCTGCTCAATGATTTTTGGATCATCAATTACTACAAAATGCCACGCCTGTCGATTACTCGAAGACGGCGCAATTCGTGCTGCCTCTAAAATTTGCAATAATTTTTCGCGTTCAATTTTTTGCGGAGAAAAATTCCTCACACTCCTCCGCCACTGCATTGTTTTAAACACATCCATACTCATGTTATCTCCTCACTCTCACAATCCGGTAATTCTCGGATTGTGGGATTACCACTTTGCCGTTCTCATCTTATCAACGTATTTCTCAATATTAAACAGCACATGCGGAAGTATCTTGTCTTTAAGAAAATAAATCTTGTTTTTATCCTTTGTTTCGTATCGTACGACATTGATTTGTCGCAAGTGACGCAAGGTGCTGGATATTGTCTTCAGTGATAGACCAATCTGTTGTGAAAGCTCAGTTGGTGTCATCTTTGATTTAACGAGCAGTTTCAAAATCTGATAAGCAGTAGGATTGCCAAGTACCCGGCAAAATCTTGAGGCGCGATAATCTGTTTCAGGCATTTTTCTTCTGAGCATAACACATTATATCGATGTCATCTGTCTTGTCAATCCGTCATTCCGGTAATTCTCGGATTGAGAGAGTTTAATGCTGATATTAAGCGGACACAGTACAGAAAGGTAGACATCTCGTTATACTCCTCTCTCTAACTTCGTTAGACTCGAGACTATAACGATATTTTCAACAGGCGCAATGACACAGGTTGTTAGTTACACCCTCACCCCCTGAAACAGTTCCCCTCGATATACTCGGGGCAGGCGGGGTAGGCTCTGCCCTCTCCCCTGAAGGGAGGAGGGAGATAAGATGGAGGTCTTACATTAAGCCAAACAAGTATTATACCCGATGAATCGCAACTACAAATGACAAAATAGGAAGGACAGAGATCTTAGCTTAGTCCGAACAAGCCGGAAAAACCTAAGAAGGCAAGAGCCATTAGACCTGCGGCAATAAAAGAAATTGGGTAACCTTTTAATGAAGGGTTGATGGGAGCAAGATCGAGCCGCTCCCTGATTGCGGCAAATGTAATCATAACGACCATAAATCCAATACCCGTACCAATTGCAAAAACCGTGGCATTCATAAAATTGAACTTATTATCAATATTGAGAAATGTGATACCGAGTATTGCACAGTTTGTAGTAATCAAAGGAAGATATATACCCATTGCATTATACAATGTTCTGTAATACTTCTTTAAAAACATCTCGACCAATTGAACCAGTGAAGCGATCGTTAAAATAAAGACCGCGGTCCTTAAGAATACTAAATTGAACGGTAAAAGAACACCGTGGTACACAATCCACGTTATCCATGAAGCAAGGGTCATAACAAATATTACTGCCATACCCATACCAGTAGCAGTTTCCACAGCAGTGGAAACACCAAAAAACGGACATAAGCCGAGAAAACGCATTAATACGATATTATTGACCAGGAATGCGCCAAGAAATATTAAAGCAGGATCCTTCATTGTGTCTCCTTTTTGACATATTTGTTGATTAATGCCTTTAACACGCCGATAACCAGAAATGCACCTGGCGGTAGGATCATAAATATTACCGGAGATTTTTTAAACCCTTCACCTAATATTGCCATACCCAAAAAAGTACCATTGCCAAGAATTTCTCTTATTGCACCCATGACGGTCAGTGCTAATGTAAAACCTAATCCTACGCCAAGACCATCAAGTATAGAGTCAATAACAGAATTTTTAGAAGCAAATGCCTCTGCCCTACCTAAAATCATACAGTTTACCACAATCAACGGTACAAATACACCTAGGGCGCGATACAAATCTGGTTGAAATGCCTGCATAACATAATCAATAATCGTTACAAATGTGGAGATTATCAAAATGAATACGGGAATCCTGACCTCATTCGGTATCTTTTTCCTCATTATTGAAATTATTATATTAGAAAAAAGGAGCACGAATGTAGCAGCAAGTCCCATGCCAAATGCATCACGCACAGTGCCAGATACTGCCAGTGCTGGACATAAGCCAATCATAAGCACCAAAACAGCGTTTTCTTTAACCAAACCTCGTGTAAATAAATTCCCTCTCTTCATTTGAGATACTCCTTGTATCTCATTATATATTCCTCAATTGCATCGATGAGAGCCTGGGACGAAACAGTAGCTCCGGTTATTGCTTCAACAGAACCATCTTTGAATTTGTCGAGAAATTCTTTTTCCCGTATTGCCTCGCCAATCCCTTCAGTCTCACTCGAATATAAAATTTCAACTCCATTAATCTTTGCATCTGTACCTACACCTACCATAAAATTTATGTAATCCAAATAACCCTGGGTAATACCGATAAACACAATACCGATTGTGTCGGCATCTTTCAAGGCATACCACAGTGTATCTTTTATTATCTCGATAAATTCCCGGGCATCGGGGAAAACACATTTTTTATCAACTGGTGTTTCCAAATAATTTAAGTATGTTTCAATGCCTTTTTTTACGCCATTACAGACTGCACGTGAGGATATCGTCGCAGCAGTTATCGCATCAATCTCACCGCCATCATTTCTAAGCTGAACCTCAGGAGCACATTTACCAATAAACTGATCCTTAAATTCCGGTTCAGTTATCTTCACACCCAACCCAGGCGTTTCTTTTAAACCTTCTGCAGCACTGGCAATCCTTATACCGGTAATCTTGCCATTTAGATCAAGACCTACTGTAATGGGAATTGGACCACCATACCCCTGTGGAAAAACCCGGAATACAATGCCTGTTAATATACCTGAGCTGTCAACTGCCTCCCATAAAGTATCAGGGATTATCTCAACAAATTCCTGTACATTAATTACTTGTTTAAGGCCACCAAGCGTCATTTGATTTTGTGTTTCTGCTATAAGCGGTTCTGTGTATGAATAAACAAAAGAGAGAATCACCGAACAGACAATTGCTACAATAAGGAGTGTCAAAACCATATTTCTTGTGCTGGTCATTTCATCACCTCCTTTTTTACTTTACGATCGCCAAAAACTTTTTCTTTTGTAAAACGATCAATAATAGGCGTAAATACATTCATCAGAAGAATTGAATATGATACACCTTCTGGATAACCTCCCCAGACCCGGATAATAATTGTGAGAACACCGCAGCCAATGCCGAATATCCACCTTCCTTTTTTAGTTACTGGTGATGTCACCCAATCAGTCGCCATAAAGAATACACCGAGAAATAAACCACCTGAAAAGAGATGAAAAAGTAAATTCCCTTTTGTTGGTAAAACAAAGGCAAGCAGTACAAAACTACCAAGATAGCCAGCCACGATCCGATAATCGACAATACCAATGATGATTAAGAAAAGCCCACCAATTAACAATAAAAGAGCCGAGGTCTCGCCAATACATCCCCCGATTTTACCAAAGAAGAGGTTTTTGATAGCCGGTATGTCATTCAAACGTTCTATGATTAATTCAGGAGTCCCGTAATTCCCCGGGTTCTTGAGTAAAGTTAATGGTGTAGCACTGGTGATGCCATCAATACCTGATAATGTCCCGCCCGCTGGTGCAAACCACTCCTTGGTCATCGCTGAAGGCCAGGATGCCATTAAAAATGCCCTGCCCGCAAGAGCAGGATTGATAAAGTTATAACCCAGTCCACCAAATAACTGTTTCGCAAAGATTATTGCAAAAGCGCTGCCCACTACAGGCAGCCACAAAGGCACACCGGGCGGAAGATTAAAAGCAAGCAATAAACCGGTAAGCACTGCACTGCCATCGGTTATTGTTATCTTTTTACCCAGCATTCTTTGCATTACGGCTTCACAAACAATACAAGTAATAATGCTAATTAAAATAATGTAAAGAGCACGCAACCCAAATAAGTATACACTGAAAATAAAAGACGGCAAAAGTGCAATAATGACCATCTTCATTGCCAGGGAAATATCAATTTTACCTCGGGTATGGGGTGATGCAGAAACGGTTAATAACTCTCTCATTTCTTTGATAATCTCCAAACCTCGCTTTTACCAAATTTAAGATAGTGTACAAGGGGTATCCTGGACGGGCAGGAATAGGCGCAGCATCCACATTCAATGCAATCAAGAACCCCGTATTCTTCTGCCTTGCTAAAATTTTTATTATTCACAAATTTGTATATCTCAGTGGGCATAAGCCCCATAGGACAGACATCAACACAACTGGCGCAACGCACACACGGACCTTGTTCAGGGATTACTGCATCTTTGCAGACCATTATCCCGGATGTCCCTTTTATAGTCGGGACATTTTCTGAGTACTGAGCAATACCCATCATGGGCCCGCCAAAAATTATCTGCTTTGGTTGTTTAACATACCCCCCACAAAATTTTACTACATCTATTACTGGAGAACCGATCCTTACTAATAAATTCTTCGGCCTTTTCACAGCAGTACCAGTTACTGTCACAATACGATCGATCAAAGGTTTTCCGTGTTTTACTGCTTGATATGCTGCATAACATGTGCCCACATTCTGCACGACACAACCAACATCCATGGGCAGGCCGCCCCGGGGAACTTCACGGCCTATTAAAGCCTTAATCAACTGCTTTTCTGCACCCTGGGGATATTTTGTTTTTAGTAATTCCCCATTAATACCCTGTTTTCTCAGTTTCTTTGCGGCATCTTTTTTATTATCTTCTATACCAAAAATGAGATTTTCCGCATTCAATATTTTCCGGAATATCTTTGCTCCTGCAATGACCTCTCCTGAATGTTCAAGCATTAACCGATGGTCGGCTGTAAGCATTGGTTCACATTCACAGCCATTGATAATCAAAGTGTCTATAGGTTTGTCTGAAGGAGGAGATAATTTCACATGTGTTGGAAAAGCAGCACCACCAAGACCTACTATGCCTGACTCTTTTATAATCTCCAATAATTCTTTTTTTGACATATTCTCATAATCATCTTTTTCTTCGATAGTATCATCCCATTCTTCACTATTGGTCGATTCTATTACACAACAAAGAGAAGAACCAAGAACTGGATGTGGACAGGATTCAAGGGCTACTACTTTACCTGAGATGCTCGCATGAACAGAGGCTGAAATAAATCCATCCCCTTCACCAATCTTTGTACCAATTTTGACAACATCGCCTTTTTCTACAAGAGGCCGGGCAGGTTTACCTGTATGTTGTGAAAAATGGATATACACCCTTTTAGGAGGCGGCATCACCTTGATTGCACGTGCCTCTGTAAATTTATTTTCAGGAGGATGTACACCACCGGAAAAACCTCTTAACATGGGGTTTAGTATAATCAAATCTTTTTATTAGTCAAGACGAGATTTCTGAAAAAGACCAGAAATCTTTGATTACAATGATTTTTATAAGATTACAGCGATGAATATTTTTCAAAGCTTTCTTTAACTGAAAAATGCCCGATGAATCCAGCTCTTTTGTAAAAGGGCGGGATGAATCGGGCAACTACTTTTTATCAGTCAAGTGGTGTTTATAGATCTACGGCGTGAGGATGTAGCCAGAAAACGTGAGAACGGAATTACCACCAACTTTAACTCTCAAGATCTGGTCACGCGTAGATTCAATATGAACATAGACCCTTGCACTCTTATGTTGCAGATCTCCCTGCTCAATAATCATCCTTATAAAATTATCGGTTGTTTTGACGAGTTGATGTCTTAAAAAATAGCAGCCCAGACTTCCTGCAGCAGCGGCTGATAATGGTTCCTCATTTATCCCCAAAGCAGGAGCAAAATGCCTCATAAATGCAATGTCAGCTGTATCAAAAACTTCGCGGCAAAAAGCTGCTACCCCCTGTATTCCTAATCTGGTACAGAAACTGTCCATCAAGGAAAAATTTGGATTTATATTTCTGATATCGTTTATAGATTTTAAAGGCACAATAAGATCGAAAAATCCCGTAGATATTACTTCCAAAGGCAAACCTGAACCCGATATTTCTTTGACTGTAAGGCCTAAAAATCTTGCCACATGAAGAGGATTTATATCGATCTCCATAAAGTTAGGCTTTGACAATGACATAGTTACCCTGTTTACTTTATTCTCTTGAGTTCTAAGTTTAACTACTTGAATGCCTACTTTTGTCCTTTGTCTAATCTCTGTTTCCGGTTCTTTAAAAGGTAACATTTTCTCATCACTCAGGGCATAATAAGATGCTACTGCAGCATGACCAGAGAAGTTTAGTTCGCTGGATCCGTTATAAAATTTTAAGCAAATATCAGCTTCACTGGTATTATCAGTAAGAATAAAAGCAACATCAGCCCCAGGATCAAGGGTTGAAGCAAGCCTTTTCATTTCAGCATCGGATAATTCATTTGCTTCTAATATCACCCAAACCGAATTACCCGCGTACGGAATAGAAGTAAAGGCACTCATACGTTTTATTTTTAACCATTTCGCCACAAAAAATAATATATATATATGCTGTAATGTCAAGAGGTTTTTTTGCTGAGTCCTCTCCACTTTTTCTAAAGCATTATCAATATTGTTTTTCTATAGCATCATGATTCTTGTCATTGCGAGCGAATCCCGCCAATGGGCGGGATTCGCGTGGCAATCTCAATATACTTCGAATGAGCAATATCATGTTTTTTCAACGGTTTACTTTATTTAGGAGATTGCTTCGTCACTTCGTTTCTCGCAATGACAAATTAGTATTTCAAAAAAGTGGAGAGGATTTAGGTTTTTTGTTGATTACTGCTAATCAGAAATTTTTTTAATAATGTAGTTTTTTAATAATTCATTATGTTCTAGTTTTATGAACGACTTTGAGATAAATTTTCCCTCAAACCCATCATAGATTAAAAGGCGGATTGGTGCTTCCTTTTCATCAAGATACTTTATTATTTTTTTCTTTTTACCTACATCAATATTAAGTTGTGCTAGAGTTTTAAAAATGAAATAGTCTTTTAATGAATTTTCGCCAATCTTTTCGATCAGGGGATTGAATGCGTTTTCACCGATTTTTAATAAACCTGCGACTGCAGCATATCGAACCCCATAAAATTCATCATCAAGCCCGTAGATCAGATGCGGTATTTCATGTTCTGTTGCAACGCGACTCAATCCATAATATGCAGATTTCCTTACAAGTGAAATGGAATCATCAATGCCTTGGATAATATAAGGCATTGCATTTTTGGATTCTGATTTTCCCAGAGCAATATATGCACCTGATCTAATCTGCCACTGTTCATCCTTGATAAAACGAGCAACCGGCTCAACTATTTCATCACCGCCAATTTCACCAAGCACCCATAATGATTGTTTAAGACTGCGGGATTCCTCATCCTCACCACGGTAATCAATTTTTTTTACAATACCATTTATCGCCGGTGTACCGATTTTCTTGAAGATGTCCTTTATTCTATGCCGCTCTACTGAAGACTTTGTGTCAAAGTTTGAAACGAGAAAATCTGTTGTTGTATCCGCAGTCAGTGTATCCTGACCCAACGCAACAAGCATATCGAATGCAGAATCTTTTTCAGTCTGAAATTGCACAAGCAATGTTGTTGCTTTATTATAAAGATCCTCAAAATCAATATCCTGATTTAATGCAAATAACAATAAAATCATATCCTCAAATTACCCTTGATTTCCTGATCCTCTGATCCCCTGATATCCTGGATCACTCCCAATCAATCCCAATACCATATTCCCCCTTTTTCCACAATGTTCTATCTGTACCCGAACAATAGAAATCCTCACCTTTTATATCGAGCAGTACTCCAATACTACCGTATTCTCTTCGGAAATTTCCATATCCCTGGGTATTGTGTATCTGTTTCACTGAGTAGGCATCATTACCTGATTCGTCAATTAGAAAACCAATACCATTGGCATTACCAGCTCCCTGGCTGAGATCAAATGCCACATAGGAATCGTCCCCTTTGATATCGTATAATAGACCAAACGAAAGGTCATGTCCGCATCCTTGAGAAACGCCCTTTGCTACATAATTATCATTTCCCTGTTTATCTATTAATACTCCAATAGTAATATGGGTTCCTGATCCCTGTGCATATTGATATGCAACGTAGTTATCATTACCTTTATCATCAACAATTGCGCCAATGCCATACCAATAACTTGAACCCTGTGCAAAAATATCGCCGAGATAATAGTCATTACCACTTTGTTCAAGGATGATCCCCACACCCGCAGAAAGGCCGGGCCTGAATCCAATAGCAAACCCCTGTGACATTGAAAGATAGTGATCAAGATATCTTATTTCGTCAGTGTACTTTTCCAATATTAAATACATATCATTCCCAGCCCGGTCGCCGAGAATACCAATACCATAGGTTGAGGCAAAACCCTGGGCATATAATGCACCCTCATAAACATCATTGCCTGCCTCGTCCTTTAAAATGCCGATACCAAAGCCACCCGCACCTTCAGTAAATGTATCACCAGAATATCTGTCATTACCTTGCCGGTCTATTAAAATACCTGCGCCAAAAACACCACAGCCGATTGAGTAACTTTTTGCAGAATATGTATCGTCACCCTCTTCATCAATCAAAATTGAAACGCCAAAATTACCGCAAGCAATTGAATAATTATCGCCTTTATATGAATCATCGCCGGATTTATCTATAAGGAGATGGATCTTTCCCTTTTGCATGTCAAATTGATACACGTCATCCCCCCCTAAATCAATGATTACTGCAAAATCCTTTTCATATACATTTTTGCCAGTATCCCCAACAACGATTTCGCCAAAATCACACTTTTCGTAGTATAAAATAGCACCTTGCACACCGCTGATTTGTTGTGTTCTTTTTTTCACCTTTTTAAACCACGCCTCATGATCTTGATTTGCCACAAGCAATCTTAAACAGGCAGTGAACAGTCTGCTGTAATCGACTTTTTTGCCATTTTCTTTTAGAAACATTACTAAAGAATCACCTCTTTTTTCGTCCTCTTTACTTTTCTCAATTGAGCTGGTCAGTTCCGGCGAAAACAGGGTCAACTCTTCATATATAATACCTAAATCTTGTGGTGTTTCTTTAAATGCTTGCATGATCAATTGATGGCTTTCTTGAAGAGCCTTTTTAAAACCATCTTCTTTGTCATCCAATCTTAAATCGTACAAATCCACAAGATTTCTAAACATCTCCTGTTCTGATGAATTCCAAAATACGTCCTGTACTGAAATGACAAAATCTATTGATTCCAACGGGTTATTTAATAAATAATCAACAATTGAAAAACGGTATGGATCACATATTGTATAATCACTTCTAAATGTAATATCTTTTGTAGTAAGACCAAGATATGATAAACTCGAATCAAGATATGCAAACCAGGATTGCGCCACCAGCAGTAATATCAACATAATCTATTATAATAATCCTCCGGCATAAATCAAGCTTGACTTATTTTACAATGTCATTATATTATGACAGGAGGTAGCTATGAAAAGATTGATTGTTTTTCTTGTTTTCAACGCTTTACTTTTTGGTGGTATATTAAAAGATAATGGACTACCTGGTATAGATATCGAAACTGCCGGTGAAAACATGCGATTCATTACTGAGCCGTCGGGTAAATCTATCACATCTGATATTCAAACCAAATACTTTAATGACTCAAGGGCTGAAGTCCTATGGGTTGATAGATTTCACCAGAATGCGATTGCCAACCATGTCTCGATCTCGGGTAATGGAATGTGGATACAGGCAGGCTGGCATCTGAGCAATGAAAGAACGAACCTCTACAGGACATTAGGCACAAATACACCAGACTGGTCATACCCAATGTCCAGTGCCGCGTGGTATGTCCCGGTTGATGTTTCCTTTACCGGAGACGGCATAGCTGTTGCCGGCACTGGTGAACCGTTCTACAGTTTCAGTTCTGCTTCACCAGCTCCAATATGGTCATATAATCTTCCGGGTGGTTTTGAAGTTGCAACGAGCTCGCATGGTCCAACTGTTATAGTAAGCGATGATGGGACAATCTATGGAGTGCTCGGTCGTTCAGGGAGTGAAGGCAAGTTGTTTATTCTAAATGTCTCAGGCGACACGATTCGCACAATTTCCTTTGATCAAAATACTGGTATTTATGGTCTTGATTGTAGTAATGATTGCTCTGTGTTCTGCATCTCAACATACGATGTGATTTATGTTTTTGATATTGACGGCACAAGGCGCGATTCGATATACCACTATGGTCAAACAGTAGCCAGGATTTCTGGCGATGGTCAATATCTTGTAAAAGGCGGTTTCAATTACTCTGTATACTTTTACCGCTGGAACGGCAGTTCATACAACCAAATCTGGCAGCATTATACAGGCCACCCATGGGTAACTGCAATTGCCATTTCTGACGACGGTTCAACCATTATGGCAGGAACATACCAGTACAGTCCGAGCAGTACTGGTAAAGTATTAATGTATGATTCCTCCTCGGCAACACCTCTATGGCAGTATAGTCAATATGGTGATTATGTTGCTTCGTGTGCCTTAAGTGCTGACGGTTCAAGAGGAGTAGCAGGCTCCTGGGGACAATACAATGGAACCTTTGGCGATGTTGTTACTGTCTTTGATAAAACCTCTTCTACACCAATATTACAGATTCTTGATGATATTGATGAACCGGGCTCAATATTTAGCGTTGATATATCAGCCGACGGTTCATTCATTACTGCAGGCGGTAAGGCAGTCCATGCCCGTGAATGGGGGAACGGTGGCGAGGTCTACTCAATTCGGATGCTTGATTCATTTACCAATGACGTGGGCATTGAGGCGATTAACACACCGGGCTCTTTTTTGGAGGTTGGACAAACACTTACTCCCCAGGCAATTGTAAAAAATTATGGAACATTAGCAGCAAGCTTTAATACAATTTGCAATATCTTTGACTCGCTTTACCAATTGATTTATGTTGATACAATTTCTATAAGCAATCTAACCCCAGGCTCAGCCGAGACCGTGGATTTCTCTCTAAACTGGACTGTACCATCGTATGGTTCTTACGAAACAATAGTTTTTACTGCGCTACCAGGTGATGAATTTCCTGTTAATGATACTCTCACTAAAACGAGTATATGTTATCATGATGGTGCTGTGTCACAGATTCATTATCCATTTGCTGAATTAACCCTTAATTACACCAATTCACCACGAGTAGATATTACTAATAGAGGGAGCTATGCAGAAAACATTCTGGTCACTTGTGAAATTTACGATCAATTAAATGCACTCGTATATACTGGCACGGGCCAGGCATATCTGAATCCTCTGCAGACTGCAACAGTTAATCTCACCCCGAGCTGGACACCAGCCGATACCGGCGTGTACACATCATATATCTTTACCCAGGTTAGCGATGATTATTTTCCTTCAAATGATACAATGATAACTGCAACCAATATTACTACTGAGATACTGTATGACGATGGATTTCGTGATGTATACGGATATGTATCAAATAATTTCTACGACAATAAGTTTGCTGAAAAGATGCTTCCATGTCTTGCATCACCATATTATATTACACAGGCAAGATTCTATGTGAGTAGCACTGATCCAATTATAATGTCTCTAAATAGTGATTCTTCAGGATTACCAGGACTTGGTCCTACTTATTATATTGCTCCAGCTGAAACTATTTATTCAGGAGGAGCAGGTTGGGCAGTTAGAGAATTCATGCCGGCAATTCAAATGACCGATACTAATCCATTCTGGATGGTCATTCACTGGATTTCAAGTTCTCCTAATGCACCTTATATTGGAATGGACAATACCAGTCCTTTAGACAATTTATCTTACGGGTACTGGACAGACCCCTCAAATCCTGGTTGGCATCTATGGTCCTATGATTTTATGATGAGGGTCTATACAACGGCTGAGGTGGGAATAGAAGAAGAAAACAATGAAGCCATGACAAAACTGATTATGCACACGCTGTCACCCAATCCCTTCAATAAAAATGTCTCAATTGCCTTTACAATACCCAGAAAAGGGTTATTAAAATTAAAAGTGTACGATATAAGTGGCAGGATGGTTTCGACAATAGCCGAGGAAATTAAAGAACCGGGCGAATATCAAATAATTTGGAATGGAACAGATAATAAGGGAAGAAAATTGAGTTCTGGTATATACTTTTTAAAAGCAAATTATGAACAGAAATCGCTTACCAAAAAACTGATTTTTATTGATTGACAAGCATAACGTAGTTATCCTGTAATCAGGTTTTTATTTCGATTCCCAGAGGATGCGATTATTTTACCATTCTGGACCAAGGGTTAGATAATATTTCCAGTCATCAGTAAAATCTCTAAAATTATACGCACGGGCAACATCGAATTTAAATATAATATACAGAAAATTGAATCTCAATCCTGCGCCTATACCCATTTTGAGATCCTGGAGATGAAACCCCCCATCAGTTCCATAAATCTCAAAGGTATCTGTATAGACACCGCCAAAATCAGTAAAGAAAACACCGCGAATATCTTTTAATTCTATAGGTAATGGAAAAGAAATTTTTAAACGGTCGATAAACGGAAAACGGTATTCGAAATTAAGAAAACCCAATTTTGAACCGTTATATTCATAATAATCATAGCCGTGAAGCGTATATGCACCACCTATGGACCAGCGATCAGGATTCCTGCCATAGCTTCCTGCCAGCACCAGTCTTGCTGCAAAACTCGCCCGGGGCGATAACGAGAAGTATCTTCTATAATCTAATACACTACTTCTTGTTTCAAAATCACTAAACAGGGTCGTATAACATTTAATTCTTGCCCGGCGTCCATTATGAGGGCCAACACGACCCCATCTAATATTATCAAAGACAAAACCGAGGCTCGGGTAAAATATATTGTAACTGCTTTTCAGATCAGTAGCAGAATAATAGGTAGGGAAATAATCTAACCATTGTGTTTCATACAGTTTGTAGGCATATGCACCTAATTCTACCCTGAAAAATCGGTTAAATGGATACTGTACACCACCACCACCACCTAAATACCGCCATACGATTAAATCATTATATTCACGAAAGTAGTTCAGGTATTGAAATAATGAAAACCCATAATCTGCTCTCTTTTTAAGGTACCAATAATTAATAAATATATCAGAGTCCAATAAATTACCGTACAGATTCGAACTAAATTGAATATGGTGGTTACCTAAAATATCGCTTATCCCAATCTGGCCAAGTCCTGAAAATCCTAATGCCGAATAATAAGCAGCGCTCGCTATAAAATAATCAAAAGTAAATTTCGGCTTGTACTTTTTGATTCTTTCTTTATCCAGTTCCACCTCTGCGTAGGCAAACTCACTAATCGTTTCTTCAGGTGTATCACTATCAACCATTTTAGTCAACGGATTCTTAACCACGCAGACATCGTAGCCATAATCATTAAAGTATGAAAATGCGATCTTGTCACCCTTAGCTGAAATTGTGGGGTAATATATACCAGTCAGAATATCTGTCTTTTTGGCAATCTTTGCACTGTCGTTTGAATACCAGTAAAGGTTGTATGCAGTATCATAATCAGCAACAAAGAATATATCACACTCTGGATCAAAAAATGGTGATGCCACATAACTGGTGCGCGGAATCAACCGCTCAATATTACGTCCTCCATATAGAAAAACTGCATAACTGCCATAGTAATATTCTTCATTGGAATCCGGGCGGTCCGACACGAATGCAATCAAACCATCTGAAGAAAAACTGGGATATTTATCAGTATAAATATCATCGGTAATATTCTCAATAATCCCGGACTTCATATCCAGAATATAAATATCTAAGTAACCATCTTTTAAGCCTGAAAAAACAATCTTATCTCCATCCGGAGAAAATTTTGGTGAGTAAATACCATTCAGATTGAATTTAAGTCTTTTGTATACCTTACCGTCCCGTGCATTCAAAATCATCAAGACATCTTCGCCTCTTGATTTTGCTGCAAAGGTAATATATTTATCATCAGGTGACCACGAAAGTCCTCCCCGGTAAAGATGCAGACCCTCGTATCCTGGAGAATACGCAGCCTTCACCACTTTTTTAATCAATTGACCATCAATACTCGATATTATTATCAACTCGGCAACGCCTGACCGGTCGCTGATAAATGCAATCTTATCACCCTTGGATGAAATTGCAGTGGATGTGTTATAGAAAGAATTTGTTTTTTTATGATTATAGACCACACGCGCAAATTTGTCAAAATTATCGTGCAAGCCAATTTTAGGCCAATATTTCATTTGATAGTATTTGATAAACTGGTCGTTAAAATCGTCAATACCTACGCCAAAAAGAGTACTAAAGGTTGTTTCAAGATTTTTTTTTGCTTTTATAAGATGTACAAACTCGGCAACCTTTTTCTGGCCATATTTATCTGCAATATAATTATAAAATGCCTGGCCTTCTTTATATATTACATAACCGCCATAATTTTCCAGAATAGAAAGAGGGATTACATTGTTGTTCATAACCAAATCTCTCATAAAGATATCCGCACCCAAATCCCATCCTAAGGACATAAACTCACAATGACCTTCCATAACCCAGAGCGGGATTGAATAAAATATATCACCAGAAAACAGAGCTCCCATTTTTGTTGAAAAGAATATCGTAAATTGAAAGATATGCGTAAGCTCGTGGACGAGAACATGCCGAAATTCTTCATAATCACCATTAAAAGGAACAACCATACGATTTTTGAGAATCTCGGTAAAACCTCCCACTGCCTCATCAATCAACTCCAGTGTAATATTAGTTTGAGAAAAATCATTAGGACAATTATAGATAACTGCTGGTATGGTAAAATCAACCTCAATACCAAGATCCTCACTGAGCATTTCGTAACCATCCTCAAGTACTTCTTCCGCAAATGCAGCGATGTCTTCGCCACCTTGAGAAAAATATATATTAAAATGTTCGGTCTCCAGAACCTGAAAGTCAAAATCCTTATATTGAATTTTGTTTTGCCCAAAATACTGAGTAAAAATAATTAAACTAATAATCGTTATATTCATCATAATTAATTATAGCTATCTTGGTTATGGAGTCAATATAAATATTTCTGGACATTACCAGAAATATTTATATACTAATACAATGCACGTTTTTATCAGTGATGCACATATACGAACCGATGCAAGTTACAGAGCCCGAAGGTTAATAAAATTTCTGCGTAATATCAGTTCGAAGATGACAGATCTTTATATTTTAGGTGACCTGTTTGAATTTTGGTTTGAATATAACATAGTTTTTCCAAAAGACTATTTTAAGACACTTGCCACACTATACAATCTGATTCAAGATGGTAAACGCGTCCATTATATTATGGGAAACCACGAAGTCATGATTGGAAGCTTTTTGAAAAATTTCGGATTTATTGTACATCCTGGGCATGCTACTCTTGATATTGATGGCAAAACTGTTTTTCTGGCACACGGTAATAGGCTTGACAAAAGACTCTGGACAAGCTTATGGAAAAGTCTTTTGACATCAAAATTGAATCATGCACTTTATAGTATTATTCACCCGGATGTCGGTGTTTTCCTTGCCCAGGGGATTGCCTATCTTTCAAGAAAGCAGCGGCGCAACCCCCATTTGGCTAATATGTTTGAGAATTATGCGCAATCGAAATTGGATGATGTTGACATTGTTATCCTCGCCCATACGCACATTCCTGTCTTTAAAAAATATCCAAATAACAAGTATTATCTAAATACCGGAGATTGGATTGAACACTTCTCCTATGGGGTAATTGATAAAGGTAAGGTATCGTTACATTATAAAGGGGACAGGCTACTTTTTTAAAAATTTATCACCATAATTATTTTGAACATAAATCAACCTTCAATAATTAGAAAACAAGAAATAAGTAACCGTCTATAGTAAAAAAGTAGCCTGTCCCCTTAACTTTTTCTTTACTCGGTACCAGAACGATGTTATTGATTTAATCTCTTTCAAATTTTTTAAAACCGCATCCCTGCCGACCTGTACTAATTCCTCAATTGGCGAAAAGTCTGCCCAATGAAATTTACTTATATCCGGGGTTAATACCAAATCGGCAAGATCAAGAATCTTCCGATCGAGATAATATCTCACAAAAGACTGGGCACGTTGATTTATCCGAAAACCTGTATCTGGCTCTTCACTGAATTCAGGTCGCTCACCAAGATAAGAAGCCAGGACTATTTTAGCACCAAGGTTCTTTACTATTTCTACTGGTATATTATCTATTACACCGCCATCAACAAGAGTTTTTTCACCCTTACCAAAAGGGGGAAATATACCGGGGATTGCACAACTTGCCCAGACTGCCTCATTAATTGGTCCTTTTGTAAATATAATTTCCTCACCTGACTGAATATCTAAAGCATTACACGAGAAAGGGATCTTAAAATCGCAAAAGGTTTTGTTACTGAAGAGATCTTCAAATAATTTCTTAGCTGCTTCAGTTTTAATATGGGATTTTTTAAAAAATAACCGTCCAATATAGAATTTTTCAAATACCTCTTTTTTAAATCTCTCAAAGATATTATCGTCATCATCTGTATAAAACTCATCCAATCCAAAATTCTTAAACTCTTCTGATTGAATCATCTGTTTTGCTTTTTCTTTCAAATTCTTTGCTGAACCATCCAGACAATAGATGGCACCAATTATTGAACCAATCGATGTACCGGCAACAAATTTTGGCTTTATGCCATTCTCTTCAAGAGCTGCAAGAACCCCGATATGGGCTAAACCCTTGGCTCCGCCTCCCCCCAGAGCAATCCCGAAATTCATAGCTTTCCACCTCTTTTATTGTTAATATAATTCACATAACTATATTTTTCAAATTTATCATTGAAATTTTGGCATTGATTTGACATTTGGATTTTGTAATTTGGCTTTCTTGTCCCCTGATTTCCTGATCTCCTGATCACTTGCTCTCCTGATCACCTGCTCTCCGGATCCTCTGAGTACCTAATCTTTCCATGGTTTGCGCAATAACAATTCGATCCCTACCAAGATCTTTAGCTCTATATACTGCCCTATCAGCCCTTTCAATCAATTCAACCCTGGTCTTTGCATCTGCGGGATAATGGGCAACACCTATACTCACTGTTACCATTATCTTTACTTGATTGAACCTTATTTCAGATTTCAGAAGATGATCTTTAAGACGTACAGCCTGATCAATACCCTTTTTAAGCGAACACTTTGGAAGTATTATTGCAAACTCCTCACCACCATAGCGGGCAGCAATTCCGGTTTTCTGTATGAGCTTACCCAGAAACTCTAATACTTTATCACCAGCCTGGTGTCCATAAGTATCATTAATCTTTTTAAAATGATCAATATCAAAAAATAGTAATACGAGTTCTTTACCCTTACCAATTTCTTCCTCAAGAATTTTATGAAAATGTACATGATTGTACAATCCAGTAAGACCATCCCTTTTACTCAATTCTTTTACTCGGTCATGTAAATTTGCGCGCTGCCAGGCAAATGACAATTGTGAAGCTAAAATATTCAATACCCTTGCACTATCCTCATTAAATTTTTTCGTTTGATGATCCTCCAACCACATAACGCCGAGCAGTTCATCATCCTGCTGTATGGGAACACCAACAAATGAAAGATTCTTGGTCTTTACACCTTTCTTAAATACTACAAAATTACCTTTACCAAGATCTTCTTTTATAATGAACTTCTTGTACCGTGCAATGGCACCCACCAGACCGTCGTCCAGGGAAAATTTTCTATGTTCTTTGATATTGGTCGATTCCAATATTTCACCAATATTATTCAATTCATCGACTGCGGCAATACTCACATCATTACATTCCATTACAGTTCTGAACGATTGCGCTGCATCCGACAAAATTTTCTTCAATTCCAATTCTTTGTGTAATTCCTCAACGTGATCCGCGATAAACCTAAGATATTTTGCCTCATCACTCTTCTGTTCATATAGTCTGAGCATGGCGATAAGAAAACCGGCAGACTTGGCTGCCTCAGCGAATTTTTCTTTATCAGCCTCACTAAATTGCCCTATTTTTTTATCGGTTATGAGCACTGCTTCGACTTTATTGATCAGGATTATCGGAGCAATCATTACTGAGGCAATCTTAATTTCACCTTTGTAATACGCAAGTTCCTCAGGGTTTTGTACGAATTCCTTAATCAATATCGGCCTACCTGAAGATATTATCTGCCGGTACATACCTGATTTAAGATCTATTACAGTATCAGGATTGAATAGTTCTGAATGTGAAAACCCTTGAATAAGAGTAAGACAATTATTATAGCAGGAAAAAATCGCAGTTGTATATCCACCAAACATATTATGTATAAGTTTTATATAGAAAAGGAGCGGCCTTTCAATACCCGGATGTTTATCAATGTCACTTACTGATGTAATTATTACTTTGATTTCAAAATCTGCCGGACTAAAGAATTTATCGCGCGATTCATATTTTATAAGAGATTTCTTGAGAAATACCTCATTTTCCGTATATTTTTCAATAATGACACCATATATTACAATCGCAGCAGCAAAAATAACAAGATGCAGAATTAAAATATTGTGATTAAATACCGAAGACAGAATCTCAACACTGAACAAAGACAACACAACAATCCAGTAATTTCGATACTTCTCTTTGTATCCGATAATCAATAAGATCACTGGATAGATAAAAAATAGAGGTGAACTGATACCACCTGTCAGCTGAACAGATAGGTTAACAATAATACAAGCAATAATCGTATGAAAAAAATCAATTTTTTTCTTATAGGTATAATATACGTAGTAGAATGCAATAATTACTAAAAAGATGTAGAGAAAATGTAATGGCAATTCCTTCTTAAAAAACCCAAGACCACTGATAATGCCATAGATAATTGATAAAATATAAAAAATCTTTATTCCCATTCTATTGTTGATGGTGGTTTAGAGGTAATATCATAAACAACACGATTAATACCCCTTACTTCATTGGTTATTCTCCTGGATACTCTGTTGAGAAATTCCTGGGGAAGTCTTACCCAATCTGCAGTCATACCATCTTCACTATAAACTGCCCTGATAGCACATACTGAATCATAGGTTCGTTTATCACCCATTACCCCAACACTACCGAGAGGCAAAAGGACTGCAAATATCTGCCAGATATCTTTATACTTTTTAATGCTGCGAGCTTCCTCTAATAAAATTTTATCTGCCTGTCTTAAGAGCATCAATCTTTTTTCAGTAACCGGACCCACAATTCTCACAGCAAGACCAGGTCCAGGAAACGGTTTTCGCTCTATAAATGAAGACGGCAATTTAAGTACCCGGGCAATTTGTCTCACCTCATCCTTAAATAGAAACCTTAGCGGTTCGATAATTTTCAGTCTCATTTTTTTGGGCAGACCCCCGACATTGTGATGGCTTTTTATAATTGCAGATGGGCCAATACCTTTACCTGACTCAATAACATCAGGATATAATGTACCTTGAACAAGATATCTGATGCCTTTGATTTTCCTCGCCTCGGCTTCAAATATCTTTATAAACTCATTGCCAATGATCTTCCGTTTCCTCTCTGGATTCTTCACATTCAATAACCTTGAGAGAAATCTTTTTTTGGCATTGACTATCCTAAGATTGATGCGGGGACTTACAATTCTACGAACCTCTTCTTTTTCATCCATTCTCAACAGACCGTTATCCACGAAAACACCAATAAGATTATCCCCTATTGCTTTAGTGGTTAGCGCCGCCGCAACAGTTGAATCTATACCGCCACTGACAGCACACATCACCTTTTCATCTCCAGCAATTTTGCCTATTCTCCTGACCTCATCTTGCACAAATCTGTTCATGGTCCAGGTTCTTTTTGCCTTACATATTTTGTTTAGAAAATTATTTATTATCGTAAGACCAAATTGTGTATGGTGAACCTCAGGATGAAACTGCAGACCATATACTGGTCCCAGTTGAAAAGCAGCAATAGGTGTTGTCTCGGTCCATGCAATAATCCTTGCACCGTGAGGGAGTTTCACGACCGAATCGCCGTGACTCATCCAAACATTAAATCTTTTTGGGCATTTTGAAAAGATGGAGCTTGTCCTCACAGATATACACGCATGACCATACTCCCTTTTTTTACTATATCTCACCTTGCCACCAAGTATTTGTGCAGCGAGCTGCATACCATAACATATACCTAAAATAGGTACATTGAGATTAAAAAAATGCTTAAAGGATTTTGCTCGGGTATGATAAACACTATTCGGACCTCCAGAAAGAATCAGACCTTCAAGACTCTTTTTATCAATATCATTAATATCTGTGTAACAACTGAAGATTTCAGAATATACATGACATTCCCTTACCCGGCGTGCAATTAGCTGGGTGTATTGAGAACCAAAATCAATTACTGCAATCATTGTAACACAGAGGGCACAGAATAAACGCAGAGTACACAGAGACTTTTGGAATTTGTGCGTCTATAGAGTGTTTGCGCATCAGGTAATTCTTTTTAATGCTGCACCAGCTAAATTCGCCAACATCTTATCTTTTGAAAACGTGAGGTCTTTAAGAAGTATTTTGATGTTATCAACATCTAATTTATATAATGTAGTAACCCCTAACTCCTTTAAGCTCTGCGCTGTAGAATCAGTTCTTAATTCTAACGACTGTAAAAATTCTGCAATAGATTCGGCGGCTTTTGTAACCTTCTTTTCCGCGATGATCTTCAAAAGTTCAATGTGTATGGCATCACCCTTTCTTTTGAATAAAGGAATTAACTTCTCTACTATCTCAACACTGATTTTCTTTCTTAATCCCCTTAGTGCCTCAGCTTTCACCTCAACAGATGGATCATTTAAGGCTTTTATAAGTCCGTTTTCATACTCTAATTTCGTGAATGCCTTTACAAGTTCAAGCCTGACCCGATCTTCTTTATCTTCTAATAAGGGAACCATATGATCAATTACACTTTTGTCACCGATTTCACCTAAAATTAAAATAATATTCCTTCTCAAATACCATTCAGAGATGCCAAGATTATCAACTAATGCCTTGATACCATCTTCTCCAATATTTTTTATAATATCAATAAGCTTCATTCTCAGAGAATAATCTTCTGCATCCTTTAGCGTTAAAAGCGCCTCAGTTGCAGCATCTTTACTAAATTTCACGATTGCAGACCGAACATCAGGATAGATGCCGCTTTCCCATAAAAATGAAAAGAGCATTGGCAAAACTACGGGATTACCAGTATCACTAAAGAATTTAATGATCTTCTTCTTATCTGTTTGTGAAAGCTCTCCCCTGCCTACGATTTTTCTAAAAGGCTCTAAAATGGATAGACAGAGTTTGTCTTGATTATGAGCTTTACTAGTTTGATAAAGTCTAATTAGATTATCAATTAAATTAAAAACGACTTCATTTACAGATTCCTGAGCAATTGCCAAAGATATTCTCGAAACAATCTCCTTTACCAGTTCATAATTTTTTTGTCCAGTAAAACGATCAGCAAGGGTAATTAATGACCTCAGCCCTTCTTCTCTAATCCGGGCGTTCTGTGAATCAAGCATATTATAATATGGTCTAATCGATATACGCAGATCATCTTTGGAAATGGTCGATGACATCTTTTCGCTCAAAAGTAGGCCAATCTGGGCAAGGTATTCATAAAGATCAGGAATTTTTTCTTTTAATGTCGGCATTATATTTGAAAATTTATCTTTACCAAGCACATTGAGAACATTTTTAACTTCACCCTTTTTTTGATGTTCTGTCATGGTAACAATTAATTTCACCAGAGTTTCGTCGCTAAGGTTTGAAAATAATTTTAGAACAAATGGCTTTAACTCAATTCCCTGCAATATTTCAATCCGGTGTTCACTCGGTAGATTTTCTAATATTTTTGCCACTGATTCACTATAAGGTTGCCAGGCATCTTTTGGAATCTCCTCAATATCCTTTGTCACCGTTTCAAGCTTATTTTTCATATCAAGCATTGAAATACCTTTCCCCACCAAATCCTCAAGCTTTTTAATGCTTTCAAGAATTCCCGTATATCCATTTTCTGACTCTATCTTTGTTGTAACTGTAGTCCCTGTCTGGACACCAAATTTTACAGCATTTATTTTTATCTTCTCGGTCCCTTTGGACCTCAACATTGTAGCAGCATCACCATACTGTTTCATTTTTAATTTGGGCGTGCTGATCACTTCATAAAGGTTCTTTATATCCTCCATCTCTACCCCGGCATAAAATGTAAGACTATTAATTCCGTTTTTTCTGAGAGTTTCAAGCAAAGATAAAACTGCTGGATTTTTGACTACATCAATCCTCAAATCCTGGAATATTATTGTCTTTTCAAAAAAATACATTGAAAATTCAGGAAGTTCGTTATAAATTTTGATAAGCTGTGCCATGGTGTTGTTAACATACTTTTCCATAACCGGATGTCCTGGTGGATAGGATTTTGCCGCTTTAAAACCAACTGCTATCTCCTTTGCAAAATCCATTACCTGTGTTTGTTCCATACTTTATTTTAAACATAATTTCTGTTTTGTCAACGATGGATTGGACATCAGGTTATCAGTGTATCAAAACATCAGGTAAAACAAATAAACTTTTTCGTTCCTGATCACCTGATCCTCTGATATCCTGATCCCCTGATTTCCTGATACCATGCCTCTTGATTAAAATCAAAAATAATATATAATACACTTGTTTAAATTACAAAGGAGAGTTGTATGTTGAATACATTAATTAAAAGAAAAAAAATAAAAGTTGGCGTAATTGGACTTGGCTATGTTGGTCTCCCTCTGACAGTAGAAATCGCTAATAAAGGCGCCAAGGTCATTGGGTTTGATATTAATAAAAAATGGGTGGCACAAATAAATAACGGTATTTCTGCTATAAATGACGTTGAATCATCCAAATTAAGAAAATTTACCCAAAACAAGAAAATAAAAGCAACAACTGATTTTCGACAATTAAAACTCTGTGATATCATTCTTATCTGTGTTCCAACACCGGTCGATGAAAATAAAGAACCCGATCTAAAACCAGTCATTAACAGCACCGAGGAAATTGCAAAAACATTAAGAAAAGGGCAGCTTGTTATCCTAAAAAGCACGACTTATCCTGAAACAACTGAAAAAGTTGTACTACCGATATTGCATGAATCCGGGCTCAAGGTAGGTCGTGATTTTTATCTTGCTTTCTGTCCGGAAAGAATCGACCCCGGCAATAAGAGGTTTGGAGTTGTGAATACCCCCACGGTCATTGGCGGCGTTACAAAAAAATGTACAGAACTTGCGACATTATTCTACACCCAGTTCGTTAGTGAAGTATACCCTGTATCATCACCAAGAGCAGCCGAGATGACAAAATTACTCGAAAACACCTTTAGAAATGTAAATATTGCTCTTGTCAATGAATTCGCACAACTATGTGAAAGGATGGGCGGCATTGACATCTGGGAGGTCATTGAAGCGGCAAAGAGTAAGCCTTTTGGCTATATGCCGTTCTACCCGGGTCCTGGTGTTGGCGGGCACTGTATACCAATAGATCCCTATTATCTTTCCTGGAAGGCAAGGGAATACGATTTTCATACTGTGTTCATTGAACTATCAGCCCGAATAAATGAAGACATGCCCTATTTTGTTGTAAGCAAAATCATTAATGCATTAAGCAAATCAGGTGTCTGTCCGAGCAAGGCAAAGGTCCTTCTCCTCGGCATGGCATTTAAAAAAGATATTTCTGACCTGAGGGATTCACCAGCAATAAAGGTATATAAAATAATCACACCCCGGGTTGGATTAGTAAGATATAATGACCCTTATGTTACAGAAATGTTAATCGACAACAAAAAAATCAAATCAGTACGGCTCACTTCAAAAGAACTGAAAAAATATGATGTTGCTGTAATACTCACTGACCATTCTGTTTATAGCTATGATTTTGTTGTAAAACATTCCCGTTTGATTGTGGACACAAGAAATGCCATAAAAAAGAAAAACCCAAAGGTGAAGAAACTCGGGGTAGGGTAACCTTTACAAAAAATCCCGGCCGCGACCCGCAGGTCGCGACCGGGAGGGGAAATATTACTATAATTTAGACAATCTAATTTGTTATTAGTTTATTATAATTAAAAAAGACAAAACGTCAAGAGGTAAAATCACCTAAATTCCCCTTTTCCCCGAAATTTCAGCACTTATTTGTCGACAAACAGATCCTGCTGAGTCAATTTGGCCTTTTTCAATCTCCTGACACTAAAAACCTCGCCCTGTTCAAAATTCGTTAAAACCTGTTTTGCTCTCTTGACAACTGATTCAGGAAGGCCAGCAAGTCTTGCTACCTGAATGCCATAGGATTGGTCACTCGGGCCGGGGCTAACCTTGCGCAAAAATATGATTTCGTCACCCCATTCTTTAACAAGAAAATTATAATTCTTAACACCTTGCAAGAAATCATCAATCCTGGTCAGTTCATGAAAATGTGTGGCAAAAAGAGTCCTTGGCTTTTTGTTGTTGTGCAGGTACTCAACAACAGCCCATGCCAGGGCAAGTCCATCATAGGTCGAGGTTCCCCTGCCTACTTCATCCAGTATTACAAGACTTTTTTCGCTTACATTATTCAAGATATTTGCGGTCTCCATCATCTCGGCAAGGAACGTACTTACACCCCTTGAGATATCGTCACTTGCGCCTATCCGAGTGAATATTTTGTCAACAATACCGATTTTTGCCTCTTTTGCCGGTACAAAACTACCAATCTGTGCCATAATTGTTATTAGTGCAACCTGACGCAGATAGGTCGATTTTCCTGCCATATTAGGACCTGTGATAATCAAAATCTGATTAGCATTTCTGTCTATTAAAACATCATTTGGTATATAAGAGCCCTTTTCCAATATTTTTTCAACCACAGGATGGCGGCCATCAGTAATGATTATTTTATTACCATTATTAATTATTGGTTTTGAGTAATTATTGATTACTGCATTTTGTGAAAAACCCTGAATAACATCGAGTATAGCTATGGCTCTTGTTGTCGCAAGAATTAAATCTGCACTCTTTACAATATCTTCTCTTAATGCAACATAAAGTTCATATTCAAGAATCCTTATTTTTTCTTCGGCGCCCAGAATTTTTTGTTCAAACCCCTTTAGTTCAGGTGTGTAAAACCTTTCTTTATTCGAAAGAGTTTGTTTTCTGATATAGCTTGCTGGAACAAGATGAAGATTTGACTTCGTTACCTCAATATAGTATCCAAAAACAGAGTTAAACGCTATTTTCAAAGAAGCAATTCCTGTTTTTTCTTTTTCCCGCTGTTCTAATTGCAATAACCAGTTTTTTCCACCTAATGAAATTTCCCTTAATTCATCGAGTTCTTGGGAATAGCCTTTTCTAATTATACCCCCTTGATCCATTGTTGCTGGTGGGTTCTCCACAATTGCTTTATCGATTATCTGCACGATTTCACTAAAATCTCCAATATTCTTGCTAATATTGCTAATAATATTACTCTCACATTCTTCGATTAAATCCTTTACCCTTGGATATAATTCTAAGGATTCTTTCAGAGCCTTCATTTCTCTGGGCAATATTCTTTGACACGCAAGCCGGGCTGTAATCCGTTCAACATCGCGGATCGATCTAAGAACCTCTCTTAATTCCTGTCTCAGAAATTCCTTATTCTTCAACTCCCCTACTCCATCCAGCCTTTCCTCAATTAGATTAGTATTAACAAGCGGTTCGAGCAATTCGCGACGCACTCGTCTTTTTCCAAAGGGTGTCAGACAATTATCAACTACCCAGAGAAGAGTCCTGGTATCATCACCCCGTATATTCTCAAATATCTCCATATTTTTACGTGTAGCAAAATCTAAGTATAATGCATTTTTTGCGTCGAACAATGTAATTTTATTGATGTGAGACAATGAAGTTTTTTGGTTTTCAGACAAATAATAGAGAAGTGCTCCGGCTGCACCTATGGCAAGTTTACTATCCTCAATGCCAAAGCCGTCGAGTGTAACAACCTTAAAATGGTCAATAAGTTTCTTATATGCAATTTCATGAATAAAATGGTAACCATCAAGGTTTGTTAAGGTAATATCTATTTTGAAATCTATTCCCTCAGGTATAACAACTTCTTTTGCCTCTTTTCTTAAAAGTATCTCCTTGAGTTCTCCTGCATCAACCTCACCACAGGAAAATTCACCACTCATTACATCACAAAATGCAACACCAACATTATCTTCATCAGGCAAACAGGCAGCTAAAAAGAGTGATTTTTTCTCGTCGAGTAATGAAGGTCTCAGAATCGTGCCTGGAGTAATGACTTCAACCACATCTCGCGCAACCAACTTTTTACCTTTACCAGCAGGTTCAAGCTGTTCACATATTGCAACCTTTAAACCACGTTTAACTAATTTTGCAATATAATTTTCGCTCGCCTTTATTGGAACCCCTGCCAATGGAACTTTTACGCCCTTTTGTAAGGTCTTTGATGTAAGTGTAATACCCAAACACGAACTGGCAAGTTTTGCATCATCATAATAAAACTCATAAAAATCCCCTACGCGGAACAGAAGCAAAGCATTTTTATGTTTATTTTTTATTCTCTGATACTGCTCAAGAAGAGGAGTAAGCTGCATAATTAGATACGCAGGATCGTTCCTACAGAACTCGCAGGATCAACCCGCCAAAAAGCATGGCGGGTCTTGCAGTATCATTCTGCCATTACAATCGGCAGAACTCGCAGGATCGTCCCTTCGGGACTCGCTCAATAAACTCTTTGCGAGCGAAGCGATACTGCGTCTACTGTTTACCCCGTTAAATAATATTTTTAGTGAACAAATAATTTTATCCCTATGCATGTATTTAACGGGGCAAGTGAAATGATACTGCGAGCTTGTTTCGAGACTTTTCGAGAAACAAAGCGATACTGCATTATTACTAGTATCCTTTGACGACATTCCCTTTTATTTCCAGTGAGTCGAGTTTAAGGGAAAATGCCCGGGCTTGTTCTGTGGTGGAAAACCGACCAACCCATACCCGGTAATAAATCTTGCCCTTGACCAACGCATCGACAACACGCGTATCAAACCCTTTTTCCTTCACCTCTTCTGCATACTTTTCAGCATTGGCTCTATTTCTATAGGACCCTATCTGGATTGTAAAACATTGTTTGGTACCAGTACTTTGCTTGGTTGGAATAATACTTGCTGCCCGTTCGCTCCATACTGATTTTGGAAATGTAGCCTGCAGATTCTCCAGAACACCTATGCCCTTCTTCTTTAAACCACTACTCATATATGAAATACCCAGCCAGAACAGAACTTCGTCCTTCAAATTTGTATCCGGGGTTTTCCGTAATAACTCGTTTAGTATTGCAATTGCATTTTCATAATTTTCAATGGCAATACTGATCTTGGCGATTTCTAAGTAAGATATGTTTGTATAACGCGATTGCGGGTAATTGCTTATTACCTTTTTGTAATATGATAGTGCTGAATCCGGTACAATTGTTAAACGTCCCAAATAGTAATATGCTTCAGCAATGCGGGGATTACTTTTATCTCTTATGACTTCGATAAATATTTCACGCGCACGCTCAAACTGATATGAGTTGAACAGCCTTATTGCCTCATTAATATCCTGAGCCCCAAGGAACAGAGGAATTATAAGTAAGACAAAAATGATTCTACTGCGTGGCATTTTGGACATAGGAATGAAAATTTTTCTGTACTAAATGCACATTTTGTACATTTAAATTTCCCATGGCTTATAATATTTTCTATTTCGACAATCTTTTCCTTTAAATTTTCATCATCAGTGTTTGCCTTGAGTAAATGTAATTTGGGTAAAATACTTTTTGGAAATATATCGGCTAACTTGTAATATATCTCTTTCGCCGTCTCAATATCATTTTTCTTTTCATATAAGTCAGCAAGAGCAAAACCCACTGTGAAATTTTTTGGGTTCTCATAGAAAATCTTCTCGTATAAAGGAATGATTTCATCAAATTGTTCAAGCTCAAAATAGACTTTCTCAAATTTGACGATAATTAAAAAGGCATAATCAGGATGTCGTGTAATAATTTTATATAAGTATTCTTTGGCTTTTTTTATTTCGCCCTTCTGTTCAAAATGATTGGCAAGATAGAATAAAGCAGTCAGCGAATTCGCTGAAATCTTTAATGCTTTTTTAAATAGATTAATTGCTTCTTTTTCTTCATCAGAATTCTCGTCCGTTAGATTTTTTAATCTACCGTTAGCAAATGACGCATAATAAAATGCATGCCGCTTGTCATCCTTTGGTTTAAACCCACCCTCTTCATACAGGGCAATACAATCACCATAGTTTTCCATATCTTCATAAACCCTGAGAACCAATTCACGTGCATATTTATCTTTCTTATCAATCTTTAATATTTCCTTTAAGAATGCTATTGCTTTGTTATGTCTCCTCGTATCGAGCAGGTCATTTACCAAAGCATAATACACCTTTTTCTCCTCATCTCTTTTCAGTGTGGGCCGTACTGTGAGTGACTGATGAATCTGAATCGCCCTTGAAACATCTCCTCTTTTTCTGTATAAATCACCTAATCTAATATATGCATCGATAAGATTACTATCAATGCTAACCGCCTCTTTAAACTTTTTCATCGCTGTATCTTCATCGTTTTCCAGTAAAGCGACCAGCGCCTTAATATACGGACCATGCCCGGTTACTTTTTCCTGTTTTCGATAAAAATAAAGATAAAGAACAAGGGCAATGAGTGCTACAACAATAATTATCAACAATGTCATTTCTCCTCCTCAAATGGGAAATTCCGCAGGGCATCAAGTTCTTTTCGTAAAATCCTATTTTCTTTACGCATCTTGTATAGGTTACTCCTTAATACAATTTCATCAGCAAGAGCAAAAATAACAACAAAAACTGAACCGGCAATGAATGCATAAAAACAGACCATGGCGAGTGAGATATCAAATATCTTCTGGCCAAAGATATCTAAATCCACTTTTGCCTGAGAATTAAGCACCATAAAGCCAATCATAAAAGCGATGACAATAATAGCAAAAATTAATCCCAAAAATCGCATTAAACCTCCTTTCTAATCATATACATAATATAATATTTGTCAACAAGCAATTTACAGAAAAAGTAAACAGTAGTCAGAAGACAGTATAACAGTAACCATACTAACTACTATCTACTATCTACTGCCTACTACTTACTACTTACTACTTACTACCTACTACTTACTACTTACTACTTACTACCTACTACTTACTACTTACTATCTTTTCTCCACTGCCTACTTGACTCTTTGATTTTGTTGGCTATCATAACATATGGATAAAGAACGGGATTTCTTTTTAAAGAAAACAATAGCTGTTTTATACGGCGGATGGTCATCAGAAAGGGAAATCTCTATCGGCTCGGGAAAGTGTATTATCAAATCTCTCAAAAAACAGGGTTTTAAAGTAAAAGGCATTGATGTTAATAAAAATTTCATAAGAAAACTGAAAGGTATAGATGTTGCTTTCATTGCCCTGCACGGCAATCCTGGTGAAGATGGAACAGTCCAGGGTATTCTTGATTTTTTAGAAATCCCCTACACGGGCTCTGGTGTTATCGGCTCAGCAGTTGGAATGGACAAAGTAATATCAAAGTATTTATTCAATGCGCAGGGAATTCCTACACCTGAATTCTATTATGAAGAGAATATAGATATTAACGAAATTATCATAAAACTGGATCTACCAGTTGTAGTAAAACCTCGTGCTGAAGGCTCAAGTGTTGGAATTACTATAGTGGAAACCAAAACCGATTTAAAGAAAACAATAAGGAGGACACAACGTAAATTTAAAGAACTGTTGTTTGAAAAATATATTCCAGGAATGATGGCAACGTGTGGTATAATAAATGACACGCCTTTGCCAATTCTTGAAATTGCACCAATTAAACGGAAATTCTATGATTACAAATCAAAATACACAGAAGATATGACCGAGTATATTGTTCCGGCACGAATTCCTGAGCAAAAATATAAAAAGGTCCAGGATTATGCGCTGGCTGCGCATGGGGCAATCAGTGCTTGCGGCTTTTCGAGGGTAGACTTTGTTTTGGATAAAAATCATAATCCTTATGTATTAGAAGTTAATACTATCCCCGGTCTTTTGTCTGGTTCGAATCTTCCTCTTGAGGCAAGGGCAATCGGCCTTACATATGACGACTTAATCTTTGAAATTCTAAAGACATCCCTGCATAGGTTCTAAACGCAGACCAGAACTCGGGGACGGTGCTTGACATTTTGACATATTTAACCATTTTCTCTCTTTCTCATCTTCTCTTTTGTCCTTTTGTATAACTGGCCCAGGGATGCATACTTCAATGACTGAAATAATGGATATTCTATAACTTGTAAATATGTTAATCCTGCCTCATCCTTTAGCATAACTAATAACTCACCCCGCAATGCCTCACCTTGATGACTGTCTAAATTAATCCCCTCTATCTTCACTCCTCGCTTATCCTCAAACTCGCTTATTACTTGTAGAGCAGACTTAAATAAGTAATCCTCTTTCCTCATTCTCCGTGATCTACCTTTACTCTTCCTTCGGTCAAATTTTTTTATAGCCTCCTTAACAAATATATCTTCACCTAGAATATCTCCCAGCCTCGTGTGCCTGATGGGTAAATCACTACCAGTCCATTCAACTAACAGCTGGGCCAAATCATCCTTTGTTTCAAATAATTTTTCGACAAAGTTATTATCAACAAACAAAGAATTCTCTCCAGTATAGTATTCACTAATGCTCGACCACCTGTATGCCCATGTAAATTTCACTACACCACTGCGCACAGGATTTAAAAGCACATACAAAATCGCCATCTTCAAATATTTATCTTCTTGAATTAATGTTGACTTAAAACGATTCTGAAATACATAACCCTTCCCACCTATCCTCTTACGATAATAGATACCATATTGACCATTCAATTGTTTCATAAATTCTGATAACTTTCCTGAAGAATTTTGGAGTATCAGATGGTAGTGATTATCCATAAGGCAATAAGCAAAAACCCGTATCTTTAAATTCTGTAATTTTTCCTCCATAGACTCGAGGAAATATACCTTTGCTCGGTCATCGAGAAAAATCTTCTCACCTTGTATTCCTCGATTCATAACATGATGATATGATCCCGTATAGGAAATTCTCGCTCTACGCATAGTAATATTTTACAGAAATTTGTCAAAATGTCAAGCACCGTCCCCACTTACGGGCTCAAACGACTAACTAATAACCTTAGTGAGATCCTTATTAAACGCGAATATGCTGAAAATCCCGCCAGTATGGATAAAGATGACTTTTTTATATCTCTTATTTCTCAAATTTCTTAGCATCCCATAAAAAGTCTTGCCTGTATATACTGGCTCGAGGATAACCCCTAATTTAGCTACTCGTTTTATTGTATTGAGTTCACCAGGATAAGGTATACCATAACCCTGCCCAACAAACCCGCCAATTAAACTAATATCTCGTTGGTTGACCTCGATAGATATTTTGAACCTGTCGATCGCGCGTTCGCAAATGCTCAAAATCTTATCTTTGAAATATTCAACAGTGTCGGCAACGATCACACCCTTGAGCGCCACATTTATTTTTAGCAGTTTCTTGCCGAGTAATAGACCTGCATAGGTTCCACCTGAACCGACTGCGCAGTAGATTGCATCGATTCTATTTTTCTTTATAAACCCAGCCATTTCCTTCATGCAATCGAGATAACCCAGGGCACCGATTTCATTTGAGCCACCCTCAGGAATAATATAAGGTTTATAATGAATCTTCCTCAATTTCTGTGCATATTCAACCATGATCTCATCTCGCACTTGATATTGTGAAGCAGTAATATAAGTTATTTTTGCATCAAACAATTTATCGATCAATAAATTCCCTGTAAAATTTTTACTCGGTTTACCGCGAAGAAATAGATGGCATTCAAATCCAAAATGTTTTGCAAATACTGCAGCTGTTCGGCAATGATTCGATTGTAAAGGACCACAGGTTATGATTGTATCACATTTTTTATTTATTGCATCGGCAATAAGATATTCCATTTTTCTTGCCTTATTTCCTGAAATGAGCAGTCCATTTTTATCATCCCGCTTAATAAAAATCTGTGTTTTTGTTTTCAAACCCTTTAATTCTTCAATAGGTGTTTTTATTGTCATTTTAACAGGTTTTAACATTGCCATAAGCTATTGTATTCATTAAGAGATCAATTTCAAGCCTCTCGCTCCAGTCATTATGAAGTTCGCCGAGGCGTACGCCGAAGCACTCCCAGAGATTGCCACGCTCCCTTCAGTCGCTCGCAATGACAAATGGAAGAAAAAACTACATGAACCCATCTGATCCTATTAGGGGAAGCGGACTAGCAATGAAGTAAATAGCTCGCAATTGACATATGGTAGAATTTCGCTATAATCAAGTGTGGAGATATAAATTGAAGAGTAAAGTAAAGGAATTTCAGTTTATCGGTTTGAAAAAATATAACCGCGCACAGCGCACAGCTATTATCAACAAACTTGTTGTCCCACTATTAAAAAAGGAACTCGGGAAGAATCTCATCGCCATTGCTGCTGATGGTTCCTATGCCAGAAATGAAGACACTGATTATTCAGACATTGAATTAATGATTTTTATAAAGGATAAGAAGAACTTGGCACACGGATTTGGGAAAATCTTAGACGGGATCTTGATTGAAGGACTTTTTATAACAGAAAGCGAATATTACAAGAATACTCTTGAACCAAACGAAGATTGGTATATTTCAGGATCAGACACATTAAAAGCGATAGCAAACTCAGGTTTTATAAAAAAGGTACAATGCTATAGGGTAAAACAGTTATCAAAAAAATGTTTTACGGCTGCAAAAGACGTGTTGTTTGAAATCCAAGAATCATTCGGAAAACTGTTCACTGCAATAGAAAAAAACAATAAAGAAAATCTCTTTTCTGTATTAGCAGATGCTGTTATGCAGGTTTTAAAATTAATGGCATTCATTAATAAAACACCTTACAAGACGTTGAGCACGTTTATTACACAGGCAAAGGGGTTTAAAATAAAACCGAGAGGTTTTGATGAGTTTATTGAAATTATTATTGATGGTAGGTATATTGATTTACAGACACTTGAGGAGCGAGCCAAAATACTCTTCTGCGGAATAGAAGAATTTTTTACAAGAAAAATAGGGAAAAATATCTATGATGATAATTTCTCCACGATTATTAAAAAATAGCAATAATAACACATCTGTGAATGACGTCAAGACAACTGCGGTAAGTAGCTTTGCCACTTTTTAGGCATTTAGGTGTTTAGGCGTTTAGGTATTTGTTTTTTATAAGGAGGTTTGTATGTTTATATTTGGTATACTCATTATCATTGTTATGTTTATTTTCAGGTCTGCCTATAAAGTCAAACCTGAAGATATGCGCATTGAGGATAAACTAAAGGTCCGCACTTTTGTCACGCTCGGTGCCAGTGTTCTCGGTGGAATTATGATTATCGGTTCTCTTCTTCGCATTGTGCCAGCTGGTTCAGTCGGTGTACAGGTCCTGTTTGGTAAGGTACTCGTTAAATCAACACTGTCAGAAGGATTGAATATTGTTAATCCTTTTATCAATCTCGAGATCATGACTGTCAGGACCCAGGCATATACAATGTCAATAGCAACTGAAGAAGGTCAGAGATATGGGGACGATGCAATTACATCACTCACAAAAGATGGTTTGGAAATTGCCATGGACCTGACTGTCTGGTTTCACTTGGACTCGCCTGAAGCAGCAATCGTCTTTCAGAAAATCGGAAAGGATTATGTAGCCAAAATCGTGCGACCTGCCGCACGGACCGCAATCAGAAATACTACTGTTAAATACAATGCTGTTGAGATATACTCAGAAAAGCGCGAAGAAGTACAGACAGAAATAAACAAACAACTGGAACAGTATTTAGATGAACGGGGAATTGTGCTTGAAAAGGTGCTTTTAAGAAATATAAAACTACCTGTAAAGGTAAAGAATGCAATTGAGGCTAAACTTGAGGCTGAACAGGATGCACAAAAAATGGAATTTGTTCTGTTAAAAGAGATCAAAGAAGCCGACAGGAAAGAGATTGAAGCAGGAGGAATTGCTGCAGCACAGAGGATCATTGCCGTATCATTGATCGGTGAGAGAGGACGGGCTTATCTATCATGGAAATACCTGGAAAATCTCAAAAACCTTTATCAGTCACCCAATAACACTATTGTTATCGCACCCTATGACAAAAGCTTTATCCCATTACTGCAGATTAAATAGAACTATTTCCATCTGAAAAAGGCTCAAGAGGGCTAAAAAAACCGGTTATCATCCTTGTTAGATTATAGTCAAGGAGTAAAATGGAGTTTGCAGCGAAGAAAGTATTTGCGACAACATTGTTTACTGATATAAGACACTTCAATAAAATTGTTAATATTCTATCATTGGAAGAGACCCATGCATTCCTGAACGACTGTTATGCACCCATTGTCGAAATAGTTACTGATTATGATGGAACGATTGATAAATTTATTGGCGATGCAGTAATGATTGTATTCGGTGCACCGGTCACTCATGAAGATGACCCGATTCGAGCAGTAAAATGCGCTCTGGATATACAGAAAAGGATTGAGGAGATTAATATTAAATGGAGAAACCTATTGAATTTTCTTGTGGAAATTGACATAGGCATAAGCACTGGAGAGGTCCTTGCCGGTAATGTAGGGCATATAAAAAGAATGGATTACACTGTGATTGGGAAGAATGTAAGTCTCGCTGTACAAATAGTCCATATGTGCAAGGATTATAAGGTAAATATACTTCTTGATAAGTCAACCTATGAAAAGGCTAAACACGATTTTACATTCAAAGACCTGGGAGAAAAGTTGATATTGGGTTTTACCGAAACAATAAAGTTATATACACCGATTAGCGGGGACAGCGCCTAAATAAAATTATCAGATTAACATCCTTAACCTTTGAGCCATTATATTTTTAGGCGTTTTGAGAATTAGGGCAATTAAGTCCATTTAAAGGTAATTTACGGCAGTAAGGTTAATTGTAAGAATCAGAAAGGCAAACACCAATCTCCTTAAAAAATTGAAGATCTGCCCTGAACATTTTGTCAATTTTTTGCATCTGGCTGTAATCTAGCCATTGATACTCTTTTACCTCCGCAGGATTTATCTTTATTTTATCATTTATCAGTTCCACATGCCACCAGTGTAAAAGATACTCTTTATCCTCAGTAAAGCACTCCCATACCTTTTTAATCGGCTTTACTATTATTCCCATTTCTTCTTTTGCCTCGCGTATTACTGCATGTTCTTGTGTTTCGCCCTGTTCTACAGCACCGGTTATTGGACACCAGTAATCTTCTGCTGCGCCTTTTTTTGCCCTTTTTATCAAAAGAAATTTATTATCCTTTTTTATCACGACCGCCACAGCTTGTTTCATAGAATATTATAAACAATAGATGTGTATAGTCAATTGGGTAACTGTGAATCAAAAAACGATTATATGCCCTTTTCGCCTACACACTAAAAGATGCTGTTTCGAACAACCAAAAATATTTATTTAATCAAAAGTATTTTTCCCATGGAACTTATGTCATCAACCTTTAAATGATAGAAATAGACACCTGACGGTACAGATTTGCCTTTCTCATCTCTGCCATCCCATGAAATGGCAGAAGCAAGAGGTAAGAAATCAGAAGTCAGATTAAAAATTTTTACTATCCGGCCTGAAACGTCATAGATTTTCAAAGAAATATCTTGCATCTTACATCTTGCATCTTGCATCTGAAAACTGATTTCTGTTTTCTGTCGGAATGGATTTGGATAAACAGAAAAAGAACTCTTAGTACATGTCGTTAACTCCTCAATACCAGTAGAAAAATAAGTGAGACGCTCAAGGTTCAAGGCTTCTGTATAATTTGGATTTGTCTCATCCGGATAGCTCATAATACAAACCACAGCGCTATAGTCTTCGACTGGAAACGAATATACAATATAGGTTGTGGTATCTGAAAAAATAGGAATACCACTGATAAACACTGTCATTACGCACGTGTCAAAATCACATACTCGCAGGCATTCAAAATTACCATAAGGAATAATAACGTTCCCATAGGCATCACAGAAGCGAGTGCCATAATGGTCGTACGTAACCGAATCTGTGCCCATCATCACTGAAAAGCCAAAGTGGAAATTATAGCTGTCTCCATAACTCATTGGCAGAGGAGCCGAATCTACGGGTTCATACTGCAAAAGGTAATTTGTATCAGGAGATACGAGACCCAAACCAAGTATACTTATAAAACTGGGCTCGAGCTCATAATATTGATACCCTGTATCACTATCTGCGAATGACATATAAACCAAATTTGCATTGGGGAATGAATCAGCAAAAGGTGTGGATGATACGGGAACAACAAATAGATCCTCACTCTCTGTGCCCATTGGTTGGGAAGTAAAATTCCAGGTCTGTGGACCACCTGTAGAACCAAGATCAACCGTTACACTATCCTTACCATTTTTTGTCCACACAGTCCCAATATAATGAGGTATCTCGGTCCAGTCAATGACAATCTGGCTGTATAAAGGTATGATTGTCACACACATAACAAATAATAAGATCGACTTTGATAATTTCATATTTCCTCCTTTTCTATATTATTATCATTAAAATTTTAAAAAAATCAAGGGGTAAATATTTCCATGAAAAAATTTTCATTGTCGGCACAGTTGACATTTATGTTTTTTAATCTATAATTGAATATGTTTAAACGTGTATACTTAGCCCCTGATGAATTTACTGCAATCACGTTGCGAGAAATGCTAAAGAGTCAAAATATTAAAGCAATGATACAAAGATTTGAAACGTCCTGGCTTGATGGCCTGCCGAAAATGATGAAAGGCGGCTGGGGTGAGGTTTTGGTAAATGAAGAGGATATAGAAAAAGCAGAAGAATGTATTAATGAGTTTTTGCAAGATACTACCATTAATTAAACATTGCCTATATTAATAATTTTTTTATTATCCCAGAATCCTGTTCAAACAAGAGTAAGTTTTTGTGCTGTTGGCGATATTTTATTAGACCGGGGTATTAGAAAAAAAATTAAACAAAATAGTGTTGATTACCCTTTTGAAAATGTAGGTGAATTTATAAATGGCTTTGATCTGGCATTCTGTAATCTTGAGTGTCCAGTTTCTGCACGCGGTGCATCAACAGGTAAAATATACTGTTTCAGGGCTGACACAAATTTTTTTACCGGGATAAAAAATGCGGGTTTTAACATCTTCTCCCTGGCAAATAATCATACGATTGACTGGGGTCAAAAAGCATGTATGGATACGAAAGAGATAATTGAAAAACATAATCTCTATGCAGTGGGCGCGGGCAAAGACCAAAAAGAGGCAAGAAAACCTGTAATAATTAGAATGAACGGTTTGAGGTTCGCGCTATTTGCATATGTTGGTTTACCCCTCAAAGGTCTTATCTGGCCTGAGACCAAACCGGGCCCTGCCCAGGCAACAATAGAAGAAATCATCGCAGAAATTAAGAAGATAAGAGAACAAGTCGATTTTGTAGTCGTCTCGCTCCACTGGGGTATAGAATATCAACATAAACCAATGGCAAATCAGTCTGAGTGGGCACATAAGATAATAGATGCAGGTGCTGACCTGGTCATTGGTCATCATCCCCATGTATTGCAGAGTACAGAAGTCTATAAAAACAGATTTATCCTCTACAGCCTTGGCAATTTTGTTTTTGACCAGCACAAACTTTACCAGCGGCAGACAGGAATATTTTCTTGCATATTCAAAAAAGGGAGAATCGATTCTCTTTCGTTTTACCCTGTTTTATTAGAAAATTTTCGTCCCGGTTTTGTAAAAGACACAGCCCATAAACTTATTGAAGAAAAAATCAAGGAAATATCTGAAGGATATAATACAAAATTCTTGAGCAGAGATGACAAAATTTTTCTCACTGATTCGACATTGTCATTAAGCTTTAAAAATCCTATTAAGTATTCAAATATAGGTGACAATAAAATCATTATTTACAACAACTTAATAGTAATAACCGATACCATCGGTAATATCATTGATACATTTCTAATCGAACAAAACAGCGAAATAAAGGATTGTTGTTTAATCATAGATTCTACATGCCTGCGGCTTTTTGCCATCATTGGAAAAACCGGAGAAATTCGGGGTGATTATCTGGCTCAGTATTGCATAACAGATAAAAAGATTATCGAAGAATGGCTTGATAAAGATCGAGGATATAACCCATGGAAAATCATGACCGCAGATATTGATGGCGATTCAGTACCCGAGATATGTGTCGGCGTTTATAAAAAGACAGTATTTCATCCTGTATACACAAACAGTTTATTTATCTATGATTGGGATGGAAATTTTGTTCACCCAAAGTGGTTTGGCACAGAATTCTTAATACCGCTCTTGGATTTTGAATTTTATGATGTCGATAATAAAGGACTTGCGGATCTTATTACATTAGAAACAGAAAATGACAGCACAACGAAAATAATTGCCTACCAGTGGATGGGATCTGGGTTCTGGCGATATAGAAAATTGGCAGAAAACTTAAGTGAAAACTGGTTGAGTAATGTAAATATAGAATCTTTTTTTGTGGGAAAATAGATGTTTAGTGAGTTTAGTCGAGCAAGCTCGACCACTACGGTGCTTGTGTGATGACAGTAGATTGTAGTGGCCGAGTTTACTCGGCAAACAAACATTTTCGATTTGGAACGGCATTAAATGATAAAAAAATAGTAATGACAAATATCTATATTCCTTCAGGACTCTCCATGTAATTACTTGACATAAGTCCATGTGTAGCTATAATAGATAATGAAATACCGCTATCTTTTTTTACTTATCATCCCACTACTACTTAACTGCCCGAAAAAATATGCGCCAAAAGTCGAGAAGATTGAAGCAGTATATCTCTCTTCTCTTTATGAAGATATTCAAAAGGAAATGCCGCTCTTAACAGGAATAAAAGATTTATCCGGTCTAAAGATCGGACACATCAATACAGACCCGCCATTTATGGCAATACTTTTGGGAAGGCTGGGGTTTTATGAGCTGTTAAATAGTACTGGTATCGACTTTGTTATGGGCGATCCAATTGTATTCCAGGTAGATAATATAAACTACTTTTTTGTTCCAATATCCATGGGTTATGCCATAAAGAATTACGAAGGTATAAGATTTGCTATCCTGTGTAAAAACAAAGACTCACTGACAATTGCTGATGAAATAAAAATAACTCTTGTTAAACAGAGAAGCGATGTCCTCTGGGTTATAGATAAAAATATGATCGATTCACCGCCTATGAAGATTAATTTTTTTATAAAAGACCGGGGATTGTCCGATACAAGTATAACGGCAATTGAAATAGAACCTGACACGATGCTACTGAAAAAATTACAAAATTTTAAGAATAATTTTAACAATATGCTCAGTAGAAAAATATACCTCGAGAATAAAAGGCTCGATGAGTATATCCTTTCAAAAATCGCTCTTAGTAAAGACGTAAATGTAATTCTCTATCCAGAATATCTTTTTGGCGATGTAATAAAAAAGGATTCAATCAGTCTTCGCGAAATCTTAAATAATGTAATGTGCGAATTGAAATTTCAAAAATCTGTAGATATGACGAAAAACGAAATATTAGAATTTAATAAGGAAAAAAAATACAAAGTCTGGGGTAAATCAATAAGGACGAACCAGGTTCTTTTACCTGATAATCAAGGTGAATATCTATTTGATTTACTTGCCCCTATCAAGGAACCGGGAAATTATTAATATGCGCATACACTGGAAACGACTCATCTGGGTAATTTTTATATGTCTATACTCCGGGCTGTTCTTTTATAATTTTCTGTACCCGTTCAATAACTGGCTTATCCCTTACATCTATACAATGATACTTATTATATGGCTCGGTGTAGAATATTATGAGAAACGTCTCTTTTTTCAAACAGGTCTTTTGCCAATGGCTTTGTACAGCTGGCCCCTGCGTTCTCTTTTTGCTCTATTCTTCTATTCTTGTTTTATCATTGGGATTTCAACTATTGCCTGGTGGCATAAAAATCAAACAGGATTGTACCCTTTCATCCAGATCATTGGTTTTGCCCTCCTTGTTTTTTCGATATATTTTAGACGGCGAACATTTAAGGGAAAAAGAATCACTGAAAAAAATATCTCACAATTTTATTTAAGTATTCTTCTGCTCGTAAGTTCTATCGCACTTGGCTACGGTTCAAAATCTTTGATCTTTTATGTAATTATTATTGGGTTCCCATTAATATATTTACAGAGAAGATATGAATATAAACAATTTAAGAACTTTGAGGATTTTATACGGGACACGCAAAAAAACGATAAAATCAAAGAAAAGAATTATGCTAACCTATGGGAAAAATATATTGATAAACAATTGAAAAAAAGGAAGAAAAAGTGAATATATTGTTAGGTGCCCTGACATTATTTATCTTTAATGCGGAACTTCCTGCAAAAATTACATATTTAGTAGGAACGGTAACTGTAGCAAGGAAAGAAAAAATGTATTCAGCAGTACTTAATGCCTCCCTTTATGTTAATGACATCATTACCACAAGTGATGAATCAACATGCGAAATCGAGTTTTCCAATTATTCACTGATTCATCTTGAGTCAAATTCAAGTATAAAGATTGAAAGAAAAGAAGAAACAAAAAAAGGTGTTTTCCACCGTATCTTCGCTTCAATAGGAGAAATTGTAACCAAGGTTGCGAAATTAAACAAAGGCGATGAATACGAACTTAGAACCGATGCTGCCCAGGCATTTATCCGGGGCACAACCTTTAAGACTATTGTTAAAGAAGATGGAGCAAGTTCTTTTAGCGTATTTGAAGGAAAAATTGGTGTCAAAAGTCTGGTTGAGGATGCAAAAGAAGTATTGGTCGACAAAAGTTTCAAGTCAATACTAAAAAAAGGAGAATTAGCACCCTTTGTTGATAAACTTTCTGATTTAGAAATCTCTGCCTTTACTACTAAATTTGACGACTTCATCAAACGAGGTGCGGTCTTAGACGAATTACGTGAAAAGTTTGAAAAAGAAAAGAAGAAAAAAGAGGAAGAGCTGAAGAAAAAGAAAGACGAGGGAATAGACAAGCTAAAAGGCATGTTTAAATAATTTGATTACATAGATTAGGCGATGTTCAAAAAACTACGATGGCTAAGAAAAATACGCATTAGCTGTGCAATATTTGTAATTTATACAATTTTTTCGAACTGTTCTTGTGATAAACCATCAGTTAAACCAGGTTTTAAAATCGTATCAATTTCACCGGCAATGACGGAGATTCTTTTTGCAGTTGGTGCGGGAAATGACATAGTTGGAGTCACAACATTCTGCAACTATCCTGAAGAAGCAAAAGGAATATACAAAATAGGTGATTTTTCTAATCCTTCAATTGAAAGGATTGTTGGACTGAAACCTGATCTGGTAATAGTAAATCTGCCAGAACAGATGAGGATAAAAAAACAGCTTGAAAAGCTCGGAATCACTATTTTTGTATCATCCCCTAAATCTTTAAACGATATCTATAAGGAAATAGCCGATATTGGTAGAATAGTAAAAAAAGAACGTGTAGCAGATTCGCTCATCCATTACATGAAAATGAATATAGAACCATCTGAACATAAGAGAAAAAAAAGTGTATACATAGAACTTTCACCACGACCCCTTGTAACCATAGGTGCGCATAGCTTTCTTAATGAAATGCTGGAGATGGCAGGTGGAAAAAATATCTTTTCTGACCTGAACAAAGATTATCCTGTAGTGTCCCAGGAAGAGGTCATTAAAAGAAATGCAGAGATTATCATTCTTTTGCATCCTGGAAATATTACAGATCGTTTAGCCTGGAAAAAAATCGCCGCAATCAAAAAAGATAAGGTTTATACAAATCTCAATCAGGATCATATCTTGCGACCTGGTCCAAGATTAGTAGAAGGATTTAAAGAATTACAACGGATAATACGTGAATAAATTCGTACCTGTTATTCTAATTTTTTTATTGGCAATATTTGTCAGTATTATGGTTGGGCCTGCACAGTTGACCAGCGAAATCATCCAGTTGCGTTTATCAAGGGTAATACTCGGCATATTTGCCGGCGGCATACTGGCATTTTGCGGCGGTGTCTTGCAAGGATTATTTGGCAATCCATTAGTTGAACCCTATACACTCGGTTCAGCATCTGGTGCAGCCCTGGGCGGCTCAATTGGAATTCTGCTCTTTGGAACGATCAGCCCGCTCTTTGCTTTTTTCGGTTCACTCGGTATTGGTTTCTTTGTATTTACTGTTGCACGTATTGAAGGCGGATTGCTCAGGGACCGGTTAATACTTGCTGGCGTGGTTATGAGCTTTTTGTGTTCTTCCCTGGTTATGATCATAATGGTCATGGGGGGTCGGGAATTATATGAGATTCTTTATCTTTTAATGGGTTATCTTGGCATTATAATAAATGCAGAGAACCGTCTGTTTATTATATTGATGATCGTTCTTTCCGTAGTCTTAATGTTATTCTTGTACCGGTACCACAGAGAACTCGATATTATATCTCAAGGACTGGAAACCGCTGCCGGGCTTGGCATTGATATCCAGAAATTCTCAGTAATCATCTTTCTTATTACGTCTCTTCTTATTGGTCTTACTGTATCACTTGTTGGTGCCATAGGATTTGTTGGTCTGGTCATCCCCCATATATCGAAACTCCTATTCGGGCCAAAGCATCTGTATAACCTGCCTGCGTCATTTATTCTGGGAGCGACATTCTTGCTGCTTGCCGATACTGTATCACGTATTATTACTGTGTATGAACTTCCCGTAGGCGTTGTCACCTCACTCATTGGTGTACCATTTTTTATCTACCTTTACAGGAAATAAAATGAAACAATCTATGTTATGTAGTTGCTTGATTTATCAAGCTGTTCTTTATAAGAGGTAATGCGAATATGTAATGCGTGTTTTTATGGAAACAATTAAAGTAAAAAATATTCACTTTTCCTATGATACAAAAGACATTATAAAAGATGTCTCTTTTTCACTAAAACAGGGAGAATTCCTTGGTATTATTGGCCCTAACGGCGCTGGAAAATCGACCATACTCAGAATTCTCTGCGGCATATTAAAACCAAAAACAGGTGAGATCATTATCTTTGATAAAGATATAAATGACATTAACAAGAAAATCCTTGCCCAAAAGATCGCTTTTGTACCACAGGAAACCCATTTCGCCTTAAATTTCCCAGTAGAGGATATAGTGCTTATGGGCAGATTTCCTTATCTGCGCGCTTTTCAACGGGAACGCAAAAAGGATTTCCAGGCAACTGAACACGCACTGATGTATGCCAATGTTTCACAATTTAGAGAACGGCCAATAAATTCTCTGTCTTCTGGTGAACGACAAAGAGTTGTGCTTGCACGCGCACTTGCTCAAGAACCTGAAATACTCCTTCTTGATGAACCAACAAGCCACCTCGACCTCCATCATCAATACGCAATAATGGAGCTTTTAAAGAAATTAAATGCTGAAGGTATGTCAATCATCATTGTTAATCATGATTTGAACTTGGCAAGTCTATACTGCCAGCGCCTGGTGCTCATGCATGAAGGATGTATCTTTTCAAAAGGTACGCCGCAATCTCTTATAAACGAAAAAATCTTGAACACAGTTTACAAAACCGAAGTAAAGATAATAAAACATCCTTATAAAGACGTCCCTCAAATCTTTTTTCATCCAAAAGGAGAATAATATGAAGATTATAAATAAAAGGATCAGGTTGAATACAAAAGGGGCTGGTGATCTTATTAATATAACAGACAAGATTGCACAATTACTCCAGTCCTCAAAACTGGAAAACGGTAATGTAACTGTCTTTAACATCGGATCTACTGCTGCCATCACCACCTTTGAATTTGAACCCGGTTTAATAGAAGATGTGCAGGAAATGTACGAAAAAATTGTGCCCTCAAACAGGCACTATCATCACGATGACACATGGGGCGATGCTAATGGGTTCAGCCACTTAAGGGCAGCGCTTCAGGGTCCCTCTCTTACCATACCGTTTGAAGACACTAAGCTTTTGCTGGGCACATGGCAGCAAGTCGTCCTTGCAGAATTTGACAATAGACCCCGACAACGCAAAATAGTAATCCAGATTATCGGAGAATAACCTTTCGAAATTTAAACCTACCCCATTTTTTCATAAGGCGCGGTTGTGATACATCAAAAAAAAACTGAGGCGTCTCTTATTCGATGATCTCAATCTGCGATGGGCTTTTTAAAATGATTTCTGGCTTGCCTTTGTATTCCTTTATCAAACCTTTTACCCTTACCTTGCGGTTTAAATAGTAATCTTCAGGATTGGATGGAAATCTATTAAAATCGCTCGCAAATATAACCGCAGTAAAATATTTTCGCCAATTCTTATGGAAATTTAAAAAACATACCTTACCCGTATTATTCGATACTACAATCTTACCTTCAACTATTTTTGTCTGCCCATAATATTTTGCAGCATCGCGCCATGAGATAATCTCATATGTAATTTCTTTTTCCGGCACTGGATGGACAACTATACCTGAAGTATCGGGTGTCTGAAATACTGAGAAAGACCATAACCCCCTTCTATTTCTTACAGCAATCTTTTCCAAACCTTCAAGTTCTTTTCTGTATAATGTATCTGGTGGATAGAATCGAGTTTCTGCATGGCCCATCCTTACAAGTTCCGCATTGATAAAATTACCATTCACATAGACGTATCTTAATAATCTACCATAGTCGTCTTTGTCAGTAATATCTTTTTCCAACCGTACACTTTTGTTAAGGATCAAAAGCAAAAGAAAATCCTTTGCAATATCTGCCCCAGGATTACCCATCTCAGGTGTATTAATTCCCAAAAGCCGTACAGTCTCTCCTTTTTCAGTCCTGAATGTATCACCATCTATTACCTCAGTTACTTTATTGGTTTTTGTACAGGTAACAAGTATCAACAAAAAAATCAAAAGCCAGTAATGAACCTTGAGTCTATTCATGATCCATTATACTGAAAATCTATCAATTGTCAAAGCCTTAAGACTATCAATATTGATCTGATGATTCCAGTCTGGGTGATTATTTAATTAGCAGCAGTTTCTTGGTTTTTGAAACTTCATTGCCCTTTTTTAATTGCACAAAATATATGCCTGATGGTACAGATTTGCCTTTCTCATCTCTGCCATCCCAACACACAGCAGAAGCAAGAAGTAAGAAGCAAGAAGTCAGATTAAAAGATTTAACTATTCGACCGGAAACATCGAATATTTTTAACTCTATGCCCTTTGCGCTACCTGTCCCGTAGGATGAATGTGTTATCCTATCGGGATGCCCTATGCCAAAGCTGATATAAGTCAGCTTTGAAAAGGGATTTGGAGAAATATTCAATATTATGTTATTACTTTTTTCATCAAAATATATTACGTCTTCTTCTACGCCGGTTGGATTTTCTACGGGTAGAATCAATGCGGATGGATAATCGACATCATGGTAGATGCGATTCAAGGCGATCAGAGTATCACCAGGTACATAAAGACTATCTCCGTTGTTAAGGTTAATATCAAAACGAGAATAGTTTGACGATGAAATACAGATTCTTACTCGATGTCCCTGGACAAAAGTCAAACCGACATTTGGCAAGTCAATTGTGACTTCATAGATCTCTCCTGGTATCATTAGTATTTCCTCTTCAAAAGATTCTCGAAAGCGCATCCGCCGTATTCCTTCTAGAACAAGCATAGATCTCCCATCCGGGTATACATCACAAAGGCGCACAGTAAAGTCAGTGTCAAGACAATTTGAGGAAACATATAACTGCACGCTCACTTGTCCATCAACTACTAAATCTTCGGTAAGAACAGCGGTTGAAAAAATGACAGCATCATCCCGGTTTTCCACCTGGTACCGCTGGTCATATGGACCATGCAAAAGGAAAATACTGATACCTGCACCGCCAATACTTGGAGATGGATCACGTGGATCATAATAAAACGTATCGGGTAGATAGGTCTGTCCAGGCATTACCACAGAAAGACTGCCTGCCGGATGCAAGTAATAAGATGTGGAACTCACACTATCCGGAGGCCATGCTTCACTAGACTGCCATTCATCAGTTCCCATCTGAAAATAACGAACCGATGGGAGTGTGTCATAACCATTCGGGACGTCCCTTAACCAATAATCAAGAAACCCGAGTGCTTCTGTCTCAGGTATTCCTGCGGCATTTGGATACTCCAGTTGTCCTTGTACTGTATCTCCCACATGATGGTGATGCCATGGTCCTATTATTAATTTATGATGCTCTCTACCATTTACGCCACCTATTGTTGTCAGATCATTAAAGGCACGGAAAATACCATATGAATAACTGTGATGGTCGTACCAACCTCCCATTAATAACATGGGAACATCAATCTCCTGCGGATAATTCGAGAAAAATTCCAAAAGAATCCAGAATAGATCACGAATTGGGTGCTCTAATAGCAAATCAATATCAAAACCAAGCATCTGGAGCGTTTGCACATATTCAGTTCTCATTGCGCCTCCGCAAAAATATCTTTGATAGTACTCCATGTAATCAGCAACTATGGGAATACCACATAATAAATGTGGAGGATGCTCTCGTGCAGTGTTATATTGGATTCCTCCGAGCGCTGAAATTCCCCACATGCCAATCTTAGCATTACACCAACTCTGCTGTGCAATCCACTCCACACAATCATACCCATCCTCACCATAATTGGGATTTTCCACTGCTGCTCCGGACGAACCATAAAAACCCCGCCAGTCAACAATAATAAAGGTGTAATCATCAGTATCAAGAGGAAGCCCAAGAATTTGATACCATAGCTTGTTATAAGGTGTCTTAATGAGTATAACTGGAAAGGGTTGCGCTGTATCAGGGGAATACACATCAGCAGCAAGATATTCGCCATCACGCATAGGTATCCAGGTAGAGAAGAAGTCATCTGAATACAGGCTTCCAGAAAACAGAAATACAAAGAATATTATAAAGCATGATTTCTTGGACATTATATGTTCCTTCACAAGCAGTATATATCATTATAGTTTGAGCTGAAACAATGTCAAGCCAAATTGTGGAATGGTATTTGTTTTCAAAAAAATAATGAAAAAATTAGGAATTTTATAAATAATCTGGTTTAAGATAATAACTATCAATCTTTGGCATAGAAGTTACACTTACGAATACTGAAATCATGTCATTTATATACATCTCCTCTAAATCCTATTTCATGAACCTTTAATATTTTGTTTTTATCGTCTATACTGAAAATTACCCTTATTCGTCCAATTTTCAACCTATAAAACCCTTTCCATTCTCCTTTCAATTTCCGTATATCTGCATATAAAGGATTCTTGTTATCTAACCAATCTCCAATATTTTTTATCTTTCTCTTTACTGAATTTGATGTTTTTACATTCAGTTTTTCTAAGACCTTTAAACTTTCTTTGCTGAATTTGTATTTCCACACTTTATAAATCTTGCTTCACGAATTTTTGATTTTTATACTTTTTCGGTGTTCCAAATAACTTTTTTATTTCCTCCATTTCTCCTTCTTCCACATAAGGAACAAGTTCCAATTTTAATCTCTGTACATTTTCATCTAAAGCTTCTACCACTGCTTTCTTAATCAGTTTGTATAACTTCTTCTCTTCCACCGAAGTTAAAGTCATATTCCTCCTTTGAATATTTCACTATTTTATATAATAATTTTATCTATTATTTATTAGAAGTCAATGGTGTTATTCAAATTTTTTCGTAAATCCAGACAATCAATATAATAGCCATCATAATCTGAAATTTTAAGAACAATTCGCTCAATGAGATTGAGTAAACTAAAATATTCCTTGAGGTCTGTATTAGAATCTCCTGGCAATTTGCCAGTGTGAATTATTTTTTCTCTTATACCTGTGTGCCATTGCGCAGACAGAGCAGGAAGTGGCAATGGCAAAAGAGTAACGTAATTCCAGGATGTGTCTATATTATCCTTTCCCCGGTTTCTATAATTTCTTTGACAAATGGATTGGATAATGAAAATTCTTTTTTTGTAAAAGGATGGGGTTCAATTCTCAAATCAACGCCCCGTCTTAATCGCATTAAACTAAAACGGTCATTAATTATATCACCTTTAAAATCATTTGATACAATTGCTAGATCTATATCGCTGTCTTTAGTAAACCTGTTTTTTGCACATGAACCAAAAAGATATACTTTGCTTATACGAATCTTTTTTCTTTTTAATACATCTAAATATGCTCTAATTATTTTATGAATTATTTTTTTATTATTTTTCTTAGCCATAAACGGAATCTTCTAATTTTATTAATGTTCTTTTTTGTAAACTGCCTGGTGCATCGCTTGTAGAATTTTAATTTGTAATCGGCATATCTCGCAGTAATATTAAAAGAGGTCAGCAAATCAAGGAAATCTTTCTGTTCATCATCTAGAGGCAGATTCGATTTAGTAGCGATCTGCAGTAAATTGTGCGTGTAAGGTGGATAACTACTCACCTTTTTTACAAAATATGCTTTTAATAATTTTTCAATAACTAAATGGCTTAAAAACAGTGCCCAATGATAATCTCCGCTTTTAAATAAATTATTCATTGTTTTATAATCTTTATCGGAGATTTTTAACCAGTAAGTGATTATTTCTCCTTTTTTCATCACCACAAATTATACTCAATATATAATAGGCGTCAAGTCCTGGAATCGTTTTCATGTAATTACTATCCAATAATTAACAGTTGATTGCTAAACCATAATCGCTTAAAGTATTCAATTTCTTGCTGTGTATCGGTTGACAAATCTGTAAATTTAAATATACTCACAACCATGAATATAACATTATTAATTATTAAACCTGATGCTGTGAAGAAAAATTTGATCGGCAATATTCTGAAACAAATCCTTGATGCCGGATTTAAGATGCTTGGCATGAAAATGGTATGGCTCACCAAAGAGCAGGGTGGCGAATTCTACGAGATTCATAAAGGAAAAGATTTTTATGACTGGCTTACTAATTTTATCTCTTCCGGTCCGATTGTTGTCTGCTGTCTCAAACACCCTGAAGGTCCCAAGAAACTGCGCGAAGTCGTTGGTGCTACAGATCCCAAAAAAGCAACCCAGGGTACTGTTAGAAATCTCTATGGAACGTCAGTAGGCGAAAATGTTGTTCACGCCTCGGCACCTGATGAAAACCCAGAGCGAGAAATAAAATTTTTCTTTAACGAGAAAGAACTGTTCGAATACTAGATGAGTTAATTGTTTTACGTAGTACGGCATCGCTGCCTGTATCGTTATTCGTTTATTGTTTGTCGTTTTATTTTTAGCCGTATAACGATGCCGTAAGACCATACGGGTTGCTACGCCGTAAAACGAACACCTTTATAAAATCTAATTTAAATCCCCTCTTGACGAATTTTCATTTATGACTAAAATGTAACATATGAAACTAATTTTATTTGTAATATTCTTGATCATGTCATGTCCCCGCCCGGGAATAAAAAAGATATCTGAACCGGATTATTTAAAAGAAGCACTGCGTAGTCACCAAGATAATCCCCTTTATGCATATAATATGTTAAAAGATTCTGTAACAAGTGTTGAACATACGAATGAACGGGCTGAAATTTTAGTCAAAATATATATTGAACAGCGTGAATATGAACGCGCTGCAGTATTGTTGGATAGTGTTAGCTGGTCAATATATTTAACCCAGTATGAAACTAATATCATCTTACTGAAAACACAAAGATGGAATATGCTTGTCGAAAAAACCACGGATGATTTGTTAAAGGGAATCGCTTATTACCATCTCAATAAATACCCTCAGGCAATGGAATTTCTATCAAAACCCTTGAAACCGGATGATTACCGAATGGTATATTTGGCAAAGGTTTACGAACATTTGGGTGATTTCGATAAAGCCCTTGGTGTATTAATTGCTATTGATACAGTAAGTACTTATCTTTATTCTGATTATCAAAAGCTTTTATTCAATGTTCTTTTAAATCTTGAAGATTTGAATACTGTCCAAAAAGAACTTAAAAAATTAGAAAAAACAAGTTTACAAGAGTTTATATTACTCAAAATATTTGAAAAGAAAAAAGATAGAAAGAATTTAAAAAAGACAGCATGGAACCTGGTTAAAAAATATCCAGAGTCTGAAGGTGCATACTATTCTTTACAATTGATAAAACCAAAAAATAAATCAAACCACAAATCATTCGGAAAAGTATATTATTATCATGGTGATTATAACTATGCTATCAAGCACTTCAAAAAATCGATTGCTGATAATGCAGTCAATTATTATATGGGTAGAATCTACTACAGCAGAAAAAATTACTCTGAATCCTTAAAGTATTTTTCACGCAGTGATTGGTCAGCCGCATATTATTACCGCGGAAGAATCTATGAAAAGCTTGATATATTCAGCAGGGCAATTGCGGTATACGATTCATTATATACATTCTACAGAGATTCAAAATATGCAAAACGCGGGTATAAACGTAAGGCATTTCTGCTTGAGGATATTGGTGATACACTAAGAGCAGTAGAAACATTCTTGGAGATTAATGATAAGAACACACGTTTCCGAGCGGCAATGCAGCTATTTAGAATCGGCGAGCTGGTGAAAGCAGATTCAATACTAAAAGTCAGCACAGATCCTGAATTTCTCTATTGGCGCATAAGGATCAAAGATCGGCTGGGCCAATCAACTGAGGATCTAAGAAATCATCTGGCTGACATGTTCCCGTTGTCCTACTACAATCTGGTCCGAAATAGAAATGATCTCGTCTTCGATACCCTGGCACTAGATGAATGGATGGGTAATTTTGCGGACAGCATAACCTCATTCAGTTATAGTGACTCACAGCACATAGCAAAGGCGATTAGATACTTTAAACTCAATGAAATGAATTTCGGCATGAAGGAATTAGATATGGTTGAAGATAAAAGCCCCCAAGACCTTCTTCACCTGAGTAGACTTTGTGCCCAGTATGGTGCAGACCGGTATTCTATCCTCTTCAGTTTACGCGTGAAAAAAGCGGCGAAAAACAAGAATATCATGGAGTGGCCCTATGAACTCTTCAGATTGATGTATCCAGTCCGCTACACCTTCACGATTATGGACCAGCAGATTGAATTGAGTCTATGTCTCGCAATGATCTGGCAAGAGAGTCTCTTCGACCCCGAGGCATTATCTTCAGCCAATGCAAAAGGATTAATGCAAATCATACCGCCCACAGCCCGAGCCATTGCGAGTGACCTCAAGGTTCAATCCTATTCACTTAATGATCCATCAGTATCAATCAGATTCGGCTGTTATTATTTTACAAAACTATTAAATGATTTCAACTCAGTACCATTATCCTTAGCCGGGTACAATGCCGGGCCTGTACGTGCAAAAAGATGGATAAAACAAGACCCCAATTACGAGATTGACGAATTTATCGAGTTAATTCCTTATAATGAGACGAGAAATTACGTGAAGTCTATATTGAACCGCAGAATTATATATAAAAAACTCGTTGGTATATAATCTGGTATCTCAAATATTATGACGTTTCCGAAGTTTTTTTCTTCTTGCAAAATAACTCTCGGCTAAGGAGAAATATTGCTCCTACTGTAATACATGCGTCTGCAAAATTATACGTAAACCAACGTAAATTACCTATTCCCATATCAATAAAATCTATTACATAATCCAACCTTACGCGGTCAAAAATATTGCCGAGTGCTCCACCAATGACAATACTGAAAACTATTACACTGGTTCTGTCTTTAAGCGATAAGCCAACATAAGTTAAAATAAAAATACCGATAATTGAAAAAATGTAGTACAAAATATTTGGTCCGAATGAAATACTAAAAACTCCATAGGGATTATACGTAAGCTTAAAACGTAAAAAAGAGCCGATTACATTCGCCGGCGGGTCAAAAGGTGTCAGAAAATTTACTATTAATAACTTTGAAATTTGGTCAATTAAAAGTGTTACTATAATAATTACAAAAAAAAGTTTTACATTCCTTTTCAGAATCATTGAATTATATGATGTATATTATTAAGCTATCTCTTTAATTCGTTAGAGCACTTAATACACAATCTTGCTTGAGGTATAAACTTCAGTCGTCTTTTACCAATTGCCTTATTACAATTTTCGCAAAAGCCATACTTATCTTGATTAATTTTCTGCAAAGCCAGGTCTATCTCAGAAAGTGCCTCACTGCGCGATGAAAGAATTTGAGAAGTTACTTCCCGCCTTTCTGTTTCAGTACCCTGATCTGCCATATGATTAGAATAGGCAGAAAGATCACCCGACGTTTCAAGCTGTGTTTTTGCTATTTGCTCGCCTTCGTACTCTAATTCTTTTAGAAGTTTTTTCCTTTCCTCAATCAATCTTTTTTCAAACTGCTTTAGCTCTGACTTCTTCATTTTTTGTGTCATTGTATTTTCTCCTTTAACATATTTAAATACGATTTTGCCTTGATATTGACTGGATCAATTTCTAAAACTTCCTGCCATTGTTTTCTAGCATCAACAAATTTCTGCTGCCGATAATAACAAAGCCCTAAAACGGTTTTTGCGGACAAAAATTTTTCGTTTTTTCTTAAAATATCAAAGATTATTTCCTCGGTATTTTTGTATTCAGATAATTGAAGGTATGCCTTTGCCAACCTTAGTTTTTTATCAAGAAAAGTAGGACCAAGCTGTACTGCCCTCTGGTATTCTTGCTTCGCCTTCTGGTAATCCTGTAACTCATAATAGGTATCACCTAATTGGGTATAGGAATCAGCGAGCCTTGCCTTTAATTGAGGTGAGAATCCCTTTATTCTTGTCTCAAGACTTGCAGCTTGCTCAAACGCCTTTATTGCTTCATCAAACTGGCACTGCTCATTGTATATAATTGCCATATTCACGTACGCCTCGATATACTCAGGATTCAACTCGGTTGCCTTTTTAAAACTATCTATTGCCTTTTCATAATTTCCCGCAAGTGAATATGCAAAACCGAGGGCATTATGAACATCAGGATAATCAGGATAAAGGCTAATAATTTTTATTAATCTCTCTATCGACTTTTTGGTATCTCCCTTTTCATACATTTCGAGCGCTTCAGCGTAAATCTTCTTTGTCTCCTGATCCATGCGCTATTATATCTAATCTGTGATGTTTGTCAATGTCTATATGGTCCCACAAATCGAGACCGGATTTTAATATTCTACTATGACTTTCTAACGGGGTGAACCTTACCAAACTTCGCCTCAACAATCGATTCAATCCCACCGCGCATATTGAATTCACCTCGTACGATTGCCCATTGTGGTTTTATCGCTTTAACAAAATCTTTTAAAATACGATTGACCGCATTCTCATAAAATATGCCAAGATTGCGGTATGCCAGAATGTAATACTTTAATGATTTCAACTCTACAAAATAATTATCCGGTTCATATTCAATAGTAATTGTCCCGGCATCAGGCAAACCAGTACGCGGGCATAATGAAGTGTATTCAGGAATCACAATCGTTATCTTATAGCCCTTAAATTGATTGGGCAAAACCTCTATTTTCGGCATCTTCTCCTTTAAACCCGACACCGCATGTTTCTTAGTATATTTCGCCATAGAATATTATATCGAATTTGCGGGAAATGTCAATTTTAATATTTGATAAAAAATTGCACAAAAATGATACAAGTCAAATAAGGAATCGGTGTGTTATGCCGACCCTCTTTATTTTAAACGTTAATTTAAGAGCGATCATTGTTCTTGCAAGTTTTTCTAATATTTTCAGTACTTTGCTGTTTGTGGTCTGGCAATTGCAATTTATTTATATCTAAAATTCGCTCATCCTTGTAAAGCCAATAATAACAATGGTGTGCAGAGTAGAATCGAGGAGAATCAATAATAATAACAAAAATTGGGGTCTTGACCCCGTTAGATACTAACCGCCAAATATATTTATGCTCCTCGATTGTGTGATAGTGTATTATTTTACTAATTAAATTGAGCGCTTTTACATTATCTAACGGGGTTGACATCTGGGGATTTTTCATTATAATTATATTAGGAAAAAGAGAAGGTATTAGGAATTTGCAGAGGTCTTTACCTCTGGAGAGTCTAAATACCTTTTTGTATTTAAAAATAAATATTGAGGTACAGGTATAAATTAAGGAAGGAGGTTTTATGCATAGAATAATATTAGCAATGCTCGTTTTTATCTTCTGTTTATCCTGGGCAGAAGTGAAGGTGGTAGAGGTTTTGGAATAATTAAATAGTGAGGAGGAATATGAAAGTGATAGAAAATTATATTAAAAAGAGATGGTGTCGTATAGGTATTTTTATTATTGCAATTTTCACACTTTTTGGGGCGAAAAATGGCTGCTGTCCATGTGAAAAGCCTAGCGATAAAACTGAAATTCTTGAAGTGTACAATGATCGCGTTTACTATTCCTTTGATGATGATACTCTTAATGTGAATTTCGTATATCGGATACGAAGTGTAGATGTGGATTCATTTAATTATCTCAAAATATATTATTATGCGATTAGTAAATGGTGGCGATATGTTGAAACTCCAGAGTTTGCTACATTCTTTTGTGATGAACCAATAATTGACAGTGCGCCATTTCAATCCGGTACTTCTACGATAATCTTATCTTTACAGGTATTGCCAATCAGGACAGTTATCATATATGGGTATGCATGGAGGGTTGGATGACTCATCCTTTACTATTGGAAAGACAATCGGGCAGTGAGGAAATGTCTATAATGATGGGTGATAGCACTACAAATGCCTTTGGCCCAGGTGGTAGACAGATGGTTTTATTTATGGGAAATCGCCGGATTTGTAATTGTGATGATACATTAGATGATCCTTACGCCTACCCATTATTGGTGCAGCTTTTGGACGAAGAAGGCGTTGGCATAAATGGCGACTCACTTTGGTTTGAAGCTGATGACGGCTCGTTTGAGGGTGCTAATGGGTTCTTTTGTACTACAGGTACATATTTATATATGCAGGATGAAGATTCTGTTTCAGGAATATCATTAAATCCACGCTATATTTTCCCGGATATTCCTAAAGATATTGTTGTCAGTATTGAAGCTTGGAAAGATAATAGTCCTTGGCTTACAAAATTTATAAGTCTAAGGTGTTTTCACGATAATGATAGTTCAGGATTACAACCACCGAAATGTCATGAAACTACTGATAAAATAAATAAAGATAAAGAAATACCGGGTGATGGATATAATGATAATGATGAAATAAAGACAATAAAAGTTGAGATTGATTATGCATACATTAGTATAGATAATGTAAGAAGCGCCATTAGTTGGATGAAAGATATACTCGTGACTGCTCATTTGGACACCTTAGATACACTAGATTTTAAAATTGATGATGAGATAACAACGTTTCCCTTGCAGATATCCCCAGAGTACTTGAAGCAGTATTTGGCAACATATCGAACTTACCATGATCGTATTCATGTGATTATTGGCACATGGCGTGCCGATGATCCGTATTGGGAAAATCCTGGCGAATGTATTTCTTATAATCTGCTTGCATATGGAGGTTTATCACATACTGAATGTGCTCATTTTGCCTCAACTGATTCATCAATTGCCCAGGCATATCTGGACAGCACAGGTATTATAATCTATGGAGTCGCTATGGATTCTCTAAGGCGTCATAAATATAATCTGGGTCAGCTTCATGTCAGTTGGTACAACATGAATAAGTGGATAGCGCACGCAATGGCTCACGAAATAGGGCATGTTTTGGGATTGTCATCCCATCATCCAAAAGGGGTTATGGATGCACTCGTTGATTATACAACAAGCTATGATAATTACAATTTTTTTATTGATACATTATTAAATAAAAACCCACATGAGGATGCAATGAATACCCGAGATGTATTGGGAATTCATACGATAGATACACATTGGTAGGAGGTAAAAATGAATAGAATAACTTTATTGGTTGTGTTTTTTATCCTCTGGGCGTGGTCAGCACCGAATGTTGATAGATTTGCTCAGATATTTGGAAAAGAAATTGATATCAATGAAGAAAGTGTAAGTGGATATATTGACGATGATGGGAAATTATGGGTACTCGGAATAAGGTTCAAATCCGAACTAACAAAAAAAAGAAGTTACACTGGTGATATATGGGTACCTGAGGATGTCCCTTATCTTTATTTCTGGCTTTATGATAAAAATGGTAACAAGATAAATGAAGACGCACTGGGAGATTCGGTTGCACGGGCAAATCTGATTCCCCTTGAAAATGGTGGTGCTTTAATCATCCCTCGAACTAATACTGACATAGGTATACGGATGACAGATCCACCCGGCGGTTATCTCACTTTAGTTTTGATGGACAAAGATGGTGTAGTTAAACAACAACAGAAACTACTGCAACCCCTACTTAAAAATGCGTATGTTAGGGACATTGCAATTGATGATAAAGACAAAATTTACGTAACTTTTATAAACCGTGCAAATATTGCGGGTGTCTATATTGAAAATGATAGAATAAATCTAAAGGAAGATGTCCCCTTGCTGCAACCTCCTACAACTGGTAGAGAAACACATATACTTGAAATACTTAAAAAAAATATTCCATTTGTTTGGACCCAAGTTGACACAGCAACTCGCTATAAGGAAAATGGGGAAGTAGACTATAGAAATGTAATACTGTTTAAGGATAAAATTCAAATCCCACATTGTGATATTGAGTCTCAAAAATGGGAAGTAAAACGATACCACATACCACATTTGAGTATTAGAAAATTTAAGGATTTTGATTTATACCGATTGAGGAGTAATCCTACAATTAAAGATTATCCTGAAGTTCAGTCTGCAAGATTAAAGAATGGCAATATTGTAGTAACGATTTTTATGAAGGGAAATGATAAACCTGTTGCATACCAGATGTTGTTTGATTCTTTTGGTCAACATATTGCACCGGAGAAAATGGATGTTTTAAAACCCGAGGATGTTAAAAAGATTCCTGATGGCAGCAAGATGTATATCAAACGTGAACCTGCAAGTCGTGATAAATCAGGTAAATTTAAAGGCGCAAATGTTTACATCTGGGGATATGATAGAGAAGATGGTATGTTATACTGGAAGAAATATCATGTTGATTAGGAAATTGAAATGGGTTTAGTAATTATTTTATTATTTCAACTCTGGAATCAACCATCAGTGCGTATGCTGGGCTTTGGCAAAGATTTTGCCGGGTTTATTCCAGACCCGATCACTGATTTATTGCGTAATCCAGCCTATTTGAAGACATTTGGTCAAGACGATAGAAGTTTTGATGTTTTGCAAATGTATGCTATGATTCGTTCATTTAACTCAACTGCTTTGGATACACAATTGCTTGGTTTAGAATTTTTTGAGAGGGAGGAATTATTATCTCTTTTTGTATTGTATCCTAAGATTGGTCTTGCTTACCGTGTAGGTTCCTGGCAGAGATGGGATCACCGTGATTACAGTGAGTTTGAGCCATGGCTGTATGGTCAAGAGGGCTTTTTAGGTGCGCTGAATATCGGCAGGCTGATAAAAGTAGGGGCTGAGTATAGTTTTAGCTGGAATAACGAGCCGGATTGGATATATCTATATAAATATGATACATTGGGCATTCGACAGAAAGCAAGTGTTACGCATCTCGAATGGAGTAATGAAAGTGGATTAGGCATTACTATAACGAACAGTACGAATTGACGATTTTCACTCTCTGGCAGAAAGAACTGGGAAATTGATAGTTATACAGCAGATACAACATATTGGTTTTGGCCTGCTGGCGAACAAATAGTTTTTCAAGATCGACGCATTGATTCTCAACTTCATGCTCAATTTAGATATTACACTAAACGATTGAGCGTAATATGTCAATTAGATTACTTTGATGAAGATAGAAATGAATGGATTTTTGATCTTACATATTTGGGGCATTGTAACTACAATTCATATAGACCCGGATTGGGTGTTATTTATCAACCGTATGACGACGTATTTGCTACAGCTTCAATAATTTATGCAGTAAACAGGCGTAGATCTGATACCTACTCAAGAAAAATAATAGTACCCGTAGGCTTCGAAAAAGAATTTAATTCGACTTTTACATTTCGTTTCGGTAGCACCTTTACCTATGGCTATTATTACAACACATACCATCGATTCAAGAACAAAATAAATTTAGGATTAGATATGTGTCCTTATGAGAAATTATATCTTCATTTTGCGACTCAGAACCTTCTTGATGACTCTCAATGGTTTTTTGGATTAAGTTTTGCTTTGTAAAGGAGGTTGTATGTTTAAAAGATTAATTTGGGTTTTATTTATTGTGTTAGTACGATTGTCTTTCGGAACATTGGTGCGAATGAACTACGAATTTGGTGGACAAACATATCACAAATTTACAAGAGGATTAGTCAAAGATAATTTTGGCATTTCTCTATTTGAAGAGCCATATGACGGTGTTGCTTATAACATTGCTGATACTGGATTTTGTTTTGTTGCTGATGCAATGTGGCATCGAGTAATTTATGCACGTGGTTGTGAAACTGATGAAGAGCACTATTATACAAAATCCTTTGGCACCTGGGGAAGTGGTGCTAGACAGTTTAAATCGCCGCATGGTGTTGCAATAGATGATAATCGTGACATCTATATTGCCGACACAGATAATGGCAGAGTAGTTAAATTAAGATTACAAAGTGATACATTGGCGTGGATTGATGAAATTGGTGAGGCTTACCTTCAACATCCCTGGGATTTAGAGGTTGAGGGGAATAAACTATACGTGATTGACGCTGGATTACATAAGGTATTTCGTTTTTCTCTGAGTGGTAATTATGAAGTGTCTTATGGCGGATATGGGTTTACTCAAGGAAAATTTAATGAACCAAAAGGGATCGCCATCTCTGGTAACCATATTTATATATCGGATACTGATAATCAACGAGTAGTTGCGTTAAAGGATAGGCGTACATACTTTGAGTTTTTAAAATGGTTATATCCTGACCTATCAGAAAATGTCTATCTTCTGGATATTGAAGTTGATCAGAGAGGTGTAATTTATGCTTGCGATGGAGCTCGTTCAAAGATTATAAAGTTTTCGCCAAACTTAACTTCACACTGTTATTCTTTTGGTTGTTATGGGGCAGGAGTTAATCAATTTAAACATCCGAGGGGAATATTTATACAAGATACAACTATCGCCATTGTTGAAGAGTGGACTGATAATTCTGGTATCCAGGCTTACAAAGAGGTTGTTAAAATAAAAGAGCTTAAAACCTCAAAACAAGCTTTTGATGCAACTGAACAGGATATTACAATTAGCTTTAAGATTGATGATTTTTCTGCTGGTGCAGAACTGACCGTTGGAGATAGAGAGTGGAATTTTACAAATCTCAATCCTGATGAAGAATATCAAGTTGTCTGGGATGGAAGACACAGAAATGACAGTTTGTTTCTTCCTGGTAACTACATAATTCATCTATCGCTATCTGAAGGTGATACATGGCAAAAAACAATAAAGGTCAAAGGAACTAAAATAGGCGGTCATATATATAGTGATACTACTTGGATTGAGGAGGGTGAACCGTATGTGATGATTGGACAAGTAACAATTAGAAATGACTCAAAACTAACAATTGAACCTGGCGTAAAAGTAATGCCTAGTGGGAATTTTGCCTTGGTAGTTTGGCTCAACTCTTCTTTAATTGCCAAAGGTAGTCCAATTAACAAAATTCTTTTTACACCATATCGAAAATTATACCCTGAACCTGATCCGGTAACCAATGGTTCATGGAAATGGATTTGTTTTAATAATCAACATTCTGCTGCAGAAAATGATACTTTGTTGCTTAAGCATTGTATTATTGAAGCATCGGGAAGCAACAATGCTGCCATTGATATAAAAGACTATGGTCGTGTAATTATTGACAATTGTGAGATATTAAAAAGTGGTGGATATGGATATTATGAATCAGATATCAGAATACAAAATACCTTAAATCGAACAACAAAAATTACAAACAGTGTTTTTAAAGATAATGATTCATTACCAATGAAAGTGGCTTTTGCTTCAATCGGTGAAGTTAATAATAACACATTCGAAAATAATTATGTTCAAGCAATTGAAGTAGTAGCATCTACCAGGAAAAACAGTGGAACAATTGCCAATCAAGGGGTTCCATATTGGTTTATTGCAGAAAGATATGAGACACCAAATTTTTGGTTTAACTTGAGATCCGGAACTACTGATTCCTGTATTACATTAACCATTGATCCTGGGACACAAATGTTCTTTGAAGATGAAGCATATATATCATGTGGTTGGCGAGGCAACATAATTGCTCAAGGAGAAATAAATGATTCTATAATTTTCACTGCTCTTGATACTATCGTAGGATGGCGTGGCATAGAAAATAACTGCGCTAACGATGATGATACCTCTAAATTTGAATATTGTGAGATATCATATGTTGATTATTATCATGCATTACTATCAGGTGGACACCGACCTCTTGTGGTTAAAAATTCGACAATCGCCCATAATCGGCGTTTAGGTATTAAGTTAAAAAGTGGTGGGAATGACCTTTCGGTATGCCCGATTGTTGAAGATAATACATTCTATTGTAACGATTCGTTTCCTATTGCTCTAAAGGCTAATGCCTTGAGAAATTTGAAGAATAACGTGTTTCTCGATGAAGAGTCTGATTTTGATAAAATAATGAAATCCAATAATCATAACATAGGCCAAAGCGTATTAAATAATCCACCAAAGGATTTACTTGTAAACGAATACGGATTTAGAAACTTAGCTAATAACAATGGCATTTATGTATATGGTGAGCGAATAAATAGAAGCTTTTCATTTGATTATCCAGGTATTCCTTTATTGATAGAAGATATTACAATAGAAGGATATGGAGATACGATAGTTGTTCTTAAATTGAATAGTGGTAATTGGTTAATTGGTGGAAATATTTCTATTCGTTCAAATGGTGGATTCAAGGCAACGGGAACGAAATTTGGTAAATCAGATGATACGTACTCATGGCAGGGCATTAATTTTGAGTCTTGCTTGAGTGATTCTTGCTGTTTAGACAGTTGTATAATTCAGGGCGATAACTATTTGATTGACCTTGCCATATATATTAATAATGCTTCTCCAGTGATAAAGGATTCAAAGATTTTTAACAATAGGTATGGTGTTGCAATTATCGGTGGTAATTCATTTCCTCTATTAGAAAGGAACCTGATTTCTCTTAATCAATGTGGAATTCATAATATGACTAACGGCTCAACAAATTTGTCTTTGCATAATAATGATTTTTGTGGGAATAAAATTGCGATTAAAAATGAAATGGAATCTAATCATGTCGACGCTATTTCTAACTGGTGGGGGGATGCTTCAGGACCATGGGATCCAACAGACACAATACCGGGCCCGCCAGATTATAATCCTGCAGGTTGGGGTGATTCGATTGGTGATTATGTTCAATATCGTCCCTGGCTTGAGTCACCAGTGCATGGGCAGGTAGTAACACTGATACAGCCGAATGGTGGAGAAATACTGTATGCTGAAAGTAATTATGAGATTCAATGGTTAATCGAACCCGGAAGAGATCTCCCACAAATTTTACGGCAGGAATTGTATTACACGATTGATTTTCCTGAAGGCGGTGCAAGGGACCAGGCATTATGGCAGTTTATTGATACGGTTGATGTAAATCAGACGAGTTATGTTTGGAATGTTGCTTCAATACCATCGGCGCGGTGCAGGGTAGCCATCAAGGTATACTATGATGATGGCAAATCACAAGCTCCAAATTCCAAATCCCAAACAATGTCCAATTGCAAAAAAACAGATTACACAGATACGAGCCTAAAGGCTCTACTCCAGAATACACAGATAAAAGGAAAAAAGGCGACTGAAGGCAATTTAGGACAATTGAGGACAGATGAGATTGCTTCGCCCCTCGACAAGCTCGGGACTCGCAATGACACTTTCACCCTTACCTTCTCCCATCAAGGGAGAGGAGATATGGTGGAGAATCTCTTTGATCAAGAGCGAGGGGAAAAGACAGGACTCCTCGCAATGACTGATTACGAATACGAAGGACGAGGTACGAATACGATTTCAATTGACATCAGTGATGCAAATTTTACGATTGTTGATACTGTATCACCGCAAATAACATTAATCGCACCAAATGGTGGCGAATATTTCATACCTACAAAAGCAGAAACGATAAAATGGCAGGCAAGTGATAATCATAAACTTGATCATTTTAATATTTATCTTTCAACTGATGGCGGTACAAATTATTCTACAACAATTATACAAGGTCTTGAAGCGCCTTGCAGCACATATGCATGGATCCCATCAGAGGAAAATTCTTATAAATGTAAGGTTAAGATTGTTGCTTATGATTCATCAGATAATTATAACGATGATGTGAGTGATGATCTTTTCTACATTCCGGTAAAGTCATATTCGAATGAAATGACTGCATATAATAATGCAAGAAGACTTGTACGTAGTTTCTTCTCAAATCTGCGCCTGGTTTATACAACACAAGAAGACACGGAGACCGAGGGACAAGGGGACAAGAAAATGGAGAGACAAGGTGACGAGGAGATTTGGAGACAAGGTGATAAATTACAAATGACCAATGATAAATGTCAAATGAATGACAAAGATCAAAGGTCAAATAATCAATGTAGCGGTTTGATTTATCAAACGAAAGATGAGATTGCTTCGTCGTCCGCCAAAAAGTATGGCGGACTCCTCGCAATGACGGGTGCACGGAGCGGGACGCTCCTGGGCTATGGACGAGGTACGAGTAAGGTCTATTATACCCATTCTACTAATATGGGTCAGAACTGGTCAGATCCTATTGAACTGGGCAATGGTATTTATCCATCAATTACCATGGATCAAAATCCACCAAGTAAGATTGGCGTTGCCTGGACAAATGTAAGTGGCAGTAAAGTACTATACAAGTATTGTAATCCGTTCGGCATATGGTCTGGTCTATATACTATCTTCAATGAAGCCTCAGATATAACATATTCACCGGTGGCGATTCAATTTGCCAAAGATTCAATCCATCTGGTTAGTTTAAGGACAACCCGGATAACGAGCAGTGAGTTAGTGCAGGATGTTTTATATCATAAGTTCCCGTGGACAGATCCTGGTGCTTGTGCAACAATGGAAACAATTGACCACTGGCGTATTGTTTATGATGGTCCATTACCAAATTTTGTTTCTATAGCAGTTGATTATGATGGTATTGCCCATCTTGCCTGGGAAGGGCCGCCTGGCGACACAATGTTTACCACACCAACACCGTTTGACATTTTTTATGCTCTAAGAGGTAGATTGTTGATTAGTGACAAATACAATATTTCCAATAGTGATGACGATAATTCAATTCATCCATCAGCTGATTGTTATGGTGGTCATTGTTATGTGGTCTGGCAGGAAAAAGTTAATGGTTACAATGTGTTTTTATATAAGAGAAATTATGTTCAGTTTCCACCAAACCCAGAGACTGACACAATTTCGCAGACCTCAGGAAATTCAGTGTACCCGGTATCAAGAATGGGCGGCGTAGTGCTCTGGGCAGAAGGAGACCCGGCAGAGATATACGGTAGGATATGGAATAGTAAAAAGGAATATTGGCTCGAGATTGAGAATTGGAGTAATACTCCGGATAATTCAATGTATCCGCAGGTCGATGCTTGGCATAACATGGGCAGCACTGATATTATTGGCGCCTGGACCGAAAACACTGATACCTGTGGTCTTGGCAAACGATTTGTCTCGTTCTGGCCGAGTAAAGATCATGCAGACATTTCTTTTCCCAGTTACTGTTTGACGCTTGGGGATAGCATGTCAACACCATTCACTGAGTATCGAGACACTATTGCAACATATCAAGAAGATAAATTTGATTTAGGTGTTGATAGTCTTGTTTATTATCTACCTTACATTAATGCAAATGCGCAATGTCGAATAATGATTGAGTTGTACAGGCCGGACGTGTCTGAAGGCTCTACCCCAGGAAAGGAAAACAAGCCTAAAGGCTCTACTCCAAATAAGGATAGTAATTGGAAGCTCAGGTTGAATCTTGATGGCATAATGCATCGAATAATAAAACTTGCACCTGGAGAGTTAAAAACATTGGAATTCAATGCTCCCTGGTTGGTTAATATCAATGGTTCTGCGCGGATCAAATTCAAAAAGATGAGAGGTGACTTTATTCTTGTGCGCCGGATTCTCTTTTATGAATACGAAAGAGGAGAAAAAGATACTGGTTCGTTTTTAGCAGGTGGTGGTCCGCAGAGTGATGAGATTATGCAAGTCAGCCCGGTATTTTTCGAATGTATATATCCAAATCCAGCACGAGGAAATTTGAGGATAAGATTCAATTCACCTGATGAACAAAAGGTTACGATAAAATTGTATGATGTAAGTGGTAGGCTCATAAACGAGATATTCAATGGAAAAACAAAGATCGGCATGAATGAAATGCCGATTATGGCAGAAAACTATGCAGCTGGGATATACTTTATTCGTATTGAAACAGATAAGGAAATAATTACTGAAAAGTTTATCATGCTGAAGTGATTTAGCTGAGACTCGTAATATTTAGGAATCTGAGTTGAACTCTTTGTTAAAACGTCATACAAATAAGAGGGTTGTGAGACTTTAAAAATTTTAAAATCCATTTCTGATAACTCTTATTTAATCATACTTCTCAGAGCAATTTCAAGAATCTTCTCGAAACCTCTTTGTAGCCGAGCTGGCGATAAAAAGAATGTGCCTCAGTACGATGGTCACCACTCGTAACCTCTACCTTGATACATCCATTAGACTGAGCATAGGCTTCGGCAATCTCCATTAGCCTGCGCCCAATGCTTTTGCCTCGATAGTCTTTGGATACGATAATTGCCGTAACCCAACACAGGTCTCCTGCCTGATGTAATAACGGTACAAGATGAAGGCTGAGCACACCTACAACCATACTATCTAAAGTAGCAATGAGTACTCTATTATTTATTTTTTTACTCAATCTGTTTATTTTTTTTGCTGCAAATTGAGGTGTATTCGGATAGCCAAGCTCTGCCAGAAGACCAGAAATTGCTTCACAATCATCCTTTTCAGCATCCCGTATGATTATTTCAATGTTTTTATTCTTCATCCCGTCAAATTAACACAGCTTTAATAACTTCCCGATATAGAAAGCATAAAATATCAAAAGTAACCATCCTTCCCATCTGGTAATCTCTTTATCCTGACTCATAAAAAAGAATAGTAATGATGCGATTAACATCATGGGTAAAGCAAATGTAAGAATATTTTGCGGGATAGTCAAAGTTCCTATTAAAGCAGGTATTCCCATTACGGCAAGGGCATTAAATATATTTGAACCCAATACATTTCCTATTGCAATTTCAGGTCTTCCTTTCCTTGCTGCAGTTATAGTTACGACCAATTCAGGCAATGAAGTTCCCAGAGCAATAGCACTGGCTGCTATTATCTCTTTACTAATATTCAATATCTCTGATAGTTTAATAACAGATTCAATAGTGTACTTTCCTCCCAGAAAGATAAAAAAAGCACTTACGAATAGAATGATTATGGTTTTACGTTCTATATTCCTTCCCTTTAATTTTTGTTCAGTTTCAATACCTGCCCTTTTCTTTTTAGTAGATACAGCGTGGAGAAAATAAACAACAATACCTGCGAGACACAAAATCGCTTCGGGTAATGTGAATGCACCATCCCAAATGGTTGCGGTCAAGAAAAAAGCCGAACCCATTAATAACGGAAGGTCTATATGAATAATTTCATAAATAATTTTTAATTTCCCACCAATTATAGCAGCAAGACCAATAACGAGAAATATGTTGGTTATATTCGACCCGAGCACATTTCCAATCACTATTTCAGAAGAATTCCCTAAGACCGCAAAGATTGATGAAATAATTTCCGGCAATGAAGTTCCAAATGCTACAATTGTAACACCTACAATAAAATCAGGAAGGCCAAAATACAATCCAATTTTTTCAGCAGAGTCAGTAAAATAACCTGCTGCCTTTACCAAAACGAATAAACTTATTATGAATATTGTACCCCAGACAAATAGAGGTAACATAATTAGATTGAAGGACTTCTCATTTCGATTACTATTAATCTATTTATTGTATGTTTTTAATTAAATTTAAATCCTTTTTCCATAAAAAGTTTCAGGCAAACATCTACTATCTCAGGATCATAGAGTTTACCCCGGTTTTCCTTAATTTCATTTAATGCCAGATCAACACCAAAGCTCGAACGATAAGGGCGGTGTGAAGACATGGCTTCAACAACATCAACTACCGCCAGAATTTTTGCCTCATGGAGAATATCCTTACCTTTTAACCCCTGGGGATAGCCAGAACCATCCATCCTTTCATGGTGTTGAAGAACAATCTCGGCAATGGGCAATGGAAATTCTATTGTTTTTAGTATCTCATAACCAATCTGGCAATGGGTTTTGATGAGCGCCATCTCTATGTCTGTCAACCTGACAGGTTTGTTTAGAATCTCAGCGGCAACGTATATTTTACCAATATCATGGACCATGCATGCCATTCTCATTCCCTCGATACGTTCTTCTGAAAAACCCATTTCCCTGGCTATAACACAAGCGAGTTGGGTAACGCGCTGCTGATGGCCAGCAGTATATGGATCTCTCTTTTCCGTAGTAGATGCCAGGGCATTTATCGTACCATTCAGTATTTTTTTCAACTTTTTATAGCTCGTTTTAAGCTCTTGTTCAACTTTTTTGCGCTTAGTAATATCTTCGATAATGCCGTCATAATATTTAATTTTTCCTTGTTCATCTTTTACTACAACGGCAAACACCGAGCAAAAAATTGGCTTGCCGTCTTTTTTCTTTAATTGTAATTCTTCGTCTCTAACAAAGCCGTTAGCAAGCATCTTCTCATTAAACCTTTCCCTGTCCTCGGGATTTTGATACAGGTCAGCAACATCTATAGATAGAAATTCATCCTTACTTTCATAGCCAAACATCTTAATAACTGCAGGGTTTGCGTCAATGAATTTTCCTTTAGGTCCAACAGTATTTCTGTATATTCCAACATTGACATTGTTGACAAAGGTCTTATATTTTTCTTCACTTTTGCCTAATGCCTCCTGTGTCTGTTTCTGCTTGGTTATGTCCCGTCCAAAACTTACTGTTCCGACAATTTTACCAGATTTAAACAGAGGCGCTGTGTTTATTGATAAAACAAAAACAGAACCGTCTTTTTTGTGAACATTGACCTCGTAATGTTGAGATTTACCGCTCATCGTCTCAAGAAAAACCTTCTGTATTCTGGGTAGATCCTCAGGAGGTATTAAAGTTGTAAAGTGCTTGCCAAACCCATCATCGAGTTTGTGACCGCTGATCTGTTCTGCCCTCTTATTAACATAGGTGAAATTCCCCTCTAGGTCCAATGTCCAGATCATATCATTAGAATGCTCAATCATGATGCGATATTTTTCTTCGCTCTCTTGCAGCGCTTCTTGTGCCCGTTTTTGTTCAGTTATGTCCAGCAGCACTCCAATCGTTCCCTTACATTCACCCTTCTCATTTAACCAGGGAGAAGCATGAATACTTATGTCTCTGAAAGCACCATCTTTACGTTTTATTCTTAGTTCATATTGACTCGCCGCATTCTTTTTCCTTTTTGCGGTCTCTTGACGCACTTTTTCCAATTCATCTCTTGAAATAAATTCACCTAAATTCATACCGATCAATTTTTCTCGGGGATAGCCAAAAATATTACAAAATGCAGAATTGGCAAAAACAATATTTTCATCCAGGTCAACAATACCTACACCTTCCTGCAGGGTTTCGACCAAGATACGATATCGTCTTTCGCTCTGTGCTAGAGAATCCATAGCCTGTCTCTGTTCAGTAATATCTATGTTCACACCTCTGTATCCAAGAAGATCACCCTTATCACCAAATACCGGAACCCCACTTGTCGAAAGCCATACTGTTCTACCATTCTTGTGTATGCATCGATTTATGAATTTACGGAAAGACTGTTTTTTGACAAACATCCTAAATACCTTCTTTTTCAGATTTTTCCGGTCCTCAGGATGAAACAGATCATAAATGTGTATCTTGAGTACTTCCTCGGGTTTATATCCTAAAATAGCTTTAACCGCAGGGCTTGCATAAGTATATTTTCCTGCAAGGTCAAGTTCCCAAATCCACTCGGAAGCATTCTTTGTAATATCTTTAAATCTCTTTTCACTTTGCAGCAGCGTTTTCTTGAGCTTTTTACATTCAGCCTCTGATTTTTCCAATTCTGCAACCCGCTGTCGCAGTTTTGTCAATTCATTCATAATCTCATTATCTGTCTTTTTTCCCACAGACATAAAGACTCAGTGCAATAATCCAGGAAAATCGCAACGATGATTGCTGAAACTCAGAACGAATGTTTTTCATCCGGGTAAATTCCTTTTTTCACTTCGTCTCTATATTGCTGAACAGCTTTGCGAATTTCATCGCCAATATGCGCATATTGTTTTACAAATTTCGGAGTGAAATTCTTAAAAAGCCCGAGTATATCATGCAAAACAAGTACTTGACCATCGCAGTCTGAACCAGCACCAATGCCAATCGTCGGAATTGAAATCGTGTTGGTAATCTTCTTTGCGAGCCGGGAAGGAATCTTTTCCAGAACGATTGAAAAACAACCTGCAGATTCAAGCAGTTCTGCATCCTTAATAAGTCTTGCCCCCTCTTTTTCTGTCCTGCCCTGTAATTTATAACCTCCAAGTTTGTGGATTGACTGGGGAGTCAATCCGATATGCCCCATTACTGGAATCCCTAAGTCCACAAGTCGTTTTATCGTTTCTACAATTGGAGCCCCCCCTTCAAGTTTTACACCACGCGCACCCACCTTCAAAAATCTACCCGCATTGTAGATCGCATCACGTATTGAAGTCTGATACGACAAAAACGGCATATCAGCAATCACCAGTCCATTTTCCACTGCACGGCAAACAACCCTTGTATGATACAACATTTCTTCCATAGTAATCGGCAATGTGTATTTTTCTCCGGCGAATACATTGGCAGCAGAATCTCCAACCAGAATAATATCAATCTCTGATTCATCAAGAATTCGAGCACATGGATAATCATAGGCAGTAAGGCAGACAATCTTCTCCTGCTTCTTTTTCATTGCAATTATGGTTTCTGTAGTTACCATTCTCTAAAAATGATTCGGCGCGGCTCTTTTAAATCTTTGATTTCATTATATATTAAATCTACATCCTTTGAATTTGATATAAAATCGAATCCCTTGATATCTATTATTAAAAGAGGCGATCTATTATAATGGAAGAAAAATGTATTATATGCCTCACATAGCTTTTCTATATATTCATATTCAATCTCTTGCTCAAAGCTCCGGTCACGCTTTTTAATCCTCTTATATAAAAATTCAGGTTCTGCCTGAAGATAAATTACTAAATCGGGCAGGGGAATATCTCTTTCGATCAGTCTGTAGATTTTATCGTATAAAGTGAACTCATCTTCGTTCAGGTTTATCTCGGCAAATATTCTATCCTTTATAAAAAGGTAATCAGTTATGACCCGCGATTTAAAAAGATCTATCTGGGCTATTTTTCTCTGCTGTCTGTATCTTGACATAAGAAAATATATCTGGGTATGGAATGCATATTTTGCAGGATCTGAGTAAAATTTTTCAAGAAAAGGGTTCTCTTCAAACTTTTCTAAGATAACACCAGCATGAAATTTATTTGAAAAAATCTTTGCTAAGGACGTTTTACCTGCTCCGATCACACCTTCAATCGCAATAAATCTCAAATCCTTCATCTGCTACTCCTTCAAGATAATCTTTTATCTGTTTATCTGACTGGGGTGGCACAAAATCAAAAGCAATATCAGCAAGAATCTTTACTGCAAATCGGCGGTTATAGAACTCTCTGTGGGGAATTATTAAATCTTTTCTTTTTATAATCTGCCTGCCATAGAACAATATATCGATATCTATTATTCTCGGTCCCCACCTGCGCTCTGTCTTTTTTCTTCCCATGCTCGATTCAATCTTCTTAAGTATATGTAAAAGCCCTATTGGTTTATAATTACATACAATCTCCAGCGCCATATTCAAAAAATCAGGTTGATTACCATTACCCCAGGGTTTTGTTTTATATATTTTTGACTTTTTTATAATCTTGATATTATGCTTTTCAAGATGTTTTTGTGCTTTAATAAGATTTGACTTTAAATCTCCAACATTCGTTCCTATAAGGAGGAAAATTTTCTCCATCTCAATTAGTCTACACGAAACTCAGCACTTGTCAAGAATAAAAAAGGAGAGGCCTTTATTGTATTGAATATAAATACTCTTTATTCTTTTTTAGCTGGTCATAGGAAAAAAATACCACACCGGAAAAAGGTTTTGATTTCACGAATGCCACCTGCCTTTTTATCTGTTGAGGACTTAAAACGTACAAGCCTAAACCTACTGTTACCCGGTGTGGTTCTTTCACTACCTTCAGAATTTCATTTAAATATTTTTCAATATGTTTATTATAAGCCATTAAGCAAACAAAATCTACAAACCCCAAGTTGATCCAATCCATCCAATCCTGAAAATACTCCCGTCGTGCACTAAGATAATTGGGTTTAACGGCAACTGAAATTTGTATGTCCGGTTTATTTTTCTTTAGCTGTTCACTCAAATTTTTTACAAATATTGTTAGATCATTATAGATGAATTCTTGCCATTGTTTTTTTAAATCATCACATCCCCATAAACTGAATCTCATCTTGAATTCGGATTCTGTGAATAAATCATCAGGATCAACATAATATTTTCTCATAAATTTGCTTCTTAAAGAGACGTCATAAATGAATTCTTTGCCGGGATATCGAATATAATCGAGATGAATACCATCAAAATCATACGTGTACATAATCTCCTCAGCAATATTTGTTAAATATGCTCTGACCTGGGCGTTTGCCGGAGAAAGATAGTAACCTTCAATGCCCAGATCTTGTAATTCATTAACATCATAATCAAATATTGATCTCCCGTATTGATCCAGGACATACCAGTTTGGTTGGAGATTGATTAAATGGTTTGGGTTATGGGTCTTTGAAGCATAGCCCCAGGAATAAAATACATTAATCCAAGCTGAAACTTTAATCTTACGCAGGTGTGCTTCATTCAGAAATTGCCTTAACCATGTATCAGAATGTATCTTGCTTGGCGCATATTTCGAAGGATAATATGCCTCACCCAGGGCAAAGATCTGCAAAAAAATATGGTTGAATTTTCCATCAAGATGTGTAAATATATCATTCTTGTCTGCAATTGACCATCTGGGTATCCACACACCCTTAAAATCTGTATAACAAACAAATAACAGAATAAAAACACCCACACCTTACTGTAACCAAAATCAGCACATTGTCAATCCAAAAATAACGATTTCTTTTTCAGATTACTGTTTACTATTACTGACTACTGCAATCATGCGATTTATCGCAGGATTGGGGTATTGACTTTCCTGTATATTTACATAGAATATGGTAACCAAGGAGGAAAATATGGGATTTACTGGAATATTAATAATTATTCTTGTCTTAATTGTAATAAGTGCGATTAAGATACTTAAAGAATACGAAAGGGCCGTAGTATTCAGGCTCGGAAGATTTACCAAGGTTAAAGGTCCTGGTCTCTTTATTCTCTGGCCGGGTATTGATAAAATGGCAAAAGTGTCTCTGAGGGTTCTTGCTATGGATGTACCACCCCAGGACGTTATCACAAAAGACAACATTTCGATAAAGGTTAATGCTGTTGCCTATTTCAGGGTCTTTGAACCATCAAAGGCAATCCTGGAGGTTGAGGATTACCTCTATGCAACAAGCCAACTTTCCCAGACCACACTGCGTAGCGTACTCGGTGAATATGAACTTGATGAGATTCTAGGTCAGCGGGAAAAGATAAACATGAGATTACAAAAGATTCTTGACCAGTCAACTGACCCCTGGGGCATCAAGGTCTCAACTGTCGAGATTAAACATGTGGACATACCCCAGGACATGCAAAGGGCAATTGCCCGTCAGGCTGAAGCAGAAAGGGAAAGAAGGGCAAAGGTAATTCACGCTGCAGGAGAATTACAGGCTGCTGATAAATTGAACAGGGCAGCAAAAATAATTAGCGAAACGTCGACGGGAATTCAACTCCGCTTCTTGCAGACGCTAAGCGAAATAGCTACTGAAAAGAATTCAACTGTAGTCTTTCCTGTTCCTATCGACCTTTTCACTCCGTTTATTAAGAAGCTCAATGAAAAAGAATGATTGGAGTTTTTCAACAGGAAAGTTTAAAGCTCTTTAATATTGTGGAAGATGTAACAAAAAAATATCTGAATCAAAATTCACGGCATGCTGGTTTTTTCAAACTACCGCCCAATTCCCATAATCTATTAAGAAAGCAGTACAATGCAATTACTATTCTCAATCATATTGCGGCAAAAAATAGAGGAAAATTCGACCTTAAGATTGGTCTTGTGGATGTCGATATCTATACCCGGGGTATGAATTTTATCTTCGGGTTAGCTGATCCATCAAAAAAAACAGCGCTCGTTTCAACCTATCGCCTAACTGGTAACAAAATGGTGGAACATATTTCAAAAGAGGTCATTCATGAAATAGGTCATTTATTGGGTCTCAGACACTGTTCAAACCCAAAATGCGTAATGCATTTTTCAAATACACTAAATGACACGGAAAACAAGGATATTATATTTTGTAAAGAGTGCAGGAGGGAAATTGGATAACTATACCTTATTTACCCCGGGACCTATTGATGTACCGGACGAAATCTTAAAGGAAACCTCGAAACCGATTTTTTATCATCGTGAAGAAAAATTTACAGAATTACTTGGCAAAACTGCGGAAAAACTTAAGAAAGTTTTATACAGTAAAGGAAGAATATTCTTTTTTGCGTCTTCAGGTACCGGCGCAATGGAAGCGGCATGCAGTAATATTTTATCGAGCAGCGATAAACCTATTGTTGCAATCTGTGGTAGATTTGGCGAGCGATGGCTCGAGCTTTGCAGAGCATATAATATAAAACCCGTGGTGATAAAAGAGGATTATGGTAAATCAATTATGCCCGAGAAAATCGAAGATATCTTGAAGAAAAAAAGTAAACCTACTGTATTATTTACGACGCTAACTGAAACATCGACTGGTGCTCTTAATGACATAAAATCACTCGGCGAAATTTCAAGGAGATATAACTCATACCTCGTTGTTGATGGTGTTGCAGGCATTGGTGCAGATTTTTGTCCACAGGATGACTGGCACATAGACATTTTGGTCGGGGCATCACAAAAGGCATTGATGTCCCCCCCGGGTATTTCATTTATTTCTGTAAGTGATAGGGCATTTAAAAAAACCGGAAATTCTGATCTGCCAAGATATTATTTTAATCTTGAAATCTATGAAAAATTCAGGGTCAAGAATCAAACTCCATGGACACCGGCGATCACGATTTTTTACGGCTTAAAAAAGGGCATTGAAAATATTCTGGATATAGGCCTGGATAAAAATTTTGATAATCATAAAAAGATGGCGCATTATGTCCGTGAACGTATAAAGAAAATGCAGGTTGAAATTCTACCAGAGAATCCATCTAATGCACTTACCGCCATGAAAATGCCGAAAAATATCGATAGTACTGCAGTCATCAAAGAATTAAAGGAAAAAAGCGGAATACTCTTTGCTAATGGACAGGGAACATTGAAAGGTAAGATAATAAGAATAGGCCATATGGGGAATTATAGTATTGTTAAATTAGACCGGGCACTTAACCCCCTGGAGAGTGTATTAAACCAACAGAGACGAAGAAAATGAACAGGTATATTAAATTAGGCAATGAAAGCATTGAAATTGAACTGCCGGTTCATGCCCTGTATATTTATCAGGATAGCGAACAGCTCCTTGCTAATATTGCGCCTTTGATAGAAGAAGCAAGCGCGCGGAAAGAAAAGTGTATTTTTATCGGCAAAGAAAAGGATCGTAAGTTTTTGAAAACGAAATTTAAAAAACTAATTAATATAGTAAACAAAGAAATTAGACCTGGAGATTTTGTATCATGGATAAAAAAAGAGTATGATAAATTGCCCAAGAGCTATAACGGATTAAGAATTTTTTTGGAGTGTTCTGAGGACTTTTTGAATTATGAAGATATTCTCGACGACTTAACCACACAACCGGATTTGAGGATATTCACACTATGCCAATATAAAATAACCGATATCACTTCTTCCCAACTCCTTGATGCTCTTAGAAAACATCCCTATGTCTTTGTTGAGCATTCATTAAAACCAAATTGTTTTTACTCAAAGGTAAAATATCGCATATGGCTCGACCCATTAACCGGCATTTTTAACAGAAGATACTTCGAGAATCAGTTGAGTAAAGAGTTGCAGCGCGCAGCGCGTTATGAACATATCCTTTCAATTTTATTCATTGATATCGATAAGTTAAAAAGGATAAATGACGAGTTCGGACATCAGGTAGGCGATCACGTACTTCAGGATTTTTCGGAGATTCTTGAGAGAAACGTACGTGGTATAGATGTTGTGGCACGTTATGGTGGAGACGAGTTTGTCATCCTGCTACCAGAAACAGACAAGGTACATGCCGGGAAAACTGCTGAACGGATATTAAACCACATAAAAAACTATGATTTTTTTAAGAATAAATTAAAAGTAAAGGATATCAGTATATCAATAGGCGTTGCCGGTTTTCCTGAAGATGCTGGAGGAACTTACGAACTGATCAAAAAAGCTGACAATGCCCTCAACCAGGCAAAGCACGAGGGCGGTGGCAAAGTACACATGTATGGGTAGATTATGTACTTCACCTTTTATAAGGAGGTAAAATGCCGATAACACCTTTGGAGATTCGAAAACAAGAATTTAAAAAATCATTGCGAGGATATGACGCTCATGAAATCAGAGAATTTCTTGAAATGGTTTCCACAGAGGTTGAAAATCTGCTGAGAGAAAATGCAAGTTTAACAGAAAAAGTCAGCGATATGGATGCAAAGATTGGCGATTATCGCCGGATGGAGAAAATCCTGCAGGATACACTTACCACTACGCAAAAAGCAGCCGATGAATTAAAAAGTGGTGCAAAAAAGGAAGCAGAAACAATAATTGCCAATGCAAAAATTGAGGCGCAGAGATTTTTAAAAGATGCCCAGACAGAACTTGCCAAAACTAAAGAAGAAACAAAAATGATTGAGCACCAGAAACTGCTTCTTGTTGCAGAATTCAGAGGTCTCTTAGAATCGTATCTGAGATTACTCGAGCGATTAGAGAAAAAATGAAAAAAAAAGCGCTGGAGGCAGTAAAATACATTTGCCAACGGACAAAGATCAAACCCCAGGTCGGAATTATATTAGGCACTGGTTTTGGTAAGTTAGTTAAAGCATTTAATATCCGCAAAGTATTTCAATATACTGACATTCCCAATTTCCCTACTGCAACTGTTGAATTTCATAAAGGTAAGTTGATCATGGGTAGTTTAAGGCAAAAAAAGATCATTGCAATGCAAGGGCGATTTCATTATTACGAAGGGTATAATGCAAAAGAGATCGCCTTTCCTGTATTGGTTATGAAATTTCTCGGTGTTAAGTATTTAATAATTTCTAATGCCAGCGGCGGTTTAAATCCGAATTTTTCGCCCAGCGATATAATGTTGATAACCGATCATATAAATCTGATTCCTGATAATCCTTTACGCGGGAAAAATGACCCAAAGCTCGGACCCAGATTCCCTGATTTGTATAGTTGCTACAGTCCTGAGCTTATAAGACTTGCCGAGGATGTGGCTGTAAAAAATAGAACACCAATTAAAAAAGGAGTTTATGTAGCAGTCCCGGGTCCTAATCTTGAGACGAATGCAGAATATCGTTTCCTGAGAATAATCGGTGCAGATGCAGTGGGCATGTCAACAGTTCCCGAAGTGTTAATGGCACGCTACCTGAAAATAAAGGTTCTCGGTCTATCAATAATAACTGACATGGGAGTTGCCGACGCAACAAAACCGGTAAATATATCGAAAATACTAAAGGCGGCAGGCAAAGCCGAACCCCGGTTGACAAAGATTGTTACCGGAGTGGTTGAGAAATTATGAAGAGATCAGAAAATAGGAACATCAGGAGATCAGGGTACCAGAGAATCAGGGGACCAGAATATCAGGGGACCAGGAGATTAGGGGATCAGGGAATCAGGGAATCAGGAAATCAGGGAATCAAAGCGCTATTGTTTGTTCTTATCCTACTTTTTGTCAGTTGTTCATATAAAGAAGAACGCATTAGAAATTCCCGTAAGTTTATCAAGGAGTGGAATTATGACCGTGCGTTAACCGAGATAATATCCTTTCGCAATGATAAAGATGCAGAAATTCAGTATCTTTTAGGATATTGTTATTTAAAAAAGAACGAATTTGGGGAGGCAGCAACATATTTTAAGAATTCATTGGCAATCAACGAGGTTTTTAAAGACAGCATTATCAGGCAATACAATATCCTTGCCATGAATGCACTCAGAATAGATGAGCCGGAGAGGGCTCTCTTTATTTATCGAGAAATAGCAAAATTAGTCCCCGAATATGATCAGGCAAACAATTTATTCCTGGTTGGCGATCTGAATTTTGAGAAAGGTAATTATCCTACTGCATTAGAGGCATATACTAAGGCACTCGACATTGATTCGACATCGACCCGAGCAAAAAAAATAAAATATAAATTTATCAAGGCTTTAAAAGAATGTGATAGTCTGGATTTAGCCCTGCTCCTTGCTATGGAAGAATATGAGAGGTTGAAAACTGCAGCAAACCTCTTGCAATTAAGTGAGATAAGATTTGCAATTGGAAGTAAACTATTCAATCAAGGGTCGATCGATAGTGCGAAAATTTTCTTTGATCATATAATAGCACAGCAGGAACCGAAATCACTGCTTGATGACGCATATTTTTATGTGGGCGAAATTTACTTCAAGAAGGAAAAATATGATATAGCACTTAAAGCATATAAAAAAGTATTACGCTTGAACCCGTATGAAAAGGGTGAAATAGTTAAAAAAACAAAAGAACGCATAAAAGAAATTAAGGAGAAAACATGAGGACGATAACCGTTTCTGCACTTCTTCTGTGTCTGTTCATCTCCTGCGGCACAAGGCAGGTATTAACACCGCTTGATCCGGAGGACGAATTTGAAAGGGCGATGTCTTTTTTTGAGAATAAAAAATATGACACGGCTGTACAGGCATTTGAAAGAATACTTTTTTATCATCCATCATCGGAATATGTTGATGATGCCCAATACTGGCTTGGCAGGACATATTTTGAAAAAACGGATTATACCCAGGCGATTGCTGAATTCGATTATCTTATTCAAAACTTCTCAAGTTCGGTCTCTCTGGAAGAGGCTTATCTCTATCGAGCAAAATCATATCTCCTAAAGGCACCGGGTTATGAAAAAGACCCGACTGAAATAGAAAACGCGATAAGTCTTTTTGATCAGTTTCTAACAAGATTCCCAAATTCAAAATATACTGACGAGATAAGAGATTTAATACTTTCGGCACGTAACCGCCTTGCCAAAAAAGAGGTAGAAAACGGTAAAACTTATCTAAAACTTTCAAAATACGATGCAGCACTTTTATATTTTAACTATGTTATCGAAAATTACCCGGAGACCGAAGCCTGCAAAGAAGCAAAATATCGTACTGCAATACTATTATATGAAAAAAAGGGACAAACTGAAGAGGCGCTAAAATTATTGCATGAACTTCTTGAAGAAGAAAATTGGAAAGAAAAAGCAGAAAAGAAAATCGAAGAAATAGAAAAAGATAGTCAGAAGATAAGGGTTATGGATGCTGGATGAAAATCGGTATTTTTGGTGGACTTTTTGATCCCCCACACATCGGACACTTAATCATTGCCCAATCAGTATTCGAGGAGTTTGATCTTAATAAGATAATCTTCATTCCTGCTGGTAATCCACCACATAAATCAAAATACTCGCCATATAATATTAGATATAAAATGACTGAACTGGCGATCGAGAAAAATAAAAAATTTTTTATTAGCGCTCTCGAACAAAAAATCCTGGGAAAGACCTATACGATTGAGGTAATAAAAGAATTAAAAAAGAGCATAAAAGGTAAGCTATACCTCATAATCGGCAGTGACCAATGGTTAGAGATTGAAACCTGGAAAACCCCAAAGAAACTATTCAGAGAATGTAAAATGATCGTTGTTCCCAGACCAAATTATATAGTAAATAAAAGGGGACGCTTCTTTAAAAAGATTTTAATCAGCCATTCACCACTTATTGATATTTCATCTAGCTCAATAAGAAAAAAAATTAAACAAAAACATAATATTCAATATTTAGTACCCCAGGAAGTTTATAAATATATTAAAAGAAAAAGATTGTATAAATAATCCTACTTAATCTCCTCGTCCCTTTCTTGTCATTGCGACCCCGCACTTTTATCAAAAGTGTGGGGGAAGCAATCTCCTCCTCGAAAATCTTTCTATTTTTTATCATTACATCTACCTTTAATATGGAACTTTGACCTTTATCGCCTTTGGAATTATTGATATTGTAACCTCTTCTGCCTTCTCCTCTTCACCGTCAATATCAAGAAGACACACCTTATCACACTCAATCCTCAACTCTGTTCCCCGATAATGATAGACATTACCGTATTCCAGATGTTTACCCTTGTAGACCTTGGTTAAAACATGTACAAGAAATTTAAATGTATTCGTATTCTTGATATAGAGAAACTCAAGAACCCCGTCGTCAGTTAATGCCATTGGCGCGATATGCATACCACCTCCAAAGAGTTGTCCATTTGCAGCTCCAATGATCGTTATCAATCCATGATCTACTAACTTCTTGTCAACCCAGATTCTCAATTTTATGCGCTTGAATATTAGTAAAGCTGTGAGGCTTGAAAATAAAAAGGTTAAAAATCCTCCCAGGATTTTTGGTGCTCTGTTTGCAATCCTCACCACACTTCCACCGAGCCCGGCATCAAATACATTTGCAAAATAACGTTTCCATTTCTTTGTACCAGTCTTAAAGATGACCTTACCGACATCCATCTCTTTTGTTTTTCCATTCTTTATAATATCAATGGCTGATTTGTAATCCCTTGGAATCTTTAGTGTCTTTGAAAAATCACTGCCCGTTCCAATAGGTATTATTGCAAGCTCGGGAATATACTTAGATTGCGGGATATGAGATAAAACACCATTTACTATCTCGTTAAAAGTACCATCACCACCAATGCTGATTATTAGTTTTGCGCCCTTTTTTACTGCCTCCCGGGCAATATCATGTGCATGAAATTTTTTTTGAGTGAATTGCCATTTTACCTTAAAGCCTTTCTTCTTAAGATGTTTTAAAATATCTACCCATTTTTCACCTGCTTCACCACGTGCTGCGTGGGAATTGATAATGGCAAATATTGTCTTATGAAAACGCACTATATAATACTATACAGAATACACGCTGTGTCAAGCGGGCGAATACACAGATTTCACAGATTTGTTCTGAAACACAGATTTCACAGAATTATTTTAGCAGTATTGCCTTCTTTGTTTCTATGTAATCAGACATTCCTCCAACAGCATCTATGACAAGCCTTATAAAGTAAACACCACTGGAAACCTGTCTACCTTTATTATCTTCACCATACCAGACTATAGAAATGGGAAGTGGAAAGTCAGAAGTAGTAAGTGAAAATGATTTGACTAACCGACCTGTTACATCGTATATATTCAACAGCACTTTGCCCCCTGCGCCTTGTCCTATCCCCTGTAATCTGATATTTAATTGCTCTGAGAATATGCTCGGATAAACATCAAACATCAATCTATTAATATAGACATCACTGTGTGATTGCGGACCGCCACCGCCTTGCGGTTCACTCCTCACTGTAAATGCGAGCACTCGTTTATGCTTGGTATCACTCACATACAATATATTTGCATCCTGGGATAAAGCGAGTCCTGATGGTGCATCAAGAATACTGTCAATCTCAAGCAATTGGTTTCCAGAAGGACCAAATTCAATTACCCGGTCACTAAGAAAGTCGCTCACAAATAAACAACCAGTTGAATCTATG
>Ga0209986_10000030_pt1 | contig 108974 bp, 91 predicted proteins | sample BlataG_FD_183168 | JGI IMG/M metagenome (GOLD analysis project Ga0209986, IMG submission 183168) | Deep subsurface microbial communities from Black Sea to uncover new lineages of life (NeLLi) - Black_00105 metaG (SPAdes) (version 2) | ecosystem: Environmental > Aquatic > Marine > Oceanic >...
ACTTGGGCCAGTTGACGTCTCCAGCCAACACAACCGGGTAATTGAGAAGATCCCTACTGGGACTAGCTCCGTAATACATCGCGTTCTTGTAATTTCTAAAGTACCACCAGTATGGGTATGTCGTCTCGTTGTCGTAAGCAACCTGTATATCGAGATGACCCGTAGTACGGATGGAGAGCTCCTCTATCTGTTCCAATGCTGTCTTTGGCCCTGTCGCCGAGTGAGCATAAACAAGAAATTCTGTAGGGTAGTCGTAATTTATATGGGCAGCTCGAAAAGCCGTACGGAGGGTAACAATAGCCAACAACCCCAGCAACAAAGCACCGGCCAATTTCAACCGACCAGTAAGGGTCCAGCCACTCGATAGCTTGGCAATGCCTATAGCGCAGGCAATAGTCACAAACACCGCGGCTAGGAACCCTGACGTTGTACTGAGTTGATCAATTTCACTTCCTTGAAAAGGGGGAGTTGAACCAAACAAAAACCCGATCACCCGCAGCGCTGAAAGTAATGATAGGAACAGCAACCCCACCACAATCCAACCATGAGCCTGCCGCACCTGACGCCAATCAATCGAATCCAGGAACCTTCCAATCCCCCATCCGGCAAGCAAGATCAATGGCAGGGTTATATGCACAGTCAACCATGGCATTCGTTCGCCAGCAAACGAGTATATTATCAGCGAAGACAAGGCCCAGGCGACAATGAATGAAATGATCGGGAAGGAGATTATACTCGAACCTTGAGACTGGTTGGGAGATTCCAATTGGACAGCGGATTGATCATTGATCCTGGCAAATTTGGTTTTCAGTCCAATTACGACCGCGATCAACGCCCCTATTGCCGGCAAGAATTCGTAGATTGGGATTTGGACCAGAACGTAGTAGTACAAAGGCTGGCTTCCTCTTTCTACACCATGTTGGGCAAGCCAATAGCCTAAAGATCCAACTAAGCCTGTGGCAATCCCCTGCCCATTGGTGAAGAGGGTTGTATATAACACGATGAATGGTCCAAAAAACACTCCCGCCACGATCAACCAGCGTCTCCAATCCCACATCAAACCGATAACGACACTGATTACCACCAACAGGATAACGACCATGGAGGTCCGATTGAAAGCCACGGGGTCCTGGTAAGCGAGCGGATCCCAACCAAGCAATGTTGCCGGCAACGCTGAAAGTTGAGGCAATGTCATCGTCCCCATGACGATCAATAAGTCAAGAGCTGGAAATTCTGTCCGAAGCCGTTGACCAAACTCGAAGATAAGGGCCGCGCCGATTAAAATCATCCCCAACAAAGCGACTATCCCCCCCAGCGCGATGACCGGCGATAAAACTGCCCCAGGCAAGGCAGCAGACCCCACGTCGATAGATTCGAGTACTTCGGAAGCCGCTCCGGTATCGGCTGCCCGTTCTAGGAAGTAGGTCACAAGAGCGACCGCTGTCCCTAATGCAGTTGAACCGAGACCAATGAGAAAAGTAAATCGAAAATTTTGCCGCTCCCATCGGTGAGATATTAGCTGCCATACCAGGTAACCACCCAAGAACAACAACACCTGGGCGGTGAAAATGAACGCCGTCTCCTTGGTTGCGAAGTGCAGTGATAAAGAGAAAGCGAGCATATATAACCAATGTGATTGACGGCTCTCTATATAGCGGGTGATTGCCCAAACCGTAGCCATGGTTAGAGGTACAACGAGCGCCTCATTGCGAACATATCGCGAGTAATAAAGCATATAAGGCGAAATAAGCATTAGAACCGCCGCGACCATTGCACCCGTTCGACCAAGCCAGCGCCTGAAGACCCAAACCATTCCCACGGCAATTACTCCGAACAAAGCTGCCGGGAAACGAGCTGTGGCGTCGTTGTCTCCAAAAAGAAAGTATGAAAGGGCAACAAGGTGGAATTGAAGGGGTCCATGCGAGAGTGGGTCGTGGCTGTACCCCTGACCCTGTTCAAGTAACCAGGAGAAATAGACGTGTGTATTTTCATCATGGCTCATGACCCGATTCTCGAGGCTATAGAATCGGGTGAGAATAGCCAGCATTACCAAGATGATATAAAAAAGAACCTCATAATTAACCCGGACCTCAGACCCTACTACTCGATCGAGCCAGTGGTTTGATGGTTGATTGAGGTTTTTTTGGTCATCCATCAATGATACCTCCTAGTAGTACAACGCCTCAGTGCCAAACTATACCATTTGAATGAGCAGCTTGCCCGATAATAAAGAAACTCTCGAGCGGCAATGTGCCAAGAAAATCCAATAAAACAAGCTGAAATTACTGCTGATCAACACCTGCCTCATGAGCGGTATCCGCGCCTCAGAATCATTCACCTCCTCGGCCACTCCCGCCCACCAGCCACCAGGCAACTATACCTCAACTTCGGGGTTGACCAAGATGTTCCAATACCAATCGGAGATGCTGCCAAATCCAGCAGTGCAATAGATCTCATCGTCCACAGTGGCATAATTGACCGGCGTCCGCCGCCTAAAGCCTGCTACGGCCCGTGTGTGTTATGACCATGATTCGCCCCCCCTATTTCTGGTCGATTTCCCCAGGATCCAAGTCCAAGCCGCCATATTAAGGAATATAAACCGGTTGAAGTACTTAATTGCTGAGAGCTGATCGCTGACAGCTAGCAGCACCAAGCTACTTGAGATTTAGGGAAAAAAGCGTGCTCCCAGGGGGATTCGTTCAGCGGTCAGTTGTCAGCTTTCCTTTTCTCCCGTTCGGGCTTTTTTCAGTGCAGTCATTCTTTTTTGTTCAAAAAGCGACTGACAACGGTGATGTCGTCGTGTAGTTGAATCCGCTCACCGGCTTTAAGGCTAGTGAGCGGTTTTCTGGTCAACCTCCCACTGTCCAACTGAAAGACACCTAAGCGGGTGCCCCGCTTAGTATATTCATTTTGCACATAAGCCAATCCGGTCAACTGGCCGTCGCTATCTATGGAACAACTGGTCACCGAACCGACCACCCGCCCCTTACGACTGACAACCATATCGCCCTGTCCAGGCATCTGAGCGTGCTCTTCGTCAAACCGAAAGCGGATCAACTGTGCCTGACGCTCACGCTCGTGCGCCATGTAAGCTGCCTTGCCAATAAAGAAGGGCTTATAAAGCTTGACGTAAGGATCAAAATTGGCGTCGGCTGGGTTGAGGTTCAGTGGGCCGGCTAATTCGTGGCCATACAACGGCAGCCCGGCCTCAATTCGTAAGCTGTCCCGAGCCACCAGGCCAACCTGCTGCAGACCAAAGGTTTCACCTGCTTCCAATAACTTGTGCCAGAGAGCAGGGGCTGCAGTAGGATGGACAAAGATCTCAAACGCCATTGGTTCGCCAGTGTAACCAGTGCGTGTCAGATAGAGGTCGAACCCAGCCAGCTGGCTGTGAATGATCTCATTTCGCTTCATCTCTTGCAGTAGCTCATAAAACGGGTCATCATGATCTAACAAGGTTAATAGAATGTCCCGCGAACGGGGCCCCTGGAGAGCCAGTTGTGCTCGCATCTCACTCCCCTGGGCAGGATCGTGCATATCACGGATGACGACTGTCTCTGTACCCAACGCTCGAGACCACGGTCGTTCCGGGTCAATCATCACCCGTCCCTCACGAACCGCGTTCACCCAAGCCCAATCCTTGTCATTGTTGGCAGCGTTGACCACCATCCAGTATCGTTTCTGTTCCAACCGGTAAATCCAAACGTCATCCACCACATGTCCATCCTGGTTCAATAGAAAGGAGTATTGAGACTGTCCAACATCCAATAAGGAGATGTCATTGGTGGCAATGGTGTTGACAAATAGGTGCACGTTCTCACCACTAAACTCAAACAACCCTATGTGGCTGACGTCGAATAAGCCGGCTGCCTGACGCACCGCTAGGTGTTCCTCCTGGACGGAGGTGTAGCAGATCGGCATCTCCCAGCCATCAATGGAAGTAATTTTAGAAGCCGATTGGCGGTGAATTTCATACAATGCAGTTCGCTGCAAGGGAAGATCGGTGGGTTCCTCCCACATGAAAACAGGCATAGACTCCATCTCGCCGGGAGCATCAGCTCGCGCTCGCTGTCCAATCCAATAAGGTTTGTGGAAAGCCCAGCCTACCCTCTCATCGTCAAAGGTTTCAGCTGCAGGTGGCCTTGATCCCCACTCGTCAGCTAGTTCGTGTGCCAACCGACGGACTACGACCGGGCCAGGTGGTTTGGCAAATATGTCATCGGCATCCATATGAATGTAGCCATCAGAAAGTGCCCGCAACCAATGAGCAACACGGGGTTCTGCCGACTTGGGGATCAGCAATTGGAAGCGGATGGTTTCATCTCCTGGTCGTCTAAGCAAACCGCCACTCATCAGCCGGCCGTCCGGCTCCAGAATCCAGGTCGGCTGACTATCACCCGGCCTAAGAGCATAAACATCGTTGGTCATCGCCACGTTGCAAAAGCCCCGCGCATGGACACCTTCTATTTCAATGATGTCCCAATCGCCACCAACATCCCTTGACGGTTTGTGCATAAAATAATGGTGTGGGTAACCGCTGGGAGCATAATCCGTATCCAAGTCAACCCGACAGGCCAAGTCCACCACATCCCACTTGGCCTGCTCTAACACGTCAAAGTCCACTTTGGCGCGATAGACTGGTCCATATCGACCGGCATAGGCATAGGGTTCAGTTGCCTTGAGCACGCGATCCATGATCTCCGCCAAACGTTCAATCTCTGATGCACGAAAACCACGCTGGGTGATCCAGGGAGTACCTAGACGGACACCACTGGGATTGCGAACACTCTTGTCGCCCGGAATCGAATTACGATTGAGGACAATGCCTGCCAGGTCCAGGATGCGGGCGGCCATGTCGCCCATCAGCGGTGTACCCGGTTTGTTATCCGGGCTCACACCAAAATCAGATCTGATGCTCTTACAGTCCACTAGCAGCATGTGAGTGTCCGTGCCCCCGTAGGGAATGCGCAAACCATGCTGTTCCAACCCGGCCGCCAGGTTTCTGGCGTTTTCGACTACCTGACGCTGGAGCTGATGAAATTTAGGCGACTGGGCAAGCGCGAAAGTAACCGCCATCCCAGCAATGGCATTGACATGCGGTCCCCCTTGCTCACCAGGAAAAACAGCTGCGTCTATCTTTTGCGCCAGCTTTTTATCCGTCGTCAAAATGCACGCTCCGCGGGGGCCATAAAGGGTCTTGTGAGTGGTAAAGCTGATAACATGAGCATGCCCAACCGGGCTAGGAACCACACCGGCTGCAACCATCCCGGCAATGTGGGCGATATCAGCCAGCAGATACGCGCCGACTGCGTCAGCAATTTGGCGAAACCTAGCCCAGTCTGGCATCCAAGGGTAGGAGGTGTACCCAGCGATGATCATCTTAGGCTTGTGCTGACGGGCAAGCTCCTCAATGGCATCATAATCCAGTCGTTCAGTTTGTAGATTAATGCCGTAAGAGACAATGTTGTACAGTTTGCCCGAGCGGTTGGCTGGACTGCCATGAGTGAGATGCCCCCCGTGCAAAAGGTCCATTCCCATGACTGTGCTGCCAGGAGGGACCAGGGCAGCGTAAACCGCATTGTTGGCGGGAGAACCCGATAGCGGTTGGACATTCGCCCAGATCTCCTCCGGCGGCACCTCATCCGTAGCAAAGGCTTCAGCCACACGGCGTCGAGCAAGCGCTTCGAGGACATCCACGTACTCCACACCCTTATAGTAACGGCGGTCAGAGTAACGCCGATACGAGGCCAATTGGACCTCATAGTCCATGATTACTGCCTGCGGGGCTCCGCGAAAGGCAGGGTTTGGGTAGCCCTCGGCATAAATATTCTGAAAAACCGAACCAAGCGCCTCGCGCACAGCGACCGGGGCTTGACTTTCGGAGGGGATCAAGATCAGCTTACGGGCTTGCCTCTCTTCTTCATATGCAATTAGCCGGGCGACAGCCGGGTCTAATGAGGTTAAACTATTATGAAAGAGATCTAACATCTTGAACTCCAATGGTTAATAAGATGGATCAATAGGCAACTAGATTCCGATGAAAATGAATAGCTTGAATATAAGACACCTCCGGAGCAGAATGGTTATAAACCAAACCACCACTCCCAACAAGAGGTCATTCTATTCTCACCTTTATACTACACAACTCTATGAGGCTGAATCTTCCTTATGCCGCGTTCATGATGAATATGGAATAGGTCCTGATAATCCGATTGGCTCACCATATGGTTCGATAAAAGGCTCAGGCCGTTTTTATGTCATGCCATTAGCCTGCTGAAGGATTGCCAAAGGGACAGAAGCCGTAGAGCTGATTCAAGCGATTTACCAGTTCGCCTTCCAATCAAGAGCCTACTGTATAACAATGTTGTGGCGTAACTACTAACCCTCCCGCAGGTTTAGATGTTATTTTGACATAGAATCGCGTCTCGACCGGATATTCAAACCAATAAATGCTCTCAGTCGTAACCTGCGGGAGGGTAGGCTGAGTAGTCACCACCCAGCACTGTAATGATAACCAACCCGGCAATGATTTCCCCCTTCCATGATGGTGGGAGGCGCACCGCCCCAATCATTTATTTTCAATAAGTGTATGCAATAACTCCATACACACTCTTTCAGTCCGTCTGTCCTTGTCTAGGCTTGGATTCCAAGTTGAGACGGAGACGGCCGCAATACGTCCAGTCTGAGCTAAGAAGCGAAATACTTCCTGCAACTCTGCTGCAAGTGGACCACCTGATGCCAGGTAATTCATCGCCGGTGCATCATTAGGATTAATTACATCAGTATCCAAGTGGATGTATAACGGAATGTCAGGTAAGGGGTGTCCAATTAAACTTCTGGTATCAGGTAGATGAAGCACAGATGATTCTTCTAATAAGTCCTGTTCGCCAGGGTCCAGATCACGGGCATCGGTTAAGATCACTTGAGATTCAGAGAAAGGGTGGAGCCCTACCGCGTTTATTATCCTCTGTTCCCCTCGCCCAACTAGCATGGCCAGAGGCATTCCGCCGAGAAAGCCACTTGGAGTTGTTTCCCAAGTATTAAAATCTCCATGGGCATCGAACCAGATCAATAATGGATTAATACCTGCCCGTTGTAAACCAGCCAGCACACCGATCGCGGTGCAGCAATCACCTGCGATACTCACTGGTCGCTTACCGCTGGCAATTGTCTTCGCCACAAAGTCAGCCAACGGTTGGTGGAGGGATGACATCCGTTGCTGCTCCTCCCCATCAGGCAGAGCAGGCTTATTAACCTGCCATTCCGATTTGACGAGAGACTCTAATTCAGGCCATGGTTCATCAATAAAGAACGGGGTTAAGATATAACAATTTTGCATAAGATTCATCAATTTGCTGCTAAAAGCATCCTGGAGAGACTCAAACTATTGGTGATCTATTTAACCCGTGAGCATTGGATCAATTGGTGGTATTGGCGCTTACACATAGATGGGTGCTCAAAGATAACGTGGTAATTTTACACTAGTATATGCCGCGACTTACCCTGGATAAGCGCAACATTGGGGACAGTGCGCTCTGAATAGAGCTCGATCACAGAATGTGACCCGGTAAAGTTCCGTAATGTTAACTCTGATCAATCACCACTTCACCATTGACAGTAATATAAGGAATGCCCTCAGGATATTGATGGGGATCGACCAGTTATCGTCCAAATGAAAATGAGCGGTGCCACAATGAGGTAGGCGCTCCTGATTACAGGATTACGGTTTCTTAAAAACCAGTCCTGACGCCCCGGACAAAGACCTCAAACCCGGTATTTAGACTCGGTGGTCACCGCTCATAATAAGTATAACATACGAGTCAACTGCTAACTGTTCGATCCCCGGAAGATTGGACAAGTTCATCGTTCCATCTTCATGGTTACGAACAGCTGTCCACAGCAATTCCTCGGGACACACGATTCCAATAAAGTTCGCTCAAGAATAGACCGTGAGATACAGTTGACTGACACTTTTCTCAGCTTCCATCCTCGAGCCGGGATGTTAGCTTAAAAAAATGGGAGGCGATAATTGAGCGGGTACTTAGTGCAGTAATTAATTCATTCTAAGGCGATATTTTCTGTCATACAGAGCTTCATCGTAAGGAGCTCTTCTTTCGGTACAGTCTTTCCTTGGGCATAGTTGACAGCTTGCGAAGTTCACTTCAGCAGTAAACCGTATCCCAGAGACAGACTTGATCGGGGTCATCACCAAGCTCTCGGTAAGCTGCACCCCAATTGCGTCCTTCGTATTACCGAGGAGCGCGAACAACTTTTGCTGCTCTTGGAGTGGCCAGTCTTCGAGTGATCCCGGACTCATTCTTGAAATACGCCCCGGGCGAAACTGGTCTTGCAGATGTTCATCCAACGCTTGGCTTGCTGAATGTAAAGCCATCTCTTTTATCGTGTCGACCCAATAGCTTCTTAACACATCGTCCATTGATCTCGACCAATCCTCTAATTCCGTCCCGCATGTAGCCACATAAGGGAAAACGCGATTAGCCTGCTCCAGGTTGACACGAAGCACGCGGCTAACCAGCACTATGCCATCAATAACTATATAGTCATCACCCTTTGAATCAATGAATGCAACCCTATAGACGGCTTTAGGCTTAGCAATGGCTTGGGCGGCAGCAATGATGCGTGCTAGTTCTTGGGCATAAGAACTTTCTTTTACTATATGTAACTTGGTTAATAGGGAATCAAGCTCTAGTTGAAATGAGATGTTGTTTAAAATAAATTCGTTCATAGTCAGAGTATTGTCAACACATCCCTTATGGTATCAAATATGAAGTCCGGTTTGATATTAAAATCTAGGTCTTGTTCTTTAAACTCACCCGTTTTCAGAAGCAGGGATCTTATGCCGAATTCATTTGCACCCCTCACATCAGTGGATATTCTGTCTCCCACCATGATAACTTCACTCTTATCAAGACCCATGGTTCGTAATGTCAGTTCAAATACATACGGGTTGGGTTTCCCAATGTATGTCGCCTTCACCCCAGATGCCCTTTCTAACATCCCGACCCACGAACCGACATTCAATTCAACCTCACCCATGCTTAAATCGATGAGTTCTGATTGCATACCAATCAATTTCGCCCCTTTGAGCAGCAATCTCAAGGCTTTATTTAGATTTTCGAAGTTAAATTTACTTCTGAGGTCACCAACGACAATGTATTCCGGATTCTCTGTATCTTGATGGAAGTCTCTAAATTCATCAAGCCCCTCCCTTTCTAACATGATCCAGCAGTAATTGGGCTTTAATCCCTTGAGATACATCGCGGTCGCATATGAAGCTGTAATGACCTCCTGGTCGAATATCTTGAACCCTGATTCCCTCAGTCTTCCCGCGCAAGACGCGCGGCTCTTCAACGTGCTATTGGTCAAGAAACGAAGGACAATTCCCTTGTCTCGGAGGAGATCTATAGTCTCAATTGCCCCAGGATATACTTCACCCTGAAATTCCAATACTCCATCAACATCAAAGATAAAACCCCAAATATTTTCCTGCATAAAAACCTCCTTACAGTGAGCATTTTTTCTCCCTTCGAATTTAATCCGGGATCTTCCTGCCGGCCAGCATCCGAAAGCATTTCCGAGAGTGAACATTTTTCGTGTTTTGCTAGGACTTATGATCGAGCTTAGAGGCGCTCTTCAAGTTATTGCGTGCTGGTAATATTATCGGCAATGCACAAATTAAATACGCAGTTCTACAACGTCACCATCATGAAGCACGTAGTCTCGCGAAACCATCTGCCCTTCAAATACAGTACTGCCCCAAACTCGGACCGTCTTCATTTTTTCTAAAAAATCTTGATGAACCTGTCCTGCAAACTCAGCTATGGTATCCCCTTTCTTCAATATGAACGGGGCGCTAAGATCAGGCTCTTTGCCCGGGGATTTTGAGTAAACACGAATTATCTCCAGCCTCTCGAACACAGCTTGCTTTAGTTGTTCAAGATTGCGACCGGTAGTTGCCGACACAGGGAGCAATGGCAATTCATCTTCGATCAGTTCGCGGAAAATCTCAAAATCCTCATCTGTATCTTCATCATCGTTCTTATTGACCAGCACTAACATCGGCACGAAGGTCAGACGTCGTTGTTCGGTAAAACGATCTTTCAGATGGTTAGGCACGATACGGTGTTCTTGTAGTATAGCGATCGTATCCTCAAGCTGTTGAATCGGATCTGTTTGCAGATCCACAACCAACAGGATGAGGTCTGATCTTCGGATCAGATCCAGCAACTCCGACTCCAAATAGTCCCTGTTTAGTGGCGGTGTATCCACCAACTGGATCTGGATATCTTCCACTGGCATCATTCCAGGAGTGGGTTTCCAGGTGGTAAAAGGAGACTCCGCCACCTCCGGTGTGGCGTTGGTCAGAGTGACTACCAGGGCGGATTTTCCCACATTGGCAGGACCAACGACCATCACTTGCCCCGCACCCTCTCTGTCGACGCGGAAGGCTGAATCTCGCTTGCTGACACCTTTGCGGGACTGGGGCTTGGTTCTCAACTTGGAGAGTCGTCTACGCAGATCGCCTCTTAGTTTGTCCGTACCTTTGTGCTTGGGAATGATGCTAAGCATTTCTTGAAGGTAAGCGATTTTCTCTGCGGTCGACTTAGCCGCACGATATCGCTTTTCCACCTTGAAATAATCTGGGGGAAGGTTTGTCGGCATGGCGATCCTATCACTTACACTTTCATCTTGAGCGCGTTCCAGCGCTCACTCTTCAAGCCCTGTTTCCTTTTACCTTTACCCTTGGTCCCTCGTTTCACGACCAAGGCTCGTTTATTAAATGATTGGCGTGAATGTTATGGAATAATTTCTCCATATGACTAATACGCCATAGATATTTCCTATCTAGATATACTACCATTAACGAATATTGACTTCCGAAAATTTTAATGTATGATACCCGTATCTTATTAGAGAATGGAGGGACCAATGGCAAAAAAGTCAGGTACCAAATCCAAGAAAAGTACAAAAAAGGGGTCGCCAAAGAAAAAATCGAAGTAGCCAATATATTAATGGCGTAGAACCGAAAGCCGGACCAGTGAGCATGGTCGGGCTTTCTATATTGCAGGGTCTAAAGTGTCGTGGGATAACGACTTGAGCTGAACGACCGGTTATACTAGCCATCATTGTGGGCGTGGACTATCAACAGAGTGTGATCTCCCTTGATCGGTCAACCACTTGCACATTATCCCGCTCGCCATGCCTACTTTCTGTCAACAGAAATTCCGTACTCCCAGGAATTGATTAGTTCCTTGGGATCTGATAGCGTCGATATGACATAAATCAACCAGTTCCTGGGTGGCGACAATTCCACCCAAATGTTTAGTAAAATCCATTTCCGCCAAGAGATCGAAATAGACTCTTCCCTGATCTTGAGCCTGGTCTGTACGATTCTTCACTTTATCTACCATTCGTCGAACATTTCGATATCATCGAGCTCCGCCAAGCTGCAATAAAGAGGAACCCAATAACAAAGAAAGGGCCAACTGAAATCAACATCGCCAAACCTTAATTATGACCAGCTTCGATAAACGCAAAAGTGCTGGGTGCAGTAGCGATGATTAAAAGAAATATCCCACCTATGAATTCTCGAAACCAAGCAATAACAACGTCAATAGCGGAACCGCTTTCTTCAGCTCATCGGCGATGGCTGCAGCCCAGGAGGTGATGGCATCCCATTCCCGGAAGTCGCCGACCGGCGCCTTGATGCCCTTGACGATCAGCTTCTCGGTAAAGCTGAGTTTCTTCATGTCCAATTCACCATGGAAGAAAGCGATGTCGCGGGGTTGGATGCGGTCAGCGATAGGTTGCTGCGCTTCGGGGAAGCGCCAGCCCTTCATCAACTGCACCGGATCTCCCTCTCCCGTTGGCCCACTAGAAAATAGCCACACCGGCCTCTCGGCCATCGTCTTCTCGTTAGCCTCCAGGAACCTCACCGCCTCCTTGCGCCATTGGCCTGCGTAAACCGCGCTCCCCAGGACAACCGCCTTGTATAGGGTGAGGTTGCTGACGCTATCCGTAGGCAGCACGTCGGCATGCAAACCCGATTGACGAAGCACTTGACCAATCTTCTCGGCAATATCCGCTGTCGCTCCATACTTAGTGGCGTAGGCCACTAGGACTTGAACGTCCATTTGATCCTACTTTCAATTTTGTGCAAGGAGCGGGAATAGTCGCCGCACAACGGCTTTGAGCTGAGCGACCCCGCGGATCTACCTCAATTCATTTTCGCGCATATCGCGTGGTCCACTTAAGCGAGAGTACGTGTAAAAGTCCTCCTAGATGCAATAATAGCCTCAAGACCAAACCTTGTCGAGTCCGGATCAGAGAATGGACTACATCGAAGGCTTTAACCGAGATCAACTCATCCTTTTTCCTCAATGTCTGGGTGAATATTTCAGTGAGGATAACCCGGTACGCTTCCCTGGTCTGTCACCAGGACAGGCCTCAAGGCTTTTGTCGAGGGTGTAAACTAGAAGCGCTCGGCTTTCGTCACGCAGTCTTGCAGGAAACCGGTCGTTCTCCATACCATCCAAGCGTTCTCTTGAAGCTCTGTATATTCGGTAACCTCAACCGAATCCGATCCACCCCAGTCCAGCTTGACCGTGCATCCCGCGCAGACGGGATCGTTCATCCAGCTAGACTGGACTGGATCCTGATGTTCTTCCAGCGTCGAAGACCGTTCGTCAAGCTTGACTTGATCCTGGCTTTCTTCCAGGGCTCCCCGATGCGCGGGCGCCGCGAAGTGCATGCGGCACCTTCGGCGGTGCAGTGAGTTGATATATAAAAACACTGCACCCCCGGCTACATTAGTGCTCAGTCATGGTGGAGGCGATGGGTTGTCATTCCATCAAAACCAGCGTGATTGACTAATAGTGGCGGTAAACCAATCTCTAAAACGTACAGGAGGTTCAGCATCGAACGAAGTCGAAGGATTTCCAGCTAGACCGGTTTAGTTTCTGTGGGTTGAACTCTAGATTGTGAATGAGCCTTCATCGAGGAGATTAAATCCCAGATCGAGACCACAAACATGAGCATATTCGGCCAGCTCGGGCGGGTTGTGAAGGGCTCTAGTAAGATTTTAGGCGGACGTCTGCTCTAAAATGCTCCGCTTAATGGCATATCGTCAAAAGTCGCCAGGGACGCGTAAGCAATTCCCACCATACTAGGGCCAGTATGGGCACCTAGCACCAGAGACATAGGACCAACTGGTAACCAAGTGCAATCAAATCGCTGATCGACTAGCTCGCGCAGCATAGCCGCACCTTCGGGATTGTATGAATGGAGCACCTGCACCCGCAATGCACTGCCAGGTTCATGCTGATGGGCCATCAGATCCACTAACCCTTTGACTGCTCCCTTGAATGTTCGTACCTGGCCAAGTTGCACGTAAGTTCCGTTTACTTTTTCCACCCCGATTAGCGGCTTGATATTCAGCACCGAGGCTATTAACCCCTTCATGTGACTGATGCGTCCGCCGTGAATCAAGTACTTGAGTTCTTTCAGGGTGTACATGCTCTCGCTGGCAGCACCGATACGCTTCATCAAAGCCAGAATTTGCTCTTTCGGCCAACCAGCTTTCGCTGCTCGTGCCGCCGCCTCCACCTGCCACCCCGCTGCAGCTGACAGTGTCTTGGTATCTACGATGGTGATGTTCGCCTTTGGCACTAGCGCCGCTCCTGCCACAGCGGAGTTGAACGTGCCGCTTAGACCTGAAGTCATATGAATGGACAGAATGTCTGGGTCGGTGGCTGCCAACTGCCGATAAGTCTCGGCAAAATCGCCCGCCGAGGGCTGCGACGTGACAGGAAGGCTGTCGGTCGCTGCCAGCAAGCGATAGAATTCATCCGGTTGGATGTCCACGCCTTCGCGGTAGGATTCGCCTTCAAGGGTAACGATGAGAGGCACAATGTGAATGCCTAATTCGGTAACCTGCTCAGGGGATAGGCATAGGTCTGTTCCACTATCAGTTACTATTTGCATCTCTACTCTCCTTTGCGAGCTAATCTCAGCTCTAATTGTCAATGTTCAAGAATAACATCCAATTGTAGCATTATTTCCGACAATGGATACCTGCCTATGAGAAGGTGTAGATTTGAGCCCAGTCCCTCACTTGCGGTTGATAAGGGGCTGCACACCACACGCGCACTCCAATGTCCCCAATAGGGTCTTTGCCTGGGCGAGAGGATGACTGTCTCAGGATAGAGGCCGCTTGGCGCCTCAGCTTTTCGAAGGAAAAAACTCCACGGAAAGGGCTCACCCATGCCGGGACGGTGCAGCGAGGAGTTAGGCGCCACGCCCTTCTTTAGCCAAAGCCTGTATCCTCAGTGCCACCAAGTAGAACACAATAGGCGCCACAAACCAAACAAGCTGAGGTGCCAGTGTAATCACTCCCTCCCCCAAACTCGAAGAACACCGGATTTCACCACTTCTGTGTGTAGCTCCAGGTCCCCGCACCGGTAGCCAATAACTCCACCGTCAATTCTTGAGCTTGCCCCCACACTACCATAATCAACAATTCCCTCCAGTTAAATTGACCTAGATACGGCGGCGAGGTCGGTATCCTCACCAGAAAGATACCAACCATAGCGAGACCAATTGCACACCCGACCCAGTACATATATCAAAACGACCGGGAAAATCGGCCTGTTTGGTGCGTGGCGAAGAGGAAAACCGGGATTGAGACGGCGATCGCTATGTCAAGAACGTAAACTAATTTCCCATTAACAACCCTCACTTATTCCGATTTGGCGGCGCATAAGGTGAAGCTCAATCGCCGTAATGGAGCGCTGCGGAATAGCGGTCAGGTAGATCGCTTTTTTAGCTGTTCTCTAAATAGCCTTTCCATATAGTCGTATTCTCCATTCCGCTCCGGGAAGAGAATATGCGCCTCAGCAAATCGTTCCCTATTCCACGTACCGTCGTCGTATTTCTCGTAAAGATCCTCATAGCGTGTTGCTGAGATAATGTATGAATCCAGCGTAACTTTCTTCACGTTCTTCAGTTTGCTTCTCTCGCCTATACGCTTAGCAAGGCCCGGCAGCTTCTCATGCAAGTTCGCCTTCTCGTCGTTTATATACGCTTTTTCGCGTAACATGCCGTGGGGCTCAATAAAAACGATGTGCTGCTCTTCGCTGTCCATGATCCAAAGGATGAAGTCCGGGTAGAATCCCCTCTCCTCGAAAAAGCCGATTCCCGTCCCACGGCTCAGGTTCCGCAATAGGAATACTTCCATATTGGCCAGCGATTTATCCTTTTCAGACTTCCAGTATTCCTTCAAATCCTTGACGAACTGCAATTCGCTCTCGTTCAGTCCCGGGGGAGAAGTCTTGATCTTATCTCCATGCTCGATGAGCAACGGCTGATAAAGGTGTCGGTCGAAGTGAATGCGTAGTAGCTCCTCTGTCTCTTCCTTGTACACACGTTCAACTTCATCAATGAGCTTCTGAACGGCTGACACCAACTCGCCTTCGGAGCGCTGAATCTTGACTACGTATCTGCCGTGGTCGACTTCCTTGATAAGGCTGCGGTCAAAGCTCAGGTTCGGGTCGCTTTCATCGAGTCTCTTATAGATCATGCAATTCGAGTCCCAGTGCTCCCGACGTACCCGATAGTAGCTATCCACGTACTTCCGCAGGATGGAAAGAACCGCCTCTTGGAGCAGGGCTGTACCGGCGAACGATTCGGGTTTGACCACAGGCTCGTCCACCACAAGTCTGTAGAGTCTCGCTGGCTCGGTGGTCGTGAGAATCTTCTTCGGCGTATCCGGCATGATGGCCAGGCTTGTCAGGCCTTTCCGTTGCTTGTATTCGAGCAGGTCGAGGTAAATCTTCTCCCAGTCCACAAGCTCAAGGCTTTCAGCCGGGATGGGTCGTTCGCGACCCGCCCGTGCGTCAAAGGCGGTGACGCCTTCAGCGCCGCTTTCCAGGGCCTGGACTTTCAGCGACATATCCACCCGCACCTGTACGTGCGGATCGGGTTCCAAAATGATGTTTACCTCATTCGCGAATACTCGATCCTCCGGCACGCGGGGCACAACCAGCCCTTTGTTCAGGAAGCTTCTATTTAGCCGGATCTCAAGTGGAAGTTCAACCGCGCCCTCTGTTTCCACCCCTTCCTTCTCAAGATACTCACGGAATTGGGCCATGTAGTTTGCGCGCACGGCGAAGATGTTCAGCGTCTCCAGCAGCCGGATATGCTCCGGATGGCGGCCGTCCAGCGAGGAACTCCGCTTTAGGGTGAAGTCCTTGCCCCGCAGCCGCACGCCGCGGCCGAAGAGCTGGATGATCTGCGAGCCTTCTCTCCGGCCGATGTTCAGCAAACCCATATTCGAGACTCGCCAGGAATTCCAACCTTCCATGAACTTCTTCGCGCCGATCAGGATTTCTATGCTGGTGTCCGGCTGGTTGATGCCCACGAACAGGGAGCCAGTGATGGCATCCTCTTCCAGGACGATGCCAGAGTCGTCTACCTGGACGAGCTTCTTGAATTTGCTCGTGTCGCCGATGTAGATCAGTCCGAAGTAGTCCTCGGCGCCGCTGGCCTTCAAGCCCAACTCGCCCGGATGGCCGCGCATATCGCACAGGTGCAGTCCGCCTGCGGACGGCGCGTGGAGCACCTTCGCGAGGATGTCCTGATAAGTATCTTCTGCGTCCAGGCCGGGCTGGCGCAGGTACTCAAACTTGCCCGCGAACACATCCCGCCCGTCCAGGGTGACCAGCCCGGTCTTGCCGTCGACGAGCTTTTGGATGGTCTTAACCGCCCAGCCGCGCTTGTTTTCCAGCAGGTGATGAAGGAAGCGGGCCACGGTCAGCACGTCGCTGCGTTTCCGTTTGTTATCGGTATAGACGGCGTTGACGCTGCTGCCGACAAAGACCCACAGTGGCTTGTCAAGGTTGTACGACCGCAGGGCCTCGTCCTGCTCCTCGAACAGGCGCTGTTGCTGGTAGAAAGAGAGCAGGTTGCCAAGCATGAGCGTTTCCGTCTTATCCTCAGTCGTCTCTTCCTGGAGGTTCAGGATGTGGAAGTCCTTGCCGTATCCGTCGCCGTGGAAATACAGGTAGGAGTAGTTGAAAACGATGGCCTTGCCGTATTCATCGGTGAGCGCATCGTTCCGCGCAGCCGTTAGAGCTTGGCCGAAGGTGGCGCTGTACTCGAAGGTGAATCCAGTCTCGCCTAGTGCGTCGCGGAAACTGCGCCATACCTCGCCTCCGGCGCCCTTGTGGCCTTCGTCCACGAAAATCAGGTTATTGCCCTCGAAGGCCTCTACCGGTACGCTCACCCCGCCGCCGCGCTTCTCCTCGACCAGTTTCGTGATCTCGATGACCCGCACCACGTCCTTTTCGGCCAGCCCCAGGCCGCTCTCGTTAAGGTCGAACCGCCGGCAGGGGATGTCTGATGCCGTCATCTCGGTCATGTGCTGTTCACTCAGGCCTTCATTCGGCGTGATCAGCAGAATGTTGTCCAGCGGCCGGTCGTTGTAGTGCAGGAACTGGCGGTAGTTGATGTGCATGATCAGCGTCTTGCCGCTGCCGGTCGCCATCCAGAAGGCCAGCTTCGCCAAATCGCGCTCGGAGAACTTCGTATCCTGCGGCTCAACCGCCGGCTTCTCGGCGTTGCGCTTTTCGACGAAAACGTTCAACGCCCGTAGAAGCTCGTTCCAGCGGTTGAAGTACCGGTCTAAGAAGATTTCTGCGTACAGGACCGATAGGTATTGGAAGTATCGCAGCGTGATCGGCTTCGGTCGTCGCGCGTTCATCGCCCTCAGATGCTCGCGGATGTTGTCGTCGTAGCGGGCCAGGTCAGTCAGCGGCGCCTGCACCTTGACCCCGCGCGCCTCCAACTGGTGGTAGATGTAACTGCGCCCCGAGGCGTCGAAGCCCTCAGCCGTCTCTTTCATATCCGTCAAAAGGTCGCGATTGCTCTTGTAGCCGAACAGGTCGTTCAACCATGCCAATAGAACCAGACGCTGCTCCAGCTTGACGTACTGCGTGCTGGCGTTTCCTGCTCGAGACATCGGCTAGAGCTCCTGCGCCAGAATTCGTTCCAGATTCTCGATCAGCGGCGGCAGATCCGTCCGAACGGTATCGTAAAGGAGATCAAAATCGATCAGGTCATAACCGTGAACCAGGCGATTACGCATCCCGATGATTTGAGGCCACGGAAGTTCTGGAAACTGCTGCCTGGCTTCCTTAGAAACGCGGTTGGCTGCCTCTCCCACGATTTCTATCAAGCGCGTCAACGCAAGCTGCAGCATCCGGTTTTCCTCCATTTCCTCCCGCATCCTACCGCCGAGCATTGCGACTGCTTCACGGGCATGATCGAGCATGTCATTCAGGTTCACCTGGTCGTCATGCCTGCTCATAGCGAACCTCAGCTTCGTGCAGCACCTCGTCGCGGAAATAGGGATTCAGGCCCTTCACGGTGTGCATTTCCACCTTCCGACCCAGCAGCCGGCCCAGTTCAATTTCCATGCCTGCTAAGGCGAGCAATCCCACCCGCGCGCCCGGCTCAAACTCCACCAGTACGTCAACATCGCTTTCAGGGCCGAAATCATCCCGCAGCACCGAACCGAACAGCGATAGACGGTGGATATGGTTACAGCGGCAGAAATCCGCCACCTCTTCTTTTGTTATTTCTATTTTTGCTCTCATACCTGCACCTCCGCGAACATCCGGGCCTTGAACAACGGCTCCAAGGCCTTGGCCCTGGGGATGAACGAATCGCCGTTGACGAAGACCTCATCCACGCCCTCGGTCAGCTTCTGCTCGGCCACGAACTTCTTGTCCCGCTCCAGGTCCTCCTTCGTCCAGCCCTCGGTATCGCGCCAGATGACGGCGATCTGGCGATGGTCGATCCGTCCGCGATAAACCAGGTAGCGCCGATTGTCGTCATAAACAGCTCGCCGCCTGGCCACGTGCAGGCCCAGCAGGTAGTTGAACGTCTCGGTAATATCTACGACCTTCTCGCGTGTCTGCCCGTCTTCATGAATGTGCAGCATATAGCGGAAGGGGCGGGCGAGCTTATCCACGTTGAGCAGCGTTTCGCTCTTGCGCGTCTCCCACTTCAGCATGTACTGGAGCAGGTAATCATCGAACTTCATCACTTCTTGTCCGACCTGCTCCTCGAAATCGATGTTGTTCAGGGCGTCCTCGTAGCTCTCCAGCCGGATGTACTTGACGATGCGCGGGCTGCGCTCGGCCTCTTCTTCCGTGGCCATCCGCTTCGGTTTGCCGTCTTTCCACTCGTGTGCGAACGTTACCTTCTTGATGCGGGGAAGGAGGACTGTGTCGAAGTAATTAGCCATTTCAACGAGGATAAATCTTCGATCACCACCATCATCTCGGTTGAGATTGATGACTGCATGCCCGGTTGTGCCCGAGCCGGCGAAGTAGTCTGTTACCAACGCACTCTGGTCAGACACGGCATAAATCGAATCCATCACAGTGAAGATTGACTTCGGATATAGGTCTTCTTTCAACTTTAGCCCAAGGTCCGTGAGCCACTTTGTGCCGTAGTCTCCTGCGATATAGGCGGGATCATACCATACTGTCTTGAACTGCTTCTCGGCCTTGGCCTTGTGAATCTGGATCTCCCCGGATGATGTGGTGTGGACCTTCAGCAGGTGTTGAATATGTACAACAGTGTTTCTTGCGTAGCGCCACTTTCGCTCAACACCTTGCGCGTCCACTGGGTACACAGCAATCTGCCGACTACCTTTGCATCGAGCGTTGGCATGTTTCGGATGGAAGCCCTCATCACAGACGTCCCCAAAATGGACGATCTTGTCTCCCTCAATGTAAATTGGGTAGAAGCAGTTCTTCGCCGTCTCTCTCTCTGATTCCCTGCCCCATTTCCGCAGATTGTTGAAGTCCCATTCTTCCTTATGGTATCGGCTTGTCATGTGTACCGGAAAGTGCACGTGACATGCAGAAATATGCATAGTCATGGCTGTATGAGAAGTAGTCGCCCTGGATGCCCTTCTTGTTGTGGACAACCGATACGCAGACTTTTGCGTGGTCCGGGAAGTGCATAGAGAGAAGGTGACCCAGAGCTTCCTGCTCATTCTCGTCAATTGCAACAATGTGCGATCCGTCGAGTGCTGATAGGTTACTGCTCACCGATAGGCGGTTATCAATCAGCGATAGCCAAGAAGAGTGCTTGTAAGTGTTCTTGTATAGGATCTCGCTTGTCTTTGAGTTGTACGGTGGGTCGATATAGATGCAATTGACCTTCTCGCGGTACTTTTCCAGCAGCAGATTGAGCGCCTGGAAGTTCTCGCTGTGGATCAGCAGGCCGTCAGTCATATCGTCCAGATCGTCGAATCTGGCCAAGAGGCGGTCCACGAAGTCACCGTCAAAGTGTTTGGTGTCCAGGACCAGCGTGGGGTGCGCCTTGAGGAAGGAAATCCTGGGAGCGCGGGCGTCCCGTCCGCCTTCAGGATCAAGGACGTCTTCGCGAGAGAGCCTCCTGCGTTCCCGGTGTTCCCGTTCCCATTGCTCGTGGTCCGGCCAGCCGGACCACGGCCATTTCTCAGGCGAATCCACCAATCCAGCCTTCACGGGATTCTCGCGAATATACTCAACCGTCGCGGCAAAGTGCTTCTCATCTCGTATGAATCTGTCGAAATAGTCCGGCATCCAGAATGTCCCACTTCTTCCAAGCAGCTTGTTTGCCTCGTGGGCGGTAAACGACTTCCAGCCATGCACGATATCAGAAAGGGGATATCCTGGCTTTGTTTCGATCAGCACATGTATATGATTGGGCATGATACACCAGGCAATGAGATGGTAACGTTCTCCATCAAAGTGTTTCAGCGCTCCTTGAACGATCTCCGCAATCCGTTCCTCACGCAAATAGCGGGCACCTTTCCCGCTGTCTTCATATTCCACAATTCTTTTTCTGAGCGTGGCCGCCTCTTTCGAGTCGGGTGTTGTTTGCTCGGTCCAATGTAATTCCTCTTTCCATCGGTCAATGATCTCGACCGGAATGGAGTCATGAAGACGAAATGAGATCGACTGGATGATGTTCGCGGCATCGAAATGCGGAAGGTAGCCCCGAGAATGCCAGCCTTTGGCGGCTGATGCGTCCGAGACGGACGCGTTCCCAGGTACGTTGCTGACGGGAACGAATCCCAGCGCCTTCCACTCATCCCACTGCTGCTCACAGGCTGCAATGTCGGAGTAGAAGTCCTGGGCGATGTTGCTCACGGTGATGCAGTACTGCGTCTCGGTGATGAACTTCTTCTTCTCCCAGAGCATTTTCTGGAAATTCTCGATCTGGGCCAGGAAGTCGATGATCCGTGAGCCGATGACCTTGATCACCCGCATCATCTGGAACCAGCCCTCAGCGCGGCCCTCGCCCGCGATCTCCATTTCGTCCAGGTTGAGGACTTCGTTTTTGAGGTAGAAATCCAGCTCGCGGGAGAGGAACCCTTTCAAATCCTTGTGGATGAAGAAGTCGGAGGTGTTGCGCCGCGCGTACTGCCGCAGGTGATGATCCAGGTAGCTGATGGATTCACCTTTGTCTGTCCTTCGACGTTCCGCCGTCAGCGCCCTTAGCGCGTTAACATTCTTTGCCAACTGTTTGGGAATCTCCTCCAGAGCCTTGGCAATGATTGCGTCCTGCTGCTTCTTCTTGCCGTAGCTGATTTTCTCCTGCTCGGTCAGCGGCCGGTACTCGAAGGGGATGACGAGCTGTCCGGCCTGCTCGTCCCACTCAGTCTCCTTGAAGCGCGGAAGGAAGAAGCGCTTGTCGCCCTTGACGTTGTCCTGCTCGACGCTGGCGGCCTGAATCTTGAAATGAACGGTCACGCCATGCGAGGTGAACGTGTAATCGTGAAAGTGCTCGGCGGTCTTAATGTAGTACTGGTCGTTGTTGGCCCAGTACAGGTAGACCTCCTCGCCGTTGTAGGGGATGGCGTACTTCTGGCGCTTGGAGTAGCGGCGCTTGGAGATGAAGTCGCCGTCCTGGTAATAACGACTGAAGAAGGCGTAAAGGTGGTTGAAGATGGCTGCTTCCAGCGCCTGGCGTCCACGACCGCCGGCGGTCTTGGCCTTCAGGTTCAGATACTTGCGACCGATCTTAGTATTGTGGAACTGCTCGGCTAGATTCCCGTCGGCATTGAGGGCGTCCTTGCCCAGCGTCTGGTCGATCTGCTCGGCGACTTCTTTCAGCTCTTTCGCGGCCTGGGACTGTTCGGCCAGCGCGCCGCGATCCAGCTCGTGGGCGATGGCCCTCGGCAGGTCCTTGGTGATGAACTGCTCGATCACGTCCCGCTTGTAATTCATGATGCGGTAGATTCCGAAGTCCAAGTCCGCGCAATCGAACTGGAAGAGTTCTTGCAGGAGGCTCTGGAACTTATCTAATGGTTTTCTCATCGACTTCCCTTTTCACCGCTTGATGAACAGCTAATGGGGCGCGAGATAAGCTGCACAACCAAGGTGCTTTGCGCCGAAGGCGCAAAAGCGCCGCAGTGGGATGAAGCGAAGCGCAGTCCGAGCAAAGCGAGGATGTCATCTTCATTGAGTAGTTATGCTGAGACGGCGGGCGCGAGCGGCGAGCCTTCCCTGAATAGCACGACTCGCTTGCATTTCAGTCACAGACTATCTGCTCAAATGATCTCGCGCCCCAATCTATGATCAATGAGGTCCACCCCTCACCTGATACTGTTCTGCTTACTTATTAACATTACCTAAGGGGTATCTTACCCACAAGGCTAGTTTATTCCAAAAATAGACCAGCCACAAATTGCGGAAAGGGAAGCTGTTCCTTTACCGTGAAGTCCTTAGAATCGATCTGGACTATCCGATCAACTCTATCCGCGCTAGACGCCCTAAACGACTGCCCACCGTGTTGACAAGAGAGGAATCACATCATGTCCTCGAACTTATTTCTGGCAAACATCAGCTAATGGCAAAATTGCTCTATGCAAGCGAATTGTGTCTTATGGAATGCAGTAGATCCAAGCATTTTGCAAAAAGCGGTTAATAAAACCACCCAATCGATGATATTAGCCAAATGATGATGAAAATAATTAAGTCCATGCAGGTGGACTTCGTAATTGTTGCTGCGACTTCAATCGCCAATATGGCTATGCGCATCCCCTGTGAGGGACATTTATTATCTCGATTGCTATCACCGGTAAGAGCAGACTGTAAGAGCGCACCAAAGTCGATGCGCCCTTCACTCCTAGTTAAAATTCCTAACTACTAACGACTAAATCTACTCCTTCAACGCCGCATGCGCCGCAGCCAACCTGGCCACCGGCACCCGGAACGGTGAACAGGACACATAATTGAGCCCAATCATGTGGCAGAACTCGACAGAGCTGGGCTCACCGCCGTGCTCCCCACAAATGCCTATCTCCAGATCAGGCTTGACGCTACGCCCTTTCTCCACAGTCATCTTCATTAAGACACCTACGCCATCTCGGTCCACAACCTCGAAGGGGTTCTTTGGCAAAATCCCCCGTTCCACATAGTCAAGCAGGAATTTTCCCTCGGCATCATCCCGGGAGACACCGTAAGTCATTTGGGTCAAATCGTTGGTGCCAAAAGAGAAGAAATCAGCGTATTCGGCGATCTCGTTGGCAGTGATGGCCGCTCGTGGGATCTCGATCATCGTGCCAAATTTGTAGCTCACTTCGATGCCCTTCTCGGCCATTACATCCTTGGCTACCCTCTCCAACTTCTCCCGCTCTAGTTTCAGTTCATTGACATGACTGGTCAAGGGGATCATGATCTCAGGATGAACCTTTATCCCCTCTTTGGTCATGTTGCATGCTGCCTCAAAAATGGCGCGCACCTGCATCTCGGTGAGTCCCTTGTACATGATCCCCGCTCGACAACCACGCAGACCCATCATGGGGTTGACTTCCCACATGCTGTTGACAACCTGGAGCATATTTTCTTTCTCTGCCAGTTCATCGGGATCATCGTTGCTGAAGCGCAATCGAGCTACCTCCTCAATCAGCTCCTCCCGCGGTGGTAGGAACTCGTGCATTGGCGGATCAATAAGACGAATGATTACCGGTAGACCAGACATGGCTCGGAAGATGCCCTCGAAATCCTCCCGCTGGAATGGCAGCAGCTTGTCCAGGCAGGCCTGACGTTCTTCATCGCTCTCAGCCATGATCATCTTTACAACAATGGGCCGCCGTTCCTCCTCGAAGAACATGTGCTCAGTGCGGCACAAACCAATCCCTTCCGCACCGAAAGCCCGAGCTTTAGCCGCGTCTTTAGGGTAATCGGCATTGGTCCACACCCCCAATCTCCGCACCTCATCAGCCCAACCGAGAAGGGTGGACAACTCTCGCTCCTCCTCAAAATTAGCTTCGATGGTGGGGAGACTGCCGGCGAAGACCTCGCCTGTAGCGCCGTCTATGGAGACGAACTCACCTTCCTGGATTTCTTTGTCGTCGACGCTGAACATACGGGCATCCAGATCGATCTTTATAACTTCGCAGCCCGCCACACAGGGCTTGCCCCACCCTCGGGCTACTACTGCCGCATGGGAGGTCATGCCTCCATGCTGGGTGAGGACTCCCCTAGCCTGTTCCATGCCGTGTACATCATCGGGATTGGTTTCCGGCCGGATCAAAATTACCGCCTCCCCAGCCTTGCCTCGTTCTGCAGCCGTGTCGGCATCGAAGATGGCAACACCAGTGGCCGCTCCAGGTGAAGCGTTCAGTCCTGTTGCCAGTAGTTTGCCCGCCTTCCTAGCTTTCTCCACTTCGTCTGGATCGAACCGGGGGTGAAGAAACTGATTAACTTGCTCTGGAGTAACCCGCATCAGAGCTTCTTCTTTGGTGATCAGACCTTCGTTTACCATGTCCACAGCTATCTTTGTCGCGGCTGCTGCGGTGCGCTTGCCAGTGCGAGTCTGGAGCATCCACAATTTACCTCGCTCAACTGTGAACTCCACATCCTGTACATCCCGGTAGTGCTGTTCCAACAGGTCGCATATCCTCAGGAATTCTCCATGCTGCTCTGGCATGTCTTCAGCCATGTCAACAATGGGGCTTGGGGTACGGATGCCTGCCACCACGTCTTCACCTTGGGCGTTCAGCAGATACTCGCCGTAAACCTCGTCCTCTCCAGTGGCAGGATTGCGAGTAAAAGCAACACCAGTTCCACTGTCCTTGCCCATGTTGCCAAAGACCATGGTCACTACGTTAACCGCGGTACCCCAATCGTGAGCTAAGCCTTCGGCATTGCGATAAGCTGTGGCCGGCGCGCCGAACCACGAATCGAAGACGGCGGCTATGGCCTGACGCATTTGTTCGTAGGGATCATCAGGGAATTCCTCTCCAAGCTCTTTTTTGTACAACGCTTTGAAATCCTTAACCACGTCTTTTAACATATTGGCGGTAAGGTCAACGTCTTGACCACCTTCGGTCTTAGTCTTGTATTGATCCAGAATGCGTTCGAAGGCATGACGATCCATGCCTTTAACAATATCGCCGAACATCTGGATGAGACGGCGATAAGCATCCAAGGCAAAGCGTTCGTTGTCAGTCAGCTTAATAATGGACTTGAGCGTGTCGGAGTTGAGTCCAATATTCAGCACGGTATCCATCATACCCGGCATGGAGACCCGCGCCCCAGAGCGGCAAGATACGAGCAAAGGATCGGATGGATCGCCGAACTTCTTGCCGGCTTGCTTTTCAACTTCCTTCATCGCCTCCAGCACTTGATCCCATAATCCTTCAGGTAGCTTCTTGCCTGCGTCGAAATAAGCGTTACATGCCTCTGTCGTCACCGTGAAGCCCGGAGGCACCGGCACTCCGATGCGGGTCATCTCGGCCAGGTTGGCCCCCTTGCCTCCCAATAACGACCTGACCCCGTCCCAAGACCCGGCTTTCTCTTCAGCCTGATCGATTTCGTCAAACAGATAAACCCATTTTTGTGACATTATTCAAATCCTCCCAAGGAGAAATCATTTCCAGGATTCAGGATGTGCGCCGCGTCCGTCACAACCGCGGGCACGGCGCAAAGCATCCGCTAATAATACATCAAAATTGATGTGATGTCAGGATATGATAGGAATGCCAATCCGGATCTCGTCCCCCTCCACCCGCACCGGATAGGCTGGTATATCAACCACCGCTGGTAGTGTCAACGCTTGGCCGGTCTCCAGGTCAAAGCGGGCTCCATGACGAGGACATTCGATCTCCTGCCCGTCTATCTCCCCCTCAGCCACTGGCCCATCATCATGGGAGCAGATGTCGGCGACGGCATAATACCGCCCGGCAATGTTGAATACCGCGATTAGATTACCAGCAACATCAAGGATCAGTCGCTCACCGTTCCTGATCTCATCCGTCGAAGCGATAGTCACATACTCTAATCGATCGTCGTCAAGCTGCCTATAGTTGAACATACCTCTCACCTAAAAGACGCCGTACAATGCCAGCGAAAAAAAACACATCCCATTCAAGCTCTCTATTTCAGGTCAATTCCTCTTCAAGCTCTTCAATCCCATAGACGCCAGCTTTCAGAACCTTAAGCGAAAGCAGCGCACACTTGAGACGGACCGGCCCTAATTCAATTCCCAGCATCTCCAGGATGTCTTCTTTGCGCAACGCCTTGATCTCATCCAGCGTCTTTCCAACCACCGATTCAACCAGCAAATCCGCTGAAGCCTGCGCGATGGCACAGCCAACACCGGAGAAGGCGGCTTCAGTGATGCGGTCATCGTCACCCACCCGCAGATCGATCCGGATCCGATCGCCACAGAGTGGGTTGTCATCTTCATAGGAATAATCATGCGGGTCGAGAGTGCCCCGCATGAGGGGATGCTTATATCGATCAATAATCTGTTCCCGATAAAGATCTTCCATCATCAAACCCCTGTCCCCGACCACCGATCGTTCGTCCCGCGAGCGTAGTGAGACGGGACCGTTCGTCCAGCCGCTCGTCCAGCTTGACCGCTCGTCCAGCTTGACTGGACTGGGCTTGACTGGATCCCGTAGCCCCTCGACGGAGCGTATCCTGAGCTTCATCCTGAGCGGAGCGTAGCGTAGTCGAAGGATTGTCGGAGGGCTCAGGACCTTCGGCACAGCGGAGGGGCAGCGAGACGGAATTACTGACTGTTCGTCCCGCGGGCGGAGCGATACGGGATCACTGTTTACTGATTACCTATTACTGATCTCCATCCCCCTCTCCCCCCAATTCTACCTGCTAACTAAAAATCTCCTTCACCTTATACAAGCCCTCGACCAACTGGTCAATCTCCTCCAGGGTGTTGTACAGGTAGAACGAAGCGCGGGTGGTCGCAAGTAAGTTGAACTTTTCGTGGATCGGCATGGCACAGTGGTGACCGGCGCGCACCGCGATCCCCTGATCATCGAGGATCTGGGCCACATCATGTGGGTGCACACCCTCGAACGTGAAAGAGGCCATACCGCCACGATGCTCTGCGCTGGGTCCATAGACTCGCACACCAGGGATCTCTTCCAGCCGATCCAAGGCTCTCGCGATCAGATGTTGTTCGTGTTGACGAACAGCCTGCATACCGAGTGAACTTAAATAATCGACTGCCGCACCAAGACCGATGCCTTGAGCGATGGGCGGCGTGCCAGCTTCGAACTTATAGGGGAGATCATTAATCGTGAAGGAGTCCAGCCGTACTCGCTTGATCATATCACCGCCCCCCTGGAAAGGAGGCATTGCGTCCAACAACTCCTCGCGACCGTATAGGACACCGATACCGGTTGGACCACACATCTTATGACTGGAGAACGCGAAAAAATCAACCCCAAGATTCGAGATATCCACCGGTAGGTGAGGGACGGACTGCGCCGCATCAACCAAAACTACCGCCCCCGCCTGGTGGGCCATTTGGGTCATCTCGGTCACCGGGTTGATCGTCCCCAGCATATTGGACATATGGGTGAAGGCGACCAGCTGGGGACAGCCCTCGAGCAATTCCTTATAGACTTCTAGATTGAGTAATCCGTCCTCGGTGACGGGGATGAAAGCCAGGCGCAGTTCACGCTCCGCCGCCAGCATCTGCCATGGCACTAGATTAGAGTGGTGCTCCATTTCGGTCAGTAGGATCAGGTCGCCCCGCTTTAGGTTGGCTCGACCCCAGGAGTAAGCCACCAGGTTGATCGCTTCTGTGGCGTTGCGGGTGAAGATCACCTGGCGGGGCGATGGCGCGCCGATGAAATCGGCCACTCGCTGCCGAGCATCCTCGAAGGCTTCAGTGGCTTCCTCCGCCAGACGGTGGATCCCACGGTGGATGTTGGCGTTCTGATGCTGGTAAAAAGAGGTCACCGCCTCAATCACCTGGCTCGGTTTCTGGGTGGTCGCGGCTGAGTCGAGGTAGACCAAGGGTACCCCAGGATGTATCTCCCGCGATATCACCGGAAAATCAGCTCGAATACTATCAACATCCAATACAGCAATCTCAGAACCATTAGGCATTACCAGCCTCCACCCCTTATTTCCGTCGTGATCGGGAACGGCGTCTGGTCGCCGGTCGTATTTTATCGCTATTTTGTAGGTACCAAAGAACTCGATCTGGGACCATCCAGCCGTTTGTGAGGTAAATATCCTCGACAAACTGAACGGCGACCATCTTCCTGTCCGCTTGTACGACCACCCCTCTAAGCCAGTCGCGAACGCGCTCGCCCTCACGGTTATGATCACAGTAGACTTCAACCCGGTCACCCGCCTTGTAGGGTTTTTTCTGGATTCGGCTCACCTCCATCGGATTGATACTAATTTTCGTCACTATCTCCCCCAAGGAGAATATAAGGCAAGCCCGTTCGCCTGCCGACGGTTACATCTTCGCTAGCTTTTCATCGATCATGCGCTGAAAGCGATCTCGCACACTTTCCAAGGGAATGCGCTCCATGATTGGCGTGAAGAAGCCATCAATGACCATCCGTTCCGCTTCTCTACGTGGCAGACCACGCGACATGAGGTAGAAAATCGGTTCATCCTCTAACTGCCCAACCGTCGCACCGTGGGTACAACGGACATCGTCGGCCAGGATCTCAAGACCTGGGATCGAATCAGCTCGAGCCTGTTTACTCAAGATCAAATTGCGGTTCGCCTGGTAGCCATCCGTTTGCTGCGCACCAGGCGCGACGTAAATCATCCCTTGCCACACCGAACGGCTTCGATCCAACAGCGCCCCCTTGAAAAGCAAGTCGCTGGTGGTACGCGGCGCCAAGTGGTTCTGCTGGGTATCGTGATCCAGGTGTTGAGTTCCATCGGCGAAGTAGAAGGCTGACATTCGGCTCTCAGCCCCCTCACCTATGAGGTTAATCTCACTGAAATTTTTTGTCAAATGGCTACCCACACCGCCATAGATCCAATCCAGGCGAGCATCGCGGCCTACATGCGCCCGTTCATGGGTGAAATTCCACACATGCTGGCCAAGACTTTGTACTTCGATGAAAGTCAAACTGGCGCCATCTCCGACGCCAATCTCGACAATTCCTGCATGCGCCGATTGTCCACTAGGCGCCGTTGGCGAAGCTGTTTCGTGCATGTAGGTTACCGAGGCCCCCTCCCCAACAATCAACAGCACGCGGCTGAAATACGCCGCCTGCGATCCTGGAGCCCAAAAGATCGAGTGCAACGGCTGCTTAACCTCGACCCCTGGAGGCACATATAGTAGAACCCCATGCTCACTCATGGTTGCTGTCAGGGCTGAAAATTTTCCCTCCTGGTCAGGGACTATCGCTCCTAGGTGAGCTTTCAGCAGGTCATCGTGCTCCCGTACAGCTGTAGCCCAATCCACCGCGATCACACTATTTTCTGCCAGCTCTTGGCCACCCTCTACAATGGAAGGGAACCCAGGGCGCAAGATAAGCAACCAGCCGTGCGGGTCGTTGGTCAATGGCTTGAGCAGCTCTGGATCCACCGAGTTATCTTCCGCCGGTTTTAGCACCAATTCGTCAGCCGGCAGGTTACGGATATCGGTACGTCGCCAGGGCTCATCCTTCCGGTTTGGCATTGTCATTGAGCGATATGCCTGCCAAGCATCCCAGCGACGTTCCGCCAACCATGTGGGTTCTTCCAAACGTTTAGATACGCTTATCACGTCGGCTTCTGTGAAGGGAAATTCAGGCACGACTGTTGGGCGAACCTTGTGCTTCCGACGGATAATGGTGCTAGTACTCATTCCGGTGTCTTCCTCGATTGACCGCTTAAAAAAATACAGCCGGTCTCTGTCGGCTTGCAGGGACAACGGCTAACCGATCGAACCTTCCATCTGTATCTGAATCAAACGGTTCATTTCAACCGCATACTCCATTGGCAACTCTTTCACCAATGGCTCGATGAATCCCGAGACAACCATCGTGGTCGCCTCTCCCACACTCAAACCACGGCTCATCAGATAAAACAATTGCTCCTCGCCCACCTTGCTCACCGAAGCCTCATGGCCGATGTTCACCTCGTCCACGTCAATTTCGATGTAGGGATAAGTATCAGAACGCGATTGTGGGTCGAGCAGCAGAGCGTCACAGACTACATTAGAGCGCGATCCCACTGCGTTCTTATGAACCTTGAGTAGACCGCGGTAGGAAGCCCTCCCACCACCTTGGCTGATTGACTTGGAGGTAATCTTGCTCGATGTGTTAGCCGCGGCATGGATAACCTTACCCCCGGTGTCCTGATGCTGCCCATTTGTGGCGAAGGCCATTGAGAGGATCTCGCCATGTGCCCCTTCACCCACCAAATAGCAGGAGGGATACTTCATCGTCAGCTTACTGCCGATGTTGGCGTCAACCCATTCCATCGTAGCCCCTTCGTGGACCATCGCCCGTTGGGTAACCAGGTTGTAAACATTGGTCGACCAGTTCTGGATCGTGGTATAGCGACAGCGAGCACCTTTCTTGACCATGATCTCAATCACACCGCTGTGAAAAGAGTTGGTAGTATAAGTCGGCGCCGTGCAGCCCTCTACGTAGTGCACCCGCGCGCCCTCATCGACGATGATCAATGTACGTTCAAATTGACCGATGTTGGCCACATTAAGCCGGAAGTAAGCCTGCAGCGGAAGTTCGACCTTCACTCCCGGCGGCACATAGACGAAGGAGCCTCCTGACCACACGGCGCTATTCAGGGCCGCAAATTTGTTGTCGCTGATCGGGACCACTTTACTGAAGTACTCTCGGAACAGGTCCTCATGTTGTTGCAGGCCTTCTTCGATCCTGACGAAGATTACCCCCTGCTCCTGGAGGTGCTCCTGTATGCTGTGGTAAACCATCTCCGACTCGTATTGAGCTCCCACCCCCGCCAGGAACTTCTGTTCCGCTTCTGGGATCCCCAACCTGTCGAAGGTCTCTTTGATCGTATCGGGCACATCATCCCAGGATCGACTCTCCTGCTCAGCTGGCCGAACGTAATAATAAATATCGTCCAGGTCGAGCTTGGAGAGATCCCCACCCCAGACGGGCATCGGGCGGGATTGATAGTGCTCAAGTGCCTTGAGCCGGAACTCAAGCATCCAATCTGGTTCACCCTTTATCCGTGATATTTGCTCCACCACCCCACGGTCGAGCCCTTTGCCGGTTTTAAAGACCGAAACATCTGGATCACTAAAACCGTACTTATATCGATCGAGCCCTTCAAGGTACTCTAGATCCGTCTCTGCCGGCATTTATTACTCCGCCACGCTACCGTTGTGTCTTTCACGAATCCAATCGTAACCATGTTCTTCTAAGTGCTCAGCCAGATCTGCGCCTCCAGATTCAACGATCCGTCCATCGAGCATGATATGGACATGGTCAGGCTTGATATAGTTTAAAATCCGCTGGTAGTGGGTGATAATCAGCACGCCTAACTCGGGACCGGCAAGCGCATCTACACCTGAGGCTACAATACGCAGCGCATCGATGTCAAGCCCCGAATCGGTTTCGTCCAGCACGGCGATTTCCGGTTCCAGGACCGCCAGCTGCAGGATCTCGGCCCGCTTCTTCTCGCCTCCCGAAAAACCCTCATTCAGATAGCGACCGGCAAACTCATGAGGCATTTGGAGCAGATCCATCTTCTCCTTTAACATCTTGCGGAACTTGGGGATGGAAATGCCTTTCTCGTCTGGGTTATCAGCCCTGAGTCGGGCGTTGATTGCCGATCGCAGAAAGTTGGCCAGCGATACGCCGGGGATCGCCACTGGATATTGAAAAGCTAGGAAAAGACCCAACCGAGCACGTTCATCAGGCTCCAGGTCTTCTAGATCTTGACCATTGAAAAGCATCTGTCCCTGAGTTACGTCGTACTTTGGGTGCCCCATCAAGGCGTAAGCGAGAGTGGATTTTCCTGTACCGTTCGGGCCCATCAAGGCATGGATTTCACCTTGACCTACCGTAAGATCAACCCCCTTTAATATCTTGGTATCCTCGACAGCAACGTGAAGATCACGTATCTCCAGAGTGGCAGCCATTCACAAACCTCCAGCCGCGGCTCGCGCGGCTTGTTGCCTGGGTATTAGAGCGGATTATAGCACGTCGCCTCCAACGCGTCAATATTTGTGATAAATATCATAAATATTCATCCTATGGCGTCTTGTTAGTGTAAAAATAAGCCTCAAATGTATATAAAATATAAATATCTGAAATATTGACGTTTCATGATCATCCGGTTATACTGCTAAGTATATGACAACGCCAACGCGTGAGACCATCCTGCGCTCACTACGGGAGCAGGGTCAGTGTACGGTAAAAGAGTTGGCTGAAATCGTGGGTATCTCACCGGTTTCCGTGCGTCATCACCTGTCTCACCTCCAGGTAGATAGGCTGGTGATCGCTGAGGAGATTCGGCATGGTGTAGGCCGACCACACCACATGTTTTCGTTAACCGAAGAGGCTCTCGAGCTGTTCCCCACCCGCTATTTCCAATTAATCAACCGCCTGCTTGAAGAAATCAAGGATGGTCTATCGCAGAAGCAAGTAGAGACGATTTTTAAGAGAATAGCGAAGTCGATCACCGAGAATCACGATGAGTCGTTTGAAAATCTTCCGATGGAAGAGCGGTTTCAACGCCTAGTAAGCCTACTTTCCAACGAGGGCTTCGATGCTAAATACGAGAAGCAAAAGGGGCAGATTGTCATTCACATGTTCAGTTGCCCGTATCTCAAGCTCGTCCAGCAGCACCCTGAGATCTGCTTGGTCGGCCAGGCCCTCATCTCCGAGGCGCTCGCTCTTCCGTCTGAGCGTATCACTTGCATTTTTGATGGCGATGCCCACTGCACCTTTTCCGTACCACTGACTGCCGGAGATTGGTAAGTGTGACCGAAGAAACCCCGGAACTACTGTGGGAAGCTGATTCGACCCACCCCCAGCAAGCCAAGAACATCCGCCAAATGTTGCGCCAGGTTATGGATCCTGACTACACCCTTTTGCCCCTATGGACCCGCCATGCTCGAGATGGCCCGCGCCAAGGCGGAAGAGACCGCCGGGGTGCCGACTACGATCGAACTCGGGATGGAAATGTGGGAACCGAGCATGATGGAGAACGGTTCCGCAGCTGATTGGGGCCTCTTATGAACTTCCCTGCGTTGAATTGTGTAGTAGGGGCGCACGGACCGGGAACTACACCCCCGATAAATTCACCGGGACGAACGGCCGGCATCTGTGACCGTGCGCCTCTTCTACAAAATTATTCATAGGATCTATCGCGAAGACACATCTTTGCCAGAGCAGTACCCTTACCCATTATAACCAAGGAAATCACCTGCTTGATACGGTTACTGTCTGTGACTCTACAGATCCTCGCTTTTTTCGCCCAATCATGCCAATTAGATTAAGCCAACCAAGAAGAAGCCGAATGAGCAGCCCAAGCATAGTAATCGCCAACAGCAGGGCTGTAGCCAGGACGACTACCATCATCCAGCCCGAAAACAACCCTCCACCCTGGTAGGTCACCAAACGAGCACGCAGGCGCCGGAGGAAGCGGGGATTCGGCTCGACCGGGACAAGGACCTGAGCCAGCCATGCCTCCAACTGTTTCTTTTCCAATCTCTTTCCCCCTCGTCCGGCTTCCATCATTCAACCTCCATAATCCCGTATTTACCTGCAAGAACCCATCACCGATTACATCAAAGGGTGGGTTGGTTTATTCCGAAAATACTATACGCTACCAACACAAAAGCATGATACTTAACTCCCCGAAGGTATTATCTCCTCCCTTAAAGTATTGAGCGTCCGGTGATAGAGGCTTTTAATCGCACCTTCCGTTCGACCCATGATTTCACCAATCTGCGCATTCGACAGCCGCTCAACGAACTTAAGAATAAGCAATTGCTGACGATCTGGCGGCAACTGGCTAACAGCGGCTAACATCATCCGTCGCTCCTCCTCAGCGATGGCCTCAGATTCGGGATGTTCACTCTCCCGGATGATAGCTAGATGGAATTCCAGAGGAACGACTGGGCGGCGACTTCGGTCGCGATGCCAGTTAGCCACTAGATTATGGGCAATGCGATATAACCACGCGGAGAAGGGTACGCCTTGATCCTCAAAGTTAATCACATGGCTCATCGCCCTCTGGAACACCCGCGCCGTTAGGTCCTCGGCGTCGTGGTGGTTCCCAGTGCGATAGTAAATATAGTTGTAGATCCGGAGGACATGCCTCTCATATAATTCGCCGAAAGCTTCAGGATCCGATGCCGTTCTACGGACGAGCTCCATGTCACCTACGTCTGGCTTGGTCATCGGACCCGATTCACCGGGATATGCCTTTCATTACAAAAAACCCCGCTGTTCATGGATCGTTACCCTATCGAGAGCACCTTTGATCCCTCACAGTTTGGAGTATAGCATGGATGATCCGGCTTGATGCTATAATGCCTCCACCCCTATGATGCAAACACTGGTCGCACTTGATCTAGAAACTACTGGATTGGACCCAGAACGAGATACCGTAATTGAGATCGGTGCCGTTCGGTTTCGCCAATCCCGTATTGAGGACACATGGTCCACGTTAGTCAATCCAGGCCGCCCGCTCCATCCATCGATCATCGCGCTCACCGGAATCAATAACGATATGCTCTCCAACGCCCCTCGATTGTCGAAGGTGTTGGGCGAATTAAGTTCCTTCGTCGGTGACCTGCCTCTCTTGGGCCACAACATCAGCTTCGACATGGCTTTTCTCCAACCCAAAGGGCTATTCAGGTACAACCAGACACTGGACACCCTTGATCTGGCCTCTGTTTTGCTTCCTAATGCTGGTCGATACGGTTTAGCAGCTCTGGCAAACGCGCTTGGAGTCCCGGTTCGAACCGCCCACCGCGCTCTGGATGATGCATACACCACCCATCAAATTTTCCTTAGGTTATACGAAAGAGCCCTTAATCTCCCCCCGATCTTAGTGGAGGAGATCAGCCGCCTTAGCGCTGAAATTGAATGGGGTGCGGGATGGGTATTTGACTCAATCCAGCGCCATCCCTCCCGAACAGAAGACCCTGAAGCTTATCCGCTTCAGAGCCCCTACCACTACTTTCCACCCTTAGATAAGCAACCTGAACCCCTCACGCCAACTAGAGATATTAGCCCCCTGGATGTGGAGGAAATCGCCGCCACCCTCGAACCGGAAGGCCCCTTTGCCCACCAGTTTCCCGCGTATGAACATCGCCCACAACAGATCACCATGCTGCGTGCGGTGGCCGAAGCCCTTTCCAATGAATGTCACCTGCTGGTTGAAGCAGGCACAGGAACGGGAAAATCTATAGCTTATCTAGTGCCCGCCTTCGCCTGGGCAGCCCAAAACGGTGAACGGGTGGTCGTCTCCACCAACACCATCAACCTGCAAGACCAATTAATCCATAAAGATATCCCTGACCTCTGCCGGACCTTAGAGACAGACTACCGGGCAGCTGTTTTAAAAGGGCGTTCCAACTACCTCTGCCCACGCCACCTTGAGAGTTTACGCCAGTTAGGACCACGATCTGCTGATGAGATGCGCCTGCTCGCCAAAGTCCTGGTTTGGCTGCATGGTGGAGGCACAGGTGACCGCGGGGAGATTAATCTCCTGCCGAGAGAAATCGCTACCTGGTCCCGTCTATCCGCGGACAACGAGGATTGCTCCCTGGATGCTTGCCTCGAACACACCGCAGGCGGTTGCCCATATTACAAAGCCCGCATAGCGGCTGAGAACGCCCATGTTGTCATCGTCAATCACGCCTTGCTGCTAGCCGACATCGCAACTGGTAACCGTGTAATCCCGAAGTATCGTTACCTGATCGTCGACGAAGCTCATCATTTAGAAGCGGCTACCACAAACGGTTTAAGTTTTCATGTCAGCCAACGTGAAGTAATGCATCTCTTGAGAGACCTCGGTGGACGGGCAGGTGGACTGCTCGGTCAGATGCTTGTTGTAGCTCGGGCTCAATTTACTCCTGATGCATTCTCTCAAGTCGAACGGGCAGTGGCCACTATTTCTGATCGAACGCTTGATTGCATCCATTTAGCGCAGCGCACATTCGAAGCCCTTTCAGACTTCATGACCCATCATCGCGAGGGGAAACCGATTGGGCCTTATGGTCATCGGCTGCGCATTGTCCCAGCCACGCGTACGTTGCCCGAATGGTCGGAGGTCGAAATTGTCTGGGAGGATCTTCGCCGCCCACTCTCAACCGTGGTCGAATCACTGGCCGAGATAAGTGAAGGCCTGGAAGAGCTCGCCCTGGCCGGCTCGGCGTCAACTGAAAACCTGGCCATCGCCGCCAGAATCGCTTCGCGGAGCCTGAGTGAGGCTTTCACCAACCTCGATCGCATGATCTTCGAGCCAGATCCTCAGACGATTTATTGGCTCGACGCGCAGATAGGCCAGGGCAGGCTATCCATGCACGCGGCACCTCTTGAGGTGGGCCCCCTCGTCGAGCGATATCTGTGGCATGAAAAGAAATCGGTCGTGATGACCTCAGCTACATTGACGACTGGCGGTGAATTCGATTACATCCGTCGCAGACTCAACTCTGAAGACGCGGAAGAAATCGCCCTCGGCTCTCCATTTGACTACGAGACATCCACCCTGCTCTACCTGGTCAACGACATTCCCGAACCGACCGATCGGCAGGCCTACCAACGAGCGGTCGAAAGAGGTTTATTGGCCCTTTGCCGCGAGACGGGTGGGCGAACTTTAGTCCTCTTCACCTCTAATGAACAATTGAGACGCACAGCTCGAGCCATTGCTGAGCCCTTGGCAATGGAGGGTATTCAGACCTTCGCGCAGAGCTCGGGTGCATCACGGCACACGTTGCTTAAAAATTTCCGCTCCACAGAGCAAGCGGTGCTGCTAGGAACGCGATCATTTTGGGAGGGAGTGGATGTCCCTGGAGAGGCGCTCTCGGTCCTGGTCATCGTCCGCCTCCCCTTCAGTGTCCCCAGCGACCCAATCGTCGCCGCACGATCTGAGACGTACGAATCTCCGTTTTACGAATACACCGTACCAGAAGCCATCTTACGCTTCCGCCAAGGCTTCGGACGCCTGATCCGCACCAAGTCCGATCGAGGGGTTGTGGTCGTGCTCGATCGCCGCATACTTACCAAGTCCTATGGGCGCGCCTTTGTAGATTCACTCCCTCAATGCACCGTTCGTCTCGGGAAACTAGCGGATCTGCCCATATCCGCTGCTCGCTGGCTGGGCGTGTAATCCTTTATAGATCACTTCTCACCTTTCAGTGAACCGGTGGATTACTACATTTACCACCCCACATATAGTCCCTTTTCCTGCTGGCGGCTGCTTTCATAGCAGACTTAATTGATGTAATATAAACTGCAACGTATTCGAGTCGAAATGGTTAAGGAGACACATCATCCACGGAGGTCGACCTTACAATGACTGATGTCTTCTACGGATATATTTATGTCGCAGGACGTCACGATGGCCCAAAACGGCTGGAGGGCATCGAAAGCTTGGTGCCTTTTGCGAAGAAATATCTGTTCAGCGAAGAATTGCGTATCACCGATTCTTCCGATAACTTGATCCTGCACGTTTTGGATGGGGTGGACCTTTTCTCCACTCTTCACGAGTATGACGTGGACCTTCCTCAAATTTATCGAAGCCTGCGAAGGGATGCCTTGGGCGTGGGCTTAAATATGGACGACCAGTGGGATGACTGGCAGGATGATTACGACAGAATCAGCCCCTCCCCAAGTGAAGTAAGAACGCGTTTAGCTATAAAGAAAGCTTGCAAAGCCGCTCAAACCGTAGCTGATGTGGCTAAACTGCTGGAGGACAATTGCTTCATCCCATTCTTCGAAAGCCAGGATGGAAGCCGAGCTTGGGGCGATTTCGACCCCATCGATCATTCTGTTGTGGAGATGAACGAGACGGGAAAGTGGGGTTCGCAAAAGAAGTTGGGCAGAGTAACCCTCGAGCCTGCGGCAAAAGTGCACCATGATGGTTCTGGGCAGGAAATCCACGTCTTTATCCTTCTTGATCCACCCCCCGATTGACGGCCAGAGCGAAGGTGAAGATAAAATGATCCCTCCGGCCGGTTGACGTACCCGGTTCGGCAGGGCTATAATCTCATCACTCCATTGGAAGGACGGACTTTTGTGATCGACGTCAACGAATTGCGCAACGGCGTGACCTTTATGTTGGAGGGGGATCTCTACAAGGTAGTGGAATATTCCCATCATAAACCTGGACGCGGCAAGGCCACAATCCGGACTAAGGTACGCAATCTGCGTAGTGGCGCTGTACTGGAAAAGTCGTTCAATTCCGGTGATCGGGTTCAGGACATCCGGCTCGACCACCATATTGTTCAATTCCTTTACCAGGATGGCGAACTTTTCCACTTCATGGATACAGAAACTTATGAGCAACCAGCGTTAAATGCCTCTATGCTCGGCGAGACGATTAATTACTTGACCGAAGGCCTTGAAGTGAAACTAACTTTCTACCAGGAGGAAGCATTGGATATCGAGCTTCCCACCGCGGTTGATCTCAAAATCGAGGAATCCGAGCTCGCTATTAAAGGCGATACCGCTACCGGTGCCAACAAGACTGTCACCACCCAAACTGGCCTTAAGGTCCAAGTGCCCCTGTTTGTCGAAGCCGGCGACACGATTCGTGTTGATACTCGCACCGGCAACTACCTAACCCGAGTTTAAAGATACCCCAACCCTATTGGCTATGCGCACCCCGGCCGGCACTAAATGCCCCTTTTACTATCAAGACTTCCATCGCGGCCGCTCTCGGCAGGAGTGCCGACTCATCGACCGCACCCCAGGTGGGGGCACCTATACTCCTGACCTTTGCACCAAATGCCGGGTACCGCGCATCTTAATGGCCAACGCCTGCCCCAATATGGTGCTTGAGGCTAGGGTTGTCTCGAGTTTTTTCGCTCTACGCAAGCGGATACAAGTCGCTGCCTATTGCACTCGCTCATTGCAAATGGTTAAGGAACCTGAAATCGGCTGTGGTCAGTGTCACCTGGACTTGACCCCATTCGATTCTTCAAAGGAAGAAGCGTGATCGCCACCCTACTCATTGACCTCGATAACACGCTGATCGGTAATGACATGGAAGATTTCATCCAAGACCGAAAACGATCTATCATCCATCTGACGACGCTCAGTACGGAGGATTGGTCTCGCTCCACCCGTCATTCTTTATTCGGACCAACAACTTTAGCCGAGGTCGTGAATATCGCCACCGAACATGATCTGATCCATCTAGCTCAAATGCGATCGGCTTTGGGCGGAAAGGGGGACTGAGAGCAATCCCTTTTTCAACCCCCCCACCTAAGTCTACTTTACATCACTAGTAGCGCCAGATATAATCAATTGAGCGGGGAAGTGCTGGAATTGGCAGACAGGCGTGACTTAGGATCACGTGCCGTAAGGCGTGAGGGTTCAAATCCCTCCTTCCCCATTCATGCGCTTGGACTGCATACCACCCCTACACCACAGTCCGTGCCCACCAAAGGCGCGCTCTTGGAGGATCGACACGTTGAAAATTAATACCGAGACCCTGGAAGACCGCCAAGTACAGCTCACCGTGGAGATCCCCGGCGAACGTTTGCAGGCGGCGATGCATTCCACAGCTCGACGCTTGAGCCGTGAGACTCGCATCCCTGGTTTCCGCCCAGGTAAAGCGCCATACAACATAATCATTAACAAATTTGGCGAGCAGGTTGTATTCGAAGAGACCTTAGACAACCTCGGCAAGGAAATCTATCATCAGGCGCTGGAGGAAACAGAGCTCGACCCCTATGGCCCTGGCTCGCTTGATGCAGTGGTCAGTCGTGATCCGCTCGTAATACGCTATACCGTACCGCTCCCTCCCGAAGTTAACCTAGGAAACTACCGAGAGATACGTATCCCCTACGAAGATCCCCAGGTCACCGATGATACCTTAGAGGCGGTCTTGGAGGATCTACGACAGAGACAGGCCCTGATCGAACCAGCTGATCGCCCAGCTCAACTCTCCGACGTAGTAGTTCTGGATATCCGTGGCGAGCTTCGCGAACCACCGGATGAAGAAGAATCCATTCTACTTGATAAAAAAGGAGTGGGGGTATTGGTTGCTGAAGAAACTGACTGGCCCGTTCCTGGGATAGCCGAGTATCTCATAGGACTTGAGGTCGGAGACGATCGCCACTTTGAGTATATCTTTCCGGAGGACCATCCCTCTGAGGACTTACATAATCTCACCGCTGATTTCCATCTCACTTGCCTCGAAGTCAAATCACGAATCGTCCCTGATTGGTCGGATGACCTAGCTCAAAACGTTGGGGACTACAACGACCTTCTCGATCTACGCTTGAAAATCCGTGGGGAGTTGCTTGAACGAGCCCAACGCCAGGCCGGTGCGGAGTACGCCCAACGGGTAATCGAAGCTACGATTGAAGGCGCCACAGTCAGCTACCCACCAATGCTGCTGCAAGACGAAGTGAACGAAATGCTGACAGAGTTGGAACGACGTTTGATGGGACAGAACCTCAATCTGGAAGACTACGTAAAGATCGAGAAAAAAACCAAAGAGGAACTTCGCTCCGAGCTTGAACCGCGAGCCATAGAACGCCTCACTCAAGCTCTCGTCCTGGGGAAATTAGTCGAGGTCGAGGAGCTTGAGGTGGGGGAGGAGGAAGTTAGTGCCGAAATCGATCGAATCATCGCACCTTTCAAAGATCAGTCGGAAGAGATCCGGAAGTCGTTTGACAACCCGATGAGTCGCCATCACCTCACCCTTGATCTGCTTACTAATAAAGCCATAAAAAAAATTGTCGCTATCGCTAAGGGTAAGCTAGACTCTGCCGAAGAGACCTCTGCCGAAGAGACCTCTGAGGTACCCAAGCAGGAAGGTGTACCTGATGAGGGTAACCCAAGTAAGGAGTAAGTGAAAACATCATGTCAGATATAAACCCTCAATTTCTCGTCCCCATGGTCATCGAAACCAGCGGCCGAGGGGAACGAGCATACGATATCTATTCTTTACTTCTCCGAGAGCGTATCATCTTTCTCGGAACACCGATAAACGACCAAGTCTCTAATTTGATCGTTGCCCAATTGCTTTATCTCGACCGTGAGGACGCAGATAAGCAAATCTACATGTACATCAACTGTCCTGGCGGCGGTATTTACTCCGGTCTGGCAATCTATGATACGATGCAGCAGCTTAGTGCCCCCATTTCAACCGTTGCTGTAGGGGTCACAGCATCTTTTGGGACACTGCTCTTGGCCGCGGGCGCCAAGGACATGCGCTACGCGCTGCCTCATGCGACTATCCACCTTCATCAACCAATGGGTGGAGCTCAAGGCCAGGCGACCGATATTGAGATTCAGGCCAAAGAGATCTTGCGCTTGCGTGAAAAATTGAATACTATACTTGCGAAACATACCGAGCAGCCGCTGGAAACAATTGAACGTGACACCGAGCGGGATTTCTACATGGATGGCGAAGCTGCCAAGGAGTATGGTTTGATCGATCACGTTCTCTACTCCTCCGATAAGAACAAGAGTGCAGAAGAGAAAGGCGAGTAGTTAAATGTCAGTTAAGCGCCCTGCCTCACCGGAGACGCGCCGGTGCTCATTCTGCAATCGGGATGAAGGCGAGGTCCAGCGCCTGATCGCTGGACCCGAAGGCGTTTTCATCTGCAATGAGTGTGTCGACCTTTGTCGGGACATCCTCGAAGGTGAAACTCCATGGCCTGCTTCTACAGGAACTCCCTCCGACCGGCCACCACTCCCCCCCCAAGAGATTTACGGCCGATTGGATGAGTATGTTGTCGGTCAGGATAATGCTAAACGCGTGCTTTCCGTAGCTGTGTACAACCACTATAAACGGATCGCACACCGGGGCCGCACGGATGTTGAGTTGGAGAAGGCTAATATCCTTCTCATGGGCCCCACCGGCTGTGGCAAGACCTTGCTCGCCCAGACCTTAGCAAAGAGTCTCGATGTTCCCTTTTGCATCGCCGACGCAACCGCCTTAACCGAAGCCGGCTATGTGGGTGAGGACGTTGAGAACATCCTGCTACGATTACTGCAAGCTTCTGATTTTATTGTCCCGCGTGCCGAACGGGGGATTGTCTATATTGATGAGATCGATAAGACCGCGCGCAAAACGGGCGACAATCCGAGCATCACCCGCGATGTTTCTGGTGAAGGTGTGCAGCAGGCTCTTCTGAAGATCATCGAAGGCGCCGTGGTTAATGTGCCCCCTCAGGGCGGTCGAAAGCACCCTCAACAAGAGTTTATCCAGGTCGACACCAATGATATCCTCTTCATCTGCGGCGGTACGTTCAATGGCTTGCCTGACATCATCGCTGAACGAATCGGTCGACGAGGAAAAATGGGCTTCTCCGGCACAGTGGAAGCCCAGGCAGTGAGTAGTACCGACGACAGTCTCTTGTTGCGCCTGGTTACTCCCGACGATTTGATGCGCTTTGGCATGATACCCGAACTCGTCGGACGACTGCCGATGGCGATTAGTGTGGACCCCCTCGATTTTACCGCCCTGCGTACCATTCTCACCAGACCGCGTAATGCCCTAGTGCGCCAATACCAGCGCCTGTTCGAGATGGACAACGTCGAGCTCCACTTTACCACTGAGGCTTTGGATTCGGCGGCTGAATTAGCGTTAGATCGAGAAACCGGCGCCCGTGGTCTGCGAGCCATCATTGAAACCGCCCTGCTCGACGTGATGTACGAGATCCCCTCACGCCCCGAGATCCATAAGGTTACGGTGGACGAAGACGCGATTACCAGGTCTGGTCGACCCCGGCTGCTCGACGCCCAGGGTAAGCAACTCCCCTTCGGAGACGAAATTCTGTCAGACGCTGCCTGATCCCACCTTTGCCAGCCAAAGGATGGCTCGGTTGTATGAACAGCTTATCTTCTGATTTTATCTTGCCGCGTTATAGAGCTATCAAGAGAATCGCTGTCGTTATCTGCCCCCCGTTCACAGCGCGGCCTTTCCCTAGAGCACCCGGGCCATAAAGTTCTAGGTGAAACCTATGTTCAGATCCCCTAGCCAAGGGCGGAAGTGAGCATTATCCTCTCACCCCACCCTAGGCCACGAGCTGGAGTATGTATGGGTGAACTAAACCAAATACAGGCCATGATCATCGATCTTGACGGAGTCTTGTGGCTCGGCGATACCCCTCTCCCAGGCGTTGTGGATCTATTTAACTTGCTCCACCGAAAATCGATCCAATACATTTTAGCGACAAACAATGCCACCGCCGACGCTAATAGCGTATGCAACCGCTTAGCAACGTTAGGGGTTAATGTAGAGCCCGACAGGATCCTTACCTCCGGTCAGGCATCTGCCCAATTCCTCCAACTGCAATTGCCTCAGGGAGCTCTTGTTTACACCATTGGCGAGTCAGCCCTTAGGATAGCCCTAACACAAGTGGGTTTTACTCTCACCGATGCTGCAGACAGCGCGCAGGCTGTCGTGGTTGGCTTTGATCGCCAGTTATCATGGAACACAATGGCTGAGGCTGCCCTGGCGATCCAAGCAGGCGCCATTTTCATTGGCACCAACCCTGATGTTTCCCTCCCCACAGAACGAGGTCATGTACCCGGCGTCGGCGCCACACTGGCCGCGCTGAAAGCGGCTACTGGCGTCGAGCCAACAATTGTCGGTAAGCCAGAGCCACACCTCTACCTCCAAGCGCTGCAGCGCCTGGACGCCGAACCCAAACGAGCCCTCATGCTTGGCGACCGTCTTGAAACCGACATCCTTGGTGGCCAACATGCCGGGATGGTGACCTGTCTCGTCCTGACCGGCGTTACCCAGCGCCAAGATCTGGTCGACTCCTCGATCCAACCTGATTATGTCTTCGAGGACTTGCCCCAGCTATGCCGCGTGCTGGTAGGCGAAATGCCTTGAACGAGCGTCCATTATTCTACGACCTGACCCCCGAGGACCTCACACAACGCATGTTGACCTGGGGTGAACCGGATTACCGGGGTCGTCAACTTTGGCGCGGTGTCTACCGACAACTAGCTGGGGAGCCAGAAGCGATAACTAACCTGCCACACAATCTTCAACGCCGCCTTTCCGAAGCCTTTTCCTTCTGTTCTATGGAAGTCAAAACAACGGTGCGTTCGACCGATAACAACACCCAAAAGGTTCTTCTCAGTCTCACCGACGGTCAATCGATCGAGGTAGTTCTTATGCGCTATGAACGACGCCGAACAGTCTGCATCTCCACCCAGGTCGGATGCGCGCTGGGCTGCGTCTTCTGCGCCACCGGTCAAATGGGCTTCGTGCGCGATCTCACCGCTGGGGAGATCGTTGAACAGGTTATATACTTCGCACGAAAACTTGCCCAGAACGGAGAGCGCCTGACCAACATTGTTGTCATGGGGATGGGCGAGCCATTCCTCAACTACCAGGCAACTATTCAGGCGATCGACACGCTCAGTAATCCTACTGGGTTCAACTTCGGGGCTCGACGATTTACAATCTCAACCATCGGCCTGACGCCGATGATCGAACGCTTCACTCAAGAGCGACGGCAAGTTAACCTCGCTGTTTCTCTCCACGCCGCTACAGACGAGTTACGCCAACAGTTGCTGCCGATCAACCGCCGCTATCCGTTAGAAAGCCTCATCCCTGCTTGCCGTAATTATGTCGAGCAAACCGGCCGTCGGATAACATTCGAATGGGCACTCATTCGCCAAGTCAACGATGGATTAGACCAAGCGGAGGCGCTGGCAGACCTGATCCAAGGTTTAAACTGTCATGTCAACATAATCCCCCTCAACCCAACCAATGGCTACGCAGGTGAAACCACGCCTCAGCAACAAGTGAAAAACTTTTACCACTACCTCACCGGACGAAAGATCCATTGCACGATTCGTATGCGGCGGGGGATTAGTATTAACGCAGGCTGTGGACAGCTGGCAACCGAACGAAAAGCTGATACTAAACCAAGTATCGTTTAGCACCGAGCCTGATCGATTCCTCTCTAATCTACTATTAGGTGAAGTTGGGTAAAGAGTATCAGATCCGCCTGTCCCTAGAACTGAGTTACGATCCAGCTCCTGATAGCGGTGCGTTTCAAGTGCGCCTGCTTTTTTTATTTCATGCGCCCTTTGAACGTCGTACTTGCAACCCTCAAACCCTTTACCTTGTCAATTACCCCCTGGAAAGGTATCATTGCCAAGATGATAAAAGAATACATTCTTGCCCCATCGATTCTGATGGCAGATCTCACCTGCTTAAGCGAGATGATCCAAGAAGTAGAAGCTGCGGGAGCCGATTGGATTCACATCGATGTTATGGATGGGCATTTCGTACCTAATATCACCATGGGGCCTGTGTTGGTAAAAGTTTTTCGGCAGGTCACCAAGCTCCCATTAGACGTCCAGCTGATGATCGAGAAGCCAGAAAGCTACCTCCAGGCATTTGCCGATGCTGGCGCTGACTCACTTACCGTCCACGTCGAGACCTCCACTCATCTGCACTCCACTCTTCATATGATCGGTGAACTCGGTTTGCGTGCAGGGGTTGCTCTGAATCCTGGAACACCGGTTGAAGCCATTACGGAGGTTTTATCGCTGGTGGATTTGGTTCTTGTGATGACGGTTAATCCTGGCTTCGCCGGGCAAACCTTTATTCACTCCACCCTGGGTAAAATACGCCGGGTACGCGCACTCTTAGATGAGTTGGATCTGAGAGCCAGGATTCAGGTCGACGGAGGGATAACGGCGAAGACGGCGCCACTGGCAGCAGCCGAAGGCGCAGATGTGTTCGTAGCCTCAAAGGCCATATTCAATCATCCGGAAGGGATAAGTGGCGGGATAGCTGCTCTCAGGATTTCACTCTCAACCACGCCTGAATAATAAGCCGATAGGCCGCCGAGGCGGCGGCCATGTTTGGTGTTAATACGAATAGGAGATAAGACCAGTGCTATACGCGTGTCAGCCGTTTAATACATTTAGTGCAGAGTGTCTTCTGGACCAAACGACCATTCTCCATCACCCGTACTTTCTGAAGGTTGGGCCGAAACTTGCGCTTGGTCGCGTTCATCGAGAAACTTCGCCTATGCCCGAACGAAGTCGTCTTACCACAATTCTCACACCTAGCCATCGGGCGAAAATCCTTTCCAGGAAGTTATCAAATTCATTATTCAGATGGAATCTTACCACATGTCACAAAGCTCATCAAACCTACTCGGAAAACGTTTCTAAAGGCAAATATAAATGACTGGCGAGACTACATCAATTGGTCGCATCACAATCTCACCTCGGGCGATTTCCACCATCGCATGTCAGGCAGCGATGCAATCCTACGGGGTTGTTGGTATGACCAGTAAGAATTTGGCCGATGGCATTGCCCATGTATTTGCCCGTGATCCTCGGCATGGTGTACAGATCAATTCGCTTGGTGATCAAATCGCAATCGACCTGTTTGTCATCATCGAATATGGCACCCGCATCTCATCTGTGGCTGCCAGTGTTGCCAATTCAGTGCGCTACCAGGTCGAGCGAGCGATTGGTCTACCTGTGGCTGCGGTGAATGTACATGTACAAGACTTGCGGGTTAGCGATATCGATTGAAAGATAATGGGCTATCAGGTATGGACGAGGCACGAATCCAAACCGAAGGCGAGATGCGCCAACGATTAATCGCAAGGTACCGCGAGATTGATGGTCGAATGCTGCGTCGAGTCGCCAGCGCTGGTTTGAGCTGGTTAAGGACCAATCAGCAGTTGGTCAATTCGCTCAACGTATTTCCAGTTCCCGACGGTGATACCGGGACCAACATGGTGCTGACAATGCAAGCGGCCATAGACGAGATCGCTCCTTTAGGGGAACGCTCAATCAGCCAAGTCGCCCAAGCCATCGCCCACGGCACCTTGATGGGTGCTCGAGGGAACTCGGGCGTGATCCTGTCACAAATCTGGCGCGGCTTTGCTCGCGCGCTAGATGGACGTGAGACGATGGACGCTGAAACCCTGGCAATTGCCCTGGATGAAGCTCGGGAAACAGCCTATAAAGGTGTGGTCCGGCCGGTGGAAGGCACCATCCTGACCGTCTCAAAAGATATCGCTCTAGCCGCGGAAGAGGCGGTCCGCGACGGTGTCCAATCTACCTTTGAAATGCTTGAGCGCATCGTGATAGCGGCGGAAAAGTCTGTCCAACGAACTCCTGACCTGCTTCCAGTACTCAAAGAAGCGGGAGTGGTGGATAGTGGCGGCAAAGGCTTATTCTTATTATTCGAAGGTATTTTGCGAGCTATCTATCGTCTTCCCCTAGATCAGCCACTGACGGCTATCCAACCGCTCAGCGCCCTTGTTCTGGACCGCGCTTCCGAGGCGATCGAACCCGGCCAGGATTGGGAGGTTATCGTCGATTTCCGGCCCCATACACCCCTCGATGTGACCGACTTCTATCAACGCCTAGATGAGATGGGAACTTCCATCCAAGTTGGCGAAGGAGACGGGATGTACCGGATGCACATCCACGTTCCCGACGAAGTACGGTTTGAGCCCATCGAATATATTGATCAGCTTGGGACAGTTACCAACGTCTCCCTCGAAAACCTGATGGCGCAAATGGCAGATAAGGCCAGTCAAGCAGACATGCGGAGCATACTCCTGGAAACCGTCGAACCGGGCCAGATCGCCATTATTGCGGTTGCGCCTGGTCCCGGTATTGCGCGTGTTTTCGCAAGTCTGGGAGTTGCGGCGATCGTCGAGGGTGGCCAAACAATGAACCCGAGCACACAAGAGATTCTCAACGCCTTCGAGAATTTACCCACCGATAAAATCATTATCCTACCCAATAACAAGAACATCATTTTAGCCGCGGAGCAGGCCACCGAACTAACCGTTAAACAAGTGGCAGTTGTCCCCTCGATCTCTGTCCCTCAGGGTATCAGTGCGATGTTTGCCCTGAATCACGAAGGTGACTTCGATGAAACCGTAGCCGCCATGACCAACGCTCTCGACGACGTCCAGTCCGCGGAACTAACGACCGCAACCCGCTCGGTCGATATTGATGGGGTATCGGTAAGCCGAGGGCAGGTGATCTGCATGCTGAATGGGCACCTTGTCGCTGCCAGTGACAATCTAGAGGAAATTCTGCATGAAACGCTCCGGCAAGCGAACACAGATCGGACTGAATTATTCACTCTATACTATGGTGCCGACCTCACCGCGATGCAGGCAAACCAATTAGCCGACAGCATACGCCAAAATTGGCCGCAACAAGAGGTCGAGGTCGTCGAAGGCGGACAACCTCACTATCAATTAATCCTATCCATCGAGTAATTATGTCCCGGGTGCGAATTGTCACCGACAGCACAATCCGCTTCTCAACCCCCAGCTTTATCGAACACTATCTGGTTACTATCGCCCCAACGATAGTTCGCTGTGGGTCTGTAAGGATACAGGACGGTCCACAGGTGGATTTAGCGATGATGCATCGCCTACTTGAGGATTGCCAGACCAATCCCACGACCGAAGCACCAACTCAGGCGCAATTGGCGCAAATTTATGCTCAGCTCCAATCGAGCGCTGATCAGATTCTCTCTATCCACACCTCCGCCGGGTTGAGCGACGCGGTCGCCAATGCGCATGCTGCCAGTCAGCAATTCCTCGGTCGATTAGACATCCAGGTGATCGACTCTCAGTCGGCGTCGATCGGGCTCGGATTGCTCGTCCAGGCTGCTGCTGAGGCAGCCTCACGCGGCGAAGAGTTCGATACCCTGGTCCACATTGTTCGCGGGATGATCCCCCGCCTTTATATGGTTTTTTCCCTCAGCGACCTGTATTACCTGGTCCGAAATGGTCTAATCAGCCGCTCGCAAGCCATATTAGGCAACATGCTGGGGATCGTTTCCTTTCTGACTATGGAAGAAGGGCGGATAATCCCGATGGAAAAGGTTCGTTCAAGACCGCGAGCAATTGATAAACTGATTGAATTTGTATGCGAATTTTCCGATGTTGAGCACCTTGCGATCCTACAGGCTAATTCCCGCCCCAGCCAGGAGAGCGTGTTGATAATGGATCGGTTGCGGGTGTACCACCCGAGCACCCCCATTACGACCGTCAGCTATGGCCCCTTCCTCTCAACCATAGTTGGACTTGACAGCTTGGGGGTCGTTGTCTTGGAAGCAGAAAGGAGTGCCCCTTGATGGTACTTAAACGTTCCGTCGCCGTCGTCACCGACAGCATCGCCGACATTCCGCCCGAGGAGGCGGAAGCCTTACACATCACTGTTGTGCCAGCGCTGGTCACGGTCGAGGGGATATCATACCTGGATGGGGAAGAGCTCTCGCGGGATGAATTTTATCACCGGATGCCGTACCTCTCGGAACCAGCAACCACCGCTGCTCCATCCCCGTTAGCCTTCGAAAATGTATATCGGCGGTTATTAAGCTCAGGTGTCGAGCGGATTCTTTCCATCCATGTTGCCGCTAACTTAAGCGGAATGCTCAACACCGTCCACCAGGCAGCGCAGGCTTTCGGCGATCGTATTCATTTATTCGATAGTAAACAGCTTTCATTGGGCCAAGGCTTCCAAGTGATGGAAGCCGCAGCTGCCGCGCTTACGGGCATGTCCTTCGAATCCGTGCTCGAAACCACCCACTTCGCCCGTAGGAAAGTACATTTTATCGCTATGATCAACACCCTTGAATACCTGAAACGCAGCGGACGTATAGGTTGGCTGAGTGCAGGTATGGGGGATTTACTGCACCTTAAGCTCCTGGTCAGGGTCGTCGATGGGGTTATTGAACGGCTGGGGATTACCCGAACCCGGAGCAAAGCCATCAGCCAACTTCTATCTCTAGCCAATTCCTGGGGACCGCTAAAGCGACTGGCTGTCCTCCACTCAGCCGTCCCTGAAGAAGCAGCGAATGTGGCTGACAAAATCCGCTACCAGTCCTCATCTCCGCCATTGGTGGTGGATGTCACTACGGCGATCGGTGTCCATGTCGGACCCAACGCCATCGGCCTGGTGGGGTTGAGCAAGTAGCCTCTGGCACATTTCCGCCTTCCCTTTTATAGTTAACCTTATGAACCCAGCCCTGAAAAAGTTGACCAAGTACCTGCGCCTGGAGGCCGATCGCGGTTATGACAATCGTTCCGTGGTGGGTGGACTCCAACGTATGCTCGATCCGTGGGAAGCGGAAGCACGCAAAACCGACCTACCAGAGAAGATCATTGAAGCTGTACTTACCCACCTACAAGGTTACTCTCATCTCACTCCAAACTCACGCCAAGAGACGCTGAAGGACTTGTGGAGCAGTTTGGGAGCCGAACTCCCAAACCTTATAATACATGATGCCCCTGCGCTAGTGAAGCCAAACGCACTAACCAAGGAAATAGCTGAATCAAAAGATCGAGCATCCTCTACTTTGGTCGCTACCGAGGCTCAGCCAATTAGTGAAACAACTGGAATAGAAGCTCAGAGACCACCCAGCCAACCACCCTCAACCCACCTTCCCCAACCCGAGACGATCCGAGCACTAAAGAGTGATCAACTGGCTGAGCCTGAAGAACCACCAGCCGCCTTGGAAGCGCCACTAACCACCATTGCCGGGATCGGCCCAAAATCAGCTAAGACTCTGCGCAAGTTTAACCTTGAAACGCTGGGCGATCTCTTGTGGCACCTTCCTCGCCGGTATGACGACTACTCCCAGCTAAAAACCATCAACCGGCTTTGGTACGGCGAGGAAGTCACGGTGATCGGCACAGTAGAGGATGTCCAGGTCCGTACTGTTCGCAGCGGCCGGATGAAACTGGTCGAGGCGGTCATCAGCGATGGTAGCGGGGCTCTTCGTGTCACCTGGTTCAACCAACCCTGGATCGCTGATCGACTCCGCCCTGGTCGGCCCATAGTTCTCTCCGGCAAGGTGGACCAATACCTGGGTCGACTAACAATGAACAACCCCGAATGGGAGGCGCTCGAACGTAAGCAATTGCACACTAACCGCATCGTCCCCGTTTACCCGCTCACCTCTGGTGTGACCTCGAAATGGCTACGACGTGTGATCCATTCCGTAGTCACCCGACTGGCACCCCGGGTTCCTGATCCGCTGCCGAAATCTGTACGGGACTCAGCGGATCTGTTACCGCTGAACATCGCCTTACAGCAGATCCATTTTCCAGACAACTGGGAACGCCTCCGCTTGGCGCAGCATCGCTTAGCCTTTGACGAGATGTTCCTGCTTCAACTCGGCGTCTTGCGCCAGAAGAGCGAGTGGGGGCAACTGAGTTGTCCGTCATTGACAATCGATGATACATGGATCACCCACTTCACCGAATCTCTTCCCTACGAACTTACTAATTCTCAGCAGGCTGCTTTCAGAGATGTTCGTGAGGATCTGGCTGCTCCACATCCGATGAACCGCCTATTGCAGGGAGACGTGGGTTCTGGTAAAACGGTTATCGCGGCTGCGGCTATTGGTCTAGCAGCCGCCAACAACGCGCAATCAGCCGTCATGGCTCCAACCAGCATTCTGGCGGAGCAGCACTACCAAACAATGTTGGATCTCTTGCCCCCCGCGACCGGTATCCCTGCAGAAGCGATCCAACTGCTGATAGGAGCAACGCCTGAAGCGGAGAAACAAGTAATCCGTGAGGGATTGGCAAATGGGCGGATCCAAGTCGTCTTGGGAACACATGCCCTGCTGGAGGATCCGGTAACCTTCGTTAATTTGGGCTTTGTGGTTATCGACGAACAGCACCGTTTTGGTGTCGAACAGCGAGCTACATTACGCAACAAAGGCAAGAACCCCAATCTACTAGTCATGACCGCCACCCCCATTCCCCGCTCTTTGGCACTGACGATCTACGGCGATCTAGATCTCACCGTGATAGATGAGATGCCTCCTGGTCGTATACCGATCGAAACGCGTGTGTTAATTCCCATCGAGAGATCACGAGCCCACAGCTTCGTCACCGGCCAATTGGAGGCTGGTCACCAGGCTTTCATCATCTATCCCCTTGTGGAGGGCTCCGAGAAGGTCCAGGCCAAGGCTGCAGTTGACGAACACCAACGCCTACAGGAGAAAGTGTTCGTAGGCTATAAAGTGGGACTGTTGCACGGTCGTATGCGTCCAGATGAAAAAGAGACCACCATGGCAAGTTTCAGAGCCGGTGAGTATGATGTAATTGTCTCCACCTCAGTACTTGAGGTTGGGGTTGATATCCCCAATGCTACTGTGATGCTGATTGAAGGTGCTAACCGCTTTGGCCTAACCCAGCTCCATCAGTTTCGAGGTCGTGTAGGACGCGGGGAGCACAAATCGTATTGCTTACTAATTCCTGATAGTGAGGATAAAGCTGACAACCAGCGTCTATCCGCTATGGAATCGACTAATGACGGTTTTGAATTAGCCGAACTTGATCTAAGTCAACGTGGGCCAGGTGATTTCCTAGGAACGCGCCAATCGGGCTTTGCTGAGTTGCGAACTGCTCGACTAACAGACATCCATCTGATCGAGAAAGCCCGTCGAGAAGCAGTCCACTTTTTTAGCGCGGATCCTACGTTGGCCCAGTCGGAACACGCTCTGCTATCAAAGGAGATGAGCCGATTCTGGACAATCGGAAAAGGAGAGATCAGCTGATGGTACGAGCCGTTTTTCCTGGCACTTTCGATCCTATCCACAATGGTCACATCGACATCGCCCGACGGGCGATGCGGCTCTTCGACGAATTGATCATCGCCGTGTATGAAAAACCATCAAAGAGCTTGCTGCTTTCACCACCGGAGCGACTTAAACTTGTGCACCAGACCTTCGCCGACGATGACCGCGTGCGGGTTACTTTGTTCAGCGGATTGATCGTTAACTTCTGCCGGGAGGTAGAAGCCCAAGTGATTGTCCGCGGGCTGCGAGTCTTCTCAGACTTCGAGCTTGAATTCCGCATGGCCTTAGCTAACCATCGGCTGGCGCCTGAGATTGATGTCATTGCGTTGATCACCAGTGAAGAGCATAGCTTCCTGAGCGGTTCCACTGTAAAGGAGATCGCTTCACTCGGCGGAGACATCAGCAGCCTCGTGCCTGAATACGTTACCGTAGCACTTAAAGAACGATTTAAAGAACTCGGCGAGGATGGACCCAATATGGTACCCATGACCTCATTGAGGGATTGAACTGGGTTGACCACAATCGATGTATGGTGTACGCTTCGGCCTAAACCTTGCACCCTAGAAATGCGGTCCAATTAGTTGGAGCGGTGGACCGGAGGGAAATATGGATATCATGCACCTGGTGGATCGGCTGGAGGAGCTTTTCAACGAGAGCCGATTGATTCCCCTCACCCATAATGTGATCGTAGATGAGGATCGCATGCTGGAGATCATCGACCAGATGCGCATATCGATCCCGGAGGAGGTCAAAAAAGCACAGCAGGTGTTGGCCCAACGCGACCGGGTTCTCGCCCAATCTCAGGAAGAAGGCAACCGGACAATCGCCCTCTCCAAGAAAAAGGCTGAGGAGCTGGTGGCACGTGATGCTATCGTTGAGGCGGCGCAGGTTAGGGCCGAGCAAATCCTGGTTCAGGCTCGTGCGGACGCAGAGGTTATTCGTCGTGACGCCGACGACTACATCATTGAGACGCTGGGGTCTTTGGAAGCAGAACTAACCCGCTTAATCGACCAAGCGCGGAACGGAATCGCCAAACTGACCGCCGAAAAGGAACTATTACTTCAAGTTCAAGGGGAGGTATCTGAAAACCCGGAAGAGGAATGACAACTGTCAGCATTCAGGTTGTTCCCTGAATTTGTGTAGTAATCGACCCTGGCTATTCCGCTGCCTCGGTCACTTCATTTGGTACTGCTAGAGTCAGGACCTTTGCCTTCACCGCAACTCTCTCTATGAAGGCTCGGAACAACGGGTGAGGTTTATTTGGCCGTGAGAGAAACTCCGGGTGGAACTGACATCCCAGCATAAAGGGGTGGTCTGAGATTTCTGCAATCTCGACCAGTCTTCCATCGGGCGAAAGACCTGAGAACACCATCCCATGTTCACTCATGATTTCCCGGTAGGAGTTCTTGAATTCAAAGCGGTGACGATGGCGTTCCTCAACCAACGAATTATGGTAAGCTTTTTCAGCTAGTGTCCCAGCCATCAACTGGCATGGGTAAAGCCCCAGCCGCATCGTCCCTCCCATTTCTGAGACGCTCACCTGCTCTGGAAGCAAGTCAATCACTGGATGAGGTGTATTACGGTCAAATTCAGTTGAATTGACACTTTCCGAGCCGAGTACATGACGGCCGAATTCGATCACCATGACATGCATCCCCAAACAGAGCCCTAAGTAAGGTACTTTCTCCTGCCGGGCAAATCGGGCGGCGGCGATTTTGCCCTCAATTCCCCGAGAGCCGAAGCCACCCGGTACGATCACTCCGTGGGCTGACTCAAGTTCCTTCCAACCCTTACCCTTTTCCAACTCAGCTGAGTGCAACCAAAGAATTTCAACCTCGACCCCCACAGCGAGCGCTGCGTGCTGGAGGGCTTCCCGCACGCTCATGTAGGCATCCTGAAGCTCAACATACTTCCCAACCAATGCAATGCGAACATTGGGACGCGCGCTGCGTTCGATGGCAATAAGACGCTCCCAATCCAGCCAATCTGGTCTTTGCCGCTGCTTGAGCCCCAACCGATCGAGGACAATCCCACCTAGACCTTCCTGCTCCAATATGAGTGGAATCTCATAAAGAATCGAACATGTCGTGAGAGGGATCACTGCCCGAGCATCCACATCACAGAATAAGGCAATCTTATCGCACAAGTTTTTATCGATAACATAGTCGGAACGAGCGATGATGACATCTGGTTGGATACCAATCGAACGTAGTTCGCGTACCGAATGTTGAGTTGGCTTGGTTTTCAACTCTCCAGTTGCACCAATGCGTGGCAACCACGTCACATGTACGTACATCGTGTTCTCACGACCGACATCAGAGCGCATCTGACGCAGCGCCTCCAGGAAAGGGAGCGACTCGATATCACCCACCGTACCGCCGACCTCGACGATGATAATCTCCGCCTTGGTTGTGTGAGGGACGAGCCCAATACAACGCTTGATCTCATTGGTTATATGCGGGACGACCTGAATAGTACCGCCCAGAAAATCACCCCGTCTTTCCTGTGAGATCACCTCAGAGTAGATCTGGCCCGTGGTTACATTACATACTACATTCAGGCTTGTATCGATGAACCGCTCGTAATGGCCAAGATCGAGGTCGGTCTCTGAGCCATCGTCGAGGACAAACACCTCACCATGTTGATAAGGGCTCATTGTCCCAGGATCGACGTTGATATAGGGATCCAGCTTCTGGATCGAAACGCTGAAGCCTCGCTCCTTGAGCAGTTTCCCAATTGCTGCTGCTGACACCCCCTTGCCTACCGAGCTAACGACCCCGCCAGTGATAAAGATGTATTTGATCATCACCACCTCCATAACCAGACTCACTGCGGCAATAAAAGGGCGATGGGGAGGGCCGATTTACGGCGACCTCCCCACCAAATGCTGGCAATAATCCAGATCAACTATATGTGTTGTCCGCATTAACCCACCAATTGCTCTAAGTCCTCCGCCGCACGACGCATCTCCAAGAAGACCAAGCCAAGCTTGGCCTGCCGGCGTGTCAAGACAGTAAGAACGGCTTCCGAACCCACGGAGGTGAGAAGAACGTACCCTTGGTCACCGTGAATATAGATCTCACTCAGCCCACCCCGTGCAAGCTCTCCTGCTATCCGCTCGCCCAGACTGAGCATGGCTGCCGACATGGCTGAAACCCGATCTTCCTCAAACTCCACTGGCAACGCGGAAGCTATAGTCAATCCATCCATGCTGACCACCGCTGAAGCTTCAATATCTGGGGTCCTTGACTGCAGATCACGTAGGCGATCAACCATTAAATCGGTTCGCGATTTCTCCATCGTGGTTATTTCCCATGCCGGATGCTTAACATTGGGAGTTTACCATAGGCGCGAGGGGCGAGCAAGCACCATGGTTGGAAGTTAAAGGAATGTAACCTCATTGAGAGAGATAAGGTATTAATCCACCGAATCAAACCTGACAGGCAAGGTTCAACGGGGAGAATCAGGACGCAGGCCTGGAAGCAGGTTTACTACCATCCGAGACAACTCCAGGTCCACTTCCAAGATGACTGCCTCGATGGCCGGGAGTAAAAGTTCAGCGCCGTTTTGGTCCTGGACCACATAGACATCGTTAGCGCCAGTCTCAAGGATTTGTACAACCTTGCCGAGGGGTTCGCCCTCTGATGTGATAACTTGCAAATCAAGGATTTGCCAGTGGTAATAAACATCTGCAGTGAGCGGCCCAACTTCATCGAAGCGGATATGCACAACCTCATCCCGCCAGCGCTCTGCCGCTTCGTAATCCTCGCATCCCTCTATGGTAAGTAGGAAGCGAGCCTTATGAGGTTGGAAGTTACGGATAACAACCGGAATTCGCTTAGATCCAATGTAGACCGTGTTCAAAGGAACTAGGTTTTGGACGAGATCGGAAAAGGGCTGAACCACCATCACGCCACGTAAACCGTGAGGACGCACAATACGCCCGACAGCCAGATATTCTGGTGGCTGTCGGGCGTCGGATTTCCTTCTCGAAGAATCAGATGAACCCATATGCGCTAAATGATATCAAGGTCAGCGCGGATCCCTTTGCGGGAAGCGACGACTCGCAATAATGTGCGCATTGCATTCGCCACCCGGCCATTACGTCCGATCACTCGACCCATATCCTCATCGGCGACACTCAGTTGCAGATGCACAACTCTCTGCCGACGATGCTCGGTTACTACCACTTCCATGGGATCATCCACTAGCGATTTGGCGATGAACTCAATCAGGGTCTTCATGATTACATACCCTTTTTATTACTGGAAAAAACCTGTCTCATGCTGCGTCATTTGGAAATTAATGGCTTGAGTCTGCTGAAAAAAGTAGTCTCCAGCAGGAAATTCTCTGTATTGAGTGTCCGGCTCTTCAGCGTAGGCGTCTAAGCTGTTTCTTCCTCTGAGGTTATAACCTCTGAGGCATCCTCGTCCTCACTTGCTTCGGCTTCATCATCCTCTGCCTCGGCTTCGTGGGCCTCTTCCTCGGCGCTTTCCTTGGAGGTTTCTAATTCAAGAGACTCCTCGGGGGTTATTTCGGTATCAGGCTCTTCTGAGGGTTCCTCGGCAGCGACCTCCACTGCGGGTTCTTCCTCGGGAGCTTCCTCTGATTCCCCTTCAGCAGCGGTGTCTTCAGTAGGCTCCTCCGTGGGGACACCTTCCAAGGCTTCAATCTCAGCAGTCTCCTCTGGAATCTCCTCAGGTAGGTCGTCCTCAGGTGCCTTCTCTTCCGGAGTTGCTTTAACCTCTGGGGGCGGTTTAGCAGGAACCTTTTCTTTCTTAGCAGAGGTCTGCTTAGCACGTCGTTTTTGAATTAGGTCATCTCGCCGAGTGCGTGGGTCTACTTCGGGCATGACAGTTTTGGCCTCTGCAAGCAGGTTCTCCAGCGGCTCACCCCCTTTATGACGCTCCCAACGATCCCAGGTACCAAGCGGTTTGAGGATCTTCATCACCGCATCGGAGGGTTGCGCACCGTGCTTCAGCCAATGAAACAGGCGGGTCTCGTCGATCTTTACCGTCGACGGCTCCGTGCGTGGATTGTAGTGACCCAGGATCTCAAGGAAGCGACCATCACGCGGGCTCTCCTTGTCGGCAGCTACAATGCGATAGCTAGGTTGATGCCGGGCGCCAACCCGGCGTAATCGTATCCGAACCATAATTTTTGTATCTCTCCTGTTTTTCCTCGAGCTGTCTGTCGGGGCGCTAGGTGGAGAGGGTCGTGCCTAGAAGGAAAGCACAGTCCATCCGGCGCACAGCCGATTGGCCAGGGTCACCGCGGCCAGGATAGAAGCCCTGCCACACCGCGTGTCCCCATTTTCTTAAACATCCTGCGCATTTGCCTATATTATCGCAGGAGCTGATTAACTTCTTGCACCGATGTTCCTGAACCAGCGGCGCTACGACGCTTTCTATTTGCGTTGAGCATTTCAGGTTTGCGGCGCTCGACTGCTGTCATTGATTGAATTATAGCCTGAGCTCGAATTAATTGGCCTTCGGCGATTTCTCCATCCAATTGCCTCTGCGCGGCTGCTCAGCCCAAACCGACCGGTAACATCTCCACTAATCACCGCCGACACACAAGCCGCCGAACGGGCTGTTTGAAGCAGCTACCGGCCGGCGGAATACAATGTCGCACAATGCCATAGACCATAAGAATTGTAGCCTCTAATAAAAGGACAGTCAAGTGAAGCGGGTAAAGAACTTTACCGCGTAGTTCATTCATCAAACATTATACCGTAGAATATTAGCCACTTCACTGAAAATGACCCAAATGCGAGAAAGAGAACATACCCTTTTACTAATGGCGGCTGGTATTAAATTAAGCAAACGTATTAATGCACCGAAAAAAAACTACCCTCGAGGAGTGGGGAGGGGTATATGTGGGGGTGCGGGCTGCGCCCGCACCCCCACATATACCGGTCCTCTTCTCACGGTTGACCTTTTTTTAGTGGAGTCATTAATAGACGATCAAGATAGATATCGATCCACTAGAAGCGAGAGCTTGCTGCGTGTCTCTGAGGGGATCATCTCTGGGTTGGTTATAAACGCACCCTCGAGAGCCTGCCCACAGTCACAACTACGTTCGTCAGGGAGATTTCTTACCAGGTGTGCAATCGCGTTCTGCGCCAATTGGTTGTTGGCTTTTAGGATACGAACGACCATTTCAACCGTCACTGGCTCTTCCGCCATATGCCAGACATCGTAGTCCGTCACATGAGCCATGACTGCATAGCACATTTCAGCTTCGCGGGCCAGGAATGCTTCCGGCGAGGTTGTCATCCCAATGATCGACATACCCCAGGCACGATAGGTGTTCGATTCAGCGCGGGTTGAGAAGCGAGGGCCTTCAATGGTGATATATGTTCCACCCAAATGGAACTTGCCACCGACAGCAGAGACACTTTCTGATAAATGACGGGAAAGATCAGCACAGAGTGGATCTCCGACGCTGATATGCGCCACCAGACCGTTACCGAAAAACGACCGCCTTCGACCATGGGTGTGGTCAAACAGCTGGTTTGGAATTACAATTTCCCCCGGTGCGTAATCCTCGCGTAGAGATCCACAAGCGCTCACCGAGACGATCCGCTCGACACCTAACATCTTGAGCGCATAAATGTTCGCATGATAATTAACCTCACCGGGGGTGTATATGTGACCAATTCCATGCCGTGCTAGGAAAGCAATGCTCCGACCCTCAAGTTCGCCTAACATGACTGGCGAACTGGGCTTTCCGAAAGGTGTATCCAACTCACGGACCTCAACCCTCTCCAAACTTTCCATCCCATATAGCCCCGAGCCACCAATCACCCCAAATACGGGTTTTGCATCCATGCGATCTCCTCCCAGCAGGAATGACGTTATCTTAGCATAGGTGGAATGACTTGTCAGGAAACTAATTTCTCAACTGAATTCTCACATCTTGCCTCGACATGTGTCAAAGAGTGCTAGTAGTCAATCAAGATGATTGTGATTATTAGTTAGAGATTTTAGGGGCGGACCCTCTAAAGTCACCCGGGTAAAGGATTCTTAACCAAGCCCGTGTGGAGGGTGTTATGACTCATTTTGATCTTTGTTATCGAGAATGGCAGTCTCTTCTTCCAGCACCGTCTTCAGATCTAGCGGAGTTACTCTATGACGATCTTTTACTGGTTTGAATGGAGGCGCGTACGGAGGGGTCACCTCAGGTGGACCACTTGGATCCTGCCCATAGATGAGTTTAACCTTGGCGATCGAGATCACATCCCCCGGGCGAAGGAGATGCTTTTTAATAAAGCGCCGATTAACTTGTGTCCCCGTGGTTGATTTTAGATCGACAATCACATAACTATTTTCCCTAGCACGCAATTGGGCATGACGCCTGGAGACATGGCGGTCGTTGAGAACCAGATCGTTGTCAGGTAAGCGACCAATGTTGATAACCTCTTTATTCAGCGGAAAGTGACGTTTACCTTCAACAACGAGAAAGGCGTTGGCAAGCGTTCTTCTTTTAGCTTCTTTAGCTGGTTCTTTATGTTCTTTAGTGAACTCCAGGGGATCGCTACTATGCCAGGCGATGACCCGGATATCTCCAATTGATAAGGTTGGATCGGTGGCAAGGGTGATGTGCGGCTCCCGGGCAAAAATAAACCCGGTATTCTGTAGGACTTCTTGCAGGTCGAGAGCTAATTGCCTCTGTACCTCGGGAGGGGCACTTTGCAACTCCCCTGTCTCACGTGGATGGATGCTCAAAGTATATTGATCTGGAGCGTAAGCACGACCGTCTTCGTCTATACGCGAGCATTCAATAACCTCTTTAGCCAGGTGACGGGCGACGGCGCTAACCGAAAAGGTGCGCCACGGCAGTCCCTCCAAACTACCTCGTATAGAGGCTTTGATAGCCCGTTCAAGCGAATCCGCCCGAATTTCCATGATCTACATTATACGCTAGTGTATAAGGACTACAAGCAATAATTTGTACTATACTAGATATATGCAGGGACCATACTTCGAAGAGGTCGAACATACCGCTGATCGGGCACTTCTAGTGCGAGGGGCGGACCTCAAAGAGTTGCTACACAACGCCGCTCTGGGGATGCTCCAATTAATCGGCGCCATACCTCGTTCTGGCCCTTCACGGGAGCGGGAAATCGAGGTTCAAGCGCCAGACCGTGAAAGCTTGCTCGTCACCTGGCTAGAAGAATTACTCTTTGCAATGGAAACCCGTGGGGTGACTTACACAAAGTTTGAACTTCAAATCACTGGCGACACCCATCTGGTCGCCAAGGTACAAGAGATGCCCATTAGGGTAATTACCAGACATATCAAGGCCGTGACCTATCATGACCTTGAGATTGAAAAAACCGAAGATGGCTTGGAGACAACCGTGGTGTTTGATGTATGAGAGCGAGGTGAGAGATGATTCAAAAACAAGACTTCCACAAATTGGGACCGGTTCTTTGGGAAATTCCCACCTCCTACCGACAGGATATGAGAGTACCGGTACGCCTCATCGCTGACGACCGCCTATTGGAAGCCGCTCTTAGCGATAAATCTATGCTGCAAGCCGTTAATGCATCCACCCTTCCAGGTTTAGTGAGCTGCATAATGGTGATGCCAGATGTCCATCAGGGGTATGGCTTCCCGATTGGCGGTGTGGCAGCAACCCGCTTACCCCACGGGGTGATTTCCCCTGGTGGTATCGGATACGACATCAATTGCGGGGTTCGGCTTCTTTCCAGCCGCATCTCAGCCAAAGTGGCTGAACCCCACTTGGGGGATCTAGCCAATGCGCTCTATGCTAATTGCCCCAGCGGCGTGGGGGTCGGGGGCAGCTTGCGTCTTAGTATCAAACAACTTGATCAGATCTGTCGCCAAGGCGCTGAGTGGACGCTCAATAACGGGTACGCCCGGCAAGAAGACCTGGAACGCACGGAGGGAGGCGGCTGCATCGAAGGCGCCGACCCCGCCCATGTGAGCGACCGCGCTAAGCAGCGTGGCCGCCCGCAACTGGGGACCTTGGGAGCAGGGAACCACTTTATTGAGGTTGATATCGTAGAGCAGGTGTTTCACCCGGAAGCTGCCCAAGCTATGGGACTCGAAGAAGGCATGCTATCGCTTCAGATCCACTGTGGCTCACGTGGCTTCGGCCATCAGATTTGCTCCGACTATGTGCGGGAACTTCAGGGCGCCGTCAAGCGCTATCAGATTCAGCTTCCGGACCGTGAGTTAGTATGTGCACCGTTGGATTCGCCCGAAGGCGAACGTTATCTTTCAGCCATGACTTGCGCGGCAAACTACGCATTCGCTAATCGGCAAGTCCTCGTCCATCATGCCCGTAGGGCCTTCGAACAGGCTTTGGCTGGCAAAGTTAGCGACTGGGAGCTACATCAGGTCTATGATATCGCACACAACATGGGAAAGATCGAAGAGCATGTAGTAGATGGGGAGAAAGTCCGCGTCTGTGTGCACCGTAAGGGAGCGACACGCGCCTTCGGGCCTGGTTTCGAGGAGTTGCCAGATGAGTATCGAGATCTTGGTCAACCGGTCCTAGTTCCAGGGAGCATGGCGACTTCCTCATGGGTTCTCCTTGGCACGGAAGGCAGCATGGCGCTCTCTTTTGGCTCCACTTGCCACGGCGCGGGACGGACGATGAGCCGCAAACGAGCGAAACGAATGGTGCGTGGTGATCGGTTGCGGGAGGAAATGGAAAGCAGTGGCATTCACGTTCGTGCCCGTTCAATGCCAGGCTTGGCAGAGGAGGCTCCACAAGCCTACAAGGATGTAGATGCGGTTGTTGAAGTAGTCGTACGCGCCGGAATTGCCAAAAAGGTTGCTCGTTTACGACCTATAGCTGTAATCAAAGGGTAAATATCAACCGATAGACAACGGTTCCTAAAAGCCACCACGCAGCATATATCATATGGATTTCCTCCGATCGATATGGAGAAACGGCTATCAATCGGGGTATGAAATGCCGTGCCTCTATTGACTTATTCGAGACCTTTACCCTACAGCCAGGTTACTCTTCGGGCGGTAGCAACCTCAGGAAACGTCGCTTGCCAACACGCAGCACCTTTGGTTCATCCAATTCGAGAACTTCCTTTGAATCCTCGACAACCACACCGTCCAGTCGCACACCTCTTTGATCCACTAACCGTCGGGCTTCACTCTTGCTCTTTGTCAATCCCGCTTCAACTATGATTTCGACTAGCGTTATACCATGTCTTGTATGGAAATCCGGCATCTCCTCCGGTTTTTCCCGCTCCTGAAACACTCGCCGGAAGGCTGCCTCAGCCGGCTCGACGGCTTCCTCCCCATGGTAGATACCGACAATCTCACGTGCCAGGCGCATCTTGACATCCCGGGGATGAAGTTCGCCCGACCCCAATCCGGCTTCGATCTCATCGATCTCGGTCGGCGTCAAACGGGTCACCAAACGGAAGTAGTCTCCCATTGCAATGTCGGGTACGCTCATAACCTTACCATACATGTCTTCCGGATCGGTTTGGAGCGGGATATGGTTCCCTAACGACTTGCTCATTTTCACCACCCCATCGGTACCAGGGAGGATACCGTGGATAATGGCAATGTTAGGCTTCTCACCCAGGGCTTCCATAAGCTTTCGCGCGGCGGTGACGATGTTGAACAATTGATCTGTTCCCCCGATCTGAACGTCAGTCTTCAAGTGGTACGCGTCGTACCCTTGCATCAGGGCATAGAAGAACTCGTGTAGATAGATCGGATCCTCTGCCTTCCATCGCTTACGGAAAGCCTCCCGGGTGAGGAATTGCTGCAGGGTGAAATGCGAGGCCAACTCAATTAGATCCTGAAAAGTCAGCTTTGAGAGCCAAGTATCGTTGTATGCAATACGGGTCTGATTCGGGTCCAGGATCTTATATGCCTGCTCGGCGTAAGTCTCAGCGTTGAGGGTTGCATCTTCCATGCTGATTTGAGCCCGGACACTATTTTTATCGGAGGGATCGCCGACAAGCGAGGTAAACCGACCGATGACAAAGGTCACCTCGTGCCCCAATTCCTGGAACTGGCGCATTTTGCGCATCGGGACGGTGTGTCCCAAATGCAGATCGGAGGTGCGGGGGTCGAAGCCACAATATACCCGCAACTTACGCCCCTCCTTCTCTACCTCAAGCAGGCGCACGCGAAGTTCCTGCGCCATGGCTTGTTTAAGGGTCTCATCGCCATACTCGGTGCCCTGCATGAGCAAGGAGACTTGTGTATCAATTTCTGTTTTATTCACCGGTTATGCTCCTCTATTAGAGTGGAGGATTTAAAAAAATAATCAGCGTTGGCTGCGCAGCCCACGCTGGTTTCATCAGAAAAACGGTGACGATGGACAACTCACTCGGCGTTGAACGCGCAGCATACTCCGGAGGTGGGGCGGCAACCGCCCCTGGTATAGATATACCGTCGTGTGCCTAGGACCATGAGGAAATCCAAACCGATACAATCATATCACATTGATTTTAATACCTGCAAACGAAAACAACAACGATTGTAGATCACGAAAAAGGACAAAACAGGTGATTCTTATTACCGGACCCATAATACTATTTCATCCGAGACGATTTCTGTTGAGAGGGCAACTGCTTCATATCCATGTTGGATCGCAAAACGAGCAAGTGGTTTTTCAAGTCCACCAAGATCTCCAAAACCAAATCCATCATTTTTACTCTCAAATCCAACCAGGATCGCGTCTGGCGGATTATTCTCCAAGTAACCGTCTAAGTCCAGATACGAAATTACACCGTACTCCTCTCGCTTTTCCTCAGATAACAAGAAAGCAGTCCTCCAGGTGAAGGGACCTGTAGCAAAAGCCTCATAAATATCCAACCCCCCTTCCAGAGGCACAATAGGTGCGAGTGTTAATATTTTTCCTTCACCCAACAAGGATTTAATATCCATTCCAAAATTGTGTACTTGAATAGTGAGCAATTGATTGGGGTGGTTCATCAGTTTAATATCATCAAAACTAACGATACGAGCACTGCCAAAAATTATGACCAGAAGAAGAGGAACAATAATTAGAAACCAGCTCAACCGCCTCCGTTTACCAAATAATGTATTGAAACCAAAGATTATTCCCAGGATGAGGAATGGGATTGGCGCATAAAAATATTGATGCCATGAGGGGGTAGGACCAAATGACCCGATTAAAAGGAACAAGCTTAACCCAAAGGCAAACACAAGCGACATATTAGTACTCGTTTTCGTCACCATGCTCTTCACGGTAGCGGTGATCATAATGACGAACAAACCCAGGTAAAGGAGCATATTCAGGGGAGAGGAAATCACATTAGTAAGAAAGTAGATTATTTTCCCCGCAATTGTCATACCAGTTCGGTGTCTCAATAATTGCCGATAGACAGGATTTAATTTTGGGTAAATAACATTTCCGAAGATAAAGAATTTTGGATTAGCGATGAATAATACAATAGATGGTAATAACCCGAGAGACACCCCAATAGAAAATGCAATGATATGCAAGTGCTTTGAAGTCCTCGACCGTTGGGAAGGAAAAATAAGAAAAGCACCGAGATATGGAATTATTGCCGTTGCATAAGATAGACGAGCCCCAATTGCCAACCCTAAGAAAATCCCACTCAAGAAGACCTTTCGCGTTGAAATATCTTGATTATCGTAACGATAGAGTAATGCAAACGTTAATAGGATTAGCAGGGTTGGAAGATCATGGTTCCATGCCCTACCACTGACACTGTAAAAGAGCGGATTCGTTATTAGCAGGATTACACAAGTAACTGCTGTAAGGTTTCGGATAAGTGAACCTTGACTATAAAAATGCTGATACGTGATATAGAAGAGTATCCCTGCACTTATCGTTGCACAAACTACGGATAAAACTCGAGCACCTAATAGACAATAATTTGTTAGTTGAAATAATAATGCGTAGATTAAAACTAGATTAGGCATATGATGAAATGGATAATCTATGTAAGGAAAAGAAAACTGATCTGCAAGTAGTTTCCCACCGGCTACAAATTGATGCTCATCATGATTTATTTCCGCGTTCAGGGCTTTGCTGAGAAGTAGAATGGAAATAGCTAAAAAGAACAACGAAACACCAATAAATTGAAGTACTCTTGATGAGATTCGTAGTCCGGGTTTCCACTTCTTACTCATCTTTAGCCCTTATCAAGAAATGGTCAGGAAAAACTGATGATCGTATGGGTCTCTATAGTATGTAGCTTATTATGATCAGTTCGACTTATGGTTCCGATAAGCATAATCCACATAATTTATCCCACCCCTGCAATATACCCTCACTGATCACCTCGACATCCTCTTGCTTAGCCTCAACCAGAGGCAGCCTCTGTCCACCCATGAGTTCGATTGGGTCTCCATGCACGACGGAGACCAAGCACCGACCAAGAAGGCAATCCACAGCATAGGTACCATCCTCCGCGATGAATCCCATCACCCCGGCACCGAAACCGATGAGCGAAATGGTCTTTCCCTCCACGGTGACCTGGATCTCGCGATCCCCCTCACCGCGCACGACCAGCAGCCTCCCAGATATCAATTCCAAGACGGTACCCGTCACCAGTGTATGCTGGTCCCCACTCGACGTTTCAGGATGTGGATCAAGGATCGTAAGCCGAACTCGGCTCCCACCAGTCAGGTAGAAGGATGTGGCTGAGAGATCGAATGAGTCCTCATAGGTTGTCTGCAAGGCCAAACGGGACTCATCCAATGCGGTTAAAGTCGCTCCAGCTGGAATTGTCCCCAGGTTACTTACCATGCCGATAGATTCCCCCTCCACGGCTTTGTCCACCCTCACCGAACCATGTATCAGAACCGCATAGCCATAGTCTACCGGTGGGGGAGGAATCCGAATTTCCCGGAGCCAATTGATCCCCGCCACGCCTAAGGCGAAGACCAACAGAACTCCAACAATGGCGGCTGAGATTGTAACCGGTCCTCGACCCCCTCGCGCCCGACCTCCTGGCAACTGCACAACCACTACAGATACATTGTCGTCTACGTCCCGCCCCATGGCGATGCTGAGCAAGTGACGGGCTGCCTCTAATGGTGTGTTGCCTTCGACATAGTCTGCGATGTCCTCCGGATGAACGAAAGGTTTCCCATCCTCCGGGCTGATCCGGGTCAGGCCATCTGAAGCGAGCACGACACTATCGCCAGGATTGAGGGCCATTCCCCGTGGATCCCCAGTTTGAATAACCGGTGGATATGAGGCGCCAAGCAGTTGGTCCCCCACACCAGTTAATGGGATGGCTCGTCCCTCTCGCACCAAGATAGCCATGGTATGGCCCACATGTGCATAGTAGAGGCGGTCTCTCCGGATGGCGATGGCAGTTAGGGCGACCTCCCCCAACCCTTCTCCGCTCATGCTGGCATCCATCAAGAACCGACCGCTATCTTCCAATTGACCACGCAGCACAGAATTCAGATCACGATCGCCCGAGCGGGTTACTCCTTCAAACAGCTGCGCTACCACCATCTCGGCTGACTCACCTGCTTGGGGATGTCCTTCGCCATCGGCCACAACCGCCAAAATAAGGTCCTGGCCAACATCCGTGCGTACAGTCTCAACCCTTACTCTGTCCTGTTGTGGGAGTTCAGGTGAGACCGCCCCTGGGCTTTGTTCGCTTGCATATGATCCCCGTTGGCGGCGAATGGACATCTTTCCTCTACCCTCAACCCTCTTCTAACCTGTGTATCCCAACCGCGTTCGAGAAAAATGCATAATGACTCGTCTGACTCGATCATCCAGTAATTGCCCAAGCAAGGCGGATTCCTCAGAAGACGTGACCGAAGGCTCGGTAGTTGTTGGCTCAGGCATGTCTGTTGGTGTTTTTTCCGGTGTTTGCGTGGCCGTCGGCACTGGTGTGTTTGTAGGGACAGGTGTGTTAGTCGGCACCGGCGTTCGAGTTACAGTCATGGTTGGAGTTGGCAGTGGTGTCCATGTATCGCGTGGCGGGGGTGATGTGCGGGTAGCAGTTGGGGGGACGAAGAGCGGGCCGAACTGCGTTCTGGTCGGCGTTGCTGGCATGCTGGCAGAAGTTGAGATGGCTAACGCAACTGTCGGTGTCAACACCAAACCTCCTCCATAACCCCCAAATGCATAGAGATGGTTACGCGTCGCATCCAGCGGGCTAAACTCTCCTGCTGTATTCACCCAGATATGTTGGCCACCCTCCAATACATGGCCAAACCCACCCGCAATTTCATCAATGACCTCACACAAACCACTGAAACAATCCAGGTCAAAGCGCTGTTCGCCAGATGTGAAAGTCAACCCCATAATGGCTGATTTCGATCTCGCCACCGCCCCTGCTGGAGATCTGACGATCAATGTTGACATCCCACCCACATCACACGCGACCAGGATCACTCCTCCTTCGATTACGAGGATCGTCTGTTGAGTGTCGATCCCATCGGCGATAGCCATCAATTCCACTTGCGTGTCAGGTCCAATGTATACGATGTTCCCATCCGCTAAACCCAACCGGGCATACGAATCCGATCCATAAACGATGACGCGGACCCCCTCGCCGGAGGCTATTAGATCCTCCGCCTGCAGAGGACGACGCCTCCCTCCAGGACTCACCACCTCAGCTCTACCTTCGAGTTCCGACACAAAAGAAAAACCCGACTGCAATGTTGGGATAGTAGGTCCTGTTGATAGATCAGCAGTCGGATTTATAAGCCTCGGCAGGAGCCAAACACCAGCGACGACTAGGAGAAGCGCGCTTGCAGCCACACCGAAGGCTGGCAGGAGCACCCGCGGTATACGCAACCCACCGGGAACCGCCAGGACGACCACCGAAACGTTATCATCCACTTTTCGGTCGAGAGCTCGTTTCACAAGTAAATCAGCAGCCTGCTTCGGCGACCGACCTACGGTCAGGTTGGCCAACTCGCGTTCCTCAACGTAGTGTGCCGACGGATGGTCGTGGCGAGCCTTCGTCAGACCATCCGAGCAGATCACAACCCGATCCCCCGGCCTAAGTGGAAGTCCTTGAGCCGCTCGCGCTTCCGCCTCATCCTCCTTTCCACCCTGCAACCACATTCCGAGGTCCACATTCAAGATGGCATCGTATCCAATTGAGCGGACAATTTCATCTTTGCGAGGATGGCGGGCAACTTCCTCGGCGGTCAGCTTTCCTGATCGTAGGATTTCGTTTTCCCATGTGTGATCCATTGTCAATCGCAGCACCTGCTTGCCGCGTATGAGATAGATACGGCTGTCACCAACATTGGCGACAGACAAGTGGTTATCAACGATGGCGGCGACAGCTGCAGTTGAGCCCATGTTCATCTTCCGTCGGCTGCGTCTGGCATCGGTAAATACTTGCTGGTTGGCAACCTTCATCGCCCCCTCGAGTATCGAGGGGAGGTTCCTCCCAACCGAGTGAGTACAATGCTCAATGACGGCGTTGACAGTTATCTCTGCAGCCCGTTCCCCTGCGTTTTCACCTCCGATGCCGTCAGCTACAACACCCAGCGTCATCACCAAGCCACCGGCGGTGGTTATTGACTCAGCCCGACATCGATCTTCAAGCAGGGTTCGTCTGGTAGATGCACCGATATGGGAGACAGCTGCCACACGAACCTCACCCACCGTTTGCGTTGAGGAAGCCGCCATTGGTTGAGTTCCTGCTACCCAGACCTAACTTGTCCGTCGATTCAAGATTAACGTTGCCAGGGAAACCGTCGCTTCGACTTGGCTACTCTCAACACTCGACGATTTCCGGCATAATACTTGATGATACGGTTGAATTGCTCCATCGTAACCCTTAATTGAGGGTCCTTAGAGAGACATCCCTCAATGATATATTCATCCAGCTCTTTGGGAACATCGCCGCGCTCACTAGCAATAGGCGCCGGCATCGCGCGCAGAATGGCGGAGGTTATACTCCGATCGGTGACGCCCATGAAAGGTTCTCTACCAACGAGCAAACGATAGAGTAAGATCCCCATACTCCATACATCAGCTTTTGCCGGATCATACCTCTGCACGACTTCAGGTGCGCTAGGATCACGTGTTTCCTGTAGCCTCTCCGGCGCCATGTAGACCACCGAGCCATCCAATTGTTGTTTGATAAGCTTGGCAGCGACGCCGAAGTCAATTAGCACCGGATCATACCGTTGGCCAACTTTAAGCGAACTGCGGAAGAGGATATTATCAGGTTTGACATCGTTATGAGCAAAGCCCCGACGATGGATATGGGCAAGCGTGACCCCCACTTGGTGACAAATAGCAGCGGCCTCATCCAACCGCAAAGGACCCAGCGCGCGTATATAACTCTCGAGCGATCCACCTCGTAGACATTCCATCCCGAAAAACCACGGACTGCCTTCGATCTCGACAGCCCGTTCCTTATATGGGTTCTTGCCACTTGATACAGGCACTAGACGGACCACGCCCGGGTGGTCTAATTTCTGGAGAATCTCAACTTCCTTCTGAATCGCAGCGAAAAAGAATTGCTGGTTGGGACCGCCAACCCGGCTAATTTTTAATGCGACATCAGATCCGACTCCCCCTTTGGGTGCTGCCCTTACGACACGCGCCATACCGCCCCGCCCTTCCGGATAAACCTCACTTACCTTATAGGCGCCAATGGGATACCCGGGTTTAACATCAGGCAATCGATAAAGTGCCAAGAATCCTCTCCCAATGCGACATCGCTCAATTACCAACTAAGAGCTTTGCTCTAGTATGCGCCGTGGCCTTGTACGGCGAATATCGTCATCCATACCTGGTGGCTGACCATCCGGTCTGGCCAATTGGAACAAGAAGCGAAGGCCACCCCGTTCAAGCGGTGCGACATCGATGACATCGCCATCTTGAAGCATCAGAGGCTCTAAATGGGGCAACTTCTGGTCATTGACTAGGGTCCCATTGGTACTATCTTCATCGCGAATGGTGAAGTGATCATCTTCATCGAGTATGGTGCAGTGAAGCCGGCTGATGGGGCTGTCTTCGTCATTAATATGGAAAAGTAGATCAGCGTGACGACGAGAACGACCAATAGCCGTCGTGCCATAAATTTCGTAGGGCTTGGACGGAAGCTTGTCAAATCCTTCAAGTGGAACCAGGTAGGCTCTAGCGATAAGTGCTGTCCTTCTACCGGTCACCCGCTCGACAAAATCGATAATGTTTTCTCCTGCCTGTTGGATGGCAGGTACCAGTCGCGAGCGGTTGAAGAAGAGAAATACGGCCAGTGCAACCGCGACCAGCGCCACACCCAAAGCGACATAGATCAGCATGGATTCTGTTGGTGTAAAGCCGTTAGCCGGGGGAGGGATATATTCAATCGCAATCGTAACCGATGATGAGATGCCCGGCATACCGAGTTCATCCTCAACCTGCACTTTCAACTCCGCCGGCACCTGTCCTTCGATCTGATAAGAACGAATGTCCCAAGCGAACTCTACCCGTCCATCCACCACCTGAGATTGGGCGACAGTGATGTCGTCCACCAGCAACCGGGCTTGTCCTAAACTCCTGGGGTATTCATCCCCCCAGCTCACCTCCGCTTCAACTATGATGAACGTCGGGACAGCTTCAGCCGGTGTCCCGGGTTCTTCCTGTCCTTGGCGGGTGATAGGAGATCCCACGCCAGGGGAAATAATTTCAACCCGTGGGTTTTCCAGTTCGACGCTGTATTGGCTGAATGCCTGATAGATTTGGCCGGTCCGATTCAACTCTAGAGCCACCTCCCGCATGCTCGGGGAGGAAGAAGTAGATCGAAAGGACACAAGATACTCGCCTCTTGGTGCTGTTAAGGACTCGAACAGCTGCTCCAAACCCTCTACCTCGTAAAGGGCGATAAACTTCCCTCCGGTTACCTCAGCCAATGGGCGCAAGGCTTCGTCCCAATAATGCGTTTCTTTTGATCGGGTAAGGATGATGTGAATCGGAATACCAACATTAATTGCCCGCTTTGCCACGTCTGCGAGATCGGCCCTTACGCCCGGTGTGAAGATAACCAGGGCTTGTGGTTTTAATTCCCCTCCTGCGGAATATAGCAATTCATCCAGCCCATGCTCCAAGGCAGCTCTGGTGAAGTCGCCATACTTTGGGGATCTCGAAAAGCTGTAGTCAGGAGGCGGAATGTACCCGGTAAGGATCTCTCCTATCTCCTGCGGGTCATCCCCCATTGGCGCGAGGATGACAGTCGAAGTGCCTTCTTGAACCAGGATTGTGACCTCGTCGACGCCAGCGATCATCCATGGTCGGCCTAAGATGAAGGTCTGAATATGTTCCCGAGCGGCATCATAGACTGATGCCAGGCTGACGCCGGTATGTAACACGCCATCGCCGGGATCAATAACGAATGCCAGTCGAACACCCGCCTCGACCGATTCAACCGAAATAACTGGAAGTTCAACGCCATCTTCAAGAACAATAAAGCTAACATCTGACAACATATCTACCGAAGCACCCGACATATCCCGGGCAGCCACCTGCAATCGAACTAATGGAAATGCCTCTGTATTCACGTCTGTGATAGTAAATACCTCAACCTCCCCTTGCGACATGACGACTATAGGAATAAAGATCAATGTTCCAGCCAAAATAAAGATCAGTCCGATCCGCCAACTTTTCCTATTACCTTTTATAAAGGCTGGAGCTATATACATTCATAACCTCCCTAAAGGGCCTGCATGAATGAGTCACCGGTTCTCGTAATCCCCATAATCACGACCTTCCTGCAGGGTAACTACTCACCCTCCCGCAGGTTTAGATGTTATTTTGACATAGAATCGCATCTCGACCGGATATTCAAACCAATAAATGCTCTCGGTTATAACCTGCGGGAGGGTAGGCTGAGTAGTCACCATGCAGGAACAAAATAGGCTACATGCATAGTTTTGTGAACATGCATTTGGGAATTCATCTGCCCCTCGCTACTGCAAGAACAGGGATGGTTCCATCTTACATTAAGCCTCACTTCAGTTGCAAGCATTGCGACATAACCGACGTCAATCACTACTCAAAGCTTGACGAAAAGACTCAATTGTATATTCAACCGCTTGGTCGTCGATCCAGTAGTGCACGACAAGCCGCATGCGATTAGTCCCGATTGAACTGACCTTAATCCCTTTATGCGCCAGCGCATCCACAAGCATGGGAGCATTGAGGGGAGCCTGTGGCGCAAGTTGGATGTAGACCATATTGGTCGGTGGTATCGCCGTCTCCAGAGACAGTGCCCGGATCTCTCGCAAGCCATCCGCTAGCAACCTGGCGCGGGCGTGATCATCAGCTAAGCGGTCGACCATACTCTCCAGTGCTACAATCCCCGCCGCAGCCAAGACGCCCGCTTGACGCATACCGCCGCCCAATTGCTTGCGCACGCGGCGCGCACGCTGGATAAATTCCTGGTCACCGCATAACATCGATCCCACTGGGGCGCAGAGTGCTTTGGAAAAGCAGATCATCACCGAGTCCGCCGGATCGACCAGCTCAGCAGGTGACACCCCAAGCGCTACAGCAGCGTTAAAAATGCGTGCCCCGTCGATGTGCAGTCTCAGCGAATTACGCTGCGCCAGCTCGCCAACCTGCTGGGTGTATGCAGCGGTTAGTGGAACACCGCCACAGCGGTTATGGGTATTTTCCAGGCATATCAAACGGCTGATGGGAAAATGAGGATTGTCCGGCCGGATTGCAGCGGCTATATCCTCTAGCGCGAGCGTGCCATCTGTTTGGTTGGGAACGGTATGGGGATGAACACCACCCAACGCCGCCATACCGCCGGCTTCGTAGAGAAAGGTATGCGAGCAATCTCCGAGGATCACTTCGTCCCCTCGCCCACAATGCGCCAGCACAGCCGCCAGGTTGCCCATCGTTCCAGAAGGAACGAACAAACCAGCTTGCTTGCCGAGACGCTCGGCGACCAAAGCTTCAAGACGGTTGACGGTTGGGTCCTCCCCATAGACATCATCGCCAAGTTCAGCGTTGGCCATCGCCTGGCGCATCTCCGGTGTAGGCAGGGTGACAGTGTCGGAGCGTAGATCAATCCAATCCATTAGAACCCTCGCTTAACGTCTGCGTAAATCGTCCAAGACCACTTCCAGCTCAGATGGTAATGAAGTTTCAAAGCTGCTAGATGTCGCTTCTCCGGGCAGCTTTAGAGCAAGACTTGCAGCGTGAAGGAACTGCCGCTCAATCGGCAATGTCGGACGCCTCCGCCCATACTCCCGATCCCCCACCACTGGGCAATTAATAAAAGCCAGATGGACGCGAATCTGATGGGTACGCCCGGTCTTGGGATGCACCTCAAGCAAGCTGTGTTCACTGAACGACTCTATTGTATGGTAGATCGTAATTGCCTCACGCCCCTTTCCTGCATGTACAACTGCCATCCGCTTGCGATGTCGTGGGTCGCGCCCAATGGGGGCTTCAATGCGCCCGGAAGGGGTTGGCGGTCGTCCATCCACTAACGCCAGATAAACCTTCTCCACTGAGCGATCCTTAAATTGCCGCTGGAGCTGCTGATGAGCGGCATCGTTCTTGGCCAGCAAGATCAAACCGGAGGTGTCTTTATCCAAGCGATGGACGACGCCGGGTCGGACCTCTCCCCCAATGCCCTCCATGTCCGGTGAATGCCCCAGCGCGGCGTGGACCAAGGTGCCAGTATAATGTCCAACCGAGGGGTGAACGACCATCCCCGCTGGTTTGTTTACTAGCAAGAGATCATCGTTCTCAAAAATGATGTCTAGTGGAATTTGCTCCGCTTGCAGCGCAGGCAGTGTCGGAGCAGGGATTATGACTTCTACCATCTCCCCACCATCGAGACGCAAACCGGGTTTAGTGATAACTACACCATCGATTTTCACCAAACCCGAGCGGATAAGTTGCTGCAGGCGGGTGCGGGATAGATCGGGGACATGCACCACCAGGGCTAGATCAAGCCTACCCCCTGGTAGCGGAACCTCAAATCGAACCTGTCGTTCGCTCACTCAACCAGGCGCTCTCCTTCCGATGCGCCTTCTCCTGCATCACTCTGCATGGATGTGTGCTCTTTAACTTCCTCAAACCGACCACGCCTTTCCTCGACCCACATCGCGGCCACAAGGATAGCGACGCCAATCGAGATGCATGCATCAGCCAAATTGAAGACCGGAAAAGATCCCACAGAGATGAAATCAGTTACTGTGCCATGAATTAGCCGATCAATCAAGTTCCCCACCGCCCCGCCTAATTGCATCGCTAGGGCGGATCGCAACGCCACTTGCGCAGCGGGCACCCGTGGAAAGTAGTACAGGATTGCCAGGGAGACCAAGACCGCAATAATCGTTATAACCAGACCTCCTGATTTGAACAACCCGAAAGCTGCTCCGGTGTTGGTCCAGTGAATAATTCTCGCGTAGGGCATCAGCCAATTAAAAGGCGACCAAGAGGCCCCCTCCTCCAGTTTAAACCGCACCAGATATTTGGTCCACTGATCCAGTGCGATCACCATTCCTGCGATGCCAAGCAAGGTGAAGTAATCACGTACTTTAGACAAAACTGCCTCCATGAGACCAATATTCATCAGCGAGGTAGGATTGTACCTTATCATTCCCTTCTCGCGAATGAATTTATCGTAATCGCGTTAGCACTCGACCAGAACTAACCACACCTCCAGCTTCTCTCCATCAAATGTGTGCTTGGCACAGGCTTGGCCGGTAGGATGATCGACCTGTTCCAATGCCAGAGCGAGCGTTTCCCCCATGATGTATTCGCGATAAGCCTCAACCGCCGCAATCAGTCGTTCACTGGCGGTGAATTGGACATTAATCCGGTCATCCACCATTAAATCTGCCGTCTTGCGCAGCTCCTGCACTCGACGGACAAACTCACGCGCTAAGCCTTCATGCTCTAGTTCGGGTGTCAAATCGGTTGCCAACGCTGCTAAGTAGACACCTTCAGCTACAGCAGAGAACCCCTCGTGGGCTTCTACCTGGACTTCTAGCTCATCAGGCAGAATCTGGAAACGCTCACCTTCGATTTGTACCTCGATTGATGAACCACCGGAAAGCAAGTGTGCTGCTGCTTCATGTGTTTTCGCTGGATCCATGTCGAGGATCGCCTTGCGCAGCAAAGGGAAACGTTCTTTGTACTTCTGGCCCAGTTGTTTCGGTAATGGATGAAGCCGGAAATCGGCTGCTTCAGAAACGGCGTCCAGCAGACGGACCTTCTTGACATTAAGCTCATTTCCGATCAGATTGGCGTAGCGATTGACTACCTCCCGCTCATGAGCGGTTCCGACAGCGAAAGCCGCTTCTGCCAAGGGCTGGCGCAACTTTCGGTTGGCTTTATTGCGCGCCGCGTGTCCCATCGAGACCAGACGCATCACCAGCGCCATATCCTTGGTTAGATCCATATCCATTGCAGATAGGTCAATAGCCGGCCAATCGCAGTGGTGCACACTCTCCGGCGCTTGTGAATCGAAAGTGCGAACCAGGTTCTGGTACATGGTTTCAGTCACAAAGGGGACAAAAGGTGCCAGTAAACGGGAGAGTGTCACTAGAACGCGGTGGAGTGTGCTATAGGCGGCATGTTTATCAGCATCGGAGGCCTCACTGGCACCAGCCTTGACCCAGAAGCGACGTCGACTGCGCCTCAGGTACCAATTGCTTAGATCGTCCAGCAGACGGTTCACCGCGGCGGTCGCCTTGTCGGGCTCAAAGGTTTCCAACCGGAGGGTGACTTCTTCCACTACTTGATTCAACCGCGAGAGGACCCAACGATCAAGATCGCTGAACGTTACCGGCTTGTTCTCGTCGGGCACCCAACCATCGATATTAGCGTAGGTCACAAAGAACGAGTAAACGTTCCAAAGCGGAAGTAGAAACTGACGACGGACCTCATCGGCTCGATGGTAGCCGAAAAGTAGGTCTTTCTCCGGTTTGTGGTTGCAATATAACCAACGCATCACGTCAACACCCATTTCATCAGCTGCCTGATTGAAATCGATCGAATTTCCCCAAGACTTGTGCATCGGTCGACCGTCCTCAGCCAACAAGGTTGAATAAGTGAAGACGTGCTTGAAGGGCGCTCTCCGCTCAAGTATCGTACTCATTGCCAGCAGGCTGTAGAACCAATTGCGGAACTGCCCGGGAAAGCTCTCACTGATCAGGTCAGCCGGAAACCACTTTCTCCAATATTCCCGATCCGTGTTGTAGCGCATCGTGCTCATACCCACGATGCCTGCATCGAGCCAGGGATCGCCCACATCCGGGATGCGGCTCACCCGTTCGCCGCACTGGCTGCATTCGATTTGTACAGAATCAATGTAAGGTCGATGAGGGGAGTGACCTTCGAATGTCTCCCATCCGGCGACTGCCCGTTGGCGAAGTTCGTCATTGCTACCGACCACTTCAAAGTGTCCACAGTACGAGCATTCCCAGATCGGCAGCGCCAGTCCCCAATAGCGTTTCTTGGAAATCATCCAATCGTGCATATTACGCAGCCAATCCAGCTCCCGTTCCAAGCCGAAGGCGGGATGCCATTTGGTCTCGTTGATTACCACCTCCATGATCTGGTAGCGAAGGTTTTGAATCTTCTCCTCTTCGCTAACCTCCTCATACGGCTTATTAAGCTCCTCTCCCATTGAGATGAACCACTCGTCAACCAGGCGGAAGACCAACTCCTCGCCACAACGCCAACAGACTGGATAGCGGTGGGTATAGTCTTCTAGCTTGTAAGTCAGACCTTTCTCGGTCAGGTTTTCGAAGATCGGCTGGGCAGATTGGTTAACCTGCATCCCCGTCAACCAAGCGAAACCATCAACGAATACACCGCTTTCGGTCAGTGGAGCGATAACCTTTAGGTCGTATTCTTTGCTAAGTTCAAAGTCTTCCGCGCCACAACCAGGAGCGATATGTACGATACCTGTGCCCTCTTCCTCGCCAACTTCGTCCCATAGGATCACTCGGTGTGATTGAGGGGAACCGCTTTTAACCTGTGCCGGGAGTTCGTCGAAGGGCCCATGGTAGGGCCAACCTTCCATTTCTACCCCCCTAAGTTCGGCCTCAACCTCGTACGATCCCTGAAGCACATGCAGCGTTCCACGGCTGAGATAGAGAACTTCCTCCCCCTGACGCACTCGAACATAATCCAGGTCTTGGCCGACTGCAACTGCAACATTGCTGGTCAGCGTCCAGGGAGTCGTGGTCCACACCAGCATGCTCTCGTTGGGGCGATCGACAAGCGGAAAACGCAGGGTGATACTGGGATGGGTGAGCTCCCGGTATCCTTCGGTCACAATCTCATGTTGACTGAGCCCAGTTCCACATCGCCCGCACCAAGGCATCACGTCTCTGCCCTTATAGATCCACCCCCGATCGTAGCAGGACTTGAGCATCGCCCAGATAGTGTAGTTGTTCTCTTCGGAGAAGGTGTAATATGAGCCGCCGAGTTCTGGCATACCCAGCAAGCCGACAATCTGCTCAACTGTACCGGTGACCGGACCCTCCGGTCCCTCGACAGTGACCACTTGGGAGGGGTCCTGTTCGAGAGAATCACACAGCATATTCAGCAAGTCGATATCATCCCATTCCATCCAATAACCCAAGCGGATGCTCTGCTCAGTTTGAACGGCAGCGTATTTCAGGACTCGCTGTTTGCAAAGAACGACAAACTTAGCCAAGCCATAGCTTTCAATATCCCTCTTGGTCCTAAAACCCATATCTCGTTCGACGTTGACTTCAACCCACAGGCCCTGGCAGTCAAAGCCGTTCTGATAGCGAGTGTTGTATCCCTGCATCGCCTTGAAACGATGAAAGAGGTCCTTATATGTCCGGCCCCAACCATGGTGCACCCCCATCGGATTGTTCGCCGTGATAGGCCCATCAATGAAGGACCAGCGCGGACCATCCGCTCGTAATTTCCTCAACTTCTTGAAGGCTTGCGTCTCCTGCCAAAACTTGAGGACCTCATACTCCTGAGTAATGAAATCGATCTGGCTGGGTACTGATTTGAACATCATCCACCTCAAGCCTCGAGCTCGACAACCAACCGTTTGTTAATCGCGCCTTTGCTCTTGTAATCCACAATCTGGATCTTGCCCACTTCTTTGGTATTGGCTACATGTGTGCCACCGTCTGCCTGCAAGTCAAGCCCCTCAATCTCCACCACGCGTACCATCTTGATGGCTGGCGGCAGCAGATTGATTTTAGTCCGTATCAAGTCGGGGATCTTGAAAGCCTCCTCCCGCGGTAAGATGTCAACTTTCACTGGTCGCGCTGCCTCGACCTCAATGTTGATCTTCTCTTCAATCTCCTGTACGAGCTCTTTGCTCATCAACTCAAAATCGAAATCCATTCGGCCATGGAGCGGCTGCATCTTTCCCCCGGTGACACTAGCTCCATAGTCACGCCAGATCACTCCGCAGAGTATGTGCATCATGGTATGCGTACGCATTAACTGGTAACGACGCTCCCAATCGATCTCACCCTCCAACTGAGTTCCAACAGTCGGCGGTTCGCCTTCAACCCGATGCCAAACCTCGCCCTTGACCTTCCTTACCTCAGTCACCGACCAAATCTGGTCGCCAAAGCGGAGCCAGCCTAAGTCGCAAGGTTGACCTCCACCGGTGGGGTAAAAGGCGGTGACATCCAGCGCTACGCCATGCTCCGAAACCGCAGTCACAACGGCTTCAAAGGTCTTTAAGTACGCATCCTGCTGACACAATAATTCAGTCACGATTGGTCCTCCCTTGACTATAGATTCCTGGCCCCTAATCCCTGATCCCTTACTCCTAGTTCTCATGCTCAACCTGTGGAAGCCCATTACAGACTATACGGTTGCTCCTTAATAAATTAACCAAAAACTCCCGTCCCATTCAGGGACGAGAGTAAAATCTACTCCCGCGTTACCACCCTGATACCTGCCAACGACAGGCTCTCTATCGGGTACGACCTAACCTATCAGGTTTATACCCGCGCCCCGGATAACGGTGGGCGAGGCCGGCTTCCTTACTTGCGGGTTGCCCCGCTTTCAGGTCACGGCTCCGGAGGGATTTTCCACTCGCCAGCCCGCCCCGGCTCACACCCTCCCAGGTTCGCTGTCAGTCTCGTTCGAGTGTACTCGTCTCCATCATCACCGATAAGGAAACTGAATTTGCCCGATTATGCCACAAGCGATGTAAAATATCAACCGTGCGTTGTCGGCTCTGATGTACCTAGCGTGTCACACTGAATTGATCCAGCAAATTACCAGTCTCGTCTCGCAGTGAACGCATGCAGGGATTCTTCGCCTTCCAGGTCCCTCCAAGTTGTCTTAGAACGAGCTGACTGTCGCCACGAACCTCGACTCGAAACTCATCCGGTTCTTTTCCTTCTTGCTCAATTTGGGAGAGCAAATATCATGGCCCGGTGATTAGTGTTAAATATTCAGCCTCCACCGAATATCAGGATTCCCTGTATAAGCTTTGGTATAGCGCGAGCAAGTTGCGGGTGTGAAGCTCCTCTGCCAACCCATTGAGGAGTATTCGACTCTTGCCACATGATTCCACACTGATAGTGGCGAGGTAGCCCTCCGGATCGCGCCGACGGGCAGCCTTCCTCACATGCCGTCGGATGGTGGCCAAATAATCTAAATTGGCTTTTACCACGGAAGGCACTTCGCCGCGTAAAATTACCTCTCCGTGCCCTTGTACGAGATTCTCAAGATACATGCGTGGTATCTTTTTCAAGCTAGCAACCATGACATCGTAGTCACCATCAACCAAATAAGGCAATGGCATCATAATATCTCCTGCAAAAAGGACCCGGTCTTCGACCAGTAAAACCCCTATACCGTCTGCGCTATGACCGGGAATGTGCATAAGCTGGAGAGTCCGTTTACCGATCCTGATGCTCAAACCACCTGCATCGAAGGTAACATCCGGAAGGACAATGTGTACATCTAGTAAGTCACGATTTTGCCGCTGAGCATCTTTCAATGCCGCCCGGCCCCGCGTATCAAGAAGTTGGCGGCATAATGTATGACCGAGGACGATAGCCTTAGGAAACCAGCATGTTCCCAGGCTGTGATCAGCGTGGTAATGGGTGTTGATAACATAGCGAACCGGGCTATTGAGGTGGTCCTCCAAGAAGTCGCGGATTTCTTTGGACTCCCCAGGGTACGCCAGAGTATCTATTACCACTGACCACTCGGGGCCGACAACTGCACCGGCATTGACTTGTGCGTATAACTCGCTGGTAAATACATAAACGTCATTGGCAACACGCTCGCGAACCATTATTCCTCCAATGAGTTGCACTGAGCGGAAGGATAGCATAGCCGCGAGGTGGCTGTCAAGATTACTTTACATAATTTTATTAATTTGAGCGTAAATTATGTCCCCCATTCCCTTAAGCGGGATGATCTGACGCCCCTCCTCGCTCCGAATGGAGAGCTCAACACCCCCCTTTTCCAGACTGCGCCGGCTGACCGTGATCCGGAGCGGACAGCCTATAAGGTCAGCATCGGTAAATTTAACCCCGGCCGAAACCAGGCGATCGTCGAGCAGCACACTCAAGCCAGTTGTTTCTAACTCCCAGGCAACTGCAACTGCCTCTTCTGGGCAACTCAATTCGACTATATGAACATCATAAGGCGCAACCTTTGCCGGCCAGATAATACCTTGATCATCGTGGTATACGGCAAGAAGTGCGGCCAGGATAGGCTCCAGTAATAGTGTTCCCAGACCTACATACCCTTCCCGGTCACGCCCATACTCGCTGGCGTACCGGATGGAAACCAGCGATGGTCGCCAGCATCCCAGATATATCCCACTATTCGCCACCAGCGGTTTCCCACATTCCGGACAGTTGTCCCCCTCCCTCGCTGCGGCAATGTCAGCTATCACATCTACCGAAAAATCGCGCGGATAATTGACCCCTTTCAAGTGAAAGTCTGGCTTATTGGCCCCAGCGACAAAATTGGTTCCCTGCTCAATTGAGGGATCACCAATGATCATCAACCCCTGCTCAACCGGATCGACCACTCTCTTCAACCCAATCGGACTGGCGTATCCGGGTTCAGCTCCCCATGCTTGGATTTCTTCTTCGATCGCAGGACGTAGTGATTGGCAGTCGGTTGCATGTAACAGCTTGGGGATGCTGATCTCCAAATCCCCGCGCAACACCGCAAACACAAGCCGCCCATCGTCTGCTGTCATGAAGACTGCCTTGATAGTCTTCGACTCAGGAATAGACAGCATTTGTGCCAGGTCACGAATGGTATCTGCGCCAGGCGTGGAGACCAGGTTCATCTCCTCCAGCTCCTCACCCGGGACTGGTGACCGTTCGAATCGTGCTGCCGCTTGGCTGGCAATGTATCCGCACCCGTGACAGGTGAGCAACGCTTCTGGACCTGCTTCAACTGCATGCACCCACCCCGGACAACCGGGTTGCCATTCCAATCGCTGCGGTGCTAGTCCAACCGATGGCCACCAAGCATCGATGCTCTCCAGCCAATGATGACTAAAATCGCAAAGCTCATCTTCGGAGGCAGTCGCCGCTATCCACTGAAGAGCCGTACACCACCGAGGTCGAGCCAATCCTTGAGGTGGACTGGAAAATCGCACCGTGCGACGGGCAAGCAAGGAAACCGGAAGTTGTCGGTAAGATTGGATCTCAGCTTGGAGGACTCGCCCCCACTCTTGCTCTGGAAACCCAGGTGGCAGTATCACCGCCTGAGCTTCTGGCGAAATCGAGCGGAGAAAAGTTGCTAAGCGAGCAAGAACCCGTTCGCCAAGGGGGAGCAGGGCAACCTGGTCGTCCACCAGGCGAGCGATCGCCGCCCTGAGTGCAAGCGCGGTCCACGGATCAACCCTGGGCGGCAACTGGCGAAGTGTGCGCCCGAAGAGACGGCTAAGCCGCATGGAACCCTCCTGTAGAATTAAAGATCCGGAGGCTCGGAGAGGTTAACCGGTGTAGGTGTGGGCTCGATTACAAAACCGTGCCGTCCGCGAAATATAAGTAAGTTCGTCTGCCCCGGGTAGAGTAAAAATTGAGCTGTAAAAGTGCGACCGACGAAGTCGATGCGCACCTCGTAGGGTCCAGCAGGCAAATCGCTGATCACAAAATTTTCTCCGTAGAAGTCATCGGGGTGGATTGTTCCTTCGACATAGGACCACACATCCCATCGCTGACCGGTCTCTATGGAATAAATTTGAACCAATTGCTCGGGGAGTAATTTACCAATCGTGTCTTCCAATCGTCCTGCAAGTACACCCCACCCCTCAGAAGGCACAATCCAGAGCTCAGGATTACGGGTGCTCCAATAACGATTATCACCCAGTCGAATCTCGAAGTGCAGATGTGGTCCGCTCGCATGGCCCGTGTCACCTACTACCCCAATCACTTCACCAGTATGGACCCTTTGCCCTTCCCACACGCAGATCGATTGCATGTGAGCATAAACGGTATAAAGCTTATACCCTTGGTAGCCAAAGTCATGCAGGATGGCAATCGCCAGTCCATAGGGGTCGGTTTCATCATATGTGCCACGGTAAAGTCCATAGCCTTCCCATACTACCTCGCCTGAGCCTGCAGCAAGGACGGGTGTTCCTCGGGCAGCGCCTAGATCGACGCCGGTGTGGATATTTTCCTCTCCGAATAAGGTGCTTCCATAGCGATAGCGTGGGTTCGGCCAGTTCACTTCTCCGGAAGGAATAGGCCGGCTGAAAATAAAATGATCGTTCGGCTGGATAGCCCAAGGGACGGGATAGGGCGGTGGGCGCCAGACCGAGGTGGGATTTGGAACAATTGTGGGAAAATCCAGTAGAAAGGGGGTCGCTATGGCTGCTCCGAATGCTCTATCACCCGTTGCCAATGTCGCCATGGCGATAATATCTGGCTCTTGATCGTTCGCTTCCTCCTCAAACAAAACCTCTTCTGCTGGTGCTAACTCGGGAGCGGCCCCGCAAGCCGTGAGGACAAAGCTCCCAATCAGGATTGCCCAGGTGATGATACATCGAAAGTTGTTCATGGAGAGATAGGCGTTGGCGTGCGCCACCGCCACCACCACGGCGTAGCTGTTGGCCTTGGCGTACGTGTCGGCGTGGGCGTTGGGGTGCGAAAAGGCGTTGGCGTCACAATCGCCGAGGCGGGATACAGTTGCAGCATGGCCGTCGTCCAATCGAGGCCACCGGTAAGCACAAACTCAGTAAACCGCGCGCTTGGGTAGAACGTGCGCCAATTGGCCAGGGCGGGAAGTCGCTCAAACCCATAATCGGATGCCAGTTGGGTGAAGTCCACATAATAGCCTGATGGGATCTGCTCGCGTGGTGACCCACCTTGATCATAAGCCTGAGGGTCAAAATTGTGCCGGGTGGTGAAATCCCATGTAAGGTAGCGTAATGGTTCTCCAAGCGAACCATCCTGAATACCAGCTCGTACAAAGACTCGCCAATAAGTTTGGCCACTGAAGTCCTCACGAATAAGCTCAACCCACCCAGCTTGGATGGTGGCTTGGCTAAAAGCAAAGGCTCTCCCAGTATAGAGCCAATCGTTATAGACATACCCTGGAGGGAGTGGATCGTTCAAACCCACAAAGGCATTTTCCAGGCTGACCAGAAAATCCCATCCAACTTCCTCAGCAGTTCGCACTCTTAGCGCGTTGAAGGCCTCATCTACCGCATCTGAAAGAGCGGGGTGAGGTGCTGAAATATCGGGGAGATCGACCAGCAAGAAACGACCTGAGTCAGCCGGGTGGTTGGTGAACACATACAGAGGTCTTGGAGTAAGTTCAGTAACCCCAGATGTGAATAGCTCACCAGGTAGACTACTACTGGTCCAATCTAGACTTACGACCCCGTTGGCAAGGGGGAAACCGAGCGAGGTCATCCCATCATCACTCAGCGAATAACTCTTGATATATGTTTCATTCGGATTACGCAGTACGGCGGCGATGCTGTGCCCATCCGGCGACCATGCAACAGCTCGACCTTGACTCACTTGCACCGGCGGGTGATCGAGGTCTTCAAGGTCCTGGATCAGAATCAGATCTATGCCGTTTGAGAGCACCGAATAAGCCAGTCGGGAACCATCAGGACTGAAAACTGGGTCTATCTCGGCTATTCGCGGCGTATTTGTGAGATTGTGGAAACGATCGTCCGGATGTTCCAAATTAGCAATGAAGACGTCCGGGTTTCCATCCCGGTCAGAAATAAATGCGATGCGTCGACCCTTCGGATCCCAAGCTGGGGAAGTATCCGCTGCAGGGTGGCTGGTCAGCTGTATAGGAGGTTGGCTGCCATCAATTGGAATGATCCAGATATTGAAATCGCCATTGTAATACGCCTCACAAGCCAGCCAAAGCCCATCTGGGGACCAGGTAGGATAGCTCTCAAAGCCAGGAGTATCCGTCAAACGGCGTAGTTTTCCCGTCCTTAATTCTAGGAGAAAGAGATCCCAAGCCCCCTGGCGATTCGATGAAAAAGCGATGAACGCACCATCAGGACTGATTGCGGGATAACGGTCATCCCATTCGCCGTTTGTGAGCTGCACCGGAGATACATCGCCAGGTATATAAGCCCAAAGATGGGTCCGTCCAGCTGCCCGGGCGGCATAGACCAATGCCCCCATAGATGCGGAGCGAGTAGGAGCAACGGTAAAGGTAGCCGAGGGTGGTGCAAGGGTTGCAGTGATGCTCGGCGTGGCCGTATGACCTAGTGCGGTAGCCAAAGCGAATAACGTAGGGTCAACCTGGGTGGGGTAAAGCTCTGCCTGCACCAGGATCCCTGCCCAACCCAACCCGCCGACGACGACCAGAGCGAGAAAAAGGAAAAGCCGGAACCCCCAGACGCGCCAACATCGACTGGGAAAATCCCGGTGAGATTGCATATCAGATTTATTTTCGGTCACGAAACGCCTGCCTCAAGACCGCGATTATACATATTGTCTGTTGTTATGCTATGTGGTGCAAGGAAGATGCCAGCAATTCCTGGCAAATAAGAGGTTTTACATATAATCCGAATCGTCGATTAAACAAAACATGGGAGCCGACCCATGAGTCGGCTCCCTGGTACCCAAACGTCTAGAATCATCTTTTTTAGTTAACCGAGGCGAAGTCCTCCCAACATCGCAGGGCAATGCTTTGGGGAATACTAAATGTCCTGGCAACTCCACGTCCGCGCCCACCTTGCTCCTGATAAGCATCGAGCAGAGGCGCAGGAGCTAACAGGCAACTGGCGAAGTACTCTGCTGACTCACGTAAATTTGGCAATAACAGGTCAAAGAGCCCCATAGCACGACCGTGTTTACTGGTGATCAAAGCACTTAGCGTCTCCCGGGCAAGTACGAAACGTCGCTCCTCCGGTTCAAGGTCAATACGCACAAAGATACTCCCTCTCCGGCTGGGAGGACGGGCGAAGGTGGCATCCCATAAATTGGAGTACATATCCACAACGCCGAAGTCGGAATCATACAATGGCGGTGGATTCTTAAGCAATTCTTCCACAGGCACCGGTGGTTCAAGGACTCCCATATAATTCACGAGCCCTTGCGCCAAATTGCGCAAGAACCACTGACGCTCTTCTCGGGTGATGGGGATCATGCCGCTTGTTCGTCCTCAGCTCGTTCTTGGCCAGGCAGCAACCCCTCGAGTGGGGAGGGCAGCTGAATGCGGACTGCAACCTCTTCGGCAGCCTTCACGTACCGATAGGCAAGCACCGCGTACTCCGCCCAGGATTTAGCGCCCAGATGCGCAAGGCGCTTGTGTATGTCGTTCGAAAAATCCAGTTCGGAAATCACTTCTTCCATCCGACCAGCAGAAAAAGCTTGAACCACACTGGGGTCGATAATGGAACGAGCTACTAACTGATTGAGGGATTGCATACTCATTTGGGACCTCCTTGTGTCAGAAAAGGTTTCTTGTAAAAAAACAACAAGGCAGCAGGCGCTAAGCCTCGCTGCCAGGCGCTTCAAAATTTATATTAAATTGCCCAATGACACAGTTTACTTAGTCTATCAGTGCGCCATCTCTAGGGCAGCGAGTGCTGACCATGGCAACCTCCTTATGCTTTGTTCCCTCTCATTGGAAGCATACATTATTATTCTCAACGGATTCTCAACGGTGGAGGAGATAATTTGCATCTTCTGATCCATTGATGTGAACACAGCTCTGGCGATTGATTATCAGTCTACATCGCTCGATATACTGTCTAAAACTCGATTGAGATGTTTAACCTGCAGTGATGGAAAGTTAGGAAATGGGGTGCAAGTTCCTCCTCGGTTCAATCGATTATCCGAGCGTAAAGTTCGCGAACGGGCTCTGGTGGATCAAGACCAAGTTCATCCGCCAACAACCGAATGTAGCGCTGATAGTGGGCGACGACTTCGCTTCGCCTCCCAAGACGCCCGAGCGCTTCAAGGAACCATAAATTGGTATCATCGCGGTAGGGGTCAATCTGTAGTGCCTGCCGAAGTGTGTTAACCGCCCGCAGTGGCTGATCTCGTACAAGAGCCTCTTGAGCATGGCAAGCCAGGAGATCAAGGTATCGCAGCTCGAGATCACGGCGACGCTCCGACACCCAATCCGAAGAAAACTCCGGTAAGAACGACCCGCCATATGAGTTGATCGCCTCGGTCAAAGCGAACATCTTACGCGGGTCGCCCGGCGGCAACCCTTCGGCGACCGAGGCCGCGCGCTCAAAACGAAGAACATCGTATTCGATCGGTAACTCGGGGTTGAGGCGGTAGACTGGAGCTTCATGCGGGATAATGTCGCGGCCAAGCTCGCGTCTCAAGTTGTATACCGCTGTGTGCAGATTCGCCACCTGACGTCCAGGAGGGTGGTGTGGCCAAAAAGTCTCTAGTAATACATCGCGCTCAACACGCTGATGATCCGCCAGGTGGAAGAGCACTTCCCGAGCCAATGGCTTGAGTTCAGTTAGACGTTTATCTTGACACTGAACACTGGCCTCTCCCAGCGCGAATAAGGCGATCCGTGCTGCAGCACCCACATCCTCAGGCGCTTCTTGGTAAAGTTGAGCCACGGCACGCATCGTATCGATCCGACGTAAGACGACCGAAAGCACAGGATGATTACCCAACCTGGACCTGGCGAAATCACGGAAATCCGAATCGAACGCTAGTTCTCCAGCCAAGATTTGCTCAGCGCCATTTCCCCCACACCAATCAAGCGCTTGCTCAAAAATGATCTGGGATTGGTCAAGGTCACCTGAAGTAAGCGCGGCGCGGGCTCGAAAGTAGAGTGCCAAAGTCCGCTCGCCTGCGTCAAGCACCGCGTCTTTCTGTAGTAGACGCGACAGGGTATCCTGGGCGCGTCGAGATTTAGCCAAAACCTCCAGCGCCCCCATTTGAATGGTGACCGCCGCTGGGGGATCACCGCCCTGCTCCAAGGCAATCGCCCGTCCCAACCACTCATGCGCCAGTGCGCCGCCGCCTCTACGCCGATGTAAAACGCTGGTTCGAATACAACCGTAACGGGTGAGGCCTATATTTTCTAGTCGTGCGGCTAGGAACAGACCCTGTCCATAGAGTTCCGCTGCCTGGAGCGCCAAATCAAGGTCTGCGAATAGATCAGCTTGGCTGAAGAGAATGATGGCCTCACGCGCCGGGCTGGCAGCCTGCCTAGCGTACTTAAGCCCTTCATTGAAAAGTTCCAGCGCCTCCTCATACCTGCCTTGTAGATGGGCGTCACAAGCAAGGTTGTTAAATGAAACCGCCAATTTAATTGGCGCACCTACTTGCAAAAATATTTCATGAGCCCTAAGGGAGGTTGCATGCGCCTCAGTCGCTTTACCTAAAGCAATTTGAATATTGGATAAGTCTACAAGGGCGCTTGCCTGAGCATTCCTCAGCTTGGATTGATTTAGAAGTTCAACAGCTCTCTGTGCAACTGGCTCAGCAGAACGCAGATCGCCTTTGCCCACAATTGCCAACGCCCGCAAACGACAACAGTCTGCTTTGCGTAATCTGCTACCTCGACGAGCAAGTATGATCTCTGCATTTTCAACTGCTTCTAGGACTTTATCATACTGAACGCGGCGATAAGCAATCCACCCACACAAAATCTCCGCATAAGCTTTTAATGTTTTCGGGGTCCTTATATCGATCATCTCCCGTACACGGTTAAGAGTGGTCCCAGCAGCATCGAGATTTCCCTGCTCCGTGTAGTAGGCGGCCAGGTAGAGGAACACCCTTGGCGCGGAAGCCTGGGTCTCCTCCAACTGACGGGACCATGATTCCAGGGTCAACCACCGTCCGCTTCGATACATCTCCTCGGCGCGCTTCTCAGCCAGAGCGGCAGCACGACCGCTAGCGCCGGCACTAGAATACAGAGTGACAGCATGTTCAGAGGAGCCGTGTTGCGCTAAATAATCAGCCGCCCGTACTAGAAGTTTCCTGAACCTCCTCCGGTCGGCACTCTCCAACAATTGGAGCAGGAATTGCCGAAATTGGGGATGGTATTCGTATGTCCTGGGGCTCTCATCGGTAACTGTAACGAACATGCCACCGCGAACCAGACGACGAAGGAAACGGTTGCTTTGTTCCTGCTGGAGCAAGTAATCGCACCCTTCAGCAGTCATCACGGGGAAGACAGACGAGTCAAGCATAAATCGACGTAGGTCATCCGGTTGGCGATTAAGCACCACAGAAGCCAGATACTCATAGACCATCGGCCGAGGATCCTGCACTAGCGCGCTCAACCCGCTGCCGGACAACTTGCCTGAGAGGACCACACCAGTAATCCAACCACGGGTCTCCTCCAATAAGCGGTCGGCTTCTTGCTGGTCCAATTCGGCTCCCCCCTGCGACTTTACCAGCTCAACGAGCTCAGATCTTGTGAGCGCCAAATCTTGTGGACCAAGACCCGCCAGGCCACCTTCGGCCATCAATCGAGCTAGGGAGACCTCAAGTACCTCCCGGCCGGCAACTAAGATTGTCACCTGTTCTGGTTGGACCTCAAGGAACGCGTCCAGAAATGCCGTGGTGGCCTTAGAGCGATTAATCAGGTGTATATCGTCAAGAGCGATCACAAAGGTTTCACTCACCTGGGCATCAATAACCTCGGCAAAAGCACGAGCGATAGCTTGCGGTGATGAGTCAGCCAACCGCTCCAGATCGAGTTGACCTCCCAGGCGACGAAACCGCCGTTGTAATGAAGCTGCTAGCACAGTAGCAAATCGAATCACATCGCGATCGGCTTCCGTCAACCGTACCCAACAGACAGGAATTTCAGTGTGGGCGCTGAAATCAGCCAGCAGGGTGGTTTTGCCGTAGCCTGCTGGGGTGGCAATGACAATCAACTTGCGGGGGATATTGGCGTGGATCATGTCGACCAGGCGTTCGCGATGGAGCTTGGTTTGATCAAACGCCGGCGGCGTTATCGCGTGCCTGAGCACAGTGTCAAGCTTTGCCATCAGGCGCTTACTCCACCTCTGTCGACGATGCTTTCGGGATCACGAAATAAACCTTGCCACGATGGGACAACCCCTCACATGAGGGATTTTGAGAAGGTTTAGAAATAGGATCACAAAGATAGCGGTCCATCGTATCCTTAAATAACGGGACCATTGGTTATTATATAGCCTTAGAACTTGAATTGCAGTAACCCATAAGTACCCAAAAAAAACTCGCACACATCTTGCCGACGACCTTCATGAAACAGATGAGTATAAATTGAGTGCACTGAAAAAACCACCCTCGAGGAGTGGGGAGGGGTATATGTGGGGGTGCGGGCTGCGCCCGCACCCCCACATATACCGGTCCTCTTCTCGCGGTTGACCTTTTTTCAGTGGAGTCATATTTTGATAAAAAAACCACTAAGATTAGATGATGGTAGAATTGATGAGTCTCCAAAAGAGCATAAATAACAGCTGATTCAATTCATAATGCTTTCGTCGATTTAGAAGTATATACTCAGGTGGCAGAAGGCGAAATATTTTATGACAACACACCCAGATTATTCACACCCATATTAAGCCCATGCCCGATGGGCTCTTCCTAGGAGATTTTGATGCCTAATTTAGATTCCGCAATCGTTTATGCTAAAGAACACCAAGGAGAATTCCTGGAGGATTTAATATCCTACTTACGCATCCCTTCCGTTTCAACGCTCCCTGAACACGAACCTGACATACAAAGGGCGGCGAAATGGACCGCTGACCAACTGTCAGAATTCGGCTTCGAATCCGTCGCGGTGATGCCCACCTCCGGTCACCCAGTAGTTTATGGCGAATGGCTCAAAACGGGTGCAGACGTTCCTACAATCCTCTTTTATGGACATTATGATGTGCAACCACCCGATCCGCTTGATTTGTGGACCAGCGAGCCGTTCGAACCACAGGTGAGAGGGGACAACATATTTGCCCGAGGCGCCTCCGATATGAAAGGCCAGATCATCGCCCACCTCAAAGCGGTCGAGTCCATCATCCGAACCTCCAGTCTGCCGATAAATCTCAAATATCTGATTGAGGGAGAAGAAGAAATTGGCTCGCCAAACTTGGGAGCCTTCATACAAGAAAACCGGGCCCTCCTGAACTGTAATTTATGCTTAAATGGCGATTCCAACATCCTGGCCCCGGATACACCTTCAATAACCTTTGCTTTACGCGGCTTGGCTTACTTTGAGATTCGCCTCCAAGGAACAACCGGGGACCTTCATTCAGGGGTGTTCGGTGGTGCGGTTGACAACCCAGCTATCGTGCTAAGTAAGCTAATAGCTGGTATGCGCGATGAGCACGGTCGGATCACACTCCCCGGATTCTACGACCATGTTCGCCCACTTACCGATGCCGATCGTGCCGAGGTAGCTTCGATGCCCGATGCGTGGTGGCTGGAACAGGCTGGAGCAAAGGTTCTATTCGGGGAACAGGGATTCACGGCAACCGAAAGGGCGACTGCCCGACCTACATTAGATGTCAATGGGATGGTCAGCGGCTTCACCGGCGAGGGTTCAAAGACGGTTCTACCAGCTAAGGCGATGGCGAAAATTTCCATGCGCCTGGTTCCTGACCAACGGCCTGAGATGATCCAGAGTAGTTTAGAAACCTATCTGAATTCCAATGCTCCACCGACAGTCACCTGGGAGTTAGAGCAACTGGCCAGTTGCTCACCAGCGATAGTAGAGCGTGATTCCGATGCTGTGCGAGCCGCCAGCCGGGCGCTTGCAACCGTCTGGGGAGTGGAACCGGTTTTCACCCGCCAGGGCGGGACCGTGCCGGTGGTCGGTATGATGCAAGAACTTCTCGGGATTGATAGCCTGATGTTGGGCTTCGGCTTACCTGATGACAACTTGCATGCTCCGAACGAGAAACTGCATCTTCCAAATTTCTACCGGGGTATCGAAACCTATATTCGTTTTATGCATGAGACTGCCAAAAAAAGCAGCCGATAGGACAGGAGACAATAAGTGGAAGAGCGACTTCCAGTTTATGGGGGCCAGGCCGTGATCGAGGGGGTGATGATGCGAGGCACGCAGGTATGTGCGATCGCGGTTAGGGCTCCAGATCAGTCGATCGTGGTTGAGATTGAGCCATTGAGTAGCTTATATCGAAGTAGGTTGGTGAAAATACCCTTTCTGCGCGGTCTGCTGATCCTATGGGATGCCCTGGTATTGGGCATGCGCGCCCTGACCTTTTCCGCCAATATACAAGTAGAAGAGGATGAAAGGCTTGAAGGCGGTCCAATGGTTCTGACATTACTTGCATCCCTGGCCTCAGGCCTTGGGCTATTCTTCCTTCTACCCGCCGGCGTAGCCTACCTAACTGAGCGCCTTTTAGGATGGAATGCATGGCAGTCGAACGTTCTTGAAGGGTTGATACGCCTAGGGTTGCTTGTGGGCTATATTTGGGCCATTGCGTTTATGCCTGACATCCGCCGGGTTTACGGATACCATGGCGCTGAGCATAAAACGATAAACACCTTTGAAGCCGGTGAGTCGTTAGAGGTCGAGTCAGTGATGCGCTTTCCTCGCGAACACCCCCGTTGTGGGACGGCATTTCTGTTGACGGTAGTCGTCTTCTCAATCCTGATTTTCAGCGCCTTGGGTCCTCTGCCCCTGATCCACCGCCTTGTCAGTCGACTGCTTTTTATCCCCATACTTGCTTCATTAGCGTATGAGTACCTCCGCCTGACTTCATGGATAATGCGCTTCTCATATGCACGTCTTCTCGTGATCCCCAACCTCTGGCTGCAGCGTCTTACTACACGTGAACCAGACCCGGCGATGGTCGAAGTAGCCATCGCCGCTTTCCAGGCTATGTACGCTCGGGAAGTGACGCCAGACGATAGAAACTAGTCTACAGTCTAGGCATTCTCTCGTCCATGAAACCCTACAGGTAAATAAATATGCACTATTATTGTCCTATACATTGAGCGTTCCATTGACTCCCCTCCTCGTGGTGGGTACAATCCCGCTAGGCCTTGGAGCAAAATGACCGTTCGGTTGACGCTACGCGATCAGGAATACGAGGTGTACGGGGGAATGACTGTTCGCCATGCCCTGCTGAAACTTGGCATCCAGCCGGAGTCCGTTCTTCCCACCCTAGACGGTGAGTTGATCACCGACGACGAGATCCTGCAAGACGACCAGCATATCCGCCTAGTGGCCGTCATCTCGGGAGGAGCCAGGTAACCGGTTATCCCCAAGGTAGGTATCTTTCCAATGAAATGTCGTAAATGTGGCAGTAAGGCCGTCATCAACATGCGCCAGCACAAGTTAGCCTTATGTAAGGAGCATTTCCTCGTTTGGTTCACTGAGCAGACTCAACGCTTCATCAACAAATACCACATGTTTGGGTACGAGGATCGGATCTTGGTGGCGGTCTCCGGTGGCAAGGACTCGCTCGCACTGTGGAATGTACTCCATCGACTAGGTTACCAGACAGATGGGCTTTACATCGGGCTCGGCATCAACCAGGGAACCGGATATTCAGCCGAATCACTACAATTTACTGAGAAATACGCCACCAAGTACAACCATAAATTAATCGTGGTTGACGTTGCCGAGTTTGCTGGCGCCACCATCCCTGAAGCAGCCGCCCTTACCCTGCGTGGTAAGGGCAAGCCTTGCTCGGTCTGTGGTCTGACTAAACGATACATCATGAACATGGTTGCGCACCAGGGCGATTACGACGTGCTCGTCACTGGCCACAACCTGGACGACGAAGTGGCCGTTCTATTTGGCAACACTTTAAACTGGTCAGTGGGCTACCTGGCTAGGCAGGGTCCCGTTCTTGAAGAAACACCGGGAGGGCTGGCACGCAAGGCCAAACCCTTCTGCCGATTCTATGAACGTGAAACAGCCGCTTACGCTCTGCTGCAGGGGATTGACTACATATACGAAGAATGCCCTCACGCTACCGGCGCCAAATCTATCTATTACAAAGTACAATTAAACCAACTGGAAGCTGATCGGCCGGGAACAAAGCTCTCCTTCTACCTATCGTTCCTAAGAGCCAAGCAATCCGGTTTCTTTGCCCATCAGAACCCTGCTGTGCAAGCCAACTTAAACAGCTGTCAGACTTGTGGACAGCCCACCTCCGCACCCGAGCAGTGTGCTTTCTGTCGAACCTGGCATCGGGTGCGCAGCCGGCGAGCCGTAGCCGCTTGAGGGATGAAAAAAAACTATGACCGAAGCATCAGACTTAGAAGACCTCACCCTGCTCGGAAGGGAAGCCAAGCCAAGTAAGCGCCTCGAGACCTTTCCAAACCGCCATCCTGATCGGCGTTATGTCGTCAGGTTGGAGACCGAAGAATTCACCTGCCTCTGCCCAGCCACCGACCAGCCTGACTTCGCTAGCATCCTGGTTGAGTACATTCCCAACCAAAAGATACTCGAATCAAAATCCTTCAAACTATACCTTTGGTCCTACCGCAATGAGGGGGTGTTCCATGAACACGTGACCAATAAAATCCTCGACGATCTGGTGGCAGCATTAGAACCACACTGGTGCCGTGTTGTTGGCATTTTCAACATTCGCGGGGGAATCAACATCACCATAGAAGCTGAACATGGCGTTCGTGAGGGGATCAACTAGATGCGCGCTTATCGCTGGTATCCTGTTATCCTGGCAGTTTTTGTGACAACCCTGATCATCTCGAACATCATCGCTGTCAAGCTATTTTCGATCTTCGGATTAACACTCCCGGCGGCTGTCATCTTGTTTCCAGTGGCCTATATATTCGGTGATGTGCTCACCGAAGTATATGGTTATGCACGAGCCCGTCAGGCAATTTGGATCGGTTTTGGATGCAACCTTCTTGCTGTGATCGCCATCTGGGTTGGCGGATTGCTCCCGGCAGACGCGCATTGGAATGCTGGCGTCTATGCCAATCCGAACGAGGCTTCGCTGGCCTACAAGGCGATTCTAGGTTACACCCCCCGGTTGCTATTGGCGTCGTTTGTCGCCTACCTGGTAGGTGAATTCCTTAATGCTTTTGTGCTGGCAAAACTCAAGGTCGCTACACATGGCCGTATGTTGTGGGTTCGAACTATCGCCTCCACCCTTGTCGGCCAGGGAGTAGACTCAGCGATATTCATCTCGATAGCCTTTATCGGGATCCTGCCTGGTGGGGTGCTCGGTCCAACCATTCTTCATCAGTGGTTGTTTAAGAGCTCCTATGAAGCAATAGCCACCCCGCTTACTTATGTGGTCGTCAACGCTCTCAAGCGCGCTGAGGGGGAAGATTACTTTGATCAGCAGACTGATTTCAGTCCTGTCCGCTTTTAAACAATAGCCCAATACAATCCGCTTTAATGTGCGCCGCTCTCATTTCCGGTTGTTATATCCCCAACCAATCTAGCCTCGACGAAGTGTGAACACTTTTGGAGGCTCTTCCATTTACCAAATTAGCGAATTAAATGCGAACGATCAAATCCTCGACGTACTGCTTCAAGAGCTCTTGATCTCACAAATACCTCTTCAGACACGTGATTAAGCGGTTTCGAGATAGTATGCCACCTCCCAATCCATCACCCGCGTACAATACTCATCCCATTCTGATCGTTTAGCACGCACAAATGCCTCATAAATATATGGGCCTAGCGTCTGCTTGAGGATCGGATCACGATCCAATTCGTCAAGCGCTTCGCCAAGCGAACCTGGCAACTGTGTAATCCCATGTTCGGCTAGTTCTGATTCGCTCATTTCATATATATTGAGATCGTTGACCGGCGGTGGGCAGGGGATCTCCTGCTCAATGCCGTCGAGCCCTGCAGACAGCATAACTGCAAAAGCAAGGTATGGATTGCAGGATGGGTCTGGGAATCGTAACTCAGCACGTGTGGAAGCCTCCCGGCCGGGTGAATGACTTGGGATGCGGATCATCGCCGAGCGGTTGCTTTGCGCCCAACAAACGTAGATCGGTGCTTCGTGGCCAGGAACAATCCGTTTATATGAGTTCACAGTAGGAGCGACGACAGCCGCCAAAGCACGAGCATGCGCCATCTGGCCAGCGATAAAACCATAAGCGATGGGAGAGAGGTGATATTCGTCTTCGGGGTCAAAGAAGATATTCCGACCATCTCGGTCGAAAATCGATTGGTGGGTATGCATCCCCGAACCGTTAATGCCATAGATAGGTTTAGGCATGAAGGTGGCGATCAAACCCTGCTTCGCTGCAAGCGCCCTTATGGTGTACTTGAGAGTAACCACATTGTCTGCAGCCCGCAGTGCATCGGTGTAACGGAAGTCTATCTCGTGCTGACCACGGGAGACTTCATGGTGCCCCATTTCTATCTCTAGCCCCATCCCTGCCAAAGCTAACATTAACTCGGTCCGGACACGTTGGGCTTCGTCACTAGCTGAAAAATCGAAGTAGCCACCAACGTCATGCGGCACTGGATGGATTGTGTCGGAATCATTCTTGCGTAGCAAAAAAAATTCGGGTTCTGGACCAACGTTATAGCTCCAATGCCTATTTGTCAGCTGTTCTACGACCCGTTTTAATACACCACGCGGGTCACCAGGAAACGGTGTTCCATCTGGCAAATAAATATCACAGAATACTCTCGCTCTTCGCCGCTCTGGACGGGACCATGGCAGTAGCGCGTAGGTCTCAAGATCTGGGATCAGGCGCATGTCGCTCTCCTGTATTCGAGCGAAACCTTCCACCGATGAGCCATCAAACCATATGCCATCTTCAATTGCTACTTGGAGGCGGCCAGTGGGGATATCTACACTCTTTACTGCTCCGGTAATGTCGGTGAATTGCAGACAAATAAACTTGACGCTGTCCTCCTTTGCACGCTGCATAATTTCTTTTTCCATGGAAAATCTCCTCCCTCAACTTTAGCTATTTGCAGTGATCTCTTTTTCTTGGCTCACATATACAGATAGGCATATCCACGCCAACGTTGTGGCTATACGCAACCCGCCACAGGTTCTCAATCTACGCGATTCTAATCCAATTGCAAATAGCGTCCAGTAGGCAGTGTCCTACTTCCTAGTTCGCCGCCCTTCCTCTATCGCCTTTTCATATACCTCAAGCATGCACGCAGTTGTAGCGGAGACCGAATAATGCTGCACAGCCCGTAGAGCCTGTTTCCCCATCTCATTACGACGTGCTTCATCGGCTAGTAGTGAAAGCACCGCATCAGAGAAATCAACCTCCGTCGCTGACACCAGCAAACCCCCTCCCTCAGATAAAACATCCACCGGGCCCGGTGCTTCCACTGCTACCACCGGGATACCAGCAGCCATGGCCTCAAGCAAAACTAAACCTTGGGTATCTGTTACTGATGAAAAAACGAATAAATCCGCCGCGGCAACATAATCTGGCACCTCTTCGTGGGGGATCAGTCCACCGAAGATAACCCGTCCGGAAAGACCAAGTTTTCCAGCCTCACTCTCTAACGCATGCTTATAAGGTCCCTCACCTAGTAGGAGTAGTCGAGCTGAAGGGCGCTCGGCTACGATTTTGACAAAAGCGCGCAGCATAAAATCCAGCCCCTTCTCCTTTGCTAAACGTCCAATGTACAGCAGCAGTTCTGCTTCCTCTAACCCCAACATAGTTCGTACACGGCCTGGATCTAACTCATCATACTGATCCAGATCCACAGGCGAGGGAACAACCGATACAGGCACATCTACTAAATACTCGCGCAAAATAAGGTCACAGATCCCTGGCGTCGGAGCTATGATATGGGTGCAATGTCGCAGGTAGCGCCGTACGACTTCCTCTGCGACCTTACTTGCCAACCCCGGCACAATAGGTACATAGCTTTGCGCATACTGGTCATAACGCGAATGGAAGGTGAAGACCAGAGGTAGATTCATATCACTTGCAAAGGCAACCGCAAGGTCACCCATCCAAACCGGGTGTTGACTATGAATTAGATCGGGCTTGATCCCACGAACTGTGGGCTCCATGAGAGGCTGAAATGGGAGTACCAATGAGACATTAAATCGATCAGAAAGATCTATCGCGGGAAAACGGAAAACGTAGGGTTCCTCATCTTCGTATTTTTCATACTGCGGCGCGATGATATGAACTTCGTGATTTGCATCTATTAATCCCCGACGAAACAGCGAAATAGATGTAATCACTCCGCTAACTGTTGGTTTGTAGGTGTTGCTGAAAATGAGAATGCGCATCAACCTTATCCCTGTTTGAGCGATATCCTCTGGTGGAACGATGTTAGCAACTGATCAATGCGATCGATCTAGAACCACCAGGATTGGCGATCAAAGTAAGCCAGGCTTTATCAGATTATTGATTATCAGTTGATTCAGATAACCCCTCAACCTTCTGCAAAGGTGCGTTGATACCTCGCTTCGATCTCGTTCTCTAATCCGTCGGCAAAGCGATGAAAACGTGCGATCAGGTCCCTGGCCTTTAGCGTGAGCTTGGCCCCTCCTCCACCTACACCACCAATCTCGGTCTCCACCAAAGGTATCCCCAAGCGCTCCTCCATTTCATGCAGCCTCTGCCATGCCCTTCGGTATGGAACTTCCATCATCACCGCGGCAGCCGTGATGGAGCCAGTTTCCTCAATCGCCTCTAGCAGATGGATTCGCCAAGCACTAAGGACGACTTTCCCATCTCTTTCCAGCCATAGATTGAACTTTGGCACGATCATCTTTCTTCATCCTTAGGATCGATCAAATGCAACACTATCACTCGTTGTGTCTTATTATTAAGACGGAAGTCGTTAGACATTCGCAAACCTACCACCCACAAAATATTATCTCCACATACAACCAAAGGCCAGCGAGCGCGAGCCGGTTGGGGTATGTGCTGATTAACAAGCAGGTCGGAGACCTTTATTGAGCCTACCATACCTAATGGCCGAATACGATCGCCAGGCTTACCAGGTCGAATGGCAAGCGGAGCGTCGATCGAGCTCTTATCGACGGCAGCCACCCTTGGGCTGCTCTCGTTCATCAATTCGCCACGCCTAGCGGCGTTCAGCGACTCGATCGTCGCCTCCAAGTACCAGTCGCACGCCAACTGTACCCGACCCGGGATCGCAAGCTTACGGTATCGACCAGAGATCAATTGAGGCAAATTCGGATATTCGATAGGCGCATCCGATTCCCGAACAACAACCTCATCGGAGAAATGGAGCAACTCCAGTTCACCTACCAGTGCTTGGCGCTGTCCACGCTGAGGGTTATTAATAAATTGGAGAGCGCGCTCGACAGCCTCGAATCCCACATCGCGCAGTGTGGGGCGCAGGCGGGCGATAACCTCCCTCAGCAGTGCACGCTGTAAAGCTGTTGGTTGCTCCAGAAAGGGTTTCACTCGGATCACCAATACACCCTCGCCGCCCCTCCGCACTAACTCCGGCCAACGATCTGCCACCAATGTCGCCACAAGTTCCGCTTCGCCGGCCATCACTCGACCCGTTCTCCTCAATACTTGCCTAACACCCGGGTTATAGGTCTCGAGAATGGGAATCAAGTGATGACGCAAGCTATTACGAGTGAATGCTAAATCCAGATTGCTAGAATCAAACCGCGGTTCCAAGCCGATGGCGATACAGTGAGCATGCGTCTGCTCTCGAGTCGTGTCCAACAGTGGACGAACAAGGGTAATTCCAGCCGAGTCGGGGATGCCAACCCAACTTTTCAACGAGGTGGAGGGAAGCATACCCCGCAGCCCAGACGGCCCCGCGCCGCGTAACAAGTGCATCAGAATAGTCTCCACCTGGTCGTCGGCGGTGTGACCGGTGGTGATCAGCTCAACCCCTTGTTCCTTAGCCACCTGCACCAGAAAGCGATACCGCGCCAGTCGAGCCGCCTCTTCCATAGAGCAGCCAGATCCAACCGCGGCGCCCACATCCCAGCGCTCGATAACCGCCAGAACGCCATAAGCTTGAGCGACTCGTACAACGAAGGTCGCTTCTTCAGCGCTTTCCGGCCGTAATTGGTGATCGAGATGAGCAACGATGATCTGATAGCCCAGTCGGTCGAGGCAATCTAGCAAGCAAAGGCTATCTGGACCGCCCGAGACGCCGGCGACCAGCCGTTGCCCAGGTTGCAGCAACCTTTCCTGGCGGATGAAATCAGCCACCTGCTGGTAAGTGTCCATTTTGCATTGATTATAGCATCGACGAGGGGATCTCAAATTTCGATTTGACATAACTTATCTTATGGCCAATACAGTCAAATAACCCCCATATGGTATAATGCTCGCTTGGCCCCATCGGAGGATTCCTGACCTTGGCTTTCAACCCCCTGAACTGGTTACTGGGTCTTCTCTCCCTTGATATCGGCATTGACTTAGGCACCGCGAACACGCTGGTTAACGTACGCGGCAAGGGAATCGTGATTAACGAACCATCATGGGTGGCGATCGATAAGAAGACCAAGCGCCCATTGGCTATTGGCGCAGAGGCCAAGCATATGGTGGGCCGAACCCCCGCCAACGTTGTCGCCATCCGACCGTTGCGAGACGGAGTGATTTCAGAGTTCGACATCACCCAGAGAATGCTCGAGTACTTCATCGCCAAGGCCCATGAACAAAGCATCGTGCCTGTACCCCGCCCGAGGGTGGTGATAGGCATCCCCAGAGGAGCGACGGAGGTTGAAAAGCGAGCCGTGTACGACGCCACAATGGCTGCTGGCGCTCGAGAGGCTTTTCTGATCGAGGAGCCCACCGCTGCCGCGCTGGGAGCCATGCTGCCCATCGGCGAGGTGCGCGGCTCGATGATTGTCGATATCGGCGGTGGCACCAGCGAACTGGCTGTCTTTTCCATGGGAGGCATCGTCATCTCCCGCTCGCTGCGCGTCGCCGGGGACGAGATGGACGAGGACATCGTCAGCTATATTCGCAACAAACATAACCTGCTCATCGGCGAACGCATGGCTGAGCGGGTCAAGATCGCCATCGGTTCCGCCCACCCTCTGAAGGAGGAAAAGACGATGAACGTGCGAGGGCGCAACCTCGTGAGAGGGCTTCCGGAGGCGATTGAGATCTCTTCAGTTGAGATACGTGAAGCCCTGGCTGGCTCGGTGAAGATCATCATCAACACTATGAAAGACGCCATCAACGAGACCCCGCCAGAAGTGATTGCCGATTTAATGGAGGAAGGTGTCTGCATGGCTGGGGGCGCCTCACAACTTCAGGGGTTCGCCGAGCGTCTATCAGACGAACTTCACATTCGGGTCTGGCTTGCAGAGGATCCGATAACTTGCGTAGCCCGAGGAGCAGGCATGATCCTCGATGACCTAGACAACCTTGGCCGGTTTCTAGTGGGTCTTGAACGGGGCGCGACCTGATCTCGTGACCTCCTGGACACACACATCCCCCACGTGTATCTACCCATGAGACGCTCAACTTCCCAGGCGATTATTGCGGTCACTTTGATCCTGCTGGCAACGGGTTTGCTGGTCTTAAGCCTCAGTGGTCATCTTGCTCCCTTGCAAGGTCTTATCTTACACCCACTCTCAGGCGTACAATCCTGGATCGCCTTACGGGTTGCAGCCACCCGCGAATTATTATTCTCGCCCAGAGATATCGCTTCGCTGCGAGAAGAAATTGCCCGGCTCGAGAGCGAAGTAACCCGATTGCAACAAGAGATTATCAGCCTGCGAGAACAAGCCGCAGAAGCTGAGATCTTGGCCGCTCTCCTGGATTATGCTCGTGCGCAACCTGAAAGTAGCTACAAAGCCGCCAACGTGATTGGGCAGGATGTCAGCCCTTTCCTACGTTCAATATGGATAAACGCCGGATCTGATACAGGTTTCAGCCGGGGCATGCCTGTAATCACTCAGCGGGGGCTAGTTGGACGCATTGTTGAAGTCTTCCCAACAATGGCCCGCGTCCAATTGATTACCGACCCGGAGGCGTCGGTCAATGTTAAGCTTCAACAATCGCGTACTGACGGTCTTTTGGCGCCGCAGTTAAACGGTGAGTTATGGGTCGATCTGATCGATCAAACCGCCACCGTTTCACAGGGAGAGTTGGTGTTAACCTCCGGTCTGGGAGGCAAGTACCCAACCGATATTCCAGTAGGTCAGATTTTAAACGTTCGGCGGCGTGATTATGAACTCTTCCAGCAGGCGGTTATCCAACCCAGCGTTGACTTCGACGACATTGATATCGTGCTCGTCATCACGAACTTTCATCCTCTACCGCTGGAACACTCTGCCCCCTGAGGCGGCAATGATAGTCTACCTTATCGCCGTACCTTTGCTGGCGCTGCTGGCCGTGATTCAATCGACTATACTCAGCCACCTGGAACTATTCGAGGGAAGACCTGATTTGATCTTATTGGCAGTGGTCGGTTGGAGCCTAGCGGGTCGCGCTGAGGAGGCCATGGTCTGGGGAATGATCGGTGGCTTGTTTCTGGACCTGCTTTCAGGGTTACCTTTCGGAAGCAGTGCCATCGCCTTGATATTAGTTGCCTTTCTGGTATCTTTATCCGAAGGACGCTTTTGGGAAGCGCATCTCCTTATGCCACTCGGTGTTACATTAGTCGCCTCGCTTACCTTTCACATTCTAGGAATGGGCGCAGTCCTTCTCACTGGACGGGCATTGGACCCTTCCCTTGCTCTAACCCGTGTCATTCTACCAAGCACCTTTCTGAACTTGGTTCTGGCACTTCCAACTTCCCAGCTAGCCGAAGGACTACGCGACCGCCTCTTCCCCCCTGAGGTAGAAATTTGATGGCTGAAGATGCTGGTCCTAATATTCCTTCATGGCGGATAAAACTTACATACGTTGCGATAGTCCTGGTCCTGGTTTTCTATGTCGGTCGTCTGTTTAAATTACAAATCATCGATGGAGCCTATTACCGGGCGCAAGCCGACGAGAACCGCTTCATCACCACAAGCATACCTGCCTCGCGGGGGGTAATTTACGACCGAAACGGCTTCCAGTTGGTACGAAACATCCCCGCTTTTAATATCATGATCACTCCAGCACTGCTGCCGGATAGTCCAGCCGAGATCGAGGCGATCTACAGACGCCTTTCTGATCTAACTGGGGTTCCAATCGACCAAGAGGGCCCTCCAGCAGCTCCCTGTGTCCCTGGCCGCGGCATCCTCCAACTGGTTCTGGAAGGCTGGACCAACCGACCTTATGATGCCTGGCCCATCGCCTGTGACGTAGATGAGACAGTCGCCCGCATCCTGCGCGAGGAGCAGGTCGACCTTCCAGGTGTTAGTGTTGAGGCAGTTCCAATCCGCGACTACATAACCGGCGAATTAACTGCCGCAATTATCGGCTATCTCGGACCGATACCAGCGGCGCTCAAAGACGCCTACGAAACTCGGGGCTTCGTAGCTGGAAGGGATAAAATCGGCTACGTGGGAATCGAAGGCTGGTACCAGGATATCCTAGCCGGTCAGAACGGCCAGAAAAGGGTCGAGAGAGATGTTGCTGGTCGACAGTTACGTGAAGTTGGCATCGTCACCCAGCCGATTCCGGGTAATAGCTTGCGTTTGACAATCGATACTCGCCTCCAGGCTGCGGCCGAGACCGCACTGCGTAATCGGATGGAGTTCATTAATCGCGTAGCCGGCGAGGAAAGGACGCCCATCGGCGTAGTCATTGCTATGAACCCACAGACAGGTGAAATCTTGGCGATGGTCACCCTGCCAACTTACGAGAATAACCGATTTGCCCGTTTCATCCCCCTGGATTACTACCTACAACTGGAAGCAGATGAGCGCGGCAACCCGCTCATCAACCACGCTATCGCCGCAGAATGGCCTCCTGGCTCGACCTTTAAAATGGTCACCGCCGTCGGAGCCCTCAACGAAGGCGTCATCACCCCTGAGCAACGAATCTTTGACCCGGGCAAGATCACCATTGCCAACCGCTACTTCCCTCAGGACCAAGGGAAAGCTAAAGACTTCATCTGTTGGAAACCGGAAGGACACGGATATGTGGACTTCGTTCACGGTATTGCTTTCTCTTGCAACATATTCTTCTATAAGATTGGTGGTGGGTTCCCTGGCGAAATTGACGAAGGACTTGGAATAGATGGGGTCAACGTCTACGCCCCCTCCCTGGGCTATGGCGCGCCCCTGGGCATTGATTTGCCTGGCGAGGAAGATGGCTTGATCCCTAATCCCTATTGGAAACGAATCACTCTCGGCGAGAATTGGTCCACCGGCGACACATACAACGCGGTAACTGGCCAGGGATTCGTCCTTGCCACCCCGCTTCAGGTGATGACCTCCATTGCTACCCTGGCCAACGATGGGAAAGTCATGTGGCCGCATCTGGTCCAGGAAGTGCTCGATGGTGAAGGGAATGTCGTCCAGCGATTCGAGCCTTGTGTGTTGTGGGACATCGCTGACGGTGTGCGCACTCCGCTTGAATCTATCGGTGTGAATTGCCCGACGCTACCAGAGGAGATCCGGGAAGCTATCCAATTATCCCGACAAGCCATTGGCTCACCCGATGTAAATGTCGAACCTTGGGTGATCGAGCAGGCACAGCAAGGGATGCATCTTGTTACAACAGAGGGGACAGCTGAGGGATATGCTGATCTAGAGACGATCTCCTCGGCTGGTAAAACAGGTACTGGCGAATTTTGCGATGAGGTAGCTCGCGAGAAGGGGTTATGCAAGCCTGGCGAATGGCCTACTCACTCCTGGTATGCCGGCTACGCACCGTTTGAAAATCCAGAAATTGTGGTCATCGCGTTCGTATACAACGGCGGCGAGGGAGCCGTAACATCAGGTCCAATCGTGCGCCAAGTGATGGAAGCTTACTTCTCCCTCAAAGCGATCGATGTTGACCGGGCGGATTAAATCTTGTGCATTAATGGGTCTACTGAAAAAGCAGCCGCCAATAAGGAAAAGGGGTGTAGCAGAGCGTGCTATAATTACAGATCAGGTGTTCGATGGATACACCCACCAAAGATCGAAACCAACACCGCCTGGTTGCCGACATCCCACTGGTCCCTCAAAGATCGAGACGCTGTAGAGTAAATTAAGATATGCAATCAACTCGCATATGGCGCCACTTTGATATCTTGTTGCTGGCAGCAGTGGCCATCCTGACCATCGCTGGTGTAGCTATGATCCGCTCAGCCATCGCTGGCAACGAGGAACTGGCTGAGACAGTGCCACGTCAGGCGATCTACGCTGTGATTGGGTTGGCCGTAGTGCTAGTTACCACCGCCATCGACTACCGGCTCTGGTCTGCCCTTTCACGCCCCATATTTGTCTTCACCCTGGTATTCCTGGCGATGATCCCGGTTGCCGGTTTTGTCGGTTTTGGCTCCGCTCGCTGGTTCAGAGTCGGTATTGTCACTATCCAACCTTCTGAATTGGCGAAGATCATCATGATCCTGGTCATGGCGGATTACCTCGCTCGTCACAAGCATGAAATCAATCAAACCAAGATCGTACTCCGCAGCTTGATACTGATTGGTTTGCCGGCCTTGCTGGTGTTTATCCAGCCCGACTTGAGCACGGCCATCGTGCTAGGCGTCATCTGGCTAGCGCTGATCTGGGCTGCGGGCGTTCAGATGAAGCAATTTGCGTTCCTAATCGGTCTTGTACTAATCGTGATCCTCATTGCAACCCCTTTCCTGGCGCGTTATTTCCAAGTCGACTACCTCCAGGAACGAAATTTCCTCTTCCTAAGACATTACCAGATGAAACGACTGGTCACTTTCCTTTTTCCCGATGCTGAAGCCCATTTTGGCGAGACCTACAACATCAATCAAGCGCTTATCTCGATTGGCTCCGGTAGTTGGTTCGGGCAAGGCTACGGCCACGGCACACAGGTTCAACTACGCTTCCTCAAGGTACGCCACACCGACTTCATCTTCTCGGCCATATCGGAGGAATTCGGCTTCATCGGCGCTCAGATTATCATGTTATTGTTTATGTTTATCCTGGTTCGCTGTTTACGGGCGGCGCGCATGGCCCGAGATACTTACGGCGCCCTCATTTGCTACGGAGTGGCGATCCTGCTTCTCTTCCAAGGCGCCTTCAACATCGGTATGAATCTGAACCTCTTTCCCGTCTCCGGCCTCCCGCTGCCTTTCCTAAGTTACGGTGGCTCTTCTCTCCTCACCAGCCTGCTGGGCATCGGACTAGTGGAGAGCGTCATACTGCGCCATAAACAAATCGAGTTCTAGCTCATCCATATTCTTGAGGTCGTTCTATGACTGATCCCACCCCAGCGCGCGTGCGATTTGCACCCTCCCCCACCGGTCGGTTCCATATCGGTGGTGCTCGTACCGCCCTGTATGATTTCCTTCTCGCCCGACAGACCGGTGGCCAGTTCATCCTACGCATCGAGGACACTGATCGCAAGCGTTTTATACCCGGTGCAGAGGAGGAGATTATGGACTCTCTGCACTGGCTGGGACTTGAATGGGATGAGGGTCCGGACATTGGCGGACCTTTCGGTCCGTACAACCAATCGGAGCGCACTCAGATCTATAAGCAACACGCTGAAATATTAGTTGAGCGGGGTTACGCTTACCCATGCTTCTGCTCTCCTGAACGATTATCCCTGGTTCGGAAACAACAGCTGAAGATTAAGCAACCGCCACGTTATGATGGACTCTGCCGGCGTCTTGCTCCCGAAGAGGCCCAGGCCCGAGTCCAAGCCGGTGAATCGCATGTCATTCGGTTTAAGACACCCCGTGATGGATCAACCACTGCGGTTGATTTGCTGAGAGGCCCGATTACAGTCGAAAATGCCAGCCTAGACGATTATATCCTGCTCAAATCGAATGGCTTACCGGTCTATCACCTAGCTGCAATCGTCGACGACTATCTGATGAAGATCACCCACGTATTACGCGGCTCCGAATGGCTACCCACCTTCCCTCTTCACGTTCTCATTTACCAAGCTATGGGTTGGGATCAACCAATATGGGTACATCTCTCCGTCTTCCTCAACCCAAGTGGGAAGGGAAAGATGAGCAAACGCCACGCCGGGGTGAAAGCAATCTATGTGCTCGACCTCAAACAGATGGGTTACCTGCCAGAGGGATTGCTAAATTGGATCTCGTTGATGGGTTGGTCGTTTGACGATCATACCGAATTCTTCTCAATCCAGGAATTGATAGAAAATTTTTCATTACAGAAGCTAAATCCTAGCCCGGCTGCAGTTGATTATAAAAAGCTAGACCACTTCAACGGACATCACATCCGTGACCTTCCCACAGAAGATCTAGTCCACCGGATGCGCCCCTTCTACGAGACTGCCGGCCTGGAGGTCGATGATGCACAACTGAGTCAAATTGCGCCTTTAGTTCAGGAACGTATCCGCACATTGGAGGAGGCAGTTGAGATCTCCGGCTTCTTCTTCCGCGATACTGTTAAACCAGATCCCGCTCAATTGATCGGTAAAAATATGACTCCCGCCGAATCAGCCAAAGCTATCCGGCGAGCGTACCAAGTAATCGAGGCGCTACCCTCAATGGATGTTGAACCGCTTGAAACCGCCTTGCGGTTTTTAGCCGATGAAATAAGTCTTAAAGCAGGTCAATTATTCGGAATCTTACGCGTCGCTGTAACCGGACAGCGCGTCAGCCCACCACTAATCGAGAGCATGACTGTTATTGGTAAAGTTGAAGTTCTGGCTCGAATTGAGCGAGCGATAGCTCTCTTAGAAGCCCAGGCAGAGGTGGAGTAGACTCCCTCCTGGGCATGTGATAAAATGCCGCGAACGTTTGGGGGTTCGTCTAGTGGTAGGACAGCGGACTCTGAATCCGTAAGCCGAGGTTCGAATCCTCGACCCCCAGCCACCAAACGCCCGGCTCTTGGCTTTGTGCCCTCTTAGCCGGGCGTTTTCATCAATGCGGGGACGCACAAGAGCTCATATCGAGATGAATAGCATACAATACCAACCAATAGGGACGATCCATTCACCTTTCGACGAACCTCAAAACATGCCCATCCAACCAGTGGGAGCGTTGGGCATCTCGGGAACGGTTGTTGTCGACCCTGAGTTTCAGGAGGGGCTTCAGGATCTAGAGGACTTCTCCCACATTATCCTGCTCTACCACTTCCACCTCTCCAAGGGTTATGCCTTGAAGGTCAAACCATTCCTTGATGACGTTCTTCGTGGGCTCTTCGCTACACGAGCGCCTCGCCGTCCCAATCCCATCGGAATCTCGGTTGTACGACTGGAGAGGATCGAGGGTAATATTCTGTATGTCGTGAACCTAGACATCGTCGATGGCACACCCTTATTGGACATTAAACCGTATGTGCCGGATTTTACCGGGTCTGAAGATGTGAAAATCGGATGGTTGTCGAAGAAAAAAATCAATGCCAAACGATTTAGAGCAGATGATCGTTTCCGGTCTTAATCGCAGATCAGGTCCTGTTCCCGTCGGAATTAAACACAACTATCAAATTCAGACCTTTACCGAGGTCAGCATAATAATCCTCCACCACTATTAAGCTTCTTAAGACCGTATCGCATGAATATCAAGGATAAAATTGTATATGCCATTCTCGAAGGGACATGGTTAAGTCCGATCTTTGTCGCTATGGGTGCAGATGGTATTGTGGCCGTAGAGCTTGGAGGTCAAGAGACTACCTTTCGCGCCAGGATTGAG